>Ga0302302_1002759_pt1 | contig 10212 bp, 6 predicted proteins | sample III_Palsa_E1_3_FD_198766 | JGI IMG/M metagenome (GOLD analysis project Ga0302302, IMG submission 198766) | Peat permafrost microbial communities from Stordalen Mire near Abisko, Sweden - III_Palsa_E1_3 | ecosystem: Environmental > Terrestrial > Soil > Palsa > Peat permafrost | place: Sweden...
CGTCCTCTCGCCACTCGCGGGCGTTCCTGTGTCGATCAAGGATCTCTTCGATATCGAAGGCCAGGTGACGCGCGCCGGCTCGCGGGTACTGGCCGACGCGCTGCCAGCCAAGGCCGACGCTATCGCCGTAGCCAGGCTGCGGCGAGCAGGTGGCGTGATCGTCGGGCGCACCAACATGAGCGAATTCGCGTTCTCCGGGCTCGGGCTCAACCCGCACTTCGGAACGCCGCACTCGCCGTATCGAAGCGATGTGGCGGGAGACGAGCGGATTGCCGGGGGTTCGTCATCAGGCGCTGCAGCGTCGGTGGCCGACGGCATGGCGGCCATTGCACTCGGCACCGACACCGGTGGCTCCATTCGCATCCCGGCCGCGCTCTGCGGACTCACCGGCTTCAAGCCGACCGCTGCCCGCGTGCCTACGCAAGGCGGCGTGCCGCTTTCCACCACGCTCGACTCGTTCGGGCCGATCGGGTTGTCGGTGGCGTGCTGCGCGCTTGTAGACCGCATCCTGTCCGGCCGGGACTCCGGCGTGCCAGCGACCCGTCCACTGGACGGCGTGCGTCTTGGCGTGCTGACGAACTACGTCATGGACGGTGTCGACGAAACGGTCGCCAGTGCCTACTCCGCGGCAATCGGGCATCTGTCGGCAGCCGGTGCGCTGGTGGAAGACGTGCGTTTCGCGCCGCTCGAGCGGCTCGCCGAGATCAATCGATTCAGCTTCGCGTCAGTTGAGGCTTACGCATGGCATCGGCCGCTATTGCAGGCACACGCCGATGAATACGATCCGCGCGTCCGCGTGCGGATCCTGAAAGGGCAGCCCGCCAGCGCGGCTGATTACATCGACTTGTTGCAGGCGCGCGCCGCGATGATCGAGCAGGCGCGCGCACTGTGGCAGCGCTTCGACGCCATTGTGTGCCCGAGCGTCCCGGTCGTACCGCCGCGTGTGGCTGACCTCGAACACGACGACGAAGCGTTTGGGCGGACCAACGCGCTGATCCTGCGCAACCCCTCCGTTTTCAATTTCCTCGATAGTTGCGCATTGTCGCTGCCGTGCCATCCGCGGGGCGAGGCGCCGGTCGGCCTCATGCTGGCCGGAGCGCCGTTCGGCGACGATGCGCTGCTCTCCATCGGTCGTGCCGTCGAAGCCGTACTCGAAACCACGCGCTGAGCCGCTCATGCCGCGCCTGAAAGCGCCAGGCGATCACGATCGCGATAGAATTCCGTCGCCGGATGTGCTCTTTCAGGTGTTTTTTTCTCGAACAATTCGGAAAATATGAACAACTCCTTGAATCATTTCACCATGCACCACGACGACCGCGGGATTCGCCGCGAACGACGATTGCTGGTCTTGCTCGCTGTGATCTCTCTGGGGCTCGTTGGCGGAGCGCTCTATCTTCAGTTCGTCAAAGGTGAAGATCCCTGCCCGCTGTGCATCATTCAACGCTACTTTTTCGTGCTGATCGCAGTCTTTGCCTTGCTCGGCGCTTCGTTCCGGGGATGGCGCGGGATCGCATTGCTCGAAACGCTGGTTGCGCTGTCCGCTCTCGGGGGCGTGGTCGCGGCCGGACGGCACGTTTATGTACAGGCGCATCCGGGGTTCAGCTGCGGGTTCGATGCCCTCCAGCCTGTCGTGGATTCTCTTCCGCCCGCGCAGTGGCTACCTCAGGTCTTCAAGGTCGCCGGGCTTTGCGAGACGCCCTATCCGCCCATTTTCGGACTCTCGCTTCCGCAATGGGGTCTTATCGCGTTTGCGGTGATCTTCCTGGCCGTTGCCGGCAGTTTGTGGGGTAAGCGCAGGTTGCGCGCTGGTTGAATGGGGATGGCAGGCGGTTCTGACCTTAGATCTTGGCTGAACCGCTCTCGCGTTCCGCAAAAGCTGGAGCCTCGGTGCGAGGCGAGCCTTCGACTTGCCAAAGACCACCGTTGCCTAGCCACGCTTTCCTGCAGCGCCACCGCGCACGAACGTCCATCGCCGTTGGCCGATCCGGCGGCCTTGGACACCCCCGGCCAGAGCCGTGTCCTCGCGCTCTCGTTGCATCGCAGTCCCTCCGCCTCAATATCCCTGCGCACCGGTTTGCGGCGCTTTCTCCGCCGACCCTCATCCGTCTCTTCGCATAGTCTTGATACGTTCGCCGGAATCTTTTTGAGATATTGCGGTGATATCGTTATCTTTGGATGGCGATCCACGTGCGCGCTTTCGGTCTGGTTTCTTTTGAATCCTGATGCCGATTTTCGCGTAACGCGCGCCCGATCCGCAATGTCCTGGACTTGTTTATGACAACGCAAACCATCCGGTTCTTCCATCGCAACGCGCTGCGCGAAGTGCACGACGTACCGGCCTCCCGTACGGTGCTCCAGCATTTGCGCGAGCACGACCAATGCACCGGTACCAAAGAGGGATGCGCGGAAGGCGATTGCGGTGCCTGCACGGTGGTGATCGGCGAACTCGATGCACAAGGCCAGCCCGTCCTCAAGGCCGTCAACGCCTGCATCCAGTTCATGCCTACGCTTGATGGCCGGGCGCTCTTTACTGTGGAAGACCTGCGCGCCAAGGACGGCACGCTGCATCCGGTCCAGCAAGCCATGGTCGATTGCCACGGCTCCCAATGCGGCTTCTGCACGCCCGGGTTCGTGATGTCGATGTGGGCCCTTTATCAGAATCAGCCGGCCGACGCCGGCCTGCCCACCCGTGACGAAATCAACGCCGCCCTCTCTGGCAATCTCTGCCGCTGCACGGGCTATCGTCCGATCGTGGATGCGTCGCAGAAAATGTTCGAGTACCCTCGCGCGCCGCTTGATCGCGACACGCTCAAACGCCAGCTCGAAACCATCCAGCGCAAGGAAACCCTTGAATACTCAGGGCCCGACGCGCGCGGCGCTGCATTCGGTCACCCAACGTTCTTCGCGCCCGTCTCGCTCACCGGATTCGCCCGCTTGCGCGCCGACCATCCGGACGCGCGCATCCTGGCCGGCAGCACCGACGTGGGCCTGTGGGTCACCAAGCAGTTCCGCAATCTCGGGGACGTCCTGTATATCGGCAATGTGAACGAACTCAAGTCGATCACCCGCGACGGGCAATGGCTGAGCATAGGAGCTGCCGCCTCACTGGAAGAGTCATACGGTGCGCTCTCGGCCGTTTATCCGGAACTGGCGGAACTGTGGACGCGCTTTGCATCTCGGCCTATCCGGAACGCCGGCACGCTCGGCGGTAACGTAGCGAACGGTTCACCCATCGGCGATTCCATGCCGGCACTGATTGCCCTCAATGCGCAAATCGTGCTGCAAAAAGCCGCCAAGGTCCGCACGATGCCGCTCGAGGCCTTCTATCTCGGCTATCAAAAATCCGCGTTGGAAACTGGCGAATTCGTCGCGGGGGTTCGCGTGCCGTTGCCATCGGCGAAACTGCGCTTCCGGACTTACAAGATATCCAAGCGCTACGACCAGGACATCTCGGCGGTGTGCGCCGCGTTCGCCGTGACACTCGACGGCACCCGCGTGAGCGCCGCGCGTTTCGCGTTTGGCGGCATGGCTGCCACGCCCAAACGGGCATCGAATGCGGAAGCCGTACTGGTGAACGAGGAGTGGAACGAAGCCAACGTGCAAGCCGCCATGCGCGCGCTGGACGTTGACTTCCAGCCACTCACCGACATGCGTGCGTCGAGCGCATACCGCAGCAAGGTGGCGCGCAACGTGCTGTGGCGTTTCTTCCTCGAGACTCGTGAGGATTCGCCGCTCGCACTGCGCGACGTCAACGCGTTCGCGTTCGACTTGCCATGAACGGCATAACGCCACACCAAGCTCCAAGGACCACGCGATGAACAAGCGTACCGATCCACACCACATCGACCGTGCCGCCGCAGACGCACTCGCGCTGCACGGCGGCGAGAAAACGCCGGAGCGCGCCACGATCGGCGTCGGCTTGCCGCACGAATCGGCGAGTCTGCATGTGAGCGGCGAAGCGACTTACGTTGATGACATCGGCGAACTGCGTGGCACGCTGCACGCGGCGCTCGGTCTGTCGCGGCATGCGCATGCGCGCATCGTCTCGATCAATCTCGACCTGGTTCTGGCCGCGCCTGGCGTGATCGCCGTGTTCACCGCCGACGACATCCCCGGCGAGAACAATTGCGGCCCCGTTCTCCATGACGACCCGATTCTCGCGAAAGATGAAGTGCTGTATCTGGGACAACCAGTGTTCGTGGTCATCGCGCAAACGCACGATCTCGCGCGCCGTGCGGCGGCGCTGGCCAAAAGCGAAGAAGTGATCCGGTACGAACCGCGCGAAGCCATCCTGACGCCGCGCGAAGCCCGCGCGAGACAGCAGTTCGTACTGCCGCCGCTGCATCTGAAACGCGGCGATCCGGACGGGAAAATCGCCGCGGCGGCGCATAGGCTGCAAGGTGAATTCGAGGTTGGCGGACAGGAACAGTTCTATCTCGAAGGGCAGATTGCGTATGCCATTCCGAGGGAACTGGATGGCTTGCTCGTCTACAGTTCCACGCAGCATCCAAGTGAAATGCAGCATCTGGTCGCGCATATGCTCGATTGGCCAACGCATAACGTGATCTGCGAATGCCGCCGGATGGGCGGCGGGTTCGGCGGCAAGGAATCGCAGTCGGGCGTTTTCGCATGCATCGCGTCGCTGGCTGCGCACCTGCTGCATCGGCCGGTGAAATTGCGCGCGGATCGTGACGACGACTTCATGATCACCGGCAAACGCCACGACGCCATCTACACCTACGAAGCCGGTTTCGATGACGACGGCCGCTTGCAAGGCGCGCGTGTGGAAATCGCGTTGCGGGCGGATTTGTCGGGTGCGGTGGCCACACGCGCCGTCTGTCACTTCGACAACGCGTATTACCTGCAGGACGTCGATATCACCGCGCTCTGCTGCCGCACCAACACGCAGTCGAACACGGCGTTTCGCGGCTTCGGCGGTCCGCAAGGCGCGCTGGTGATGGAAGTGATGATGGACGAAATCGCGCACCGGCTGAAGCGCGATCCCGTCGATATCCGTCGCGTCAATTACTACGGCATCACCGAGCGCAACGTGACGCCCTACGGCCAGACCGTGGAAGACAACATCATCGTGCCGCTGACCGACGAGCTGGTGGCGTCGAGTGCATATGTGCAGCGGCGCAACGCAATTGCCGCGTTCAATGCAACGAGTCCCGTGCTCAAACGGGGCATCGCGTTCACGCCGGTCAAGTTCGGCATTTCGTTCAACGTGCCATTCCTGAACCAGGCGGGCGCGCTCGTGCATGTCTACAAAGACGGCTCCGCGCTCGTGAATCATGGCGGCACCGAGATGGGCCAGGGCCTGAACACCAAGGTCGCGCAGGTCGTGGCGAATGCGCTGGGTGTGGCGTTGTCGCGCGTGCGCGTGACCGCTACCGACACCTCGAAGATCGCGAATACTTCCGCCACCGCCGCGTCCACCGGCAGCGACTTGAACGGCAAGGCGGCCGAAGCCGCCGCGCTTACCATTCGAGGACGCCTTGCAGAACTTGCCGCGAAGCAGCTCGGCGGACGCGCGGAAGACGTGCGTTTTCACGATGGCGTGGTCGAGTCGAACGGCGGCCAGATGCCTTTTGATCAACTGGTCGGGGCAGCCTATCTCTCGCGCGTGCAGTTGTGGTCGGATGGTTTTTACGCCACCCCCAAGGTCAACTGGGATTCGAAAACGCTGACCGGCCAGCCCTTCTACTACTTCGCGTATGGCGCGGCGATCTCGGAAGTGGTCGTGGACACGCTCACCGGCGAATGGCGCCTGTTGCGCGCGGACATCCTCCACGACGCGGGACAGTCGATCAATCCAGCGCTCGACATCGGCCAGGTGGAAGGCGGTTTTGTCCAGGGCATGGGCTGGCTCACGACGGAAGAACTCTGGTGGAATCGTGACGGCCGCCTGATGACGCATGCGCCGTCCACCTACAAGATTCCATCGGTGAGCGACATCCCGGCCGAAATGAACGTCGCGCTCTACGATAACCAGAACGTCGAGCCGACCGTGTTCCGGTCGAAAGCCGTGGGCGAACCGCCATTGCTGCTCGGTTTCTCGGTGTTGCTTGCAATCCGCGCAGCGGTGGCGTCGGTCGCGCCCAATTCAACCGACGCGCCCGTACTGCGCGCCCCGGCCACGCCCGAATCGATCCTGAATGCACTGGACGCACAGGCATTGAAAACGCTCGCCGCGACGACTCCGGACGTCGCCCAGCCCGCGCAGGTCAACTAACCAACCCGGAACCTACTCGATGCAAGCCTGGCTACACGATCTGCAACACCTGCTCGCACACGGCGACGCCGTCGTGCTGGTGACGGTCGCGCGCGTGGAAGGCTCGGCGCCGCGCGAACCGGGCACGAAGATGATCGTCACACGCGACGATGCACGCCACACGATCGGCGGCGGCCATCTGGAATGGAAGGCGATTGAAACCGCGCGGCAAGTGCTGAAAGACGGCGCGCGCAGTCCGCATATGCGGCGGCTCGAGCGCTTCGCACTGGGCCCAAGCCTCGGTCAATGCTGCGGCGGCGCGGTCGTGCTGGCGTTCGAGCGGCTCGACATAGGCGATCTCGGCTGGGTCACGTCGTTGAACAAACGCATGGCGCAGGGGCAATCCACCGTGCGCAGCGTCGGCTTCGGCCCGATTCCGGACGGCGTGATGATCTCCGATCCAGAACCGGGAGTAGCCGGCCCCGATTGCCTGCTCTGGGACGGCGCGGGTTTCGACGACAGCGGCGCATTGCTGACCGAAACCATCGCGCTACGCGAGTTTCCAGTCGTGCTGTTCGGTGCCGGCCACGTGGGCGCGGCGCTGGTCAGGGTGCTCGCGAATCTGCCGTGCCGCGTGGTGTGGGTCGACGAGCGCGATGAAACCTTCCCGCCCATGGACCGGCTGCCCCCAAACGTCACGATGGACGCCAGCGGGACCCCGGACGCCGCCGTGGACGAAGCGCCGGCCAATAGTTACTTTTTGGTGATGACGCACAACCACGCGCTCGATCTCGCGCTCGCCGAGCGCATTCTCCGGCGCGGCGATTTCGCCTACTTCGGCATGATCGGCTCGCATACGAAGAAGGTGCAGTTCGAACGCCGGTTGGCGTCGCGGGGCATAGATCCTGTACGGATCGGGCGCATGACGTGCCCCATCGGCGTACCCGGCATTGACGATAAAGCGCCGGAAATGATTGCAGTTTCGGTGGCAGCTCAGTTGCTGCAGAGGGTCGAGGAACGCGCCGCGCACAGCTACAATTCCGCGCAGCATCCGCAAACCGCGTGATCCAGACCCTTTAAAGCACAAAACAAGCATGAATCCCACTCTCGCTGACAAGATCGCCCGCGCGCCCAAGGCCGAACTCCACATTCACATTGAAGGTTCGCTCGAACCCGAGCTGATCTTCGAACTCGCGAAACGCAACGGCGTGACGCTCGCGTACGACTCCATCGACGCATTGCGCGCGGCCTACGCGTTCACCGACCTGCAATCGTTTCTCGACATCTACTACGCGGGCGCGAGCGTGCTGCTGCACGAGCGCGATTTCCACGACATGACCTTGGCGTATGTCGAACGTGCCCTCGCCGATCATGTCACGCACACCGAAATTTTCTTCGATCCGCAGACCCACACCGAACGCGGCGTATCCATCGCAACGGCGGTCGCGGGTATTGAAAGCGCGCTGGCTGAAGGTGAGCGGCGCGGTTTGACGAGCAAGCTGATCCTGTGTTTCCTGCGCCATTTGCCGGAAGAAGATGCGCTGAAGACCTTCGACGAAGCGTTGCCCTTGTTCGATCATTACAAACATCGGCTAATTGGCGTCGGGCTGGATTCGTCGGAGCGCGGCCATCCGCCTTCGAAGTTCGAACGCGTGTTCGCGAAGGCGCGTGAAAAGGGGTTGAAGCTCGTGGCGCACGCTGGCGAGGAAGGACCTCCGGCCTACGTTTTCGAAGCGCTCGATCTGTTGAAAGTGGACCGCGTGGATCATGGCGTGCGCAGCATGGAAGATCCGGCGCTGGTCGCCCGTCTCGCCGATTCCCGTATTGCACTGACCGTCTGCCCGCTGTCGAACCTGAAGCTGCGCGTGTTCGACGACATGGCGAAACACACGCTCAAGGCGCTGCTGGATCAGGGCGTGGCCGTGATGATCAACTCCGACGACCCCGCCTATTTCGGCGGCTACGTGAACGCCAACTACTTCGCGATTCTTGATGCATTGAAACTCAATGACGCCGAGTGTTACACGCTGCTGAAGAACAGCCTGGAAGCATCGTTCGTGACGGACGCCGAACGCCTCGCGATGGTAGCCAAACTCGATGCCTATTGGCACGGCGGGCACAACGGGCACGGGGCGGCTTGAGCGAGAACGTCATGGCTACGATTACCAACGACACAACTACGCTCGAGCGTTTCTTCGGCATTCGAGCGGCGGGATCGCGCACGAGGACCGAGATTGTTGCGGGCATCACGACCTTCCTCACGGCGATGTACATCATCGTCGTCAATCCGGGGATCCTGTCGCAGGCCGGTGTCCCCTTCCCTGCCGCGCTGACGGCGACTGTCATTGTCAGTTTCCTCGGCAGTTGCGCGATGGGCCTCTACGCGCGCAACCCGGTGCTCGTCGCGCCCGGCATGGGCATGAACGCGCTGTTCGCGTTCGTGATGGTTCACAGCGGCAAGATGTCGTGGCAGACCGCGCTCGGCTGCGTGTTCTGGGCCGGCGTGATCTTCGCGGTGCTCGCCGCGTTCAACGCGCGCAAGCTGGTTGTCGATGCTATTCCGGCAAACCTGCGTCACGCAGTGTCCTGTGGCATCGGACTGTTTATCAGCCTGATCGGATTGGTCAACGCGAAATTCGTTATCAGCGATCCGGTGACGATCGTGCATTCGGCATCGCTGAATCCGGTGGTGATCACGTTCCTGATCGGCCTCGCCGTGACCACCATCTTGGTTGCACGAAAGATAACCGGCGCGTTGATGATCGGCATCATTTTCACGACCGTGATTGCGATTCCCATCGGCCGCTTCTGGGGCGACGGCACCGCTTACTGGCCCGCAGCCATTGCCACGAAAACGTTGGTGAACTGGAACGGTTTGTTCTCCGCGCCGGACTTCTCGGCGGTAGGCCAACTGGACTTGCTCGGCTCGCTGAAGGTGATCTACTGGCCGTTTATATTCGTGATGCTGTTCACGTCTTTCTTCGACGCGCTGTCCACGTTCATGGCGATCTCGGAAGCCGGCAAGCTCTACGATAAAGACGGCAACCCGCGCAACATCCGTCAGTCGATGATGGTCGATTCATTCGCCGCCCTGGTCTCCGCGCCGCTTGGCACGAGCCCGGCGAACGCGTACATAGAATCGGCGGCGGGGATTTCTGCGGGCGGCCGCACGGGACTTGTCGCGGTCGTGGCCGGCTTGTGTTTCCTGCCCTTCCTGTTCCTCTCGCCGCTGCTCTCGCTGGTGCCCGCCATTGCAACCGCGCCCGCGCTGGTGCTCGTCGGCGTGTTCATGATGGAATCGATCACGAAGATTGAATGGAGCCGTTTCGACGAAGCCATTCCCGCCTTCCTTGCAATGATCCTCATCCCGCTGACATATTCGATCACCGATGGCATCGCTTACGGGTTCCTCGCGTTTGTCGTGATCAAGTCGTTCACCGGCCGCAGAAATGAAATCAAGCCGGCGATGTGGATTGTCGCCGCGCTGTCGTTGCTGTTATTGACACAGCTATAAGGGCGTTGACCCGCTTTACTGGAGACGTTTCACCATGACTCAGACCGCTTACCGCGCGCAGCTACTCACTTTCCGCGACGACCCCGCTTTTTCCGATGACAACGCCGTGCATGAAACCGACGGCCTGTTGCTGGTGGAAGATGGCCGCGTGGTGGCGGCGGGCGCGTATTCGGCGTTGCGCGACGCTATCGCGCCCGATGCAGTTGTGAAAGACCTGCGGGACAAATTGATCGTGCCGGGTTTCATCGACTCGCACATTCACTATCCGCAGACCGACATGATCGCCTCGCCTGCGCCGGGTCTGTTGCCATGGTTGAACACGTACACGTTTCCGACCGAACGCAAGTTCGAAGACCCGGCGTACGCGCGCGAGACGGCGGCGTTTTTCATCGATGAACTGCTGGCTTGCGGCACAACGACGGCGCTTGTGTACTGCACGGTCCACAAGCAATCCGCCGACGCGTTCTTTAGCGAAAGCGAGTCG
>Ga0302302_1002763_pt1 | contig 10207 bp, 10 predicted proteins | sample III_Palsa_E1_3_FD_198766 | JGI IMG/M metagenome (GOLD analysis project Ga0302302, IMG submission 198766) | Peat permafrost microbial communities from Stordalen Mire near Abisko, Sweden - III_Palsa_E1_3 | ecosystem: Environmental > Terrestrial > Soil > Palsa > Peat permafrost | place: Sweden...
GCGACGTGCTCGCGCTGCTGGGCGAAAAGGGCGAGAACTATGCCAAGCTGTTCTCCCAGCCCGCGCTCGACATCGCCCTTTATAAGCCCGACCGGACGGACCCGCAGACGCCGCATCTGCGGGACGAGATCTATGTGATCGCGACCGGGTCCGGGACGTTCGTCCAGGAGGACGACAGCCGTCCGTTCGGGCCCGGCGATCTGCTGTTCGTGCCAAAGGGCGTACCCCATCGGTTCGTGGATTTCAGCGCGGATTTCTCGACCTGGGTAATCTTCTTCGGCTCGGTCACCAGCGGGCCGGCCAGCGCGGCCTGACCGGGCAATCCAGCGGATTGGCCACGCCCATGAACGGCTGCGGCCGTGCCACCGGCAGCCCGACGGCGCGACCGATCGCCCGGAGGGTTTCCAGGGCCAGGAAGCGCACCAGCGGCGGCGCTTTGCTTTCGCCGCCATCATAGACGAAGCTCATCTTATAGACGCCGGGCGGCGTGAACTGGCGCAGCAGATCGTCGCCTTCGGCACTGCCCGACAAGACCACGACCATGACGGGCCGGGCACAGTCCGCTGCCTGGAAGCGCAGCGCGCGGACGACGCCGCCGGTCACCAGATCGACCGAGGGCAGCACCACGTAGCCCTGTGACTTGAGCGTGGCGGTGATCTCGGCTTCGGCGACGTCGCGGCCGTTACCCAGGTGGGTGTTGTAGCGGACGATCTTGGCCGTCAGGCTTGCGCCCAGCAGCAGGACCAGCATCAGCGCCAACAGCACGCGCCTCAGAACCATTCGAAAGTCCCCAATGTGTCACGGCCAGGGTGGCGATCAGGATCGCGAGTTCGGTCGTCGTCTGTCCGATCGGTCCGTGCGCCAGCGCGTAGTCGACGGGGCCCAGCCCCATGATGGTGAGGCGCGTCAGGTTGACGATGATGACCGCCAGCGTCACCAGCAGGGCGGCGGCAAGATCCCGCCGCTCGAAATGCGGGCGCAGCCAGCGGGTCAGCACAAGCCAGGTCAGAAGCGCCAGCGAGATATTGGCGAAGGACGAGCAGGACATCAGCACGGCCAGCACCATGCCCTGATCGGTCTCGATCAGGTTGCCGGTCACGACCGCGGAATGACCGAGCCATCCCAGCGTGGTCCGCGCCAGCACCGCATCGATATGCAGCAGCCAGGGCGACAGCATCTTCATGGCGGTCGCGACCCACAGTTCGCGCGCGCCGGCGGCGATGAAGATGATCACGCCGGCGCGATAGTGGATGTCGCGCGGCCGGCGCAGCAGCTCCCAGGTGCCGAGCGCCATGATCGCGATCGCGGAAAAGCCGCTGCTCGGCACCATCACCCCGACGGCGTAGAGCAGCAGGGCCAGTGCATCCCATCGGTCGAACGCGCGTTCGACCGTGCTGCGCAGGCCCAGCACGATGGCGCCCAGCAGTCCCAGATAGACCGGCCAGCCGCTGCCCAATCCACCAGACAGCGCGCCGACCACGCCCCATTCGTCGATCGCCTCGATCGCCGGGCGGACCAGGGCATTGGCCGTACCGATCGCCAGCAAAGCCACCATCAGCCGGTTGCGGCCAAGCGCCGGGAAGGACGGGGTGAAAGCGATGCTTTCAGACATGGAAATTCCGAATCTACCGGCGACTCTCTGCCGCCCAAGGGCTCTTTAGCACATTCGGTGCCACCCGGCCCATCGGATGCCCTTGACGTGGAACGCCCGGCGGGTTCGAAGTGTTCGAAGATTCACGATCGGGCAAGCAATTCTCGTCCATGCTTCCCATGTGATGGCTGTTGGTATCGAGGAGTTTCCGTGATGGGCTTCGTGGCGGTCTTGATCAGCGGTATCAGTCGGGCACTCGGCTGGCTTACACCGGAGCCGGCGGGCGAGTTGAAGCCGATTCCGATCCCGGTGCGCGACGAGCGGCCGCGCCGCCGCCGCTGATCAGCTTCGGCTTGCCGCCGCTTTCCTGCGCGTCGGCATCGCATCTTTGGTAACCGTCGGCTTGCCGCCGACCGGTTTCGCTGGCGTCTTGGCACCGGCCTCGACGTCGGCCAGCAGCGACTTGCAGTCGCTGTCCTTCCCCAGCCCCAACTGAATCGTCGGAATCAGCGCACCGAGCGGCGTCAGCAACACGCCCAGCACGGCCGCGGCACCGCCCCGTTCGGCCAGCACGGTCGGGTCAGGTGCGATCCCCGGGCTCTTCAATGCGCCCTTGATATCGATCGGCGCCGGGATCGCGCCTACGCTGAAATGCTTGGGGTCGGTCGTCAGTTGATAGTCGACCTGCTCTTTGGCCAGATCGACATGGCCCTTGCCGACCACGTTAGCCTCGGTCGTATCGACCAGAAACATCCGGGTCTGCAGATCGCCCTTGGTCAAGCCGGCATCGACGATCATGCACCGTACCGGCGCGCGGTCGGGCAGGCCCAGCAGCGACAGCACGGAATTGCCGAAATCCAGGCCGGCCAGATCGACCAGCAAGGCGCTGATATCGCCGCCGGTCATGAACAGCTTCACGTCGCCGTTGCCCTGACCCAGCATGGCCGCCAGCGAATTGCCGGTCGTGTCGAGCTTGATCTGGCCGCCGATCGTGCCGGCGCCTTCGAACACCTTGGTCGATCGCATCAGCCGGCTGACGTCGACCTTGCGGAAATCCGCATCGCCGACCAGATGGACCAGCGGCCCCTGGGCATCCAGCGTCAAATTCAGCGCGATCTGGCCCGTGCCGATCGCGAAGCTCAAGGGATGCAGGCGGATCTGGCCGTTCTCGACCGACAGGTCGGCCGACAGATTGTCGATCGGCGCCGAGGTGCTTTCGATCCGCTCGCTGCGATATTTCACCTCGATATCGGCCGAGCGCAGTTCCGGCAGATTGATCGGCGTGTCCGGCAACAGCTTCGGATTGGCCTCCGCCTGTTTGCGCTCGGCCTGGTGCGTGTCGTTCTTGCTGTCGGCCTTGCCCGGCGTGGCGCCGATGAAGCCGCCCAGATCGGCCATCACCAGCTTGTGCGAGGTCAGATCGCCGGTGACCAGCGGCAGGTCGCCGGGACGGATTTCGACGCCGAGGTCGCCATTGAGATCGCTGCTGCCGACCGTGCCGGCGAACTGACGGAAGGTGATCTTGGCGGCGCTGTAGTCGAGCTTGCCGGTCAGATGATAGGCCGGCGTCGGCGCCAAGGGGATACCGGTCAGCGAATAGAGATCCGCCAGATCGCGGCCTTTCAGATCGAGCGTCACATCGGCGCCGCCGAATTCCATCGGCCGCTCGACCGTACCCTTGAGCGAGACGTGGGTATCGCCATTGTTGGCGGTCAGATCGATCGGATAGGGCTTGGCCGGATCGCGCAGCGACAGGAGCGCGCCGCCGACGAACTTGCCGTCGACCGGCTGGTTGGCATAGGTGCCTTTGGCATCGACCACGATCGCCGCCTCGCCGCCCTTCGCAGGCTGCCGGGTCGCGACCCGCAGGGTGAAATCGGCCTGGGGCTTGCCCGCGAGGACATGGATCTTGCCGGCGGTGATGATCAGCGAGCCGATCTGCGGTGCCGGCTCGTCCGACGGCTTCGCGTTCGGATCGCCGAACCGCCAATTCGCCGTGCCGGACGGTGCCTGGGCCAGGGCGAAATCCGGGTGCTCGATCGCGATCTCCGGGATCAGGGTCGGGCCGTGGAACAGGCTGGCGATATCGACCCGGACCGACAGCCGGTCGATCGTGCCCATCTGCCGGTCGCCGGGGAAATTCTCCGGATTGGCGATAGTCACATTGTCGAACACCAACAGCGGCCGGCGCGCGAGGCGAATGTCGAAATGGCCGATGCCGACCGGGCGACCAAGGCTGGACGATGCCTGCAACTCGACGAGCGGCCGGAACCAGTTCCAATCCCAGAACAGGACCAGAAGGACGATCACCAGAAGCGGCGTGCCGACCCCGATGGTCCAAAGCCGCAAGCGCCGTGTCGATGCCATGCCGAGCCTCGCTCGTTGATAGGGGGGAAGGTCTTGCGGCACTTCACGTCTCGTCAACAGGCGGCAGCGGTAACTGGATCCATTTTGTCGTCGGACGAGGGTGTGAGACAGTCCGGCCGTCCGACGAAATGATCGAAAGCAGCGTGATGGCCGAGCCGGTTGAGATCGAACGGAAATTTCTGGTGATCGGCCAGGCGTGGCGCGAGGGTGCTACGGTCGAGCTGCTGTCCCAGGGTTATCTGCCGACAACCGATGCCTGTTCCGTGCGGGTCCGGATCGCAGGCGACAAGGCGTTTCTCACCGTCAAGGGACCGCCCGTCGAGGGCGTGCGCGCCGAGTTCGAATATCCGGTGCCGGTCGATCATGCCACCTCGATGCTGCACCGGTTCTGCCAGGGCCGGATGATCGCCAAGCGGCGCTATAGCCTCCGCCACGGCGGGCGGGTCTGGACGGTCGATGCGTTCGAAGGCGTGCTTGCCGGCCTGCTGCTGGCCGAGGTCGAACTCGACCATGTCGGCCAAGCGGTCGAACTGCCGCCCTGGCTTGGCCCCGAGGTCACGGACGACCCGCGTTATCTGAACAGCGCGCTGTCGCTGGCGACCGCGCCGCCTGCGATCTAGCCTTTGTCGGGAAGGCGAATCATGGCCAACCAGGAAATCGATGGCAACGGCGGCTCGGTCGCGTCCGTTTTCGCCGCCTTTCTGCGGCTGGGTTGCACCAGTTTCGGCGGACCGGTCGCGCATCTGGGATATTTCCGGACCGAATTCGTCGAGCGCCGGAAATGGCTCGACGAGGCGAGCTATGCCGATATCGTGGCGCTCTGCCAATTTCTGCCGGGACCGGCCAGCAGCCAGGTCGGCGTCAGTCTCGGGCTGCGCCGGGCCGGCCTGCTTGGCGGCTTGGCGGCCTGGGCCGGCTTCACCCTGCCGTCGGCGGTGTTGATGGTTCTGTTCGCCTATGGTGTCGCCCGTTTCGGCAATGTCGAGCATGCGGGCTGGCTGCAGGGACTCAAGATCGTCGCGGTCGCCGTCGTAGCCCAGGCGATCTGGGGCATGGCGCGCACTCTCTGTCCCGATCGGTCGCGCGCCAGTCTGGCAGTCGCGGCGGCGCTGCTGGCCCTGGCCGTGCCGGCGGCGATCGGGCAGATCGCGGCGATCGTCCTTGGCGGCCTGATTGGATGGCGGTTTCTTCCGGCCATGGCCAGCCCCCCGGTCGGTGCCGCGCCGGCCATGCCCCGCAGCCGGATCGCCATTCCAGCACTCGTCGCGTTCGCCGGGCTTCTGCTGGGCCTGCCGGTCCTCGCCGACATGTCGGATAGCCACGCGCTCGAACTGGTCGCCCGGTTCTATCGGTCCGGCGCGCTGGTCTTCGGTGGCGGCCATGTCGTGCTGCCCTTGTTGCAGCAGGCGGTGGTCGCCCCCGGCTGGATCGATGGCGGTGGCTTCCTGGCGGGCTACGGTGCTGCCCAGGCGATGCCGGGGCCGCTGTTTACCTTCGCGGCCTATCTGGGAGCGGCCATGGTACCGTCGCCCCACGGATGGCTGGGCGCAGGCCTGTGCCTGCTCGCGATCTATCTGCCGTCGTTTCTGCTCCTGATCGGCATTCTGCCGTTCTGGGAAGGTTTGCGCCGGAGAGCGGCGGTGCAGGCGATTCTGCGCGGGGTCAATGCGGCGGTCGTCGGCCTGCTCATCGCGGCGTTCTATACGCCGGTCTGGACCGGAGGCGTCCGATCCGGTGCCGATTTCGCCGTCGGGCTCACGGCTTTCCTCTTGCTGGTGTTTTGGCGCGTGCCGCCCTGGATCGTCGTCGTCCTTGGCGCCGCGAGCGGTACGGTGCTTGCCGTCTGAGCGACCGCCGCGGGCCAAATCGTTCGAATATGGATGCTATTGCGGGAGCGATGACGGCCGCTCGGGTGTTGAAGAGGCTCCCGGTCGCTGCGTTCAGCAGCCATCAATGCTTTCCCTTCGCCCAGGAGCCACGCGTGACCGAAATCGTCAAACGGACCATCCGCGAAGGCCTGCCCCATCCGCGCGGCGCCACCTGGGACGGCACCGGCACCAACTTCGCCCTGTTTTCCGCCAACGCGACCAAGGTCGAGGTCTGTCTGTTCGACAGCAGCGGCAAACAGGAACTGCAGCGCATCGAGCTGCCCGAGTTCACCGACGAGATCTGGCACGGCTATCTGCCGGACGTGGCGCCGGGGCAGCTCTACGGCTATCGGGTCCATGGGCCCTACGCGCCGGAGGAAGGCCATCGGTTCAATCCGAACAAGCTGCTGCTCGACCCCTATGCCCGGGCACATGCGGGCCAGCTGGTCTGGAACGATGCCTGCTTCGGCTATACCATCGGGCACGAGGACGCCGATCTGTCGTTCGACGAGCGCGACAGCGCCGAGTTCATGCCGAAATGCGTCGTCGCCGATACCGGCTTCGACTGGCAGGAAAGCCGCAGCCCGCTGGTGCCATGGGACCGGACGATCTTCTACGAGACCCATGTGCGCGGCTACACCATGCAGCATCCGGCCGTACCGGAACATCTGCGCGGCACCTTCGCCGGCCTGGCGACCAAAGAGGTCATCCAGCATATCAAGTCGCTGGGGGTGACCTCGGTCGAACTGCTGCCGATCCATATGTTCGCCAACGACAGCCACCTGCTCGACAAGGGCCTGACGAACTATTGGGGCTATAATTCGCTTGGCTTCTTCGCGCCCGATCCGCGCTATGCCGCCGATCCGGCGCGCATGGTGCAGGAATTCAAGGACATGGTCGCCCGCCTGCATGACGCGGGTCTCGAGGTCATCCTGGACGTGGTCTACAACCACACGGCCGAGGGCAACGAGCGCGGGCCGACCCTGTCGTTCAAGGGCATCGACAACGCGTCCTACTATCGCCTGATGCCGGACGAAAAGCGCTTCTATATCAACGACACCGGTACCGGGAATACGCTCAACATCAGCCAGCCGCGTGTCATCCAGATGGTGACGGACAGCCTGCGCTATTGGGTGAACGAGATGCGCGTCGACGGCTTCCGCTTCGACCTGGGCACGATCCTGGCGCGCGAGGTCAACGGCTTCGACAATCAGAGCGGCTTCTTGAAGGCCTGCGGCCAGGACCCGGTGCTGGGCGGCGTCAAGCTGATCGCCGAGCCGTGGGACTGCGGCCCGGGCGGCTATCAGGTCGGGGGATTTCCGCCCGGCTGGGCCGAATGGAACGACAAGTTCCGCGATACGGCGCGCGATTTCTGGAAGGGCGAGGCGCCGGCGGCGGCGCTGACGCCCCGGCTGTGCGCGTCCGGTGACATGTTCAACCACCAGGGCCGCAAGCCCTACGCCAGCGTCAATTTCATCACCGCGCACGACGGCTTCACGCTGAACGACACCGTCACCTACAACGAGAAGCACAACGAGGCGAACGGCGAGGACAACAACGACGGCAGTTCGGACAATCGCTCGTGGAACTGCGGTGTCGAGGGCCCGACCGACGATCCGGAGATCGTGGCGCTGCGCGACCGGCAAATCCGCAATCTGCTGGCGACCCTGCTGCTGTCCCACGGCACGCCGATGCTGCTGGCCGGCGACGAGTTCGGCCGGACCCAGCAGGGCAACAACAACGCCTATTGCCAGGACAGCGAGATCAGCTGGGTCGATTGGGATTTCGGCGAGCGCGGCCGCGACCTGATCCATTTCGTCGAGCGCTTGACCGCGCTGCGCCGGAACTTCCCGATCCTGCGCCGCCAGCGGTTTTTGACCGGCAACATGAACGAGGAACTGGGCGTCAAGGACGTGACCTGGATCAACGCGTCGGGCGCCGAGATGCCCGACGAGGATTGGGCCGACGAGAACATGCATTGCTTCGGCATGCTGATGGACGGCCGCGCCCAGCCGACCGGCGTGCGCAAACGCGGCGACGATCGCACGATGCTGGTGATCTTCAATAGCCACCATGACGTGGTGAATTTCACCCTGCCGGAATCGGCCGGCCACGCGACCTGGACCCTGCTGATCGACACCAATGTCGTCGAGCATCCCGGCGAGGAGGAGTTCGCGACCGGGCAGGCCTATCAGGTGACCGGGCGCTCGGTGCTGGTGTTCGCGTTGGATTCGGATGAGCACACGCCTTAGCGCGAGGGCTTGCGATCTATAACGTTATAGATCTGATATGGTCGTCAGCTTCCGGTGCCCCGAGACTCAGCGGATATGGCGCGGCGAATTCAGTCGCAAGCTGCCGCAAGACATACAACAGACCGCGTTACGGAAATTGCGGATGCTGAACAATGCCAAGGTGCTGCGTGATCTTGCCGTGCCGCCGAACAACCATCTCGAAGCGCTCAAGGATGATCGTGCCGGCCAGCACAGCATTAGAATTAACAGGCAATGGCGTCTCTGTTTTGTCTGGACGGATGGAGGTCCCGAGAATGTCGAAATCATCGACTAGCACTGAGCTGATCCCGAACCCGACGCCGGGCGACATGCTGCTGGTCGATTTCATCGAGCCCCTGGGGCTGAGCCAGAACGGTCTTGCCCGTGCGATCGGCGTGCCGCCTCGACGCATCAACGAGATCGTCTTGGGTAAGCGTTCGATTACGGCCGATACGGATCTCCGTCTTGCCCGCTATTTCGGGCTGTCGGACGGCTTCTGGCTAGGTATTCAGGCCGACTATCAGTTGCTTGAGCAGCGCCGCCGGATCGGACCGGAGCTGGCGCAAATCGCGCCCCATCAGCACGCCGCTTAAACGGCCCACAAGACGGCGGACGGCGGGTCGGTCGTCGTGAGCGCGATGCCGATCCGACATTGAACGTTCCGAATGCGGCATTGGCGGCGATGCCGGGTCCGTCGCTATTCTCGGCTGCATCGTTCATTGCCCAACCGGCCGGAGAAAACCCATGCGGATCGTCGAGATCCGGGAGACGACCGCCTCGATCGCCTCCCCGATCGCCAATGCCTATATCGATTTCTCCAAGATGACCTGTTCGGTCGTGGCCGTGATCACCGACGTGATCCGCGACGGTAAGCCGGTCGTGGGCTATGGCTTCAATTCGAACGGCCGCTATGGCGCCGGCGGGCTGCTGCGCGAGCGGTTCCTGCCCCGGTTGACCGAGGCCAAGCCCGACAGCCTGCTTGATGACAAGCACGACAACCTGGATCCGTTCAAGATCTGGGACACCATGATGAAGAACGAGAAGCCGGGCGGCCATGGCGAGCGCTCGGTCGCGGTCGGCACGGTCGACATGGCAGTCTGGGACGCCGTTGCCAAGATCGAGGGCAAGCCGCTCTATCGGGTGTTGGCCGACCGGTTCCGTGGCGGCGTGGCCGACGACAAGGTCTGGGTCTATGCCGCCGGGGGTTATTACTATCCGGGCAAGGATCTGACCGGGCTCCAGGACGAGATGCGCAGCTATCGCGACCGCGGCTACCGGGTGGTCAAGATGAAGATCGGCGCAGCCCCGCTGGCTGAGGATCTGCGCCGGATCGATGCGGTGCTGGAGATCGTCGGCGACGGCGCCAACCTGTGCGTCGATGCCAACGGCCGGTTCGATCTGGCGACCGCGATCGCCTATGCCCGGGCGCTGAAGCCCTATGGGCTGTTCTGGTACGAGGAGGCGGGCGATCCGCTCGACTATGCGCTGCAGGCCGAGTTGGCCAACCATTACGATCGGCCGATGGCGACCGGCGAGAACCTGTTCTCGCATCAAGATGCCCGCAACCTCATTCGCCATGGCGGCATGCGGTCCGACCGCGACTATTTGCAGTTCGACTGCGCGCTCAGCTACGGTTTGGTCGAATATCTGCGCACGCTCGACATGTTGGCCGAGAACGGCTGGTCGACCCGCCGGGTCGTGCCCCATGGCGGCCATCAGATGTCGCTCAACATCGCGGCCGGCCTGCATCTGGGCGGCAACGAGTCTTATCCCGACGTGTTCAAGCCGTTCTGCGGCTTTGCTGACGGCATCCGGGTCGAGGACAGCTATGTCGGGCTGCCGGACGCGCCGGGCATCGGCTTCGAGACCAAGGCCGAGCTGTTCAAGGTGATGCGGGAATTGAGCCGTTAACGAGTGAAAGCGAGATATACCGTCCACCCGGGGTTTCGTGAAATTTTGAGGTAAATGAAACTATAGCGGGAAATTCCTGTTGAGAGTCCCCCCCTGATGCGCGATAGAGTGCGCAGGGACCCGCCGCAATTGTTGATAGCGGCGGGCCATTGGGGGATGCCATGCCGAACGGTCTCACCGGGTGTCTGCGTCACATCGTG
>Ga0302302_1002774_pt1 | contig 10180 bp, 7 predicted proteins | sample III_Palsa_E1_3_FD_198766 | JGI IMG/M metagenome (GOLD analysis project Ga0302302, IMG submission 198766) | Peat permafrost microbial communities from Stordalen Mire near Abisko, Sweden - III_Palsa_E1_3 | ecosystem: Environmental > Terrestrial > Soil > Palsa > Peat permafrost | place: Sweden...
CCCGTCGCGCAGCAGTTCGGCGCGCATCTGGCTGTAGAACTCGCTGTCATGCCGGTTGGAACGGCGCAGATCCACGTGCCGGCCGACCACTTCCGCCGCGCTGTAGCCGGTGATCACGGTAAAGGCGGGATTGACCGCCAGGATATAGCCCGCGTGGTCGGAGATCATCACCCCGTCCATGGTGCTGTGAAACACGCTGGCGGCGAGCTTCAGCTCGGCGTTGACTTTGGCGTGCTGGACGATTTCGGACTTCAGTGCGGCATTGGCCTTTTTGAGTTCGGTGATCTGCTCCTGCACCACCCCCTCAAGCGCGGCCAGCTTGATCGCCGCCTGTTGGGTGAACTGTCGCTTGGCGGTGAGTGAACTCGCCAACTGGCGGACCTGGGCCGGATCGAAGGGCTTTTTCAGGATCAGCAGGCGATCGTCGGCGTCGAAGCGCTCCAGCACCTCGTCCCAGCCATGGTCGGCGCCGCTGGTGCAGATCACGATTTGCAGCAGCGGGTCCGCCTGCCAGAGGCTCCCAACGGTCTCGGCGCCGCCCCAGCTGGGCGGCAGCAGCGTGTCGATGAAGGCCAGCGCGTAAGGCGCGCCGCCGTCGAGCGAGCGGCAGACCTTCGCCAATCCTTCCTGGCCGAGACATGCGGAGTCGAGATCATAGCCGATCGTGGCGGCCACCAAGCGCCCGTCGGGCGCGGCCGCTTCGGCGTCATCGCGGTGGGGAAGTGCCGCCTGGTAGCCCAGAATAGCGCGGAGTTGGTCGTGAAAAGCCGGCGTATCGCCCACCAGCAGGATACGCCGGTAAAACACGGCAGTAGCCGGCACCGCCGGCTGATTGCGAGCACGGTGTGGTTTTGGTGCTTCCACTAACTCGTTTGGGCCATAATCGGGCGACATACGACATCCTCGCGCCAGATATGCTCGCGCCCGGCTAGCTAATCGACTTTCCGGATGAGAATGTTGTGTTTGTGTTATGGTCCAGGCGCGCTTCGGCCGCCCTAAGCGCCCGCGGCGGGATACAGGTCGCCGCCGCGGCCATCGCGAGCCCGGTTGGAAAGGCCGCTGCCAGCCGCATCAGCAGCGATTGGCCGAGCGCGCCGCGAGCCCCGCGGTAGAGCAGCGAGGCTCGTCCGATCTGCCCCGCGATGTCATCGCGAATGCGGCGGTGATACTCCGCCGCGTCCCGGTTCCCCAAGAATACGCCCGTCGCTACGGTCGCGCTGTGCAGCGCGATCGCCATGCCCTCGCCGGTGAAGGACGGGATCACGCCGGCCTGATCGCCCAGCCGGAATAGATTGGGAGGATCATCGCGACCACGGTGCACGAAGCCGTACGGCACGCGGTAGATCGAAACCGGATGCGGCTCGAGCGCCACCCCGCCTGCGAGGCGGGCGTCGAGATGGGGCTCGGCTCGCCGCAGCTCCGCGAGCAGCGCGGTCCAGCCGCCGCCCACCCGGCGCAGCCGCGGCGCGCCGATCAGCAGGCACAAATTGGCGGCTCCATTCTCCACCGGCTGCAAACCGCCATAACCGTCAGGAAACAACATCACCTCGACGTGCCGCTCGATCGCGCGAAGCTGCGCCGGCGCCAAGCGGAAATGAAGTTTGAATCCGACCAACTCGTCGGGGGCTTTGCGTACCTGCCGCCGCACACCGCGGAGATCATGCTTGCCGGTGGCGAGAAACAGCGTCTCGGCGCGTATTTCTTCGTCCCCGGCTTCGAGCACGATCCGATCGCCGGTGATACGGACCTGGCTCACGGACCGGCCACGGCGAATCTCGGCCCCATGCGCGGCAGCGTGCGCGAGCAGCGCCTCGTCGAGCACGTGGCGCGACAGACCGAAGCCTGCGAACGGCAGTGCGGTCTCCACCACGGTACGGCCCCGGATCAATCTCAAACCGCCGATCGGATGGGCACCGATCGCGGTGAGGTCGAGGCCCAGGCGGCGCAGATAGTCGGCCGCCTCGCCGCTTACGAACTCGCCGCAGATTTTCGGCGCCGGACCGATGGTGCGCTCGAGCAACAGCACCTCGTGGCCGGCGCGGGCGAGCAAGCACGCGGCGGCACCGCCCGCGAGCCCGCCGCCCACGATCACCACCCGGCCGCTCATTTCAGCCGCCCAACGCCGTAACGGAACATCAGATGCCAGCCGATCTCGGCATCGACGCCCGCCGCCGCCAGCGCCGCGATCAGGTCCGCGCGCCGAAAGCCGCGGGCGATCGAGACCGTGCCGTCGAGCCGCACGATCCGGTGCCAACCCATCGCCCAGGCGAGCAGCCGGAAGCCGTAATAAGGGACCCAATGGCGGTTCAGGTCGGCGATGAACCAACCGCGTTCGGCGTATCGCTCAAGCCAGCCGAGAAATCGCACCAACGCAGGTTCGGCGAGATGATGGGCGAATTGCGAGCTCACGATGAAGTCCGGCGCCGGGTCCGGTCGATAGGCGAACACATCTCCCGTGCGGTAGGTGATCGCCATGCCGGCGGGCGTCGCCGCGGTGGCCACCGCCGTGGCGCGGGGATTGAGGTCGATGCCGTGAAGCGTCGCTCGCAGGCCGCGACGGGCCGCCCAGCGGTGGATCGCGCGCAAGAGATCGCCGTGACCGCAAGCGACATCGAGCACGCTGATTGCCGCACCCGGCGGCAGGTCCGCGGTCGCGCGGTCGAGCCAGCGCAAGGTCGGCCGGTGGGTCATGGTGAGCCAATTCAGCGCCGCCAGATCCCGCAGGCAGCGCGCGTAATCCTCGGCGCCGGTCGACGGTAGATCCATCAGCTCGCCCTCGGTGCTGCGCGCTGAAAGATCGGCCATCTCAGCCGCCGCCGAGCCGGAAACGGAAGCTCTCCGCGACCATGCCTGGCCCGAAGGCGATCGCGATGCCGGGTTGGGCCGCGGATTGGGGCACCGCTCGCATCATTCGGTGCAGCACGAACATCACCGTCGCGGACGACATGTTGCCGTAGTCGTGCAGCACTTCGCGCGAGGGGCGCAGCGCCGCCGGATCGAGCGCGAGCCCAGCCTCGACCGCATCGAGCACGGTTCGGCCGCCGCCATGCACCGCCCACAACGCGATGTCCGCGGTCTGGCTGCCACGGAGCAGCCCGTCCTCGCCGGCGGCGAGTTCTTGCCGCAACGCCTGGGCGATCCGTAGTGGTACATCACCGGACAAGAACATGTCGAAGCCCTGATCACCGATCCGCCACGTGATCAGGCCTTTGGTTTCCGGGATCACCGTAGCGCGGAAATCCTCGAGCGCGATGCCGGCGGGTTCGGCGGTCACCAGTGCGGCCGCGGCGCCGTCGCCGAACAGCAGAAACGACAGCACGCTTTCAAGACTGTCAGTTTCCTGCAAGTGCAGCGTCGATAGTTCGACCGTCACCACCAGCACTCGCGCCGCCGGATCGGACCGCACCGCGTGATGCGCCAGCCGCAGCGCCGGCACCGCCGCAGCACAGCCCATGAAGCCCACAATGGTGCGCTCGACATCGCGGGCGAGCCCCAGCCGCTCCGCCAGCAGCAGATCAAGGCCCGGTGCGACAAATCCGGTGCAGGACGCCACGATCAGATGGGTGATACGGTGACGTTCCGCGCCAATGTCGATCGCTTCGACCGCGCGCAGCGCCAACTCCAGCGCCTCCGGTCGGTAGCGCGCCATGCGCGCGGCAGTGCCGGGAAATTCGCCGCGGCGATAAAAACCGGTGGCGTCGACCTCGCCTGCCGCCAGGTTGCCCTCCGGAAAAATCGAATAGCGATGGGCGATGCCGGCCCGCTCCGCCATCCGGTCGAACAGCCGGCGGTCGCGTTCGCCCACCAGCAGCGTACGCGCGAATGCTACGAACGGCGCGTGGATGTCGTGATCCGGCACCGCGACGCCGATCCGGTTGATGTGTGCGACCGTCATTCTGCCCGCCGCACCGCGAGCACCGCGTTCAAGCCGCCGAAGGCGAACGAATTCGACAGCGCATATTCGAATGCGGCCGCGCGCATTCGGTTCGGCACGCAGTCGATCGCGCATTCGGGATCGGGCTCGCGAAAGCCCACCGTCGGCGGCAAGCGTTGCGCCCGCAGCGCCAGCGCCGTCACCACCAACTCCAGCGCGCCGGCGGCGTTGAGGCAGTGGCCGATCATAGACTTGGTCGAGGAAACCGGCACTTCCGCCAACCGCGCGCCGAACACGTCGGCGAGCGCCCGGACTTCGGTCGCGTCGTTCAGCCGGGTGCCGGTGCCATGGGCGTTGACGTAGCCGATTGCGGCAGGCGTAAGAGCCGCATCGTCGAGCGCCGCGGCAATCGCCTGCGCGGCGCCGGCGGCGCTGGGTGCGATCAGGTCGCCCGCATCCGCGCTCATGCCGAAACCCACCAGCTCGGCCGGGATCGCGGTGCCGCGCGCCCGGGCGTGGTCCCAGGCCTCGAGCACCAGAATGCCGGCGCCCTCGCCGATCACCAACCCGTCGCGATCGCGCGAGAACGGCCGGCAGCGATCGGGACTGAGCACGCGGAGCGCGTCCCACGCCTTCAGGAAGCCGACCTGGATCGAGGCGTCGCTGCCGCCGGTTACCGCCAGATCGAGCATGCCGCTGCGGACCATGTGGAACGCGGTCCCGATCGCGTGGGCGGCGGAGGCGCAGGCCGAAGCGATCGCGAAAGATGGGCCGCGCAAGCCGAACTCCATCGAGATCTGGCTCGCTGATCCGCTCGGCATGCTGCGCGGGACGGTGAGCGGCGGCAGTCGCTTGGCTGCCCGGCCGTAGAATTCCTGATAGCTGTCATCAAGCGTCTGTTGCCCCAGCGCTGCCGCGAGGATGACCCCGCAACGCTGCCTGTCCCGGCCCGCGAGCGGTACCGCCGCCATCGCCTCGCGCGCCGCGACCAGTGCCAGTTGCGCAGTGCGATCGAGCGCGAGCAGACGGCGCGGATCGAAGTGGTCAGCGGGATCGAAGCCGCGGACTTCGGCAGCGGTGCACACGGTGAGGCGGTCGACCGGGATGCTTTCGATCGGCCCGATGCCGCAGGCGCCTTCGCAAATGCCGGCCCAAAGCGAGGCCGCATCGCCGCCCAGCGCGCTGACTGCGCCCAGGCCGGTGATCGCGACGCGTCGATTGGTGCTAATCATTCGTCGTTTTGGCGGCCGCGATCGTCGCCTGGACGTGGTCGACCAGGTCGCTGACGGTGACGAATTCCGCTCCGGTGGTGCGCGACAGCACCGGGATTTCGATGTCGAAACGGGTTTCCAGCGCAAAGATCGCCTGCATCAGGTCGATCGAGGCGATCCCGAGTTCCTCGATGCGTGCGTCGGCGGTAAGTCGTGCCGGGTCGATCCCGGTTTCCGTGGCGACGATGCCGATTATCTCATTCGTTTCCCCTAGGCCCGTCATATCCACCCTCGAGTTCCCGGCTTATCAGATGGGCGCAGTTATAATGAATAAAAGTTTTTTGCTTCTTTTTTTCAAAAAAGAAGACTCTTCCTGCTTTATTCTATTTGATGCTTTAAGAAGCCTAGACTCTTCTTTCTTCTTTTTGTGAACAAAAAGAAGCAAAAAAACTTTAATAATTTATTTTCCGGGTTTTCCGACCGCCGCCAGTAGGGCGGGGACGAACCATAGCGTCGCGATCAGGGTGGAGGCCAGGCTCAGCAACAATAATACCCCCATGCTGGCGGTGCCGGGGTGATGCGACAGCGCGAGCGAACCGAAGGAAGTGCCGGTGGTGAGGGCAGAAAACATCACCGCGCGAGCAGTCGGCGATCCCAAGGGCAAAATCAGGCCGGCGCGCCAGTTCATCACGAAATAGATGTTGAACGAAACCCCGACCCCCAACAACAAGGGCAGCGCAATGATGTTGGCGAAATTGAGCCCGCGCCCCAGCATCAACATCATCAGCACGGTCAACACCGACGACAGCAGCAACGGCGCCATCACCAGCGACGCGTCCGTGACCCGCCTCAGAGTGGCAAGCAAAATCAGCGCGATCGCGATGATCGCGCTGATCGCCGCCTGCCGGAACGACGCGATGATGGTGTCGGCGCTGGCGACGATGGTGACCGCCGACCCGCCGGCGTTGGGCGCCACTTGGCGCACCGCCGCGACGAACTCCCGCAGCCCGTTGCCTTCGCGCGCCCCCGGCACCGGCACGACCTGGATCCGGGCCTCGCCATTAGGTGCCTCCCAGTCGCGCTTGATCTCGGGCGGAAGATCGGCCGCGGTCACCGGCACCGCCGAGAGCGCCAGCCGCAACGCGTCGAGCTCGGTCGGCAGAAACCGCGTGAGATCGCTGTTCATCGTCATCAGCCGCTGGTCGGACGCATTTTGCAGCTGCTTCAAATCACCCGCGATCAGCGTCAGCGGGCTGTCGAGCGGCAATTTCAGCGCGGCCTTTTGCAACTGTTTCAACGCCGATGTGATCGCCAGCCGCAGAGCCGCCGGTGTTAACGGGATCCCGCTGTTTCCGGGCGAGAGGGTCGCAGCCAGGATCGAACTGGTGTCGCCGAGCAACGCGAGCTTCGGCGTCTGGTCGGTCGGCACGAAGCTCGCCTCGGTGAGAACCGTCTGCACATACGGCACCTGGCGTAGCCTCGCCGCGGTTGCTTCGGCCTGCTTCTGGTCGTGCACCAGCACGTCGATGGTGTAGGGGTCGGCGACCGGATTCTGCATCATGTCGGCGAGGGTCTGCATCGCCTCGGTGTTGGGGTTTTTGGTGTGCAGCGGATCGCTGTCGAAGGTGATCCGCGGCGCCGCCATCAGTCCGGTCATCGCCAGCCCGAGGAACAGGCCCAGCACCGCGCCGCGTGCCCCTTCGATCCTGGCATCCCACGGCCGCGCCCAGGAAAATCCGATCTCGGCGCCTTCCGCGGGCGGCTTGGTCTTCATCAGCAGCGCCGGCAGCAGGCTGAGCGTCGCCGCGAATGCGATCAGCATGCCGACGCCGGCGATCAGCCCGAGCTGCGCCACGCCCGAGAAATTGGTCGGCACGAAGGCGAGGAATCCGGCCGAAGTGGCCGCCGCCGCCACCATAATCTGCACGCCGGAGCGCTGTGCGGTCTCCACCACCGAATCGCCGTCGTTATAGCCCTCGTGCTTCGACTCGCGAAACCGCACCGAGAATTGGATCGCGAAATCCACCGCGATGCCGACGAACAGCACAGCGAACGCAACCGAGATCAGATTGAGCGTGCCGACCGCGGCCGCGGCGAAGCCGGTGGTAAGCAGCAGCCCCGACACCAGAGTGATCAGGATCGGCACGATGATCCGCACGCTCCTCACCGCCAGCGTGAGCCACAGCACCACCAGCAGCAGGCTGCCGAGCAGGCCCCATTCCATGCCCTGCGCCACCGAGGCGAATTCTTCGTCCGACAGCGGCACGTCGCCGGTGATGCGCACCCGCACCGCGCCGGCCTTCACATCCGGCAGCGACCGCGCGATCGCCCTGAGCGCGGCAGTTGCCTTGCCGCCCGGTTCAAGCGCGCCATAGTTCAGTTTCGGGTGCATCAGCACAAAGCGGTAGCTGCCGCTGAGGTCACCCGCGGCGCCGATCAGCAGATTCTGCCACGAGAGCGGCTGGCCGTGGCCGTTGATCTCGGTCTGCAACGCTTCGTGGAATGCCTCGAGCGAGCCGGTGTCGGCGCTGAGATCGACCGGCCCTTGCTGCACGCCGACCGCGATCAGGCCGATCGCGCCGAACAGCCCGCGGGCGGTGGGATCGGCGGCCAGCTGCCCCAGAAACGGCTGGGCGTCGACGATCCGGTCGAGCAGCGGTTCCAGCGTCGCCGCCGGCAGGAAGAGCATACCCTCGCGGGCGTAGTAGGGCGAGGAATCCGGGTCGCTCGCGCTAGTGAAGTGGGTGTGGTCCAGTGCGGCGTCGCGGGCCAGCGCCACCGCGGTTTCCTGCACCTGCTCGGGGGTATTGCCGTCGATCACCGCCACGATCAGATCGTCGAACTGCGGAAACGCCGCACTCATCGCGTGGCTCTGCTGCTTCCAGGCCAGCGAGGGCGAAAACAGCTTGTCGGTATCGGTGGTAACGCCGAGCCGCTGCGACGCCAGCACCGCGCTTCCCGCCACCAGCACCGTCCAGATCAGCAGAACCAGGCCAGGACGCCGTACCGAGAAACAAACAAACCAGGTCAACCAGGCCCGCATTCGTCCAACCTTTCCATCCCCGGCCCGTGGTTACGCCGATTCTGCGCCCTGGCCAACGAGCATGGTGCAGGAACCCGATTTCGCGGCATAAGGCAATCCGTACTCGAAGGATTCGCCCATGCCCCCGCTACGTTCAGTGTTCCGTATCGCTACCTGGAACATCAACTCGCTACGCCTACGCCTGCCCTTGCTCGAACGCCTGCGCGACGCGCTCAACCCCGACGTGATCTGCCTGCAAGAGACCAAAGTGCCGGATGAGGCCTTCCCCGAGCTCGCCCCGGCGGCGCTGGGCTATGGACATTACGTCCGCCGCGGCATGAAATCTTACAATGGTGTGGCGATCTTTTCCCGCTTGCCGCTGACGCTACACCTCGACTGGCCGGAGTGGTACGGCAAGCCCGATTGCCGGCACCTCGCGGTGACGGTGGCGACCGCACAGCCGCTCACCGTGCATAATTTCTACATCCCCGCCGGCGGCGACATTGCCGATCCCGAGCTCAACCCCAAATTTGCCCATAAGCTCGGCTTCCTCGACGAGGTCACCGCGCACTTCGCCGCACTCGCGCCGCTCACCCGCACACTGGTGGTCGGCGACCTCAACATCGCGCCGCTGGAACACGACGTCTGGAGCCACAAGGCGCTGCTGAACGTGGTGAGCCACACGCCCGTAGAGGTGGAAAAACACCTGGCGTGGCAGAACACCAATTTTATCGATGCGCCGCGGGCATTGGTGCCGCACGACCGGAAACTCTACAGCTGGTGGTCATATCGTAACAACGATTGGAAAGTCTCCAACCGCGGGCGCAGGCTGGACCATGTCTGGGCAACGCCGGATTTGAAACCAGTGGCGGTGCAAACACTGGAGGAAGCGCGCGACTGGCCCCAGTCGTCGGACCATGTGCCGGTGTGCGTAGAGTTCGAGATATAGAAAGCTAGAATCTTCTTTTTTGAGAAAAAGAAGCAAAACACTTTTGTCAATTGGGGATCCGAAATCACCGGCAACACTGTCGTTTTCGGCCAAGCGGGGCGCGCGTTTGCACATAAGCGTATAACATCTTATACTGATAGACATGCAACTTTGAGGCCCCACCCCATGCCCAACAACACCGCCCGCTGGACCGTCTCTGTCTCTAAAGAGACCGATCTTACGGGGGCGCCAAAATAATTACGGTCCGCGACTTCCTTGCCGCGAGCAGGCGATTGCCTTGAGCGCCGCCCAGCCGATCGTTTCAATTCGTTGCAATAGCAAAGAAATACACATGAGGAAGACGAGGAGCGTGCCATATATTTACATTTGCGAAGAACGTTCCATTAAGTTTAATTCGATTTCATTATAATTTTTGTAAAATCCGTTTCTAAGAGGCCTCCCTAAAACGGTTGCAATCGGATTGACTACTTGCCAAAGCAGTATGCCTGTGAGGCTTTCTATAATCCTTATATCTATGAAAGGTGTAGGGCTATACTTCACCCCAGCCACCCCGGCACCGGCAGTCCCTTCTCCCGCAAAAACTCGGGATTAAAGAGCTTCGACTGGTACCTCGCCCCGCCATCCGCCAGCACCGTCACGATCGTGTGTCCCGGCCCGATCTGCCGCGCCACCTCGATCGCCGCGGCGATGTTGATCCCGGCCGAGCCGCCGACGGAAATCCCTTCGTGGATCAGCAGATCATAGATCTGCTCCAGCGCCGCCGGGTCGCCGATCCGCACCGCGTCGTCGATCGGTGCTCCGGCCAAATTCTCCGGCACCCGCGATTGCCCAATCCCCTCGGTGACCGAATTTCCCGTAACCGTCAGATCGCCCGATTTCACCCAGCCGTAGAGCGCGCTGCCCTCGGGATCGGCGAGCACGATCCGCACCTGCGGATTATGCGCCTTCAGCGCTGTGGCCACGCCCGCGAGCGTGCCGCCGGTACCGCACGAGCAGGTGAACGCGTCCACCCTTCCCTCGGTCTGGGCCCAGATCTCTTCGCCGGTGGTGGTGCGGTGGCCCTCGCGATTGGCCAGATTGTCGAACTGGTTGGCATAGACCGCGCCCAGCTCCTCGGCCAGCCG
>Ga0302302_1002776_pt1 | contig 10176 bp, 9 predicted proteins | sample III_Palsa_E1_3_FD_198766 | JGI IMG/M metagenome (GOLD analysis project Ga0302302, IMG submission 198766) | Peat permafrost microbial communities from Stordalen Mire near Abisko, Sweden - III_Palsa_E1_3 | ecosystem: Environmental > Terrestrial > Soil > Palsa > Peat permafrost | place: Sweden...
TCAACAGCCAACGTCATCTGCGACGCGCGCAATCGATGGCACAGTTATTTCGGGATGTACCCCGCGCCGTCGAAAATACGGTGGAACTTTCCTCGCGGTTGCAATTTCGGCTGGACGATCTCGGTTATGAGTTTCCGCTCTACCCTGTGCCGGACGGCGAGACGATGGACAGTTTTCTCAAGAAGCGTGTCGCGGAAGGTGTCGTGCGCCGTTATGGCCCAAAAAACAATCCGGGCTTATTGGAGAAAGCTAAAAAGCAGGTAGAGCATGAACTCGCACTCATCGCGCGGCTCGGATTCGCCGGATACTTCCTCATCGTTTGGGACATTGTGCAGTTCTGCAAACGCAATGACATTCTGGCTCAGGGCCGTGGAAGCGCGGCCAATTCTGCTGTTTGCTATGCCCTAGAAATTACCGCGATTGATCCGGTCGGCATGGAACTGTTATTCGAGCGTTTCCTGAGTGACGCCAGAGGCAACAGTGAAAAGAAAGTGCCTTCGGAAGACAAGCGGGAGCAGGCGATTCAATATGTCTATCAGCGATACGGCGAATTGGGAGCGGCGATGACAGCCAATGTCATCACCTATCGCGGTAAGTCGGCGGCGCGCGAAGTCGGCAAGGCTCTGGGGTTCGATCAGGAATCTCTTGGCCGATTGTCGAGCCTGGTCAGTCAATGGGAGTGGCGCGGCAAGACAGATACGATGGCGCACTCGTTTCATCACGCGGGCTTTGACGTGAAACATCCGCGCATCGCGAAATATCTTGAGCTGTGCATGAGGATTCAATCCCTGCCGCGTCATATCGGCCAGCACTCGGGCGGCATGGTCATCTGCCAAAGGCAATTGAACTGTGTCGTTCCGTTGGAACGTGCTTCGATGCCGGGCCGTACCGTCGTGCAGTGGGACAAGGAAGACTGTGCGGATCTCGGCATCATCAAAGTCGATCTGCTCGGCCTCGGCATGATGGCCGTATTGAAAGATTGTCTGGAATTGATACCGCAGCATTATGGCGACAAGGTGGACTTGGCGCAGCTCCCCGAAGATGACGAGGTGTACCGCGTGCTGCAAAAGGCTGACACGGTAGGCATGTTTCAAGTGGAGAGCCGCGCTCAGATGGCCTCCCTGCCTCGAAACTATCCGACGAAGTTTTACGATCTCGTCGTCCAGGTTGCCATCATTCGGCCTGGTCCCATCGTCGGGAAGATGATGCACCCGTACATGCGAAGACGGCAAAAGCGAGAGGAGGTCACTTACCCCCATCCTTCTCTGGAGCCGGTGTTGAAGCGCACGCTAGGCGTGCCGCTGTTCCAGGAGCAGTTGCTTCGCATGGCGATGACAGTTGCGAACTTCTCCGGCGCCGAAGCGGACGAACTGCGCCGCGCTGTCGGAATGCGCCGCTCCTGGGAGCGGATGAAGGATCTCGAAGTAAAGCTCCGGGCCGGAATGACCGTCAATGGCTTCGATATGAAGACGCAGGACAATATCGTGGAGAACATAAGCTCGTTCGCGCTCTATGGCTTTCCAGAGTCGCACGCCGCCAGCTTTGCCTTGATCGCGTATGCCTCTGCGTACTTCAAAGTGAAATACCTCGCGGCGTTCACAGCGGCCATCCTAAATAACCAGCCGATGGGATTCTATTCGGCTGCCGTGCTGGTGAAAGATGCCCAGCGGCATGGTCTGCGGGTGAAGCCGATTGACGTCCAGTTATCTGACTGGCCCTGCACGATTGAGCATGAGACGGATCATTCTTTGTCGCTACGGATGGGGCTCAGATACGCAAAAGGCCTACGCAGGCAGGCGGCGGAGGCGCTGGTAACATCGCGTAACCACGGCGGTTCGTTCCATTCGGCGGAGGACCTGCCACTGCGGGTCCCATTTCTCAACCGAAAAGAACTTACGCTGTTGGCCCGCATCGGTGCGCTGAACAAGCTCGATGCCATCGAGCATCGCCGCGATGCGCTTTGGCAGATGGATCGTGCCGGCAAGATGGAGGGGCCGTTACTGCGGCAAAGCAGCGAATGGTTGCACGAAGATTCCCGGACGTTGCCGCTCCGGCAGATGAGTACGGAAGAGCGGCTTGTCGCCGATTATGCCGGGACGGGCTTAACTGTAGATAGGCATCCGATGCACCATCGCCGTGCAGAACTGCGAAGCCTGGGAGTTTTGTCGGCGCAAGAACTGAAGGTGTGCCGAGACGGCCAGTTTGTGCGGGCGGCGGGCTGCATCATCGCCCGACAGCGTCCCGGTACAGCAAAGGGATTCATCTTTCTCTCGATGGAAGATGAGACGGGCATCGCCAATGTGGTCATCACCCCGGACCTTTATGAAGATGAAGAGAACCGCAAACTGATAACGCGAAGCAAATTCTTGATGGTGGAAGGCCCCTTGCAAAATCAGGACGGAGTGATTCATGTAAAGGCGGTCCGGCTTCTGGCGCTTTCAGACGGCGCATTGGAATTGAGTTCGCATGACTTTCACTAACCCTGCGGGGAATGGGTTAAGTGATATGAGCTTGGCCGATCCTTCCGGGTCTAAAGTGACGAGAGGAGCGTTTACAAGGACTTATTTCATCGGAACTTGAGAGTTTGCCGTTTCGAACTGTCTGGATCGGGCCAGTCTCCCTGACTTGCGTCAAACGCGTTTCGTGATCGTATACTTGCCTTCCATTTGAAATTAGTGAATTGGGGGGCGGCGATCTCGCTGCTCTGTCGTGTGTCTATCGTCATAGGCAGATACAGATGAAGCTGAAAGCTTCTGAAGGAGAGTTCGATCGTGGGTGAGAAGCTTAGAAAGAGGCAGAGATTTTTCCAAGAGAATCCGACATGCTGCTTTTGCGGTGGGGTCAACGCAGCTACAACTGTCGATCATGTGCCGCCACGAGCATGTTTCCCTAAAGACCTGATGCCGGAAGACTTTGAGTTTCCGGCGTGTAAAGAATGCAACAACGGAACGTCAAAGCAGGACACCATTTTTGGCTTTTGTGCAATGTTGATGGACTTCAACGAAGCCAATCGAACGCCTGCTGATATTGCGCGGTTCAAGCAACACCAAGCTCAAATTGAAATGCGTTGGCCTGAGGCGTTGCCCGATCCAGCAAGCGGGCAGCCGATATTCCGCGCGGGTCATATCATTACGCCTTCTCCGGTCGCAATCTCCGTGGAAACAACGCCTGCCATGAAAGAAGCCATGGAAGTTATTGGAGAGAAGCTAGCGCACGGTCTTTACTATCGCGAAATGAAACGGATCATGCAGCCAACCGATAGGTTCTTCACGGTTATCCATCAGATTCAACGGGCCAGGACAGAAAACCTAACGGATTACTTCAAACGGGTGCTACCCGATTTAAAGATGGGTGACCGTCCGAATATAAAAGACTATGGCAATCGGTTCGCATACAAATCTGGCTGTAAACCGGATGACGACCTATTTGTATTCGCTGCGCAATTTGGGTTCGGACTGTTGTGCTGGGGTATGGTCCTTGGACCACGCATGGAGCTGAGTGAATCAAACGACGCTTTGATCGGTATGAACTGGCGCAAAGGCGGGAATGGTCTAGGGAACCGAAACACGCCGTAGCGTGATGCGGAGAGCAACCCAGTAATCTTCGGTGCAAGCCGATACGGAAGGACCCGATACAAGCTCCGAAACGCGTAACAAAGGTTCCAGATTAGGAAAAAGTGGTGGCAGGGCGAATGCAGCGCCACACACCCAAAGTTAGAGCGTCGTATCGATTGAAAAACGTCTGGCAGTCAAATATATGGACTATTTGATTAACATCGTTTAGCAGAACTTCGCCTTGACCAAGCATCCCGCCTCTTTGCGCTCCGCAATATGCGGCGATGAGGCCAAATATATGGGTTTCTGCGTAATCAGCAAATCTGAGACGAAACGCGGGAGACTGAACATAATAGCGGCAAGGGTTATTCGGATCGAATTCAACTGTTCGTCGCGCCACATGGGGATGTCCAGATACAAGGGCGAACATAGGGATATTTCTGTGAGCTTCCTCTACAAACCTCCACAAGGTGGACGTAGAGGTGTTGCCAAAACCTGAGGCCAACTTCTTCACGTTATCGATAGTCGGAAGATGATCTAGAGCTTCTGTCCGGAAGCGTGGTCCCAGGAAAAGAAGCCTACCAGCAGCATAGTTGGCTTCAGCTTCCATCTGTTCATGGCACAGAGGGAGCAAAGTCTGTTTATCATCTCCCAACATCATGCCATCATGCCACGGGATGACGCTGTGGCCAATCTCGTGCGCCTCGCTCCAACGGTGCTTCAATTCGGGAAGGGCCTGATCGAGCAAGATGCGTTTTTGATCAGGAAGATAAAGCGCCTTTAAGCTGAACTTTTGAATAGCTTCTCGAAGAAGTGAAGGTCTCTTCAAAACCTGGACCCCCGCTATTTTCAACTTGCTGACAGTTTCTCTGAGAACGCCATCATCTTCGCTGTTGTAAAAATTGCGATCGAGGCGCAACAGTTCCCGAACGACCCGAAGATCCAGTGGTGGCTCGGGATTGCCCAAGCCACGCAGGACCTTATCAATCTGTTGATCGACGTCAGCTGTTGTTCGTGCTCGCAGTGTCGGATTGATCACTTGCTGATTCTATGGTGGCGCGACTCAAAACCGACACAAATTGTTCCAAGGCCAGATGTTCTGATTGGGACAGTTTCTCGACAGATTGAGACCGAGCGGCGAAACGCACTGTTTCTTGACGTAAGTTTGGATCTCTGGGGACCGTCAAGCCAGAAACCTGCATGAGATTTATTTGGGGAATTTCGAATACTTTTGCAAGTTGATAGACAGCTCTAGGCTCGGGCGGCACAGCCAAATCAGCTTCGGATGCTAGTTCTTCTACCGTCCAGCCTTTTCTACGACGCATTAGCTCGATCAATTTTCCGAACGCAACCCTAGTTTGTTCGCGTTCGACTAGCTGAGGTCGAGACGTATCGGCAAATTGAGGGTCGAGAGCTAATGAGCCGGCTCCGATGTAATGTCCTTCTTCTCGCTGCGCTCGCGTCTTCCACCAAGTTTCATCACGATGTGTAGCCATGAAGGTCCCCCTTATCCAAGAAATGCTGTTGCTTGTTCAGATGTCATTTCGAAGTACCGCAGGTTGTCGTAATTTTCGTCTATCCCGAGATCGGACATGCCGCAGGCATCCCGATAAAAAGACTCAGCCTGGGTCAGTGAGTGAAGACCAATTCGGCCATGGAAACCTTCTTCTAGGCTCAAATCGACAGCCGCGGTGAGCAGGGCAGTTCCCACACCTCGGTATCGTGGCTTTGCGAATTCGGCGCGGTTCCACGGCGCGACTTCGAGGTATTCCACGTAAACCAGAGGTTTCCCAATTTGTGTCGCTTGGCGGCCGCTGTGATTCAAATCGACGCGCATCAATCCTTGCGTAACCCCTTGCGAGGTAATTGCAAAACCCCGAAACGCCAAGAGCCCTACGACCTGCTTGGTCTTGGATTCCCAATTCCAATGAGTTGTTTGTGGCCAGCGTGCCCGTGGAACGCCAATGACCCGCAACCGCGCCAACGTCTCTTCTAAGGCAGGACGCCAATAATCGTGCCAATCGGAGATTTGCTGTTCTCCAATCTGTGTCACGAGGGTTGCTGGAACCCCATCTCCGGACAATGCGTCCGTGAGGAATACTGGCAAACCACCTTGATTCATAGAAGCATCAGCTCAGACTTGTCATTTTGCGCGGAATCTTCAATGAAAAGCTTGTGCCCAAGGTCGAGTCTCGCTTCGATGGTCTGGTAAAGCCGGAGGGCCTGTCGAAGAACGGCTGTCTTGGACAGATCCTTTTTGACCGAGAGCTCGTCGAGAGTCTGCATTTCGGCTTCGGAAAGATTCAAAGTCATTGTCTTTTTTTCCTGCATAAGAACTCCAAGCGAGCGACTTGTACAGATTATGCACGTTCTTTCCATATTTTGTCCAGTTGTGATATACATTTGTTAGCTACTTTTTAGCTTCTTTTCAATCAAAGGACTCAGCCATGGCACGATCTCATGTATCCCACGCAGAAATCGCTCAGTTCGCAGACGAGCGGGTGAATCTCAAACGCGACGACGCAACCGAACTCCGCCGGCAAGCAAACATGTTGCGAGATCGTCTCGAAACGTACCTAGCCGACCATCCTGACTTTGAACTGCGCAAGATGCTTCTCTCGGGGAGTCTTGCGAAGGGTACCGCTCTGAAGTCGGTTAGTGACATTGACGTCGCCTGCTACATCAGTTGCGGTGAAGCTCCGCACAAGGTGTCTGAACTGATTCCCTGGCTTGCCTCGAAGCTCGAAAAGGCCTTCCCGAACTTCAAACCAGAACAAGTGACTCGAAAGACTTACTCGGTCGGCGTGAAGTTTATGACGACGGGCAATGAGGTGGACATCGTTCCGATTCTTTACTCGGGCGATCCTGAGTGGCGTGGATCGTTGATCTCGAAAGATACCGGCGAAGAGCTCATGACGAGTGTGCCACTTCACCTGCAGTTCATTCGGAAGCGAAAAGATGCGAACAAAACGCACTTCGCGCAAGTCGTGCGTCTAGTGAAGTACTGGGCCAACCTCCAAAAACAGAACGACGACTTCCGCTTCAAATCTTTCATGACTGAACTGATCGTGGCACATCTCGCTGACTCCGGCACCGCGTTGAACGATTATCCGGAGGCATTAGCCGCTTTCTTCAATTTCCTTGCATCGGACGGTTTTCGAACCACAATCGCGTTCGCGGACTATTACAAGCCCTCTGACTGCAAGACCAGTTCGGAGCCGATCCGCATTTGGGACCCGGTCAACTGTCAAAACAACGTTGCCAAACTCTACACCGACAAGAACCGCGATCTCGTGATTGAGGCCGCCCTCGATGCTGGCGATGCCATCGACGCGGCACTGCGGGCAACAACCAAGGCGGAGACCGTTCGGTATTGGCAAAAGGTCTTTGGGCCAGCTTTCAGCGCATAGGAGGAATGATGAGCACCAGTTATTCGATCAGTGATTCAGAATCTTTTAGCGTGACGCACGCTCGGAAGATCGCTTCCAAAGTAGCGACCGACTTGAAACGGCTCCAGCGCCTGTATGCCCGGCCCCTTGACCCGACGGACCAGCGCATAGATGAATTCGAACATGAGCTGACGCATTTGCTCAAACACGATGTCGTCGGTTCTGTCGTATACGGCTACCAGCGTAATGGTCAATGGACCAAAGCCTGTGTTCGCTATACCGCTTTGCCTGGCGGTCAACTCCAAGCCGACGATGATCCTGGCAAAATCGTCCCCGGACACGACATCGCAGGGGCAACATTTACTTCGTCTCTTACTTACAACTCGAACTGGTCGACTCTTGGTGCAACAAAGCAAGCTGAGATCGAGCGCACGAGTCCGCTTCAACGCACCTCTGGCAGCGCACCGCCTCTCGAAAAAGGATACTGGGACAAGGATCTCTCCTATTCCGCCGGCGGTCGCGGAGTCGTGCGCAGCACCGTGAAAGGTTAAGACAATGGCACACACCGATTTGGATTCGCTCTTCAACCGACGACTGGACTTTCCTGACCTCTCAGCAGCGAAGCGTCTGCATCGTTTGGTAGGGCTGGACGACGTAAAGACTCGCCTAACCAAAACCTTGGGCGTGTTGGTCAATCATCACGGCCCGCAGAACTGGGCGAAGAAGCATCACCCAGGCGCCGAAGTTCTCCTCGACTATCTGGGCCGTCGCCCACCGCTGGTAATTTTTGCCGGCGATGTCGGTACAGGAAAGACCGAACTTGCAGAAGTTATCGGTGATGCTGTTGCTCGGCAGGAAGACATCCCGATTACGCTCTTTCCTCTCAGTCTCTCAACGCGCGGAAGTGGAAGGGTTGGGGAGATGACGCAACTGCTGACCGAAGCCTTTGAAGTCGTGGCGCAGCACGCGACCCGACTAAGAGGAAAGGCTTCTGCAAAAGCGGGCGGAGCCGTCATCATGTTGATCGACGAAGGTGATGCTCTCACTCAAAGCCGAGAAGCGACACAAATGCACCACGAAGACCGGGCGGGAGTGAACGCGTTTATCCGCGGCGTCGATCGCCTGGCCGAGCAACACTTACCGGTCGTGGTCATCCTCTGCACGAACCGACTCTCATCCATAGATCCGGCAGTCCAGCGGCGAGCGGCAGACATCTTCCGTTTCGCTCGGCCTAACGATGCTCAACGTCGCGCTGTTCTCGAAACACCGCTAACGGAAGCCGGATTCTCAGCGACGGAAATTAGCAAGATCGTCAAGCTGACTGGGGCTACGGAGGCACCCTCCGTAGGATTCACCTTTTCGGACTTGACCCAACGGCTTTTGCCTACGCTTGTCCTCGACGCATATCCCGATAAAGGCGTTTCTTTCCACCGTGCGGTCGAATTGCTCGGAACGATCACGGCCACCCCACAGTTCGTTGAAAAGTAGGAACGCTCTATGACGCAAGCTATAGCCATCCGGAGAGACGGGGATCGCTTTCAGGCACGCCTGTTCTGGAAAAAGGCTGCTCGAATGTTGATCGTGAACTCGAACATTGCTCGCGTCGGATTCGAGGTCGGTCCTAAGAGTTTCGACGATCTTTGGATCGACTATCTCGGATATGGCGGACCGAAAGACTACGAAGGACTTCCGATCGCACGGGATCATTATCAGTGCAAGTGGCATGTGACCTTGGGGCATTACGGCTATCGCGACCTGATTTTACCGGAGTTCATAAACGCCGAAACCCATTCTTTGCTTCAGCGGGCGCGACAAGCGCAGCTTCTACATGCGCCTCAAGGAACAGGCTGTAGATTCCACCTCTACACCAACTGGAGAATCGATCACGAAGATCCCCTGCGCGAGATGATTCATCGACGTGCGAACAATTTGCGACTTGATCGCCTGTACGCTGGTGCAACGGCAAAAAGTGCTTCTGGCCTCTTGCGGAAAATTTGGCGTGAACATCTGCAAATTCCTGATGAAGCTCTACGGGTTTTAGCACGTACTTTGGCATTTAGCGAGACTACTGAGTCGCTAGAGGAAACTCGCGAGAGTTTGAACGATTTGTTCGCCATTGCAGGACTAAAACAGGTTCCCTCAAATGAGAGCGCCTTCCTCTATGACGAGGTGGTATTTCAATGGATGGCTCAGGGGAGAACACAGTTCGATCGCTCCTCCTTCTACGCGGCATGCAAGGATGAAGGACTCCTCGACAGCGGCTCGCCAAATCCGATTGTGTTTGGTGTCAAGTCATTCGAACATCCAACTGATCCGCTGGAAGAACGCTGTACCGCTGTCCTTAATTTGCTACCAAAGTTTTATGATCGGCAAATTCGACCTGAAGCCGACTGGACTACGCATCTCTATCCGGAACTTCGAGCGTTCTTGCTTGAAGCTGCGAAGGCTTCCCCCGGTCTTCGTCTCGCGCTCGATGCTCATCTGACATTGGCGGTTGCGGCGGGAAGCATCTTGAATGTAAAGAGTGGTCGGCACATCGAGATTGAGCAGCGGACCAACGGTCGCCGCATCTGGTCGGCGGACGATGTGAAGCCGCAACTTGAATGGGATGTTTTCGCCTTCACCTCGGGCGAGGTCATCCCAGACGCAGCCGACTTGGTTGTTACGGTCGGACTCACGCACGATCCGTTGCCAATGGTCAAGCCATACATCGCGAAATATGAGATTGCGCCATATACAACCCTCTCCGCACTTCCGTCCGCCGGTCCTGGCTCGACGAGCGTTCGTTCTGGTAGTCATGCTGTACAACTCGCCGAGCAATTGGTTGGCAAAATTGCCGAGTATCGAGCACAGATTGGATTCGACGGAATCATTCACATTTTCTTGGCTGTGCCGAACGCTTTCGCCTTTTTCCTCGGTCAAAGAATTAGCCGGTTAGGCAGAGTGAAGTTGTACGAATATGATTTCGAAGGTCAGCATGGCGGTTCATATGACCTTTCGTTAGAACTGCCTGTCACGATGGGAGCCCGCGATCCACAGCAAAGGTGAGCTCGCCACAGCGAACTGATGCACTTTCAATCACGGGTTCCGAGGATGATTTAGACCCCAATATTCGATGTCATCTCGATGGCGGATGTCTTACTGACATCGTGGCTGAGGCTAGCTGTCAGAGAGGGTGCGGAATCAGTGAAGATGTGAGCATCCGCAGCTGCCCTCGATACCGATACGTAGGC
>Ga0302302_1002778_pt1 | contig 10170 bp, 7 predicted proteins | sample III_Palsa_E1_3_FD_198766 | JGI IMG/M metagenome (GOLD analysis project Ga0302302, IMG submission 198766) | Peat permafrost microbial communities from Stordalen Mire near Abisko, Sweden - III_Palsa_E1_3 | ecosystem: Environmental > Terrestrial > Soil > Palsa > Peat permafrost | place: Sweden...
AGCATGGACATGCTGGTCTATGCCGTCAATTTCTACGATGGCACGATGATGATCGCCCAGGCCATGCAGGCAACGAATACGACGACCGATCGCGCGAAGGTCCGGGCGTATCTGGCAGGTGCGCAATACGACGGTATTGCGGGCCATTACGCATTCGATTCGAGCGGGAATCTCAAGGGCGCACCGACGACGGTCTACACCTTCAGGAAGGCGCAACTGGTGCCCTACTGAACGGCGTTAGTGTCATTCGTCTCTGTAACGAAGTCGTCAGGCGCCCCGAAATTCGGGGCTCAGGGATGCGTATAAGTACCGTTGCTGGCACTCGCCGCCCGTCGCGTCGTCTTGTGTTTCTTATGTTTGGGCGGCGGCGCGTGCCGCGAAGCGCCGCCGCTTCCCGACACAGACGATTGTCCCTCGCCAAAGTGATAAGTCTCCGCTAATGCGGCGGTCGAGATAAAAGCAAAAGCGCTGAGGGTCGAGGCGATCACGATGTGAGTAAGCTTCATTGGGCGGACGTTCCAAAGTTAAAGTGCGTCAGCTTAAACCAAAGCGCCGCTGACGCACTTCATTCCCTCGTCCCCCTTCCATCGTCCTCACTTGCCGCGAAGCGGCTTGTCCTGCATGAACCAGGACAGCGCGAATGCGAGCAGCACGACCGTACCGGCGACAAAAAACACGACATGCATCGATCCCGAGAACGCGTTGAGATACGTATCGCGGAAAGCGGCGGGAAGATGCTGGACCATCGTTGGCCCCATCGATCGCGGTAACTCCGCGCCCGGCGGCATGGCGTCTGCCAGACGTGAATGCAGACCGTTCGTAAAGATTGCGCCAAACGTTGCGACTCCCACCGAACCGCCGATCGACCGGAACAGCGTCGCGCCGGACGTTGCAACGCCAATATTCTTGAACGGCACCGCATTCTGCACGGCGAGCACCAGCACCTGCATGACCATGCCAAGTCCAAGTCCCAGCAGCAGCATGAACAGATACATGGTGTGAAGCGGCGTATCCAGTTGCAGCGTGGATAGCAAGAACATGCCGCAGGCCACGAGCGCGGTCCCGCAGATCGGGAACCAGCGATATTTTCCGATTCGGCTGATCAAGCGGCCGCTGATGATGGAGGTGGACAGCAGGCCGGCCATCATCGGCAAAACTTGCAGGCCGGCTTGCGACGGTGTTGAACCCTTCGCCACTTGCAGATACAGCGGCAGGAACGTGATGGCGCCGAACAGCGAAAATCCGATGATGAAACCGATCAGCCCGCTCAGCACGAAAGTGCGTTCCCTGAAAAGCTCAAGCGGCATAATCGGTTCGTCGGCGAGCCGTTCTTCGTAGATAAAACCGCCCAGCGTAATGATTCCGAGCGCAAGCGTGAACCAAAGCTGCGGCGAACTCCACGGCAGCAGCGTGCCGCCCTGACTGGTAAAAAGGATGATACAAGTGAGCGAAGCGGCTAAAAACGCGGCGCCCATGTAATCGATTTTATGTTTTACATGCGCCACGTGCGGTTTGAACACGAGTCCGATCACGATCAGCGCAAGCACGCCCAGCGGCACGTTGATGTAGAAGATCCAGCGCCATGACAGATGCTCGACAATGAATCCGCCCAGCAGCGGTCCGACGACCGTCGCGAGCCCGAACACGCCGCCGAACAGACCTTGGTAGCGGCCGCGTTCGGCGGGCGGAATGACGTCGGCGATGGCAGCCATGGTCACGACCATCAAACCGCCGCCGCCGAGCCCCTGCAACGCGCGCAGCACGATCAACTGGGTCATGTCTTGCGCCACGCCGCACAGGATCGAGCCGGCAAGAAAAATGAGGATTGACGCCTGAATGACGACTTTGCGGCCGAACAGATCGCCGAATTTGCCGTACAGCGGCACCACGATAGTCGACGTCAGCAAATATGACGTGACCACCCACGACAGGCTTTCGAGCCCGCCCAGCTCGCCCACGATAGTAGGCAGCGCCGTCGAAACGATAGTCTGGTCGAGCGCGCCGAGCAGCATGACGAGCATCAGCGCCGTGAAAAGCAGCCGGATTGGAGGCCGCTCTTCAATGGTGGGAAGCGCGACAGAGGGTTGCAGGGATTCCATTCAGCCGCCCGATGAGTTAAATTAATGTTGGAGTTAATATTAGGCGACGCCGTCCCCGGGGTCAATTGCCACTATGACTAAAGATGTAACCGATCCTTCCGAACAATCCGTTTCTTCCAGCCCCGTTGAGCCGCCCAAGGCCGCCCGCCGCCCTGGGAGGCCAAGTGGCGCACATCATGGCGAGCCGCGGACGCTGTTGCTGGATGTGGCGCTGGTGTTATTTGCGCGACAGGGAATCATGGAGACCACGCTCGGGGCGATTGCGCGCGAGGCGGGCGTGACGCCGGCCATGGTCCATTACTACTTCAAGACGCGCGATCAACTGCTGGATGTGTTGATCGATGAGCGATTCGTGCCCTTGCGCGCCGAACTCGGCCACGCGTTCGCCGACTCGGACGCGGAACCGGCTGAAGCGTTGCGCGCGTTCGCCGAAGGTCTAATTGCGGTGTGTGAGCGGTATCCGTGGTTTGCGACGCTGTGGGTGCGCGAGGTGATCAGCGAAGGCGGGTTGCTGCGCCAGCGTATTGCCGAGCGTTTCGGCGATGCCAATAAGAAGGCATCCATCGCACGCATTGCGCAGTGGCAGAAGGAGGGCAAGCTCAACCCGCACCTGGAGCCGTCGCTGCTGTTTGTGTCGGTGTTCGGATTGACAGTGTTGCCGCTGGCGGTGACTTATACGTGGGCGGAGGAGGGCGGCGGCTGTGCGCCCAGGCGCGACCAGATCGCGAAGCACGCGGTGGCGTTGCTGATGCACGGCGTCGGGCCGGTGTGAGCGCCGCGGGCAAGCGCTGGGAAGGTAGCGCTTAGGCGGGTACGGCGACGGGCGCGTGGTCCCGGCCGGCATTGAGCATGCGAACAGCGAACCCGTAACACTGCTCGATCAAATCGGGTTGCATCACCTCGCAAGGGGCCCTTGCGCGATGATCGCTGCGTTGCGTGGGTCGAATCATTCGCGTCGGGCGATAGATCGAGAGGAATGTTCCGATGTCTGTAACAAATCTGCAGATACGCCGTTAAAATGCGCGCCGGGCACGCTGCTCGGCCGCTCGATAAAAAAGGCGTGTCGCCGGCAGGAAAACAGGCCACGACAAGGAGACATAAATCGATGACAACCGCTCAGGACCTCGCTCAATCCCGATCTGCTCATGACCATGGGTCGCACTCCGGGTCGGATTCCGGGTCGACTTCCGGGTCGAACTCATTAAGCGCGGGTACGATCTCCGCACGGCTCGATCGCCTGCCGGCGACCCGCTCGATGTGGACACTCGTCGTCTTGCTGAGCCTCGGGTTCTTCTTCGAACTCTACGATTTGTTGTACTCGGGCTACGTCGCGCCGGGGCTGGTCAAGAGCGGCATTCTCACGTCAACCACCGTCGGCCTTTTCGGCATGACGGGTGTTGCAAGTTTTATCGCGTCGTTGTTCCTCGGCTTGTTCATCGGCACGATTGCATGCGGTTTTCTCGCCGATCGTTTCGGGCGTCGCGCCATCTTTACTTACTCGCTGCTCTGGTACACGGCCGCGAACGTCATCATGGCGTTCCAGGACACGGCCGGCGGCCTGAACTTCTGGCGCTTCATGGCGGGCTTGGGCATTGGCGTGGAGTTGGTAACGATCGGGACGTACATCTCCGAACTGGTGCCCAAACACATTCGAGGCCGCGCGTTCGCGTGTGAGCAAGCGGTGGGTTTCGCGGCCGTGCCGGTGGTTGCATTCCTCTCCTACGCGCTGGTGCCGAACAAGCCCTTTGGTATCGATGGCTGGCGCTGGGTCGTATTGATCGGTGCGCATGGCGCGCTGTTCGTGTGGTTCATCCGGCGCGCGTTGCCTGAGAGCCCGCGCTGGCTGGCGCAAAAAGGGCGGCTCGCGGAAGCGGACGCGGTGATGACGGCGCTGGAAGCGAAGGTCGAGAAAGAATATGGCCGGCCATTGCCATTGCCCGCAGCGCCGGAACCAGTCAGCACGCGCGGGTCGTTCCGCGATATGTGGGTCGCGCCGTACGGCAAGCGCGCGACCATGATGATCATCTTCAACGTCTTCCAGACGGTCGGTTTCTACGGTTTCGCCAACTGGGTGCCGACGCTCCTGATTCATCAGGGCATCACGATCACGACCAGCCTGATGTACTCGACGATCATTGCGCTTGCCGCACCGGTTGGACCGATCATCGGCTTGTTCATGGCCGATAAATTCGAGCGCAAGAGCGTGATTGTCGTGATGGCGGGTGCGATCGTGGTCTGCGGACTGGTGTTCAGCCAGGTCTCGGGCGCAGCGCTCCTGGTCTGCATGGGCGTGGGGCTGACGCTCGCCAGCAACATCATGTCGTATAGCTTCCACGCGTATCAGACCGAGCTTTTCCCCACCAGCATCCGGGCGCGCGCGGTCGGCTTCGTGTATTCGTGGAGCCGCTTTTCGGCCATCTTCACGTCGTTTTTCATCGCGGGCGTGTTGAAGGCGTTCGGCACGACGGGGGTGTTTATGTTTATCGCTGGCGCGATGGCGGTGGTGATGCTGGCGATCGGACTGATGGGACCGAAGACGCGGGACCTGGCGCTGGAACAAATCTCGCATTGAGCGCTTGATCACGCCTTCGATCGCGCCTTCGAGCGTGATCTTGTCGCTATAGGACGCTCACAGCAACTAACTGTCTATCGGTTTTAGCCTCTGTGAACGGGCGCGGCTTGTGATATGCGTTGATAGAGCAGATTTGCAACTAACTGTCGGCCCGATCCGCGTCCGCGTGTGTCAGCAATCTCACTTCTCCCGTCTCGCTGCTTCGTCGAACCGCCGCGATGCTTCCTCCACGTCCTGTCTGAACTGCGCAAGCGCAGTCAGGCTGGCAGCAGGGGGCTGTAGCGCGGTCCACAGCACCTCGATGAGTTCGTCGGCGGTCGTATCGATCTGAGCCTGACTCAGATGCCGTTTGGCAAGCGTCGCATCCCACAGAACATGTTCCATCGGCCCGAAGACCAGCGAGCGCAGCAGCCGCAACGGCAAATCCGCCCGCACCTGACCGACTGTCTGGCCATGAGCGAGCACGTTCATCAGCGGCGCGGTATAGCGGCGTTGCAGGTCGGTGAGCGCGTCGCTGAGGTCATGATGTTTCGTCCGCCCTTCCGATAACACCAGCGCGCACAAGCCCGTCCCGTTCACCAGCATCAGCCGCAAATGCGTCCTGACGATAAACGCAAACTGCTGGCGCACGCTGCTGTCGCGGGGTAGTCCGGATTCGAATGCGTCGATGATCTCGTCATACCAATCCGCAATCACCCGCGCGCACAACTCTCTCTTCCCGCTGAAATAGCTGAACACGGTCGCCTCTGAAATCCCCGCGCGTTGGGCGATTTCGGCGCTGGTCGCGGCGTCGTAGCCTTTTTCCGCGAAGACGTCCCGTCCGGCCTGAAGAATGTCCTTCACGCGCTGCTGCGACTTGACGCCCGCGGGCGTGCGGCGATTTCCGGTGACTGGGGTGGAGGACATAGAAAGGCGTACGCGATGATGAACCAGATGTGAGCGTAGCTCAAATCCCTATTGACGGGAAGGGGTATTCGGCGTGAAACTGCCGTCCATCATGGAAATTACTGAGTGTGAGTGCGACTCAAAGTTGAGTTGATCATTCGGTCCTTCCAACACCACGCTGCTGACCTCGAGCCGATACACCGAACAAGGAGACCCGCATGAACGACGTACCTGGTCTGAATTTTTTCCTGGGCGAAGACATCGACATGTTGCGCGACTCGCTCGCCAATTTCGCCGCAAAGGAGATTGCGCCGCGCGCTGCTGAAATCGATAAAACCGATCAGTTCCCCATGGATCTCTGGAAGAAATTCGGCGATCTGGGCGTGCTCGGCATGACGGTGTCGGAAGAGTACGGCGGCGCGAACATGGGCTATACGGCGCACATGGTCGCGATGGAGGAGATTTCGCGGGCGTCGGCGTCGGTGGGGTTGTCGTATGGCGCGCATTCCAACTTGTGCGTGAACCAGATTCATCGCAACGGCACGGAAGCGCAGAAGCGTAAATATCTGCCGGGGCTGGTATCGGGCGAACACATTGGCGCGCTGGCAATGAGCGAGCCGAACGCCGGATCGGATGTCGTGAGCATGAAGTTGCGCGCCGATGAAAAGGGCGACCACTACGTGCTCAACGGCACGAAGATGTGGATCACCAACGGGCCGGATTGCGACACGCTCGTGGTCTATGCGAAGACCGACATTGAAGCCGGCTCGAAAGGCATTACGGCGTTTATCGTCGAGAAGGGCATGAAGGGGTTTTCCGTCGCACAGAAGCTCGACAAGCTCGGCATGCGCGGCTCGCATACCGGCGAACTTGTGTTCGAGAACGTGGAAGTGCCGAAGGAAAATATCCTCGGCCAATTGAACGGCGGCGTGAAGGTGCTGATGAGCGGCCTCGACTATGAACGCGCGGTCCTCGCGGGTGGCCCGACGGGCATCATGGTCGCGTGCATGGACGCGGTCGTGCCGTACATCCACGACCGCAAGCAGTTCGGTCAGGCGATCGGTGAATTTCAGTTGATTCAAGGCAAGGTCGCCGATCTTTATACGACCTTGCAGGCGTGCCGCGCTTATCTCTACGCGGTGGGACGTCAACTCGATACGCTCGGCGCAGGTCATGGCCGCCAGGTCCGCAAGGATTGCGCGGGCGTGATTCTTTACACGGCTGAAAAAGCGACGTGGATGGCGGGTGAAGCGATCCAGATCCTGGGCGGCAATGGTTATATCAACGAGTATCCCGTTGGCCGTTTGTGGCGCGACGCGAAGCTGTATGAGATCGGTGCCGGCACCAGTGAAATTCGCCGCATGTTGATTGGCCGCGAACTGTTCGCTGAAACAGCTTGAGCGAGCGGACAAACCTATGCCGATCATCGAATCGAAACTGAATCCCCGTAGCGACGAATTTCGTGCGAACGCGGCGGCGCTTGAATTGCTTGTCGCGGATCTGAAGGAAAAGGTCGCGAAGATTGCGTTGGGCGGCGGACAAGCTGCCCGCGACAAACACCTGTCGCGCGGCAAGTTGCTGCCGCGCGACCGCATCGCGCAATTGCTTGATCCGGGCACGCCGTTTCTCGAGCTGTCGCAACTGGCCGCCTACGGCATGTACAACGACGACGCCCCCGGTGCCGGCGTGATCACGGGTATCGGCAGAATTGCGGGGCAGGAATGCGTGATCGTCTGCAACGACGCAACCGTGAAGGGAGGCACGTACTATCCGGTGACGGTGAAGAAGCATCTTCGGGCGCAAGAGATTGCGGAAGAAAACCGCTTGCCGTGCGTGTATCTCGTCGATTCCGGCGGCGCGAATCTGCCGAATCAGGACGATGTATTCCCCGACCGCGATCACTTCGGCCGGATCTTTTATAACCAGGCGAACATGTCGGCGAAGGGCATCTCGCAGATCGCCGTGGTGATGGGATCGTGCACCGCCGGCGGCGCCTATGTACCTGCAATGAGCGATGAATCGATCATCGTGAAGAACCAGGGCACCATTTTCCTGGGCGGTCCGCCGCTGGTGAAAGCGGCAACGGGTGAAGAGGTTAGCGCTGAGGATCTGGGCGGTGGTGATGTCCATACGCGGCTGTCCGGCGTGGTCGATCACCTCGCTCAAAACGATGCGCATGCGCTGGGAATTGCTCGCAGCATTGTCGGCAATCTGAATCGTGTGAAGGTCTCGCCGCTGGCGCTTAAAGAACCGCTGCCGCCGCGTCATGATCCGCATAGTGTGTACGGTGTGATTCCGTCAGACACCCGCAAGCCATTCGACATTCGCGAAGTGATCGCGCGCATTGTCGATGACTCCGCTTTCGATGAATTCAAGGCCCGTTACGGCACGACGCTGGTGTGCGGGTTTGCGCATATCTGGGGCCATCCGGTTGGCATCATTGCGAACAACGGCATCCTATTTTCCGAGTCGGCGTTAAAGGGCGCGCACTTCATTGAGCTGTGCTGCCAGCGCAAGATTCCGTTGGTGTTCCTGCAGAACATCACGGGTTTCATGGTCGGGCGCAAATACGAAAACGAAGGCATTGCGCGCAATGGTGCAAAGATGGTGACGGCGGTTGCAACGGCGAAGGTGCCGAAGTTTACGGTGATTATCGGCGGCTCGTTTGGTGCGGGAAATTACGGCATGTGCGGCCGCGCGTATTCACCGCGTTTCCTCTGGATGTGGCCGAATGCGCGCATCTCCGTGATGGGCGGCGAGCAGGCCGCGTCCGTGCTCGCGACGGTCCGCCGCGATGGCATAGAGGGGAAGGGCGGTACGTGGTCGAAGGAAGAGGAAGAAGCCTTCAAGTCGCCGATTCGCGAGCAGTACGAAGTACAGGGGCATCCGTATTACGCAAGCGCACGTCTGTGGGACGACGGTGTGATCGACCCGGCGCAGACCCGCGATGTGCTGGGGCTCGGGCTGGCGGCTTGCATGAATTCGCCTATCGAGGACACGCGTTTCGGCGTGTTCAGGATGTGACGGCAGCACTTGGCGCTTTAGCGCTTAGTGCTGCCCCATGCTTCGCGGACGGCGGGACTTGGCGCTTTAGTGCTTAGTCCTGCCCCATGAAAGGCTGACCTCTTCTTACCAGGCTTCGTCATGTTCAACAAAATACTGATTGCGAATCGCGGTGAGATTGCGTGCCGCGTGGCTGCAACCTGCAAACGATTAGGCGTGGGCAGCGTGGCGGTCTATTCGGACGCCGATGCCCAGGCGAAGCACGTTGCCGTCTGCGATGAAGCCGTGCACGTAGGCGGTGCGGCTGCGTCCGAGAGTTATCTGCGGATCGAAAAAATCATCAACGCTGCGTTGGCAACCGGTGCGCAAGCTGTGCATCCGGGGTATGGATTCTTGTCGGAGAACGAGGACTTTGCGCGGGCTTGCGAGAAGGTCGGACTTGTGTTCATAGGGCCGCCAGTCGAGGCCATCTCCGCGATGGGATCAAAGGCGGCGGCCAAGGCGCTGATGCAATCGGCGTCCGTGCCCTTGGTGCCGGGTTATCACGGCGACAGCCAAGACGCCGCGTTGTTGCAAAAGGAAGCCGATGCCATCGGCTATCCCGTGCTGCTGAAAGCAAGCGCGGGCGGCGGTGGCAAGGGCATGCGCGTGGTCGAGAAAAGTGCGGATTTTGCGTCGGCGCTTTTGTCATGCAAGCGCGAAGCCGCAAGCAGTTTTGGCAACGATCGTGTGCTGATCGAAAAATATCTGCAGCGTCCGCGGCATGTGGAAGTCCAGGTGTTTGCAGATCAGCATGGCAACGCCGTGTATCTCTTCGATCGCGATTGCTCCGTGCAGCGCCGCCATCAAAAGGTGCTGGAAGAAGCGCCTGCTCCCGGTCTCTCGGATGAGGTGCGTAAAGCCATGGGCGAAGCCGCGGTCGCGGCTGCGCGCGCGGTGAATTACGTGGGGGCGGGCACGGTCGAGTTCATCATGACCGGCGACGGCCAGTTCTATTTCATGGAGATGAACACGCGACTGCAGGTTGAACATCCGGTGACCGAAATGGTGACGGGTCTCGATCTGGTCGAGTGGCAACTGCGTGTGGCGAGTGGTGAGCCGTTGCCATTGTTGCAGGATCAGTTGAAGGTGAACGGTCACGCGATCGAAGCGCGTATCTACGCGGAGAATCCATCGCGTGGCTTCTTGCCGTCGACGGGAACGCTGAAGCATATGCGTCTGCCTGAAGCTGTCGAGTTCCAGTTGAACGGCAACGTGCGCATTGATAGCGGTGTGCGCGAAGGCGATACCATCACCCCGTTTTACGATCCGATGATCGCCAAGCTGATTGTGCACGGGCGCGATCGTGACGATGCGCTGCTGCGCATGACGCTTGCGTTGAAACAATGCGAGGTGGTGGGTCCGTCGACGAATATCGAGTTCCTGCATCGGATTGTGGTCAGCGTTCCCTTCTCGGCGGCCGATCTTGATACGGGCCTGATCGAACGTCATCACGATACGTTGTTCGCGCCATCGACAGTGCCAAAAACGCAGGCGCTCGCGTTGGCTTGCGCCGCGCTGCTCACGCGTGAAGGCGGCGAGGCGCATGGTGTGTCGCCATGGGATGCGTTG
>Ga0302302_1002781_pt1 | contig 10165 bp, 8 predicted proteins | sample III_Palsa_E1_3_FD_198766 | JGI IMG/M metagenome (GOLD analysis project Ga0302302, IMG submission 198766) | Peat permafrost microbial communities from Stordalen Mire near Abisko, Sweden - III_Palsa_E1_3 | ecosystem: Environmental > Terrestrial > Soil > Palsa > Peat permafrost | place: Sweden...
GCAAAGCGGCTGCTTATCAAGTCGGGATGCGTCGTTGTGTCGATATTGACGAGAACACGGTCAGCAGTGAGTCCCTGGGAACTGTGCGATGTGACGGCATAGCCGTGATCGAAATGCCGCATCTGTTCGGGATCGAAGCTCACGATTTTGTCGTTGTCCATACGAACGGTTAACTGGCTGCCCTTCGCAATTTGTGCCACGGTACCGAGGTCGCGATTGGCAATGCCCAGCTCTCGATAGGGAGCCGTAAAACCCAGCCGGTCGCCCAAGGCAAACTCCCGTTCGATCTCGCGGTAGGCGCTAATGCCATGCAAGCGCGCGGGATTGTAGGTGACGTGTTCACCGTCGGCCTTACGTACGGTAAGCAGATTGTCTTGCGGGTTGACGGTTATCACCGTCGCATAGGTCTGTTTCTCGATGCCAAGGTCTTTGCTGCCGCGCTGATAACGCAGCACGTCGCCCACGTCATAGCGGGCGGCCCAGGTACGATCCGCGCCGGTCATGTCCGAGCGCGGGGCCAACACACGGAAGGCGTGGCTGTCAGTATGCACCACGCCGAGAGTTTGTAACTCGGCGCGGACGGCCTGATTGATCGCACGGCGCGAGGCATTGTCCGGGGAGACGATGATCGTGTTATCGGGGCTGGCGGCATAGCTCCGAGCGATGGCAGCGATGCGCTTTTGCGGGTCGGTAATCTCCGTCACCCGGCCCTGTTGCTCCAACAGTGCGACGCCTTGGGCGATTTCGCCGCGCGATAGATGCTCCACGGCTCTCAGCAATTCGGGATCTTTCTGACGAATAATCTGGTCCAGTTCGGCGGTCTGCATCCCGGCCTGCACCAACTGCTCGAAGGGTTTGCCGGCATCCACGCCCTGATGCTGGCGGGTATCGCCGATGAGCAACACGCGGTCGTCGGAGCCAATCTTCCGGAGAAAGTCGCGCATCTGCCTGGTACTGGCGAGGCTGGATTCATCGACCATGTAGAGATGACGGTTATTGTCCGGCTGGACGTAGCGGGCGAGGAAGCCCTGCAAGGTGTCAGCGGAGACGCCGACATCGCGGAGCTGCTGGGCGGCGCGGGAGGTCGGCGCGAAACCTTTGACGATCAAACCACGCTGCTCCACGCCTTCGCGGACACTTTCTAAAAGCGTGGACTTGCCTCCGCCAGCCCTCCCTTGCAGCCCTTGGACGATGTCGCGAGAAGTTAAAATCTGCTCGATGGCGCGGCGCTGGGCATCGTTGAGCAGCTTCCGCGATTCGGTAAGGCGCACGGCATTTTGAATGGACATCATGGGTTCGGCTCGCCCCTGCCCCTGCTGCATTCGGCGTATGACTTCTCTTTCTGTCTGGACGGTTTCCGGGGTGGTAAACGAGCGCCCGGAGTCATGCTTCTGACCGGGCACAAGACGGAACTCGCCGGAAGCCACACGAGCATCGAAGCTGGCGCGTACCTCCGCATAGGTGGTTTCGCTCATGCCCCGGCGCAAGGCATCGCGGAAGAGGTCGCGTTCGTCGGTCACGGCCTCGCGCTCGAAGCTGCGTTCGCGGGCGAAGGTGACAGCCTCGCGGGCCACACGCTGCATCGTCTCCGGCTCACGTTCGGCGACCTTTCCCCGACTCCGTTCTACGGCGTCGGCCACTACTTTGTCGGGCTGATTGCCGAACTGTGCGGCGAGGTTCCGATGCGCGGCCATGATCTCCTCGGGAGTCTGAGTCAGCTTTTCCCCGCGCGTGGCATGGGCGGCAATCTCCTCCGCTTTCGGGCCGGAGACGCCATGCGTTCGCAGGTGTTCCCGTATCTGCTCACTGCGTTCGCTGTTGGCGTCCAGATATTCCACCGAATAGCCTTTGATCTCAGGAGCCCCGCTTCTGCCTGCCTCTATTTCGTAGCCCAACTGGCGCAGCCGGAAGGTCAGCTCCGATTGATATACGGCGGTAGCGAACTGCTGGGTGTCGAAGTAGCCACGCTCTTGCAGAGCGCGGGTTTGTCCGTTCTCGCGCTCGGTGACATTGAAGATGACGGCGTGGGTGTGGAGCTGCGGCGCGGCGTAGCCGTCCACCGGACGCGAAAGGTCATGCTCGAACTTTGCGGCGATGAATTGCCCGGTGGTCTCTGCGGGACGATTGCCGCCGATGCGGGCCTGGGTATACCGCTCCAGCTCTGTCAGCGCAATGGTCACGGCCTCGCCGTGTGCCGCGCGAATGCGGTCGTCGCCGCCCACCAGGGCGGTCAACGAGACTGACTTCGGCGGAGAAAAGGTCGCATCCCAACCGGCGCGATGCTGGACTGACTTGACCATTTCGCCATCCGCATTCGCGTACTCGAACGGCTGGCGATGCAATACAAGCTGTTCCCCGGTGCGGGGGTGTTGCCCTTCGGAGAGACGGCTGAACTCGTCGGCTCCGACCGTACCGGAGAGTCCAAACTTCTCGGCAAGCTGCCCTTGCCAATGCCCTTGTACCTGCTGCCCCTGACTCCAATAGCTCTGGTCGGGCGAGGTGAACTCGCGCTTGTGGTAGTCCTGGAGTTTGGTCGCGGAGATCGCTTTCGAGATACGCACCATCGGTCAGTCCCCCAGGGAGAATCCGGCCTGCACGGATTCTCCGTCGTCTTCGACAGACACGGACTGCGGCGGTTTCTTCGTCAGCGTTTTGGGGTCGAAGGTGAGGTCGTCATCTTCCAAAGGACGCGGGAGAAAAGCGGGCTGGGTAGCCGGAATATCGTTGTAGGCGAAGCTGAAGCGGGCGACCTCGTTGCCATGTTTTAAGAAAGCGTGGAGGTCCGGCAGTCCGGAGATTTCAGAGTCCATCACCAGCGGCTCGATCTGGCGTTCAACGCTGAAATTATTCCCAGCCCTTAAGCCGGTGGAGTGTGTCTCCCGCAGCCTCTCGATCTCGACCTTGCCGATGGCGTTCGACACCCACTCGGCGGCCTTGGGCTCCGTGATACGCAGGAAGATTTTTGTCTTCGGCTGCGAAAGCATCACCTCGGCCATGTGGCCGTAGATGAACTCAAGCTGCGCCTTGCCCTGGAATCCCAGCACAAGCGGATTTTTCGACTTCCTTTGCTCGGTGATCGCAGTATGGAGCTGGGGCAGGCGTTGCAGGCTGGCTAGCTCGTCCAAGACAAACCACACCGGATGCTGGCTCTCTCGTGGCTCATTTAGGAGGCGCAATACGAGCAGGTCAATCCACAGGCTATGCAGCGGACGGAGAGCTTCGCGCTCGCTGGGTTTCGACGTAAGGAAGATCCAACCCTTGCGCGTCTCGGCCCATTGGGTCGCGTTCCAGTGATGCTCGGTTCTATCTTTTCGGGGCAGCATCCGTAGACTGTCGGCGATCAACCCAAGCGAGGCGAGAACGCCGTTGCGCTGCTGCTGGGCGCCCTTCGCAATCATCATCGCCATCTCCGTGTTTTGCACGCGGCGGTCGATCTCATCGGGGTTCGCCATCCACTCGACCAACTCCTGGGGTGTGGGGCCGAAGGTCAGAAGATGGGCGAAGATTTTCTGCGGCGTCTCGGTGAAAAACTCACCTTTCTTATCGGTCGTCGGCTGGTATAAGGACGCGGCGATCGTCTTGGCCTCGGCACGGCGGCGCAGCTCCTCGGACGGCCCCCAATAGGGGCAACGGGCATCGAGCGGATTCAGAACGATGTCACCGCGATCCTTATCGTAGAACCGCTGTATGTACTCACACGCCGGGTCGTACACGATGGCGGAATGGCCGCGTTCTTGGATTTGCAAGAGGAGCTGCATGATGAGCCTGGACTTCCCGGTTCCCGAGTCGCCCATCAGCTCAATATGCTGTCCTTCGGCCCGTTGCGGTATCCGCATGAGCTGTTTGAACTCGACGGTTTGGAAGCCGACGCCATCCCCCTTGACGGCGTGATTGAAGCCTTTCGGCGAAACCAATACCGGCCCTTTGAGCAGGCGACCGTATTTCATCTCTTTCAACCGCTCCACGTCCTTGCGCGTAGCGACGACAAGCAATCCGAGGAATGAAACGAGGCCGGCGAGAAGCGGCCAGCGCAGGACGCCGACGAGGCTGTGGCCGTCGTAGACGAAGCGCCGCAGGTAGTCATGGAGCGGCCCATTGCGGTAGGTGGCTTTCGGGCCGGGATACAGGTAGACCAGGCCGGAGGCACGCGCCGAATCCGAGAGCACGAGCGGCAAGGGCTGCCGATTGGGCTGCGGCGTGGAGCCTTTCTCCACGTCCGTTTCGATAGCGGGCCGGGAGTGCAGATGTGCGTCCGCGACATTGAGAAGCTGGTACGTGTCCGCCTTGCGCACGATGCCGACGACACCCGTCCGTAAATACAGAGGCAGATACCAACGCTGCAACGGCGTCATCAGAAACCCGATGTATAGGCCGATGAAAAGGCCGGTCAGGATCACTGCGGCGAAGGCGGCTCCGAAGCTATATACCGGAGCGTGCGGCGGGCGGACGATGGTCTCTTTGCGTCCCCATTGTGTCGTGTTCATAGCTGTTCCGTACTCCCTTCCGCATAGCTGGCGAGCATGTCTGCCGCCGCTTTGCGCTTGTTGGTTTTCACGTACCGGAGCATCTCCTTGAACTGCTCCGGCGTCATCTTTTCGCCGCGCAATAGCGGCTCCAATGTGTTGACGAGCAGGAGCCGAAGCGCCTGGACCTCGGCAAATACGGCGACGTTCTCCTTGTCTTGCTGCTGCTGCCGGCCAGCGGCAAGCAAAGATTCCCGCGCCCATTCCCCTAAGAGTTGGCCGCGCTCTGACGCCTTCTTTTCGAGCGCCTTCGCCTCTGCATCGGTGAACTTGCCGCTGACCGTGTGCGTGCGCACAATACTGCGGCGGCGACCGCGACTGACGGCTTGGTCCTGCTCTGTCATCCTGTAGACCTCCATAGCGCCAACTGGCGCTGCGTTCTTGTAAGTGGTCGTTCTGGTGGGTTTACCGAACCGGCGCTAACTGGCACCAGTTAGCGCCAAGCAGCACCCTACGAGGGATGGAGTATCTACATCCTTCCGGTGCGCAGCACCGCAGTGGCCCTGCCCCGGAATCTGATGGAAGCTCATGCCTTCAACCCGGCCACGGATGCTGCTGGCTGTATGCCGTTGGTCGCGCCGTTCGCAGGCTTCTTGGCGGGCGGCTCCGCTGCATCATTCACGGGCGCTTTGCGGATGCGAAGCGTCGATGCGACTTCCTTTGCCTGCGGTGTCTTCTGGAAGTCGCGGAAACCGGGGTCTTTGGCGAAGACGTATTGCAACGCCTTCTCCACGACATCATCGGCGGTGGCATGGATGTACGCGGCATACTGATCGACTTGCACAGCAGTCGTATCCGACAGCCGGACGGAGGCGCTGACTTGTTTGGTCTGGATGACTTCGAGTAACGGCATAGTGATTCTCCTTTAAGTGATGGGTTCAAGCGATCTTCTTACGGGTAATCATGCGAGCCGCTGTGGTGGCGATCTCCCGCGCACGAGCGGAGCAAAGTGCGGCGGGAAGCTCGAAGCGGCGGCGGACTTCAAGCATGGTGATTACGTCGTCGATGGGTGCGCCTTCGAGCAGCCAGAGGCGGGCCGATGCCATGTCCACGGTGCGCTGCGCGTAGTACAGCGGATTGGGCTTGTCGGCGCGGCGCGAAGCGAGCGCATGCGTCAGCTTCGCCGCATCTTTACCGTGGGTGAGCTCGTCCATAACCCACGCCCAATCCTGTTCCGAATGGGTATGCTTTCCGGGCTGCATTTGCCGTGCGATTCCGCGCAGCCGGAGCATGGCATTGTCGAGATGGAAGTCACCCGGATTCCATATCGAATCGCAGGGGTATTCGACCGCGACCGGATGGGCGGGCGAATACTTGCGATTCAGGAATCCCGGCAGGCGGAGGACGCGGTTGCAATCGGTGCAAGCGGGATCGCCGCCGAAGGCAATGGCGAGCAGCTTGAGCATGGTTTCCTGACAATCGAAGTCGAAGCCATCGACTCGCCAAAGCGCCTGATACTTGCCCGGCGAGGTGGACAGGATTGCGGACGGGACGGGCACGGCATCGGAAGCGCATAGCGCGGCGATGCGGGAATCCCCATCACTGTCGATGTCTATATATAGATGGCGCACCGATGCGATGCTCTCTTTGGTGCGACGACGGCTGCCGGAGCGGAGCGGATTGGCAGCCACGTAGATGTTCGCGCCGGAGTGGTTCTCGTGGGCCAGCCACCGCAGATAAGCGGGCACAATCGCCTGTTCCAGCCGAACGATCCGCTGGGCGGGACGTTCGGCGCTTTCGCTGCGTAGCAGGAAAGCAATGGTCTCCCCCGGAGCGAAGCAACGGGTAAGAAAGTCTGTGGCGGTTTGGCTCATGGGGAACACCTCGGAAGCGATGCGATGCTGCGGCCTTTAGCGTGCGCAAAGCCCGGCTTTCGCCGGGCTCGCCTGGTAGCGAAGACATGCCCTAGAAGGGAATGTCATCGGACTGGTCTGGACCGCTCTCCAGGTCTTCCGGGGCCGCCTTCTCGGCCCGGTCGAGTTTGAGGATGGAGGAGACCCGGATGCTGTCGGTGCGGACTGGCTTCTTCGCCTTCTTGGGCGTGTACTCGGAGTGGCGAATCTCGCCTTCGATGTACAGGTGCGCGCCCTTCTTGAGCGTGGCGGCAAACTCGCCGAGCTTGCCGAAGACGATGCAGCGGTGCCACTCGGTGAACTGCTTGTACTCGCCGCTCTCTTTGTCCTTGTAGCGGATCGAGGTGGCGAGGGAGATGGTGGTGAACTTGTTGTCGTTCTTGCCGGTGCGGACTTCGGCATCGTTGCCGAGGAAGCCCATGAGTTCTGCTTTGTTCTTGTACATGGTCGTGTCTCCGTTTTGAATTCCCGTTCTTGCTCGGGTCACACTTGGCAAAGCCAGCGAGTGGGCCCGGCTCCCAAGCGCCAAGGAGTGCTTTCTTGGTGGGGCCCGGAAGAAGTTTGTGCGGCGTTCCTGGCCGCGTTTACAAACTTGTTTTGGGAGGAACCGAGACCCCGCAGGGGCGCTGCAAGCGAAGCAGAACGACGCCGAGCCGCAGGGCGCCGGTTTGGCCCCGAAGCAGTGACCGAGCATGACGAGGAATTGATGTGGAGAGACACGCCTCAAGGGCAAAGCTCTCGATGGGTTTCCCGACGATGCCATGACCCGGCAAAGCAAGCTCCATCTCCCCGCCTGATCCGCACGAAAGAAGAGCGGCAAAGCATCACCGATGGCACTGCGATTCCTGCCGCAATCTTCACGCTCAAGAGCGCACCATTCCAGCGAAGGTCTCGACATTCGATGCCCGGTAAGACGATGGGCTACAACGAATCCGGTTTCCATCCTTCACCTCATAGGCCGGGCGCTAGGCCGCCTCGGCGGGAGCACGGTAGATTTCTTCAGTCTGGAAGGACTGATCGGCATGAGCATAGCCCGTGACGGCAATCAACTCGCGCACACGGCGTCGGCCCGCAGCATCGCGCTCGCAGTACAGAACGAAGTCGATGGCCTCTGCCGTCTCGGAACGCACGAAGGCGTGATTGAGATTTGGCCTCGCACTCAGGGCCAAATCGGACAGCCGATTCAAAGCGTCCCACGCCGATTTTGCGTGGATGGTCGAGAGCGTTCCGCCGTGCCCTGTATTCATGGCTTGCAACAGGTCGTAGCCGCACTCATCGCGTATTTCGCCCATGATGATGCGGTCGGGACGGTGCCGCAAAGCAGCGGCCAATAACTGGCTGGGAGTCACGGCAACCTGGCCGGGAATCGCTTCGACAGCCTCCCAGCGAACGGCATTGGGGTGTGCGATCTTCAGCTCGGCAGGTTGTTCAATGACAATCAGCCGCTCGTTGTGGGGAACATGGTCAAGCAGCGATTTCATCAAAGTTGTCTTCCCACTGCCAGTTCCACCGCTGATAATCCCGTTCTTTTTCGCGTTGACAAAGCCGACAACCGTATCCCGAACGTGCTCCGGCAAACTGCCGGAGGCAATCAGCTCATCGCTGGTGTACCAGCGATTGAATTTGCGGATGGTCAGTGTCGGCCCGTGGATCGAAGACGGAGCGCCGACGACGGCGACGCGGGAGCCGTCCGGCAGGCGCGTATTCAGGATGGGATTTTGGCTGGTAAGGTCTTGGCCCAGGATGCGGGCGACGCGCTCTATCGCAGCCTGTAAGCGGTCATTCGTGTAAGGGGTTGTGAGCGGTATATGCTGCACAACCCCTCCACGATCTGCGTAGACTCCCGTGGTTCCATTAATCATCAGGTCAGAGATGGACGGGTCTAGCAGAAGCTCGCGTAGCTCCTCGGGAAAGAACGGAAGAATCAGCTTGTAACTCACCGCGATGCTCCTGCGGCTGGCGTCGCCGGAGACGCGGTTGCAGCCCCCGGCGCAATCGGGTCTACCGACAGCCGGTTTTCATGGAACTCGGTGATGGTCAACCCCAGCGGATTGATCGTCTCAAACTGCGGGAAGATGCGGGCTTGGTCGCTCACCTGTTTGGGATTCAGGTAGTACGTCACACTGATACCCCAATGTTCTATGCGAGGCTCGTGAGAGGTGCGCGGTGAGTACAGCTTGTCGATGGCTACAAGGGCCGTACCACGCGCCATCACCGCACCCTGCACCGTTTCCACCGACATAGACGTGATGGTGACGTTCTTCACCTCCACATCGCTCTGTTCGATCTGGCCGCCGATGACCTGTGAGACAAGGTGATTCGCATTGTCTTCGGTCATCAGTTGTGAGGACAGAGCTTGCGACAGGAAGTAGTAGTTGAGCGGGTACTTCTTGGCGATGGTGTCTCGGCTGATGGTGTAGCGGTAATTGGCCCAATCCGTGAGGTACGTCCGTACTTCACCTTCGCGGGGACTGTAGTTGAGGTCGCTGTACTGGATCGCCTGGGCACGGCTCACATCGTCAATGCGAACATAGCGGTTAATGACGGGGCGAAGGGCCAGCGCGACATTCGACCCCATGGAGCCGCATAGTAGAACCGTTTCACAGAGGATGATGAGCCGGTATGCCTTGCGTTCGGCATAGTGAGACGCATACACCTCATTGCCGATCTCATCGGCAAGCACGGCCTGCTTCGGCGTGAGCGGAGCTTCAACGGTTGGAGTGTGTGTGGACATGGGGAGTATGAACCCTTTCTGGAAGCGTGAGGAAGAGGTTGAGCGTATAGAGAAAGACAGCGACCACAAGCACGAAGAAGAGCAGCTTAATGACGGTGAACACCCACTGCGGCAAACGTATCCGTCGTCCTTCACTCCTGAGAAACAGCCAAAAGAAGAGATTGTTCATAGCGTCACGATTTTCCTTTCTTGGCGATGAGCATTGCGCCACCGACCACAGCACTCGACGCGGCGGAGGCAAGTCCCGCTGCCCCGCCGAAGATTGCCTGTGTCATGCTCGGAATAAAGAGCATGTTCACGATGAACGCGACAAAGACCATCGTGCAGGGGATGAGATTGGCAAGCCACATCTCCATCGAATAGTTGCCGTTGAAGGTCTGCTGAATGAAGGCGTTCATAAAGCCGGACCACACGAAGATGAACGCGGCGGCGACGGCGCGAATCATGGCGAAGCTGATAAGCACATCGAGGAAGTGAAAGAACTTGGCGCGGAAGGTCTGCGTCATGAGTAACGGCACAAAGACCGGGCCGAATAGTGCGGTGACGCCGTACAGGATGAACGAGCTGCAATTGATAAGGAAAAGGATCGCGGACGCGAGGCCCAATAATCCCTGCACGACGAAGTAGCAAAGGATCTGGACGGGGGCGGTTAGCCCCGGCATTTGCGTGCTGTCACCGGCAGTCTTCAAGAGCTGCAAGAGATTGTTGAGCGAGCTTTGATCGAAGGTCGCAACCATCGCTTGAGCGATGTAGGAAAAGAAGTGATTGATGCCGAAGCTCGCGCCGGGGAATGGGTTCACCCAATAGTTTTCGAGCAGACAGCAGATAATCAGGCGCAACAGAAAATTGGTGAGATCTCCGACATGCAGGTGATCGTGATGGAGCCGGAAGGTCATGCCGGTGGTGCTCCAATTCACCGACATGCTGACAAGCGTAAAGAGCGCGATGCAGCTCAGCTCTGTAAGGCCGAGCTGCGTCAGCGCACCACCGTTCTGCGTGGTGAGGTTGGTCAAGTTGTTCGTGAACTGATAGAGCCAATCGACTCCCGAACTCGT
>Ga0302302_1002786_pt1 | contig 10161 bp, 8 predicted proteins | sample III_Palsa_E1_3_FD_198766 | JGI IMG/M metagenome (GOLD analysis project Ga0302302, IMG submission 198766) | Peat permafrost microbial communities from Stordalen Mire near Abisko, Sweden - III_Palsa_E1_3 | ecosystem: Environmental > Terrestrial > Soil > Palsa > Peat permafrost | place: Sweden...
GCAGGTTGGCCGCGACGGCAGGGCATAAGCGTCCTTGCTGGCCAGCTGGAACGACTCCATCGCCCACCTGCGCGGGTCGCCACCCGACCAAGCCTTCGCTTGCGCTGAGCTGATCTGGGCATTGAGGCTGGCCGCGATCGCAGGCGCCGAAGCGCCCAACGCCTCCACCACGCCGGTGTCCCAATAGGCGTGCAGATTTGTGGCGTGGCCATCCGGCGGTGGTGACAGTCCGATGCAGTTGCCGCCGCGATCCTCATGATCTGACGCATGCAGCGGCTGGTGCAGATCGCCCGCGAAATGCATCAGGAACTTCAGTGCCAGGATTCGCTCCGCCTGAGATGTGGCGGGACGGTTCAATTCTCGCTCAAACTGGTCGATCTTATTGACGATGCAGCCTTGTGCGGGCCCCGCGCTCGCGGGCTGGCCCGCACCCAGAGCCGGGAATCCAAAGCACGCCGCCGACAGATCGGGATGGTCGATCTCGATATCGACGAAAAGCCAGGCCGCGGTCTCGCGATGACCGTTGCGATATTTGTCGGCCCAGGTGGCGCGGCTGGCGAAATCCGGGGGCGTGAGGCTGTCCTGGTCGGCCGCCAGCAAGGCGTCCACCTTCGCCTTGGTCGCGGACGTCAGTCGGCTGTAGGCGATCAGCGCGGTGACCTCATGACCGAGATCGCCCCAGGCGGCGGCCGGCCCGGCGGCCGCTAGGACAGCGGCGCTCGCAACAAGGCTGAGAACGAGGTGTTTCATGACGACATCTTAGTCGCGCGTTGCTGACAGTATAATGGCGCCTCACGCCGGGTCGTCGGCGTCAACGGACGTCGTCGCTCGTTTGCGAAGAGCGACAGATGCGATAATTTCCGAGCTACGTTGCGGGCGGGGCGATGATCAAACCACGACATATGCTTCTCGCCCTGGCGGCCCTGCTCGGCCTTCTCAGCGGCGTGGAGACTGAACAGACGCTCGGCCGGCCTCTTCGGCCCTCCGCCCGCGCCCAGGCCATCATCGACGGCCGGACGTTCGCGGACGAGAACGACATCTCGGACCGGTAGTCACTGGAGACGCGATCAAGCCGCAGGCGCCAACGCGTTGGGTCGAAGGCCGCCGGCTCGAAAGCGTCGCGTGCGACCTTAAGCCTTCGGGCAGAAGGTCTGTTTGGCGAACTTGCCGGTTTCGTCGTGGCACTTGCCCTTGGCGTCAAGCTTGTAGCTGTGGGCGTGACAGAAGTCCGCCTTGGCGAACTTGCCGTGTTCGTCATGGCACTTGCCCTTGCTATCCAGGGAATAGCCGCCCGCGAAGGCTGCCGAAGCGGTGAAGGCGAGCGCCAAAGCGCCGATCAGGGTCGCGATCTTGGACATGGATGTCTCCTTTTTCTGCGCTCTATCGCTATCGCCAAATCGAGCGGCTGCGAACGAAAATTTCAGGTGCCGGCTTGCGCGGCCGCGAGTTGGGGAAGGTGCTGCGACAGCGCGGTGAGCACCTGGTCAGCTGGAATGCCGAGGGATTGCGCGAATTGCTGAATATGCTCATCGCCGATCACCGACTTGAGCTGATCCTCGCTGATCGGAAGCTGTTCGCCGTCTTGCGTCCATGACGAAACCACATCGCCGAATCCGCCAGCTTGCAGTTTCTCAACGACTCCCGCCACGCCGCCAAGCTGTGAATTGTCCAAAGCGCCTGCGAGCGCCGCGTGAGCCTCGCCCTGCAAGGCGCCGCCAGCCATCGCCTCAATGCTGTCAAACAAGCCCATGGTCCGCTCCTAAGTCAGGGATGGCGCACGCTAGCCGCACGACGTGACTTGACCATGACACCTAAGGGGTCAGCGGCCCTTCCCTTCCGCATCTAACAGCCGGTCTCGAAAAATTGGTCTCCGAGCCCCATTTTCGAAAGTTAAGCGACGTTTCCATCTCCTCGGACCCGTGCTGATCATGGACTTTCGGCGGCCAGCTCATGCACCGGCCGACATGAGCGGACAGTGTTGATAGGCGCGCCCTATCGACGTCAACAATTAAATCGATTTGGTCGATGGAGAATGGAACAGTAGGGTCGGGTTATCGATTTCACGGTCCCGACCCAAAAGGAAAACCCCATGGCCGATGACAGCAAATGCCCGGTGGCGCACGGACCCGCGCGCAAGGCTAACCGCGACTGGTGGCCAGAAAACCTGCGGCTCGATATCCTGAACCAGCATTCGCCCAAGTCCAATCCGATGGGCGAGGCGTTCGACTATGCGAGCGAATTCAATAGCCTGGACCTGAATGCTGTTATCGCGGATCTGCACGCCCTGATGACGGATTCGCAGGACTGGTGGCCGGCCGACTTTGGTCATTACGGCGGCCTGTTCATCCGCCTGGCCTGGCACAGCGCCGGCACTTATCGCACCAGCGACGGGCGCGGCGGCGCCGGGGGTGGCCAACAGCGGTTCGCGCCGCTGAACAGCTGGCCGGACAATGCCAACCTGGATAAGGCGCGCCGGCTGCTGTGGCCGATCAAGCAGAAGTATGGCCGCAAGCTATCCTGGGCGGACCTCTATGTGCTGGTGGGCAACGTCGCCCTGGAGTCCATGGGCTTCAAGACCTTCGGCTTCGCTGGCGGCCGGGCGGACACCTGGGAGCCGGAGGAGCTGTACTGGGGCCCTGAAGGGACCTGGCTAGGCGACGAGCGCTATAGCGGCGAACGGCAGCTGCACCCCTCGCTGGGCGCGGTGCAGATGGGGCTGATCTATGTCAATCCGGAGGGGCCGAACGGCAACCCCGACCCGCTTGGCTCGGCGCGGGACATCCGCGAGACCTTCGCGCGGATGGCGATGAACGACGAGGAGACCGTCGCGCTGATCGCCGGCGGCCACACCTTTGGCAAGACCCACGGGGCGGGCGATCCTTCGTTTGTCGGGCCGGAGCCAGAAGGCGGCGCCATCGAGGACCAGGGGCTGGGCTGGCATTCCAAACATGCCTCCGGCCTGGGCGCCGACAGCATCACCTCGGGCCTGGAAGTGACTTGGAGCCAGACTCCGACGAGGTGGTCCAACCACTTCTTCGACAATCTGTTCGGCTTCGAATGGGAGCTGACCAAGAGCCCCGGCGGCGCCCATCAATGGCAAGCCAAGGGCGCGGCGGCGACCATCCCCGACGCCCACGACCCCGCCAAGAAACGGGTGCCGACCATGCTGACCTCGGACTTGGCGCTGCGGTTCGACCCTGAATACGAAAAGATCTCGCGCCGCTTCCATGAGCATCTCGACCAGTTCGCGGACGCCTTTGCCCGTGCCTGGTTCAAGCTGACTCACCGCGACATGGGGCCGGTGCAGCGCTACCTGGGCCCGCTGGTCCCGAAGGAGACGCTGATCTGGCAGGACCCGATCCCGCCGGTGGATCACGCCTTGGTCGACGCAGCGGACATCACCGCGCTGAAAGCCAAGATCCTGGCGTCGGGACTTTCGGTGTCACAACTGGTGTCGGCCGCCTGGGCGTCCGCTTCGACTTTCCGGGGCTCGGACAAGCGGGGCGGCGCCAATGGCGCGCGCATTCGCTTGACGCCGCAAAAGGACTGGGACGTCAACAACCCGACAGAGCTGGCCGGCGTGCTGGCGAAACTCGAGGCCATCCAGCGGGATTTCAATGGCGCGGCGGCTGCCGGCAAAGAGGTGTCGCTGGCCGACCTGATCGTGCTGGGCGGCTCGGCGGCGGTGGAGAAGGCGGCAAGGGATGCGGGCGTCGAGATTGTCGCGCCCTTCACGCCCGGACGAATGGACGCGTCAGCGGAGCAAACCGACGCGGAGTCCTTTGCGCCGCTGGAGCCGGTCTCGGACGGGTTCCGTAACTATCGTCGTGGGGCGCCGTTCATGGCGCCGGAAGAGGCCCTGGTGGACCGGGCTCAACTCTTGAAGCTGAGCGGACCGGAGCTGACGGTGCTGGTGGGCGGCCTGCGGGTGCTGGGCGCCAACGCCGGCGGGTCCCCGCATGGGGTGTTCACGCACCAGGTCGGCAAGCTGACCAACGACTTCTTCGTCAATCTGCTGGACATGAGCACGGAATGGCAGGCGGCCGGCGAGGTGTTCGAGGGCCGCGACCGCAAGACCAAGGCGTTGAAGTGGACCGGCACGCGGGTCGACCTGATCTTCGGCTCGCATTCGGAACTGCGCGCTTTGGCGGAGGTCTATGGCAGTTCGGACGCCCAGGAGACCTTCGTGAAGGACTTCGTGGCGGCCTGGACCAAGGTGATGGAGCTGGACCGGTACGATCTGGGGTGATTGATGAGCTTGACGCAGCTTCCTGCAGGTCGGTGTTCATTTGTGCGGGCCACCTCCTCCACTGGCGCGAAGCTCGATCGCGGCTAACGCGTCGATATCGGAGGACACTTGCTGGTTCGAATCTGGCCCAGATCCTAAGTCCTGAAGGGTGGGGAGTCGGATTCGGCCCCGCCGTGGCGCAATACGCCACGGCGCCAGCCGACCAACTCTTCTTCGACGCACCTGTTCTATCGACCTGTCAGCCGCAAGGGCTCACGCTCATAAAAACTCCCGCGTTCGCGCAACGATGGTGAAGTCTCCGCCGATAAGCGCCGGCGTCCGAAGCTTGCATGACCATCCGCCGAAGCTGCGCAACTGTACCCGCGACAACGCCGCCAAGACGGTTGCCTTAAGTTCTTCCGCGCTTTGCGTTCGCCGCAGGTCAGCTCGCCACGGGGTCGGCCGATCCGATCGGCTCTAAAGAGCCTCGCCAATCCTGGTAGTCGGCTTGGTCGATCCACATTCGGTGCAGAATGCCGGCCAACCGTCGCGCAACCGCGACGGTGGCCTTCATCCTGCCTCGACGCTGAACGAGGCCAAGCCCCCAGACCGTCAATGCACAGGTCCGGCGTCTTGGGTTTAGGATCACGTTCGCGGCGGTGAACAGCGCCGTTCGCGCGAGCCTGTCCCCCCATCGCGATATTCGACCCGAGATGTCAATCGTGCCGGACTGCCGAATACGCGGGGTAAGGCCCAGATGGGCGCCCACGGTTCGGGAATTCCTGAACCGCTCCGGCTGATCGATTGACGATCGATAGACCGCAGCCACCCAGACCCCAACGCCTGGGGCGGTCATCAGCCGTCTGCAAACCTGATCGCCTTGAACGAAGTCCTTGATCAGGCGGTCGTATTCGAGCAGCTGGCGCCGAAGCTCGGCTCTGGCCGCCATGAGAGGCGAGATGGACTCCAGGACGTCGCGCTGTTCGCGGGCCAGCTGCTCGACCTGTCCAGCGAATTTGTCCGCCGCACAGCGACGCATCTTCAGGCCAAAGCCACGCAGGAAGCCGCCAATGGCGTTCTCCAGGTCCAATGCCTTCGTCAGCACCAAGCCGCGCGCAGTCAACAGGATGCGCACCCTGCGCGCCTCCGGCGACTTGATGTGCACTGATACGTAGAGGCCCGTTCGCATGATCTCCGCTATGCCGCGCGCATCGTTTTTGTCGGTCTTGTTACGCCGCGTTTTGAGCACGTGGCTGGCCTGATTACGCCGCGTTTTGAGCACGTGGCTGGCCTGACGCGCTTCGATGCAGACCACCGGGACCCTGGCCTTCGCCAGCCCGCGGTATAGCCATTCCGCCATCGAACTGGCCTCGACGCCGACACGTGAGAAGCTAAAGCCGCTGGCCTTCAGGAAGGCCGCTAGCGCGTCCGGATCGCTGGCGCAAATGCCCTCCCGTACGACATTGCCCTTTCGGTCGATGATGCAGACCGCAGTCGAATGAAGTGAGACATCCAGGCCGGCGAAGCAGCGCATTCTTTATTCCTCCAAAAGTGGAGGCTGTTAGCGCCGTTCGATTCAGTTCGGAAAGACCGGAGGCCAACTTGGGCGCCAGACGCAGACGGGCTCGAACGGAAAGCGCGGTTCTCCTCACGATATGAGGAGAATTTCGGTTCTTTCTCCTCAAAACATGAGGAGAATCCCGGCCCATTTTCCTCACGTCGGCTGTTCGGCCGGGTGTAGTGTGGAAAATCGGCATTAAGCCCTTGGGTTTACGGTGACGGCATGACTATCGCCGCCATGTCCACACCCCAAAAGCCCGCCCTCGCCTGGCGATTGGTCGACGCCGACTGGTTGATCGCGGCCGGCGGCGCCCTGGCGATGCTGGCTTTGGCCATGTTCGGGCAGGGTTTCCTGAACGACGGCGACACCACCTGGCATCTGGCCGCGGGCAATTGGATGATGGCGCACGGGCAGGTCCCGCACGCCGATCCCTTCTCCTTCACCTTCGCCGGCCAGCCCTGGCAGGCGCACGAGTGGTTGAGCGAGGTGCTGATGGCCGGCGCCTTTGACCTGGCCGGCTGGACCGGGGTCGTGGTCTTGTTCGGCCTGGTGCTCGCCGGATCGGCCTTCCTGCTGACGTCGCAGGTGAACAAGTCCCTGACCGGCGTGGGCCTGCTGCTTGCCGTGGTGCTGGCGCTGGCGTGCGCGGCGCCGAGCCTGCTGGCCAGGCCGCATGTGATGGTGTTGCCGCTGCTGATCGGCTGGACGGCGGTGCTGCTCCGGGCCCGGGACGCCGACCGCGCGCCGCCGCTGTGGGCCGCCGGGTTGATGCTGCTGTGGGCCAATATGCATGGCAGCTATGTGTTCGGCGTTTTGCTGCTGGGCGTCCTGGGTCTGGAAGCGCTGGTCGAGGCCAAGCCGGAGCAACGCCTGAAGATCGTGCGCGACTGGGGCCTGTTCGCGGCCGTGACCGTGCTGGCGGCGGCCGTCACGCCGCAGGGCGTTCCGGGCCTTTTGTTTCCCTTCAAGCTGATGTCGATGGCCAGCCTGGCCAACATCGACGAGTGGCGCGCCAGCGACTTCAGCAAGATCGGCGTGTTCGAGCTCAGCCTGTTGGCGATGCTGTTCGCCTGCCTGTCGCGCGGGGTGAAGGTTCCCCTGCTGCGGCTGCTGCTCCTGCTGCTCCTGCTGCACATGAGCCTGCAGCACGCGCGGCACGTGATCGTGGCGGCCATGGTCACCGCCCTGGTGCTGGCGCCCTGCGTCGCCGAGGCCGTGGGCCGGACGGGTGAGATCGTTCGCCCCAAGGCCCCGCCCCTGGCCTGGATCGCCGCCGCGGCGGCGGCCCTGGCGTTGATCGGCGGACGGGCCGCGGTCGCGCTGGACCGGGGCGACGAGGCCAACATGCCGGCGACAGCGCTGGCGCATGTGCCGGCCAATCTGCGCGCCAAGCCGGTGTTCAACGAATACGGCCTTGGCGGCTATCTGATCTTCAAAGGCGTGCGGCCCTTCATCGACGGCCGCACCGACATGTATGGCGACGCCTTCATGGCCCGCTATGGCAAGATCGTCAGCCCCGACCCGGCGGCGCTGGATGCGGCCATCCGCCAATATCAGATCGCCTGGACCATCCTGCCGCCCGACAGCCCGGTGGTGGCTGAGTTGGACCACAGGGCGGGTTGGCGGCGGCTCTATGCCGATAAGTACGCCGTGGTGCAGGTGCGGTAAGCACCCGGCTGCGGGACCGCGCTTCGATCCGCGGCCTAACAAGAATGGAGGCTGCCGGGAGCCCGCGCGCATAGCGCGTGGCGAGAAGCGCCGTCGAGCGGCCGGCGTCGCCCGAAGGCGGCGGGCCCGCAAGAGTCGCAGCACGCGGCGGGACCGAGCGCCAGAGGGATCATGAGCACATCAGCACCACTCTTGGCTCTCAACGGCCACACGGCCGTTCAGCTTCAGTGATCAATCAGCTCTTGCCAAGGTGGGGGAGAAATCCCGCTTACTGTTCATGTGGATCGACCAGATGGAGAATGGCTCGCCGGGGCAGCGGGCCGTCGCCCAGTCTTAGCTGGAGCCGATGGAGTTCATCGATCTCAGCGTAGTTGAGAGCAAGCCTGCGACCGACCGAGTTGCCGCGCCTAGGCCGCTCGAGCAGGTATGAGGAGCGATACCGCCACATACGATTTCATTGAATTCAGTGATAACTTATCGACGGTGGTTGATATTTCTGCCTCATCACTTCTTCAGCATCTGCGGCGCGCTTTGCGTTGCAGGCGGCGCTATATTCTGGCTGGTGATCCAGAAGACATTGTCGCAATTCATACTTATCGGCAGCACCACAAAACTTCGCATAGTCTCACTACAGGCGTTCTTCTTACCGGTATCCCATAGCCGCCATCCGGCGACGCTGAGTTAGAGTTCGGAATGGGCTGAGCGAAAGGCGTACTTGCTATCGATGTGGACACGCACAGAAGCAGAATTTGCAGAGCGCGGGATATGCTGAATCGCCTCTCGGGAGCCCCAAATAGCCACAAGATCGGAGCACCAAAATAATGTTAATTAAATTCTGGTGACCGTCAACATTAACAGAAAATCTGAACAACGCCAAATGCGGTTGTGCGATCTCGCCAGGAGATCCGCTTTGATGCCGCTCACGTCTGATCGAGGTCGCCTGTTGGGCCCACGTGCGACGGAAGATCTACGATGTGCGCTTCGCCAAAGCTTCGCCCGCCGCCCAACAAATACTGGACCGCATCGCTGCTCTCTTCGAGATAGAGGCCGATAACCGCGGTCGCAGCCCCGCGGCGCGGCTCGCTGTCCGCCAGGTGCAGACTATCTCGGTTGTGGCGCAACTGGCCGTGGTCTTGGACGACACCTTGGCTAAGACCAGTGCCAAGAGTTCCCTGGCCGGAGCCATCCGCTACGCCCGCACGCGACGGGAAGCGCTCGGGCGGTTCATGACTGACGGCCGCCTGGAGATGACCAACAACGCCGCCAAACGTGCGATCCGGCCGTTAGCCCTCGGTCGCAAGAACTACCTCTTCGCCAGATCAGACACTGGCGGCCAGCGCGCCGTAGCCCTACGGGGTAGGCCGCCTTTTCGGCGGGCGAGGAAATGCGCAGGCTGTGCAGCTAAGTCCTCCATACGAGTACAGCTAGCTGCACAGCATGGCCCAAATGACGGTGATCACCGGGCCGCAGCGGCGCCGGCGATGGAGTTTTGAAGAGCGCCGACAGATTTTGGCGGCGGCGACCGCGCCGGGGGCCGTGGTGACGGAAGTCGCCCGGCAAGCGGATATCTGCACGAGCCTGATCTACAAGTGGCTCAGAGAGGAGCGCGAGCCGCAAGGCGGCGCTGGATTTGCGCCGGCGATCTTGGTGGACGATGCAACGCCGCCCGCCTCGGCGCCGGAGGCGGCGGCGATCGTGGTGGAGTTGGCCGGCGGGGCGCGGGTCAGGATCGGTGCGGCGGCGCCGGCAGCGCTGGTGACGGCGACATTGCGGGCGCTGCGCTGATGATCGCGTTCGCCTCGGGCGTTCGGGTGTGGATCGCGACGGGTCACACGGATATGCGCCGGGGCATGCAGGGCCTGGCGCTGCAGGTGCAAGAGGGACTGAAGCGGGATCCTCACGCCGGTGACCTCTACCTGTTCCGCGGGAAGAGAGGTAATCTGGTCAAATGCCTCTGGCACGATGGGCTGGGCCTATCGCTTTATTCGAAAAGATTGGACCGTGGACGCTTCATCTGGCCCTCGGCGCCGGGCGAGGCGGTGGCGATATCGTCGGCGCAACTCAGTTTTTTGCTCGACGGAATCGATTGGCGGAACCCGCAATACACCTGGCGTCCGACGAGCGCCGGATAGGCGAAAAAACCTCGTCGCGCCTGCATTTTTAGGCGCCACAAGCCGCTGATTTTATGATTCCATCTTGGCCATGGACACAGGTCTTGAGGCCCTTCCTGACGATGTTGGCGCGCTGAAAGCGGCGCTGCTGATCGCGCGCGAGAAGGAGCGGTTGGCTGAGGCGCGCAAGGATGTCGTCGTTGCGGAAAAGGACGCTGCGGTGGCGACAATGAACGCCGTCGCCGCGGAGCTGGCGGTCGCCACAGCCAAGGCGTCGGATGACCAGGCGCTGATCGCCCATCAAAAGCTGCGGATCGCGAAGCTGGAGCGGCAGATCTACGGCCAGCGCTCAGAACACGGCTCGCGGCTTGTTGATCAGCTGGAACTGCGGCTCGAGGAAGCGGAGGCGGCCGCGACTGAAGATGAACTCGCGGCCGAAATGGCGGTGGCCAAGACCACGACGGTGGCGGGGTTCACGCGCAGACGGCCGATCGAACGCAACACCTTCCCTGACCACCTGCCGCGCGAGCGGGTGGTGATCGATCCGCCGAAGGCCTGCGAGTGCTGCGGCGGCTCTCGGCTGCGCAAGCTGG
>Ga0302302_1002794_pt1 | contig 10147 bp, 10 predicted proteins | sample III_Palsa_E1_3_FD_198766 | JGI IMG/M metagenome (GOLD analysis project Ga0302302, IMG submission 198766) | Peat permafrost microbial communities from Stordalen Mire near Abisko, Sweden - III_Palsa_E1_3 | ecosystem: Environmental > Terrestrial > Soil > Palsa > Peat permafrost | place: Sweden...
TCTCATTGGTGGACGGATGATGCTGAGGTGCCGTTTCCGACTCCACCGATTCGGCAGGCCAGGCAGACGAACAGCGTTGCAGCATGGGCAGATCGCCCGTTTAATTTCTTCTCGCGTAGAAACACCGGAGATGGCTACGAAACTCAATAACTTAGAGACCTGCTTCGGCGTGGCGTGAAGATTCTGCTTCACTCCAGACACTCAATCTTCGACGAAGGACTTTAGTCTGGCGAGTGCCTGATCCCATTGTTCGGAGACGAGATCGAGGTATTGCTTCATCTCTTCGATCGGCTTCGGATCGAATTCAAACTGGCTCTCGCGGCCCGTGCGGACGCTGTGCACGATTCCGGCGCTCTCCAGCACTCGAAGGTGTTTGGTGATCGCCTGGCGGGTGAGCCTGGTGCCCCTGGTTAACTGAGAGATCGAATGCGGCTGGCCGCTGCAGAGCTTTACCAGCAGCGACAGCCGCGTTTCGTCGCCCAGCGCGGCAAAGACCGGGGCCTGGCGTTTGGCGGCCATGCCACTACGAGGTCTGGGCGACATGGCTTTCGATGTTCTTCATCTGCTGGGTCCAGCCTCCGTCGTTTCTGAGGAAGGCTTCGGAACGGCGGGCGGCGGGGATTTTGTCGAAGCCGGATTCGGTGAGGAGAAGCAGGGTTCCGGTCGCGGCCTTCTCCAGTTTGAATTCGACGAGCGTGGGAGTCTCGGTGGAGTAATCGACAGCGGGGTCGACGGCGTAAGGATGCCAGGTGAAGGAAAAAAGAGTTTCGGGCTCCATCTTCTGGACGACGACCTGCCAGATGACGTGCTCGTAGCCGGGATAGGTCATGCGGCCATGCGAGATCTGGCCGGCGACGAAGGGGCCTTCCAGTTCCACGCGAAACCACTCGCCAAATTCACGGTAGTCCGTGAGGGCGCGCCAGACACGCGAGACCGGGGCTTTGAGTTCAATACGTTTTTCGATACGGTCGCTCATAAGCAACCTCCTGGCTGCATATTAGCGCAGCCTCAGCGAAAAAAGCAACCTTTCGGTTGCTCTTTATTTATTGAGCAGCACGTATTTATTCGGCGGCGCGTTCGAGTTCGGCGATGTTGAGCTTCTTCATCTGCAGCATGGCCTGCATGGCCTTTGGGTGTTTGAGGAGGTCGGGGAAGCGGCCAGGGACGATCTGCCAGGAGAGGCCGAACCTGTCTTTGAGCCAGCCACACTGGCCTTCCGTGCCGCCGGCAGAGAGCTTCGACCAGTATTCGTCCACTTCCTGCTGGGTGTCGCAGCGGACGACGAGCGAGATGGCTTCGGTGAATTTGAAGATGGGGCCGCCGTTAAGCGCGGTGAACTTCTGGCCGTCGAGCTCGAAGGCAATGGTGAGGATGGGAGCGGGCGGGTTGGGCGTGGCGGAGGTGTTGTGAAGCACGTCGAGGCGGCGAGAGTTGGGGAAGACGGAGAGATAGAAGTCGACGGCCTCTTCGGCGTTGGAGTCGAACCAGAGAAAGGGCGTGACGCGGGGATAGCTTTCAAGAGCGCTCATGGGTCACCTGATCCTTTTGGTTGCGGGATTCTCCAGATCCGATCCGGAGTTTTGCAGACGAGAACAGAACAGCAACAGCAAAGACAAAGGCGAAATACCGGGGTTCTTGCCCTTCGGCAGGCTCGGGCCAGATGACGAGCATTTTTTCATGAGCCTGCGGCGTTTGTGAAGACGAGTTTTATGCCGCTACAACGTTTGGGAATTTGCCAGCCGGTTTAGGCTTTTGGAGAAGAATCAGCGTCCAACGCACAGGAGTACAACTTGAGCGATGCAGGGACGGAACGCCGGAAGTGGTGGCGGAGACGGTGGTTCGTGTGGACAGGCGTTGTGTTTGTGGTGCTGGCGGTGGTGGGGGCGGCGACGGTGGAGTGGGCGCTGCGGCAGATGCAGCCGATGATGCGAAAAAAAGTGGTCGAGACGCTTTCGGCGCGATTTAACAGCCCCGTGGAGCTGGATCGGCTCTCGCTGTCGGTGAAGAAAGATGTGATTGTGACCGGAGGTGGGCTGCGGATTCTGTATCTGGCCGGGCCGACGAAGCCGGATGCGAACCCGGCAGCGCCGCCGATGCTGGTGGTGAAGAATTTTGAGTTCAGGACGGGCTGGCGCGAACTGCTGCGGCCGACGACGCGGCTGGTTTCGGTGAAGGTGCAGGGGCTGCAGGTGAATATTCCGCCGAAGCAGGAGCGCGGGCCGGAGATGCCGGATAATCCGAAGCGGCGAGGACAGTCGGTGCTGGGGTTTGCGGTGGACAGGATTGAGTGCACCGACGCGCAGGTGACGATTGAGACCAGCAAGCCGGACAAGAAGCCGCTGGTGTTCGATATTCGAAGGCTGGTGCTGACGGATGTGGGGGCGAAGAAGCCGCTGAACTATGAGGCGGTGCTGGTGAATCCGAAGCCGGTGGGGAATGTGGAGTCGACGGGGCACTTTGGGCCGTGGCAGGATGACAATCCGCGCGATACGCCGCTCGATGGGAGCTACCAGTTCACGCATGCGGACCTGTCGACAATTCATGGGATCGGCGGGACGCTCTCGTCTACGGGAACCTTTAGCGGGACGCTGGGGGAGATCACCGCCGATGGAGTGACGGATACGCCGGACTTTCGGCTGGATATCAGCGATCATTCTCTGCCGCTGCACACGGAGTTTCATGCAGTGGTGGATGGGACGACGGGCGATACAAAACTCGATCCGGTGCGGGCGCGGATTGGGCGGTCGGAGCTGACGGCGACGGGAGCGATCGTGCGGGTGCCAGGAGCAACGGGGCACAATCTCGATCTGAATGTGGTGATGGAGAAGGCGCGCATTGAGGACATGCTGGCGCTCAGCCTGAAGGGGAACCCTCCGCTGATGCGCGGCGCACTGGCCGTGAAGGCGCGGATCAGCGTGCCGCCGGGGCAGGTCAGCGTCTCGCGGAAGATGCGGCTGGATGGGACATTTTCGATCCATAACGCCTTTCTGAACAACCCGAAGATGCAGCAGGAGCTGGATTCGATGAGCGAACGGGCGCAGGGTAAGCCGCACCTGGCTAACGCGCAGGACGCGGAGGTGGTGGGGTCGTCGCTGAGCGGAAAGTTTACGCAGGCGGACGCGGTGCTTGGAGTGAGCGAGATGAACTATCAGATGCCGGGGGCGCAGGTGACGATGGACGGACAGGTGCAGCTCGTCGGCAGTACGTATGAGTTTCATGGAAAGGTGCGGACGCAGGCGACGGCGTCGCAGATGACGACCGGGTGGAAGAGTCTGCTGCTGACGCCGTTCGACAAACTGCTGAAGAAGAATGGAGCGGGGCTGGAGCTGCCGATTAAAGTGACCGGAACGAAGTCGACTTACGATCTGCGGCTGGATTTTCCGCATGATACGAAGATGCCTCCGGCTGCGGGAAGTCCTCCGAAATGAGGCAGGTATGCGCGGGCGATGGTCGGATTCAGGACCTGGGGGAGCTTCGCGTGATGCTTCCTGAGGAGAGACAACGACGGGTCGCTCTGCTACTGTCAATTCTGGGAGTTTGATGTCCGGACAGCCACAACTTTTCGAGAGATCCGAACCGGGGGTGGACCGCGCCACACCCATACCGGAGCCCGGCCGCGAATCCACCAGAAAGACAGCACCGGTCTGGCTGCAGCGACTGTCGCTGTTTGTGCTGGTGTTGTTCTGTGTGTACCTCGGCGTGCTGGTGATGGTGCTGCCGTGGTGGACGCGGATCTGGGACCACAATATGTTCATCCTGGCGCGGCCACGACTGGCGGCGGTGCTTTATAACGGCGCGGTGCGGGGCCTGATCTCGGGGCTGGGCCTGCTGGATATATGGATCGGCATCTCGGAGGCAGTACACTACCGCGACTATCGCGGGTAAAGACTTATGTCCTGCCGGACGGGCCTCCTTCGCGGAGAGCGACCACTTCGTGGTGTGTATACCTTGTCACGCAGGGATGATCTGCATGGGGCCTCGCGTTGCTCGGCGGATGATGATTCCGACCAACGGGAGGACCGGTGCTGTCTGGTTTGCCCAAACAAGTTAAAAAGGCGTGTGAACGCCCGCCCCACGCGGAGTGGGCCCGTCCGGCAGGACAATCGTGAAATCTGCTCTAATGCGGTTAGACGAATCCTGGGATAGAGAGAATATGGCTGAACAGATACCGGATGGGCTGGAACAGGCTTCGCTCGCTTATGAGAACTCTGATTTTTTGAACTCGCCCGATGGGCGAATGCTGCGCATTATGGCTGAATATCAGGAGCCAATGGCGCGGTTCCGACGCGAGCGCATTCAGGACACAGTGGTCTTCTTCGGGTCGGCACGGTTTCGCGCGCTGGATGTGGCGAACTCCGAGCTGGAGCTGCTGGAGAATACGGGTTCAGCACGGCCTGCGCCGAAGCAGGAGCAGCCTGCGCGGCCGGAAGAGATTGAAAGCGGCGAGGCGACGGGGCTGAAGCTGCGGCTGGCTGAGGCTGCGGTAGAGATGGCTCAGTATTATGAGGACGCGCGAAAGCTGGCGAGCATGGTGGCCTTGTGGGCGAATACGCTGCCAGGGCGCAGGCACCGGTTTGTTGTGACCTCAGGCGGTGGGCCGGGGATTATGGAGGCGGCCAATCGCGGCGCGTATGAGGCCGGATGCAAGACGATTGGGCTGAATATCCGGCTGCCGTTCGAGCAGCATCCCAACCCCTACATCACGCCCGCGCTGAGCTTCGACTTCCACTACTTCTTTATGCGGAAGTACTGGTTTGCCTATCTGGCGAAGGCGCTGGTGGTCTTTCCCGGCGGATTCGGGACGCTCGACGAACTCTTCGAGCTGCTGACGCTGGCCCAGACGAAGAAGCTCGCGAAGAAGATGACCGTGGTGATCTACGGGTCGAGCTACTGGAAGAACGTCATTAACCTGGAGCTGCTGGCTGAGAAGGGCGCGATCGGTTTGGCGGACCTGGAGCTGTTTCAGTTTGCCGATACTCCCGAAGACGCATTCGCCCTGCTGAAGAAGGGGCTGACGGAGAATCATCTGGAGTCCGAGTATGAGCGGCAGCAGCAGCGGCTGGAGGAAGCGGGGATTCCTGCGGAGCCGGCACCGAACGCTCAGGACACTCTGGGACCGGATATTACGAAGACGCGGTAGGGCAACGGCGCGTTCGCCGACACATGGCCTGGGGGAGAAGCGGGTTCCTCCGCTGCGCTGCTCACAAAAGGGTGAGCAGCTTCGTCGAAATGACGGATTGTTGGGGACTTGAAGAGAACAGGCAGCGGCGGGAACAACAGCAACTGCAAAAAGCGACGCCGGATGCGTGTACAACTTTTGGGGAATCATTGTAGATACTGGACTTGCGGATTTTGACGCTCCATTCCTGGTGCAGTCACGCGCCCGTCATGTAGGCACCCCATACTGGCCTCAGAAATCAGCCTGAAAACCGGGGAGTAGCTGATGAGCCAGTCGAGCATCTCGTACCTATGGCGGGAGCCGGAAGCAGCGAAGGGCTTTGTGACGGGCGTGTCGTTGCACAGCCATACCAATCAGTCGAAGGAGACGCTCGACTTTATTACGGAGCTCTCAAAGGACTGGGGGTTACTGCAGCCGATTATGCGCTGGGCCGAGCGCCGCAGCATTCGGCTTACGGGCATTCAGCCGGACTATGCGCGCAGCTACTGGACACCGCCGCTTACGCCAAGCCTGGCCTACGATCTTGAGCGAAGCCAGATCGAGGATAAGCTGCAGTTGCCAGGGCTGGTCTCGATTACCGATCACGACGATATTAATGCGCCCATGCTGCTGCGGCTGGTGCCATCTTCGCGGCACATTCCGGTGTCGGTGGAGTGGACGGTGCCCTTTGGCGCAACGGCGTTTCACCTGGGCATTCACAATCTGCCGAGCGCGACCGGAGCGCAGTGGATGGAGAGACTTGCAGCCTTTACGGCGATGCCGGTGGAGACGAGGCCGGCAAAGCTGCTGACCGAGATGCTGGCTGAGCTGGATGAACTGCCGGGAGTGCTGATCATCTTCAACCACCCGCTGTGGGACCTGTACCGCGTGGGCGTGGAGAAGCATGAGGTGCTGGTGAATGAGTTTCTGGCGGTGAATGGGCAGTTCGTTCATGCGCTGGAGCTGAATGGGTTGCGCAACTGGAAAGAGAACCGCGAGACGGCGACGCTGGCGGGCAAGTGGAATCAGCTGGTGATCAGCGGTGGCGACCGGCATGGCGTGGAACCGAATGCGAATGTGAATCTGACGCATGCGACCAGCTTCAACGAGTTTGTGCACGAGGTGCGGCGGGAACGGCAGAGCCATGTGCTGTTTATGCCGCAGTACGCAGAACCGTGGAAGCATCGGATTCTGCAGTCGACGCTGGATGCGATTCGCGACTATCCGCAGTTTCCTGAGGGCTCGCGGCTGTGGGATGAGCGGGTCTACCATCCGGATGCGGATGGCGTGATTCAGCCGATGACACGGCTGTGGACGACGGGCCATGCTCCTGCGTTCTTCCTCTCTGTGCTGGCGGTGGTGAGGGTGATGGGCGCGGGACCTGTTTCGACCGGACTGCGAATGGCCTGGAATGACAGCGGTGAGATGCGCGCGACTCTGGCGAAGCTGGACGCTTAGGCCGGACGGCTGGTCCGTTGCAAAGTGCAGTCGGCAGCGCGGAGATATTGAGCACCGAACGAAACGAGGGTTAGTCTAAAGCGATGCGTGCGCCGCGTGTTGCCTATTTTCCGGACTCCTTCCACGAGATCAACGGAGTAGCGCATACCAGCCGGAACTTCGTCGCGTATGCGGAGCGGCATGAGCTGCCGTTTCTCTGCGTGCGCGCGGGCGGGCGGGAGACGGCTTTTGAGCAGACAGGTGAGCTGAGGACGTTGGAGCTGGGACGCAGCCGGGCTTCGGTGCGGATGGAGAAGGATCTTGAGTTCGACGCGATATTCTGGCGGTATGCGGGCACGATTCGGCGGGAGCTGGAACGGTTTCGGCCGGATGTGATCCACATTACAGGGCCAAGTGAACTGGGGATCTTTGGAGCGTATTTTGCCTGGGAGCTGGATGTGCCGCTGGCGGCTTCGTGGCACACCAATGTGCATGAGTATGCGGCGCGGCGGCTGGGATGGCTGACGCAGCACCTTTCGGAGCGACAGGGTGCGGTGACGGAGAATGGCGTCGAGGCTGGAGCGCTGTGGGCGACTTCGCAGTTTTATAGACTCGCGAAGGTGCTGTTCGCGCCGAACGATGAGCTGTGCCGGATGCTGGAGAAGACTACCGGCAGGCCGTGCTACCTGATGCAGCGAGGCGTGGATACGGAGTGGTTTGCGCCGGCGCATCGGACGCGGGGAGCGCAGGACAGCACGGTTGTGCTGGGGTATGTCGGGCGGCTTTCGGTGGAGAAAAATGTGGCGCTGCTGGCACGGGTGGAGCGGGAGCTGGCGGCGATGGACGTGGGTGGAATGAGGTTTTTGATCGTTGGGCATGGCAGCGAGGAGGCCGCTTTGCGCAGGGAGCTGCGGCAGGCAGAGTTTGCCGGGGTTCTGCGCGGGCAGGCGCTGGCTGAGGCCTACGCGAATATGGATGTGCTGGTGTTTCCTTCGCATACTGATACGTTCGGCAACGTGGTGCTGGAGGCTCTGGCCAGCGGAGTGCCGGCGGTCGTGACTCCCGATGGCGGACCGAAGTACATTGTGCGGGATCAGGAGACGGGATTTGTAACCCAGGATGATCGCTTTGCGGGGGCGATCGCCGAGTTGGTGAGGGATCGCGCGAGGCTGGAACGAATGAGGCTGACCGCGCGGGAGTATGCGCTGGGATGCAGCTGGGACGCGGTGTTTGAACGGGTGTATGCGGGATATGAGACCGCGCTGGCGCAAGAGAAGGAATAGGGACCGTTCGACAGGAGGTTGCGGGTTTTCCGCGATGTGCTGCCAGGAGCACGGAGCCGTGATAATGGTTAGCTATGCGTTTATCCGGATCGTGGATCCTGCTTATTTTTGTCAGCGTGACGGCTGCGCTGATTCTGCTTGTGCTGCACCTGACGAAGCTGGGCATGCTGATTCATCAGAGGATTCCTGACCGGCCACACAGGCGGTTGTTTCTGGCGTCGGTGAGTTTTTTTATTACGTTTCTTGCGGTGCGGCTGCTGGTGGCCTCGATTACGCATCATGTGGGGCCGTTCGGCTATGTGGAGATGGGTGGGCGGCATATCCATCACCTGGTGTGGGGGATTCTGCTGCTGCTGATCTCCGGCTATGGGACGCTTGCGGAGGTGGGGACGGGCGACAGCTCGCTGTCTATTCTGGCGAGCAGGCTGCTGGCGCTGATGTATGGGATCGGCGCGGCGCTGACGCTGGATGAGTTTGCGCTGTGGCTGAACCTGGATGCGATGGCTTACTGGTCGCGGGAGGGGCGGGAGAGCATCGACGCGGTGGTGCTGTTTGGGGCGCTGCTGGCGATGGGGACATGGGGAGCGCCGCTGTTTCGCAGGCTGGAGAAGCCCCGGGGGTAAGGGCATTTTGCCGCGTCGGAAAAAAGAGTGATGGATGGGCCTTGCGAGGCGGATAATGGGGTGCGTCTTCGGGCTCCTGTTTGTGGATCGTCTCTGTTACCTCGAGGCATATGCCATGAAGCGTCGCGTCGATCATTCCCTTCGCCTTTTGCTGCTCCCGGCTCTGCTGGGGGGCGTGCTGTTATCGCTGGTCGCGCAGAGCGGCTGGTATCCGGGGCAAAGCATTCGATGGCAGAGGGCGCAGTCGCCGTTTACTCCGGGAGAGGGAGCGATTGCAGGTGGACCAGGCAACGATCCGAATCCCGGCGCGCCGATGTATGTATGCCGGGCGCAGGATCAGGGGAGCCTGGTTCCGGGTAAGTGGGTGGGGGGCAACTGCAATGTGGCGTTCAACAATTCGGAAGATGTGATGCGGTCGTACGAGGTGGCTTATGGAAACGCGCAGTGGGGCGCGTATCAGGGGAGCACGGCGGGCCTGGCTCAGACCGGGCGCGAACCGGATGGAGGGCCTCTTTTTTCCTGCCGGGTGCGGTATGTCAGCAGCTTTCCCAGGGTGGACTATGGCTATCAGCCAGGGAAGCTGGTCGCGGATGGAAGCTGCCATTTTCCGCTGGGTGGGCGGGAGATGGTGCAGAATCCTCCGTTTGAGGTGCTGTATGCCAGTGGTGGAGGGTACCCGCCGAACCCGTATCCGCCCCAGCCTTATCCCTATCCGTATCCGTATCCTTATCCTCCGCCGGCTCCCGCTCCGTTGCCTCCCTGCATGTTGAGCGATCCGGGGGTGATGCTGAACGGCGATGGTCTGTGGGCGGGGCCTAACTGCACTCCGAGCGATGGGCGAGGGCATGTTCCGGGTGCTCCGCCGCCACCGAATCCGAACCAGCCGCCGCCGGGGCCTTACCAGCCGGGACCGAGTTCGGTGAGCTGGCAGCCGGTGCAGTCACCGTTTGTTCCGGGGGTGGGCGCGGTGATGGGTGGTCCGGGAAATGGGCCGAAGCCGGGGGCGCCGTTGTATGTGTGCCGCGCTTACTATAGCGGGGCACTCTATCCGGGCAAGTGGATCGAAGGGCAGTGCAGCATTACGGATACGGCGCAGAAGGAGCAGAAGGTCAATTCGTATGAGGTCGCCAATGGGAATGCGAGCTGGCGAAACTTCGACGGCAATATCGGGGCGCTGGTTCCGGGCGGGTATGACGTGGATGGGAGCCCGCTTTATATCTGCCGCTACCAGTTGAAGTTTTTTGGCGACAAGGGATATCAGCCGGGACGGCTTGCGGGTGGGAGATGCTTCGTTCCCTATGGCGGTGCGGAGCAGTCGTCGGGGCCTCCGTTTGAGGCTTTGTATAACGTGTTTTCTCATTAGAAGAGATGTCCTGCCGGACGGGTGCCCTGCGCTCGGCCATCCCACAAACGAAGACTGTTTGGGCGTCTCCCGCTGATCGGCGGGAGATGATGCCGGCGTGTTACGGCTTAGTAGCGGAGCTGGCCGATGTAGGCGGTATAGGGGGCGATGGTCATGGATTCGAGGTGCATGGTGCCCATGCCGTTATCGGAGCGGAGGACCGTGCGCAGGAAGCTGCCGCGGAAGTGAAGACGGGTCAACTCCGCCTTGAGAGAGAGCTGGACCGGCTGCGCGGAGAGGTTGC
>Ga0302302_1002800_pt1 | contig 10133 bp, 10 predicted proteins | sample III_Palsa_E1_3_FD_198766 | JGI IMG/M metagenome (GOLD analysis project Ga0302302, IMG submission 198766) | Peat permafrost microbial communities from Stordalen Mire near Abisko, Sweden - III_Palsa_E1_3 | ecosystem: Environmental > Terrestrial > Soil > Palsa > Peat permafrost | place: Sweden...
CGGCTCTTACATCTGCGGCCCGGGCATGCCCACCATCCAGGCCAGGCCGAACTTGTCCGTACACATGCCGAACAGCGGCGACCAGAACGTCGGCGCCAGCGGCATCTGCACGCTGCCGCCCTCGCTCAGCGCCGCATACAGGCGCTTCACCTCGGCCTCATCGGTCAGGCTTACAGACACCTGGAATCCGCCCATCGGCGCCCCGCGTCCCGGAGGCGAATCGCATCCCATCAGCAACAGGCTGCCCAGCGGCATCGAGGTATGCATCACCTTGTCCTTGAAGTCGTCCGGCACGGGCGTAGGCCCCGGCGCTTCGCTGTACTTCATGGACATCTGGATCTTGCTGTTGAACGTCTTCTCATAAAACGCAAACGCCTCACTACACTGCCCTGCAAATACAAGATGCAAATCCGTCCTCATCGCCTTCTCCTTATCGTTTTCCTAAACCCTAACCCCTAAACCCCAAACCCTGCTTTCCAACATCTCCGCCAGCTTCTCCAGGCTGCTGCTCCATCCCGCGCTCATGCCCTTCAGGTATTGCGGAGCCACTTCCGTCTGCGACATCACATGCACGTCGATGGTCACCATCGTACCGCCTTCCACCTCTTCAAAGAACACCGAATTCCAATTCTCGAACATCGCGTTGCCGTCCTTGTCCAGAGCCGCTGCCGTGAAGTGAAAGCGGTACGGCGGATACACCTCCACGAACTTGCCGCTCATGGGATGCTCCATCCCATAACCCTTCATCGACACACGGATCGCTCCGCCATTCACGGCTTCCCAAGCCTCCACTGTCGACGTAAATCCCTTCGGCCCCCACCACTGCGCCACCATCTCCGGCTTCGTCCACGCATCGAACACCAACTGCCGTGGCGCGGCGAAGAAACGCTTCAGATGCAGTTCGCTCGGCACCTCCGCGGGATCGGCGACGCGCTCCGGCTGCTCCGCCAGCAGGAACGCCGCAAAGCTATCGAACATGTTGTTCCATCCGGTATTGTGTCCATCGCGCTCGCCCTCGGTCGCAAACGGGGCCTGCGTAAAGTGCATCACGGTCTTCTTGCCGCGTTCTTCAAATCTCACCGTCACAATGTTCTCCTTATAGGGACTCTCTTCCAGCCCCACGCTCGAGCGGTCCTCCCATGCGAACGTATAGACCAGCAACTCCGGAGGCCTTACCTCTTTCGTCATGCCGCTCAATCTCAATCGCACCAGCAGGTCGCTGCCCGGACGGCGGCCTTCCATGGCGCGGTTCCATCGCCTGCCCACCTCCGACGGCGGCACGCACTCCGTTATCTTGAAACCCCGCGGCCCCATCCACTGCGTCGCCATCGCGGGATCGGTCCACGCCTTCCACACCAGCTCTCGCGGCGCATCGAAGACCCGCGTAATCGCCAGTTCATACCCCTTCAATGTTTCTGCTTTCATTGCTGTTTCTCCTTCTATCGCCGCTTCCGTTTTCATCTCGCCCTCGCTTTCTACCGCTCGTTCGCCAGCAGCTTTGCCAGCCGTTCATGCATCTGTTCGCTGCCCCGGAGAGCGCCGTGCACTGCAACCACAAAGTCCCGCTCATCCTGCGTCGGAAAGGTCATATGGATCGACATCCTCGTCCCGCCATCGACCTCCTCCCATGTCATCGTGCGCTCCATCTGCACCCTCCGCCCGTCGTCCTTGCCGCCCGTCATGCGCACCGACACCCGCTCCATCGGCACGACCTCCGTAAACTCGCATTCGCTTGGATAGTTCGCACCATCCGGCCCATGCATCACGAACCGCCACATCCCGCCCACGCGCAGGTCGAGCTCCAGCGTGGTCGTCGTAAAGCCGTCCGGCCCCCACCACTGGCTCAACTGCACCGGGTCCAGCCACGCCTCCCACACCCTCGCGCGCGGCGCTGCAAATGTCCGCGACGACAGAATCTCCCGCTCGCCCTTCACACCCACAAAATCACTGGTTGCTGCCGCCATCGCTCGCCTCCTTTGCTTGAATCCGCTTCAAGTACTCCTCCAACCGGTCGAAGCTGGCCTCCCAGAACCTGCGGTACTCCTCAATCCACTCGGCTGCGCCCTTCAATGCCGCCGGATTCAACCGCGCCGGACGCATCTGCGCCTCACGTCCGCGTTCGATCAGCCCGGCCCGCTCCAAAACCTTCAGGTGCTTCGAGATCGCCGGCTGGCTCATCTCAAACGGCTCGGACAACTCCTTTACCGAGGTCTCCCCTAGCGCCAGCCGCGCCAGGATCGCCCGCCGCGTCGGATCGGCAAGGGCAGAGAAGGTTGAATCGAGCGTGGAAGTTTGCATGATTATTTCACCAATCAGTTATATAACTGATTGGTGAAATATAAAACTCACTTTTCTGCTTGTCAACAGGTTTTTTGGGGGCATTACTCCGTGACAATAGAAACCCGGCCTATCCGATACACTGGAAAGACCTTTGAACAGACGTTTGCGCCACGGCGCCGGCGCGAGAGATTATTTTTCTTGAGGACAGTAATGACAGATCAGCACAAACAAGACGAGCTGGACCAACTTTCTATCAACACGCTGCGGTTTCTTGCCGTTGACCAGGTCCAAAAGGCCAACAGCGGCCATCCCGGAGCGCCGCTCGGCTGCGCGCCCATCGCCTACCTGCTGTACCACAAGATCATGAAGTACAACCCGGCCGACCCGTTGTGGTCCGACCGCGACCGCTTCATCCTGTCCAACGGCCATGCGTCGGCGCTGCTCTATGGTGTGCTGCATCTCACCGGCTACAAGCTGCCAATGAGCCAGCTCGAAAGCTTCCGCCAGTGGGGTTCGCACACCCCCGGCCATCCCGAGTACGGCGAGACCCCGGGTGTCGAAGTCACTACCGGCCCGCTCGGCCAGGGTTTCGCGATGGCCTGCGGTATCGCTACCGCGGAGAAGCATCTCGCGGCGGTCTACAACAACGGCGGCGACAACCATACAGGTGACGCGCCCCACGACAGCCACACGCCGGTCGACCACTACACCTACGTCCTGTGCGGCGACGGCGACCTGATGGAAGGCATCAGCCATGAATCCGCCTCGCTCGCCGGAACGCTCGGCCTGGGCAAGCTGATCGTCCTGTACGACGACAACCTGATCTCCCTCGATGGCGCGACCGAACTCAGCTACACCGAAGACGTGACCAAGCGCTTCGAGGCCTATCACTGGCAGGTCATCATGGTCGACGACGGCAACGACCTCGTTGCCCTCGAAAACGCCATCCTCGCCGCCAAGGCCGAGACCGCCAAGCCCACGCTGATCCGCGTCCGCACTGTAATCGGCTATGGAAGCCCGAAGGCTGGGACAAACAAGGTCCACGGCGAGGCGCTCGGCGTCGAAGCCGTCAAGGCCACCAAGAAGAACCTCGGCTTCCCTGAAGACAAGAACTTCTACATCCCTGAAGAGGCCGGCAAGAACTGGCTCTCCGCAGTCGAGAAGGGCAAGAAGGCGCAAGCCGAATGGCAGGCAAAGTTCGACGCCTACAGCAAGGCCTACCCCGTGCTTGGCGAGCAATACAAACGCACCTTCGAAGCCAAAATGTCCGAGGGCTGGGCCGCAAATATTCCCACCTTCCCAACCGAAAAGCCGGTCGCCACGCGCAACGCCGGCCAGATCGTCATGAATGCCATCGAGAAGGCGGTGCCGGAGTTGTTCGGCGGCGCTGCCGATCTCACCAGTTCCACCAAGACGATCTTCAAGGACTCACCCAGCTTCCACGTCGATCCGCGCGGCCGCAACGTCTTCTTCGGCGTCCGTGAGTTCGGCATGATGGCAATGGTGAACGGCATGGCCGCGCACGGCGGGCTCATCCCGTACGGCAGCACCTTCTTCACCTTCGTCGACTACTGCCGCTCGGCGCTGCGCATGGCCGCGCTCATGGGCACGCAGTCGCTCTTCATCTTCACGCACGATTCGGTGGGCCTGGGCGAAGACGGCCCCACGCACCAACCCGTCGAGCACCTGATGAGCCTCCGCGTCATTCCGCACCTCACCGACTTCCGTCCCGCGGACGCCAACGAGACCGCCGCCTGCTGGAAGCTCGCGCTGGAGCGCAAGTCGCCCAGCTTCATGGCCCTCTCACGGCAGGATCTGCCGGTGCTCGACGCCGCGAAGTACAAGGTCTTCGAAGGCACGGCAAAGGGCGCGTACGTGCTCGAAGAGGGAAGCGATCTGGTGATCGTCGCCACGGGTTCTGAGGTCGAAGTCGCGCTCAAGGCAGCGGCTGAACTCAAGACCGCCGGCATCAGCACGAAGGTTGTCTCCATGCCGAGCTTCAAGATCTTCGAGGAGCAGTCCGACGCTTACAAGGCGTCGATCTTCCCCAACGATGTGCCCAAGATCTCGGTAGAAGCCGGCGCCACGATTGGCTGGTGGAAGTACATCGGCCGCGACGGCATCGCCATCGGCATCGACCGCTTCGGCGCATCGGCGCCGGGCCCCATTGCGCTGGAGAAGCTGGGTATCTCGGTCGGCCATGTCGTTGTAGCCGCGAAGTCGCTGCTGAAGAAGTGAATAGAGGGTAAGGAGCAAGGAGTAGAAAAGCATTGTCCGCGTGAGCGGGAGTGTTCTTTCTACTCCTTACTCACTACTCCTTACTCCTTGGAACTCTCATGACACAGGACGAAGCAAAAGCGCTGGTCGCCAAACGCGCGGTGGAGTTTGTCGAAGACGGGATGCGTGTCGGTCTTGGCACGGGCACCACATCGGTCATGTTCATCAAAGCCCTTGGCGAGCGCGTTGCCCAGGGTTTGAAGATTCGCTGCGTCGCCTCCTCGGACTCCAGCCACAACCTCGCCGCCTCGCTCGGCATGGATGTCACCACGCTCGCCGAACTCCCCGAGCTCGACGTCTACATCGACGGCGCCGACGAGATCGCGCCCGGCCTGGCTCTGATCAAGGGCGGCGGCGGCGCGCTGTTGCGCGAAAAGATCGTCGCCAGCGCGGCAAAGAAGTTCATCGTCGTCGCGGACTCCACCAAGCTGGTCGATGTCCTCGGCAAGTTCCCCCTGCCGGTCGAGGTCATCAAGATGGCGCTGCCGCTGGTGGAGCGAAAGCTTGCCGCGCTAGGCCTGTGCCCGGTGCAGCGCCCCGCGAAGGACGGCGAGGGCCCGCGCATCACCGACGAAGGAAACTTCATACTGGACTGCGCCTGCGGCCAGATCGCCGACCCCTATGCCACGGCGGCGGCCATCCGCAACATCGTCGGCGTCGTCGAGCACGGCTTATTCCTCAACATGGCCTCGCTCGCGCTCATCGCCGGCGATGAAGGCGTGACCGAGATGAAACCGTAATTTCCCGCATCTTGCATCGCAACAGCCTTCCCGAGCGTCTGTTCTTGTATGGCAACTTCGACAAACACATCGCACAACAAAGTCTGGTTCATCACCGGCGCCTCCACCGGCCTGGGCCGCTATCTCGCCGAGCATCTTCTCGCCAGCGGCCTCAACGTCGTCGCAACGGCGCGGACGCCCAGCCACCTCGCGGAGCTCGAAGCAAAGTACCCAGCCAACGCACAAATCCTCAAGCTGGACGTGACCAAACAAGACCAGGTCGACGCAGCCCTGGCTGACGCCCTCGCTCGCTTCGGCCACATCGATGTGCTGGTGAACAACGCCGGCTATGGCATGGTAGGCGCGGTCGAAGAGTCGGCGCCCGAAGAGTTCCGCCCCATGTTCGAGACCAACGTGTTTGGCCTTATCCGCATGACGCAGGCGATCTTGCCACACATGCGCGAGCGCCACAGCGGTGCCATCGTTAATCTTTCGTCAATTGGCGGACTGGTCGCGAGCCCCGGCTTCAGTATGTACAACGGCACAAAGTTCGCGGTCGAAGGAATTTCGGAGTCCCTCGCACAGGAGCTAAAGCCGCTGGGAATCCACGTCACTATCGTCGAACCAGGCCCCTTCCGTACAGATTTTCTGGGCCGCTCCGGCGTTCAGGCAGCAAAGCACATCGCGGATTACGAACCCACCTCCGGCAAGATGCGGCAATACTTCAGCGACCAGGACGGCAAGCAAAAGGGCGACCCGCGCAAGGCCGCCGCGGCCATTCAGGCAGCGGTCGATTCGCCCAATCCGCCGTTGCGGCTGCTGCTCGGCGGAATGACGATCCAGCGCCTGCAAGGCAAGCTCGACGCCCAGCAAAAAGACTTGGAAACCTGGCGCGAAACCACCGTCGGCGCCGATTTTCCCGAGGGCGAATGACCGGAAAGTGGGATATACCCTTCAACACTGCGGCAGCTTCGGATTCGGCATTGACAGCGTTACGGTTTACTCTCTAAGAGGCGTTAAAAACGCAAAGGACAGGTTATGGAACTCGGACTTATCGGACTCGGCAAGATGGGCGGCAACATGGCGGAGCGTCTCCACCTTGCCGGACACAAAGTAGTTGGTTTTGATTTCTCGGCGGACGCCGTCAAGAAGCTCAACGATGCAGGCTCGGTCGGCGTGACCACGCTTGAGGACCTGGTGAAGAGTCTCAGCGCCCCCCGCGCGATCTGGATCATGGTCCCGGCGGGCGACCCCGTCGACGAGACCATCGCCAAGCTCAAGCCGCTGATGCAGCCGGGCGACATCTTCATCGACGGCGGCAACTCCAACTACAAGGACACGCAGCGCCGCCACGACGAGCTCAAGCCCCAGGGCTTCGAGTTTCTCGATGTCGGCACCTCCGGCGGCATCTGGGGCATCACCGAGGGCTACAGCATGATGATCGGCGGCGACGACGATGTCGTTGAGCGTCTGCGACCCATCTTTGAGACCCTCGCGCCAGCCGCGGACAAAGGCTGGGGCCGCGTCGGTCCCTCCGGCTCCGGGCACTTCGTCAAGATGATCCACAACGGCATCGAGTACGGCATGATGCAGGCCTACGCCGAGGGCTTTTCCATCATGCGCGCCAAGAAGGTGCTGAATCTCGACCTTACGCAGATTGCCGAGATCTGGCGTTACGGCTCGGTCGTCCGCTCGTGGCTGCTCGATCTCACCGCCGACGCGCTCGCGAAGAATCCCGACCTCGAAGGCCTGGAGGCTTACGTTCCGGACTCCGGCGAAGGCCGTTGGACGGTCTATGAGGCGATCGACCTCAACGTGTCGGCGCCGGTCATTACGGAGTCGCTCATCCGCCGCCTGCGCTCCCGCGAAGAAAACAACTTTACTGACCGCATGTTGTCGGTCATGCGCAATGAGTTTGGCGGCCACGCCGTCAAGAAAAGCTAGATACGAGATACGAGATACGAGATTCGAGATTCGAGAGCAGAGACCGTATCTCGCGTCTCGCATCTCGAATCTCCCAAGGAGAAGCAACATGTCTACAACGCAGGTGAATATCAGCCCCGCGGCCAGAAAAGCCAGCCAGTCTCTGGAGCGCCGGCCCGATCCATGTATCGTGGTCATCTTCGGGGCATCGGGAGATTTAACCAAACGCAAGCTGCTGCCCGCGCTCTATCATCTGGAGCAATCGGGTTTTCTGCCGGAGAACTTCGCCGTGCTCGGCGTCGCACGGCGGCCGCTCGAAGACAGCTTCGCCGCGGACATGAAGGACGGCATCGTCAAAGGCGGCGGCGTCGAGGATGCCGAGGCCAAGCTCGCCCCGTTTATGGACCGCGTGCACTACTACGCGATGAACTTCGACGACGATGCGGGCTATGACGGCCTGAAGAAGAAGCTCGCCGAGATGGACGCCAAGTTCGGCACCAAGGCCAACCGCCTCTTCTATCTCGCGGTCGCGCCCGAGTACTTCTCCGACATCGTCTCCTTCCTGGGCAAGCACGGCATGAACAAGCCTCCCGCAGGGGAGGGCCAATGGGTGCGCACGGTCATCGAAAAGCCCTTCGGCCACGACCTCGAGTCGGCCCGCGCCCTCAACGACGAAGTCAACAAGGTCTTCGACGAAAACCAGATCTTCCGCATCGACCACTACCTCGGCAAGGAGACGGTGCAGAACATCCTGGTCTTCCGCTTTGCCAACGGCATCTTCGAGCATGTGTGGAACCGTAACTACATCGACCACGTCGAGATCACCGCCGCCGAGTCGATCGGCATTGAAGGCCGCGGGCCGTTCTACGAGCAGGCCGGCGCGCTGCGCGATGTTGTGCAGAACCACGTCATGGAGCTGCTCAGTTTCGTCGCGATGGAGCCGCCCGTCAGCTTCGACGCCGAAGCTGTCCGTACTGAAAAAGTAAAGGTCTGGCGCTCGATCCAGCCCATCCATAGTGCCGATACGGTGCGCGGGCAGTATGGCCCCGGCAACATCGATGGCCAGCCTGTCATCGGCTACCGCCAGGAAGAACGCGTGCATCCCCGCTCCCATACCGAGACCTATACCGCACTTCGCCTGGAGATTGAAAACTGGCGCTGGGCGGGCGTTCCGTTCTACATCCGCGCCGGCAAGCGGCTCGCCAAGCGGGTAACCGAGATCACCATCCAGTTCAAGCAGCCACCGCTGCTGCTCTTCAAGGGCCACGAGGGCAAAGGCGCCGAAGGCCTCAAGCCGAACGTCATCTCGATGCGCATCCAGCCGGACGAAGGCATCGCGCTGCGATTTGCCGCGAAGGTCCCAGGGCCGAACATGAGCATGAGTTCGGTGAACATGAACTTCAGCTATGCGGAGGCCTTCGGCGCCAGCTCGGCCAACGGCTATGAGCGGCTGCTGCTCGACGCGATGCTCGGCGATGGCACGCTGTTCGCGCATCGCGACGGCGTCGAAGCCACCTGGGCGCTGATGACCCCGATCCTCCAAGCCTGGGAGAAGGACCCGGTTAAGGACTTCCCCAACTACGCCGCGGGAACCTGGGGTCCGGTCGCCTCCGACGCTATGTTGAAGGCCGATGGGCGGAAGTGGCGAAAGCTGTAATAGCAGGGGCCAGGGCTTAGAGCCCAGGGCCCAGAGTACAAAATATGGTTGCTGTCTGGACCCTGAACCCCTAAACCCTGGACCCTTTCTATGCCCAAACCCGTGACTGTCACCTACCAGGTCTGGCCTTCCGCCAAAGAAGTCTCGATGGCCTCTGCCCGCCTCTTTGCCTCGCACGTCGAGCAGGCTGTCGCCATGCGCGGCGTCGCCCGCGTAGCCATCTCCGGCGGCTCTACACCCAAGGGCATGTTCGATCTGCTCGCCGACCCTGCCAAGCCCTTCGCTGAGACAGTCCCGTGGGACAAGCTCCAGCTCTTCTGGGTCGACGAGCGCTGCGTCCCGCCCGACTATCCCGACTCCAACTACCGCATGACCAAAGAATCGCTATTGTCGAAGGTTGGCATCCCGGAGTCGAACGTCTTCCGCATGGAGGGCGAGCTCGACCCCGAAGAAGCGGCCTCGCGCTACGAGGCCACGCTGCGCAACAGCATGAAACTCGAAGGCGCCGAGTCGCCGCTCTTCGATCTCGTCCTGCTGGGCATGGGCGACGACGGTCACACCGCCTCGCTCTTCCCGCACACCGAGGCCATCAACGAGATGAGCCGCCTGGTCGTCGCCAATCACGTCCCGCAGAAGGACACCTGGCGCATCTCGCTCACCTGGCCGGTCATTAATCATGCCGCGGAGGTGGCCTTCGAGATCATCGGCGCCGACAAAGCGGGTGTCCTCGCCGAAGTCCTCACCGGGCCCCGCGATCCCGAACAGTTGCCCTCGCAGCTGATCCGCCCCGCAAATGGTAAGCTTCTCTTCCTGCTCGACGAAGCCGCTGCGGCCAAGCTCCCGGCCATCGCCGAGGTCTTCACTACCCCGCACGGCAGCCGCAAGGTAGGCACGCTGGAAATTTGAAATGTACTGAGGCCCCATGATTCTCGCAGGCGACGTCGGCGGCACAAAAGTCCATCTGGCTCTATACAACTTCGACAGCGGCAAGCTCGTCCCCGTGCGCGATACCAAATTTCCGGCGGGGAAGTACGCTTCGCTCGACGACATCGTCAAGGAGTTCCTCGCCGCCGGCAGCCAGAAAGCCTCCGACATCGTGGCCTCCTGCTTCGGCTGCCCCGGTCCCGTCCGCGACAACCGCCTGAAGCTCACCAACCTTCCCTGGACGCTCGACGGCCGCCTGCTGCAAGCGTCCCTTGGCATCGAGCACATCTTCCTGATCAACGATCTCGAAGCCAACGGCTACGGCATCCCCGAGCTCGCTCCCGAGAGCGTCT
>Ga0302302_1002806_pt1 | contig 10123 bp, 10 predicted proteins | sample III_Palsa_E1_3_FD_198766 | JGI IMG/M metagenome (GOLD analysis project Ga0302302, IMG submission 198766) | Peat permafrost microbial communities from Stordalen Mire near Abisko, Sweden - III_Palsa_E1_3 | ecosystem: Environmental > Terrestrial > Soil > Palsa > Peat permafrost | place: Sweden...
TTCCACAATGCCGCTTCGCCCCGCAAACTGGCTTCTGGCGCTGTTTTCCGCGGCGGCAGTGGCCGGCTTTGTGCTGGTCCACCAAAGAGCCTTGCATGACTGGCAAATCGACCTGCATTTGTATGCGTACGCCCTGGATGTCTGGCGGGCTGGGCTTGATCCTTACCGGGCTGAATTCCTGGCGATGTACTATCTCTACCCTCCGGTTTTTCTATATTTGGAGGGCTTTTTAGCAAATCTGCTGCCAGGGCCCTGGGGTCGAATCTCATTTACCGCGCTGCATCTGAGTGCGACCTGTGCACTCCCGCTCGTCCTGGCTCATTTCTACTTTCGTAAACCGTGGCTTACCCCCTGGTTTGCGCTGCTGCTGTTCTTCGCGTCTCCGCGATTTACAGGCATGCTGGTGTTATGCGAGATGAATATTGCCACAATCCTTTATTTTCTGGGGTTTGTGGCGGCGGCGCCTGGGATTCGCCGCAATCGTTGGGAATGGTTTTACGTTGCGGTTTTTCTGGCTGCCATGGTCAAGTTCACTTTTCTGGCGATGCTGCTGTTGCCGTTACTGGCGGGCAGGCGGCAGTGGATCCAGAGCGTGATATGCGGCGCTGCCGTCGCCGCAGCGAATCTGGGGCAGATGGTGCTGTGGCCTCAGCTGTACCAGGAGTACCGGTGGGCAATGACGCGGGGAATTCTGGATCAGCAGGCCTTTGGGTTCGGAGTTTTTGGAGTGATGGCGAGCTACAACTCGAAGCATAGCGGTGGAGTTGGCAGGGCTCCTTTTGTGATCTCCGGGATTCTAGCGGTGTTGCTCGCGGTGTCGATGTTTGTGTTGTGGCGAAAGCTGAGGAGCGCATACGGGTCCGCCATCGATCTGGCCGGCAACGGCAACTGGCTGGCGCTGGTGGTGATCACCATCATTCTGGTCAATCCGCGGCTCATGCAGTATGACGTGGATATCGCGCTGCTCGCGGCTTATGTGCTGCTGGTCTATGGGCTGCGCGCCAAGCGCCTGCTGTTGCTCTATATCCTGCTTTTCTTGCCGTCGCTCCTGGTGCCGCTGGTGATTCTCAATCCCCATCTGCATGGGGTATACGAAAGCCTGATTGCCTTTGTGGCCTTTGGGATCGGCTATTGGCGGCTTTGGCGCGAGGCGGATGGAGAGAATCCAGAGTTGCTGCACCGAGCGGCGACAACGGCCTGACTGGATATTTCAACCAGAAAAATCCAGTCAGGTCTTTGTTGGATCGGGTGTCACTCTCTGCATGGCCGGCCTTACATGTTGGCGTGGCCGGCGCGCATCTCTTCGTTGAAGGCAGGCTTGGTGATCGCCAGCGCCTTTTCGAGCCGGTCGCGGAACTGATCGGCGCGAGCGAGCAGCAGAGGTGTGGGCGCGGCGTATTCGCCGTTGAGGGCAAGCAGGCCTTGACCCGCTTCATCGGCAGCCATGCGCAGCAGATCGGCTTCGGTGGTGTTGAGGTACTGGGCGTCGCGTGGGTCGGCGATCCAGACAGGCTGGTTAGCGCCGAGAACTCCCGAGAGCCAGTAGGTTTTCAGGAGCAGGTATTCCAGGCGTGCGGCGTCGTCTGTCTCGGTGAAGATGAACTTCTTTTGCCAGCGGCTGTAGTAGCGCGTGGTGACCGGGACGGGCTGGCGGTTGCCGCTTTTGACCAGCTCGAGCTGGCCCTGGTCGAGCGTCTTACGGACGGCGTTGTAGAGGAATGTTTCCGCGTAGGGCTGTTCCGGCGCGGGAACGATCTCGGCGAAGGTGACGGTCATGGCGGCGGAGATTTTCGCATGAAGAGGCGAATTGGAGCCGTCTTCGAGGTGAATCTCGCCGTGGACAATGTAGGTGTCCGCGCCCGAGGTCGAGCGGTGGAAGGGCCACTGAAAGTTCTTGAGCGAGACCGGCAACCCCTCGAGCGTGACATACGCGTCGGGGTGGGGATTGCGCAGCCGCCTGGCCTCTTCCGCGAGGTGCGCGGTCATGGCCGGGAGCAGGTCGGGCTTATTGAAGTCGAAGTGCTCGCTGAGCTCCAGCTTGAGGGTGCGGCCGGCTTCATTGGCGATGGGCGCCAGTTCAAAGATGGCTGTCGGGTGGCCGTGGAAGTCTTTGCCTTCCGTGGTGGAAACAAGCTTGAGGCCGGCCTGGGTAGCGGCGATGTCGATGGAGCCGGTAAGTGCTGTCTTGAGGGCGGTCATTTGGATCCTGTCGGGACGGGGAGTCCGGGTGAGTCTACAGAATGATTTTAATTGGCTGGCGCTGCCTTTGCGCCGGATAGCCACTCTGTTTCGATCGCTATTTCTTCGATTCGCTCCGCATTCCAACTTACCCGGTAGACCTTGGCGGACGCTCGCGAGCTTACGGCTTTCCAGGGCTGGTTGCCGACAAAATGCAGCGCGGCACCATCATCTGCTGCGTATCCCGCCTTCAGGCTTCCATTTTGTATGAAGCGATGGTAGGCGGGGCGGCGGCCGGGTTCGCCGTCGTAATGAGGGCAGTGACTGCCTTTGAGAAAGCCAAGACAGGAGATGGGCAGGAGTTCCTGCGGCTTCACGGAATCGCTCACACCCTCTTCGAACCAACAGAGAGATCCGGCGCTCAGGCCAGCCATCACTACTCCCGACTGCCAGGCTTCGCGCAGGATTTCATCCAGCCCCCATTCGCGCCACAGGACGAGCAGGGCGCGGGTATTGCCGCCGCCCACGTAAATTGCATCCTGTTCCAGGACGAAGGAGCGAAGATCGGTGGTTGGGGGCTTGAAGAGCGAGAGATGCGCAGGGATGCATGGCAATGTGTTGAAGGAGCTATAGAAACGGTCGAGGAAAGTTTGAGCGTCTCCGCTGGCGGTGGGGACGAAGCAGATTTTTGGTCTTGCCGCGCCGGTAGCGGAGAGGATGTACTGATCGAGGCTGAGGTTGTCGGGCTCCATCAAGAAGCCGCCTCCACCCATGGCAATGATTTGGGGCTTTGGGCTCATTGTCTCTTCACGTTAGCACCTGGCCGGTTCTAATTCGCTGAGGGCATCTCGGCGTGATCGACGACGAGAACCTTCACTGGGCCTTTCGAGGGCTCCAGCTTGAGGCCCAGTTGTTCCTGGATCGCAGTGAAGATGGATGGGGCCGTGTCCTTCGCGTTCTCGTCCGGCGCGGTGGAAGGTGCGCCGGTATCGCGTGTCCAGTTGAGCGCGAAATCGTACTTGCCCACAATGCCGGTTTTGTCGATCACTTCGCGGCCCAGTTCCTGAGTCGCGGATGAGGTCAGAGATTGGGCTAGTTGCTCGAGGGTCTGACCGGTGGCCTTGAACTGCACCGCTGAGTCGTGGCTGCTCACCGATGTACCGGAGTTGCCGCTGGCGTCTTTCGCCGGCTGCAGCCTGGCGCCACTTTTGACGACGACCAGAGCATACACTGGCAGCTCTCGTGTTTCCCAATGGACAACCAGCTTGAATCGATCCGCCAGCAGCCGTTGAAAGATGGCCTGCGACTGAACCTGGCTTTGCTGGCGGTCGAGCGCCTTGAGTTGCGCGGCAGTTGCCTCATCCATCTTGGCTTCGATGTCGAAGCGGGTTGAATCGAGCCACCTGGGACCACCCAGGATGCGCGATGCGGGGATGTCGTAGGCCTCCCACTGCATGAGATTTTTCAGGGATAGGTTGGTCGCCGTGAAGCGCCCGTTTTCGGTGTCGGAGTTCGAGTTTCCGCTGCCCGACTGGTTGAGCTTGATGGCGGCTACCTCGAACGTCAACGGTGGCGTATCGACAGCGTGCGCGCCGGCCTGAGGGTCTGCCTGCGAAGCACCGGACGACGGGTTCCGGGCACCAGACGAAGCGGCAAGGGACGCAGCCAGCAGCGTCGGGAGTGCCAGGAGAAATGAGAGTCTTCGACAAGAGCGAGGGCGCATCGAAACCATGGTATAGCCAGGACGCACGATTGTCCCTGGCGCTCGCAGAAACGCCGAGGCCGAAGCCCCGGCGTTCCGAGTTGAGGCGCACTGGATTGTTTCAGTGGGTGAATTCTACGGAGACAGCAGTGCGGGCTGGTTCGGGACGGGCGCCGGTTTCGTCGATGCGCCCGAAGATCATTTTGCCGCTCGCGGTCTGCAGGACTGAGGTCACGGTGATCTCTACTGAGCGCCCAATGACGCGACGTGCGTGATCGACGACGACCATGGTGCCGTCGTCCAAATAGCCGACGCCCTGGTTGTATTCCTTACCCTCTTTGAGGATGAGGATATTCATCTTTTCGCCGGGCAGGACTACGGGTTTGAGTGCGTTGGCGAGGTCATTCACGTTGAGGACCTCGACGCGGTGCAGCTGGGCGACCTTGTTGAGATTGAAGTCGTTGGTGACGACTTTCGCGTCCCATTTCTTGGCCAGTTCGAGCAGCTTGAGGTCGACTTCCTTGATAGAGGGGAAGTCGTCCGGGACGATTTGAATCTGCAGATTGCAGTTGGACTGCATGCGCTGCAGCATGTCGAGGCCGCGGCGGCCGCGCTGGCGTTTGGAGCTGTCGGTGGAATCGGCGACTACCTGCAGCTCGCGCAGGACGAACTCGGGGATGACGAAGATGCCGTCCATGAAGCCGGTGTCTGCGACGTCGGCGATACGCCCGTCGATGATGACCGAGGTGTCCAGGACTTTGAAGCTCTTCTTGGAGATCTTCTCGCCGGTGAAGACGGTGCCGAGAGCCGCAGGATTCAGCAGATCGCCCTTGCTGGTGCCGACAAGCAGGCCAACGTAGGTCATCAGCAGCAGGACGAAGACCTGGATTGCAGCGGAGGTCGGTCCGGCGGGCAGGGCGGAACGGAGGACGACGCAAAAGAGGGAGGCTCCAAAGATGCCGAGCACTGAGCCAGTCACTGCGCCGATGAGGCGGCGGAGATTGAGGGCCCGGACGCGCAGCTCGAAAACGATGACGGCTCCGGAGGCGATTGCGCCGCATCCGGCTGCAATGGAGCTGGAGGCTCCGAAGGGTTGAAGAAAATAGCAGATAACGGTAACAAGGCCAACGAAGAGAAGACGCAACAAGATTAAATCCATGGCTTACAGCTCCTGCCAGGTGACGGGATCGATCCCCGGCAATTACAAAGTGGGAGTATGCATATCGCTATATGCGGTCGTCAAGCACGGAAGTTGTAGATTGGTAAGAATAAAAGTGTTAGTGAACCAAAACAGCCGAAATCTGTTCTGAATTGATCCATTTCTGAACCGTGGCCGACAGAATAATTTGCTCGCTTCAATTACTCATTTGATTCAGCAGCATGCGGAGGCAACGCTCTTCTTGCCGCCGCCGCAGAACGTGGAGAACTGGCCAAAGGAATTTCGAGTGCCATTTGGGGAACAAGAATCTACTTGACATCCATACCAACTGGTTGGTATGTTGTAGGCGAGGCAAGAAATGACCCTCTTGAACACGCAATCCAACGCAAAAACCAAGCTCCTCGATGCCGCCGTCCTCGTCATTCGAGCCAAGGGCTATTCGGCGACCACGGTCGATGATCTGTGCCGCGCGGCTGAGGTAACCAAAGGCGGATTTTTCCATCACTTCGAGAGCAAAGAGCAGTTGGCGGTCTCGGCTGCGGTCCATTTCGCATCGAGGGCAGAGGATATGTTCGCAACGGCGCCTTACCGGCGTCTGCCTGACCCGCTGGACCGCCTGCTCGGGTATGTGGACTTCCGCAAAGCGATTCTGCAGGGCGAGTTGCCGGAGTACACCTGCATGCTGGGCACCATGGTGCAGGAGACTTACGAGACCCATCCCGCCATTCGCGAGGCTTGTAACAGATGCATCCAGGAACACGTTCAAGTGCTGGAATCCGACATCTCTGAAGCGATGCGGATTCACGGCATTGGCGGAAGGTCGACGTGGACGGCGCGGAGCCTTGCGCTCTATACGCAGGCGGTTATTCAGGGAGCCTTCATTCTGGCCAAAGCGGAGCACGGAGCGGCGGTCGCCGCTTCAAGCTTCGACCACCTCCGCTTGTACCTGGTGATGCTGTTTATCCAGCCTGGAGCAAGAGAGATCTCGTAATCAGACCGGTCTCACGGCAAGCGGCCGGAGTGCTCCCAGGCGAGTGCCGGCAACTGGTGGACCAACGGGAAGGAGCCACGCCCCCAATGTGCCCTTTATGCGCCGCAACGATCGCGATCGTGACCGCCGGAGTAGCTTCTACGGGGATCCTCGGCCTGCTGGCTGCGAAGACGGTTCGATCAAGACATGGGGTGCAACAAGGAGTGGGCAAGCCAACGCAGTCAACGAATTCTCAAGAGAACAACCAGGAGAGGAGTTGCGATGACAACCAGCTTGATTGAAGACCACCCGATCGTTTCGGAAGCCGAATGGCTGACCGCGCGGACATCGCTTTTGACAAAAGAAAAGGAGCTGACGCGGGCACGCGACGCAGTAAGTGAGGCGCGACGCACGCTGCCCTGGATGAGGGTCGACAAGGAATATGTCTTCGATACGGTCGCCGGAAAGAAGACTTTGGCTGAGCTGTTCGAGGGGCGAAGCCAGTTGATTGTTTATCACTTCATGTGGCGGCGGGAACTTGGTGAAGGCTGCGTTGGTTGCTCGTTCCTGTGCGACCACATCGACGGAGCGAATCAACACCTCTCGCAGCACGATGTGACGCTGGTGGCGGTCTCTCGCGCGCCGCTGGCAGATCTGCAGGGATTCAAGAGACGCATGGGCTGGCGATTTCCGTGGGTCTCTTCTTACGAGAGCGATTTCAACTTCGACTATCATGTCTCGTTTCGACCCGAAGAACTGGCCACGGGCGAGGTCTATTACAACTATCGGCCCACCAGGGCATCGATTGAAGAGTTATCGGGATTAAGCGTCTTCTACAAGAATGAGAAGGGTGAGATCTTCCACACCTATTCCAGTTATGGGCGAGGCCATGAAGAGGTCCTGGGGGCTTATATGTATCTCGACATCACGCCTAAGGGCCGGAACGAGAATGGGCCTCACTTCAATCTGGGCGACTGGGTTCGGCATCATGACAAATACGATGCTGGTGGCTATGTCGATGCGACTGGCGGCTATATTGAGCCTGCTGAGGCTCGGCCTTGCTGCTCGTCAGAGAATCACGGCTCTTAATAACGTTGGGTCGAACTTGAGAGGATCGGTAGCCGGGCAGATTGGCGGATAGCGCTAAAGCGTCCGCCAGCCGAGCAAGAGCGAAAGTTAGTGAACCTCGGACCTGTCACTGAGCAACAGAGGAGTCGAGGAGGTGATAGGTTTCCCCGATTCCAGGGAGATCACGCACGACGAATCCGCGGCGGTCCAAAACGCGACGCAACTTTAGGTTCGGCTTTGCGCAACTAACGGCATGCACGATCCACTCAACGTTCTCGATATTCTGGAGCCTAGCGTAACGCTGCACGAGCGAGCCAAGCGAGGTTAGTATTCCTTCCCCGCCGCCCTCGATTTGCGCCAGTTCGACAACGAGCCTATTGCCGTTGCGACGGAATTCTCCCAGTATTGTCGCAGTTCCGATTCGAAAGACCAGAGGCTCACCGTTGAGTACCAGGGCCTCAATCTGCTCGGGCGGAAGCCTCAGGATTTCCTCGTCAGAGAATCCGTCGAATAGGATTTCCTTCCGGATGGCTGAGGACTCGGCCATTGCTAGTACTTTTGCACTGTCGGGTCGATCTCGTCGGACCAGGCGAGAATGCCGCCGGCCACGTTGCTGACTTTCTGGAAGCCGTTGGCCTTGAGCAATTCGGCGATCTTCTGGCTGCGAGCGCCGGAGCGGCAGTGGACGAGGATCTCCTGCTCCGGATTCAGCTCGCTTAGGCGATGGGGCACGTCGTTCTGCGGGATGAGTTTGCCGCCGATCTGCGCAATCTGGAATTCGTACGGTTCGCGCACATCGAGGAGAAGAAAGTTATCGTTGTTGATTTCCTTCTTGTCCAGCCGGGTCTTCAGCTCTCTTACCGAGATCTGGGGGATTCCGTTCTTCACCTGGGCCGCCTGCGCCGGTTCGGGCGCGATTCCGCAGAATTGGTTGTAGTCGATCAGTTCGGTCACGGTGGGGTTGGCGCCGCACACCGGGCAGTCGGGATTCTTGCGCAGCTTGAGCTCTCTAAACCTCATGGTCAACGCGTCGACAAGAAGCAGACGGCCGATGAGTGGCTCCCCCTTACCGAGGATGAGCTTGATGACTTCCGTCGCCTGGATGACGCCGACGAGACCGGGCAGGATGCCGAGAACACCGCCCTCGGCGCAGCTGGGAACGAGGCCCGGCGGGGGCGGCTCGGGATAGAGGCAGCGGTAGCAAGGACCTTCTTCTGTCGCGAAGACCGAAGCCTGGCCTTCAAAGCGGAAGATGCTGCCGTAGGCGTTTGGTTTCTTCAGCAAAACGCAGGCATCATTGACCAGGTAGCGGGTCTGGAAGTTGTCTGTGCCGTCGGCAATGATGTCGTACTGGGCGAAGATTTCAAGCGCATTGGCGCTCGTCAGCATGGTGTCGTGCTTGACGACGTCGAGCGCGGGGTTGAGCGCGTTGAGCTTCTCCTGCGCGGAGTCGATCTTCTTGCGTCCAATATCTCTGGTCGAGTGAATGATCTGGCGCTGCAGATTGCTGGCGTCGACCACGTCAAAGTCGATGAGGCCCAGAGTGCCAATTCCCGCTGCGGCCAGGTAGAGAGCCAGCGGCGAGCCGAGGCCGCCTGTGCCGACGCAAAGGACTTTGGCGGCCTTGAGGCGCTGCTGGCCCTCCATGCCGACCTCGGGCAGGATCAGATGGCGGGAGTAGCGTCCGAGTTCGTCGTTTGTGAGTTCCGGCAGAGCTTGGGGTTCGGCGGTTGCAGTGGTCATTGGGGTTCCTTGAGCTTTGTTTGAGTTTCTATTGTACGACCGGGATGGATAAGGCGCCTTTGAAAGGAAGGTAAGAGCCGTCCGGATGAGGCCGGATCAACGGCCTCCGAAGGTCCGCTCCAGGCAACGCCACATGAAGAAACCGTAGATATATCCGGCGAGCCCACAGAGGATGAGAGCGGCAAAGAACCAGGCAGTTTCAACGGACGTCGGCCGGGCAGCGGGCTCGATGAGGTAGTCGACAGCGTTGTAGAGCAGGAAGAGAGTTCCGCCGAAGTAGAGGACTCCGTGCAGCCAGAGCACGCGGCTACGGCCTTTGCGGAATGTCAGACCGGCGCGAAGGAGTTGGCGTTCACGGCGACGGACGAAGAGTTCGCTCATGTTGGCATCCTCCCCGTTTGGATGTTCGCGCCAGCCCATCTGGATTCAGGATATGGCTGAAATTCAGCTTCGGGCAGGGCCGACGGTAGGAGGGCCTGGGCCATGGATCCATGGTTCGGGCTGCTGAAATTGCAGTGGCCGAAGCGCTTGTGCGAGAGTTGAAGCAATCGGTATTGCTGCCGATATCTATTTCAACGCCTCGCGGCGGCTCCGATTGAGCAGTTTACTGAAGACCGCGAGGGACTGGATTGCGGCCATGGCACAGAAGACGAAAGCTCCCACATTGGGACAGATTCAGGACGCGCTGCGTGCGCATTCTTTTGAAGTGAGCCAGGTTTCAGACGGTTTTCGAGTGGCGAAGTACAGCTGTGCCGCGGTGCTTGTACCCAGCGGAGAAGTCGGTCAGGAACTGGGCACGTCAACGGGAATCGCGACTTACGTGGCTTACCGGGAGCGGCCGGGAGCGGTAGTAGGTGGCGAGATTTCGCGCCTGGTCGACCGGGGATATCAGAAATTCCTCCAGACCAGCAAATACGAGTTGCCGGCGACGGCGGCGCAATTGCAGGCAATTCACAAGTTTACGGAAGAGCTGACCCAGGTGACCGGGGGCGTTAGTTTGTACAACGAGGCGCTGGGAACGACCAGTGATTTGTATCAGTACGACCGGTTGAAAGGGCGTGAAGCGGTGAAGGCTGCCCCGGCGCGGCCCTGGGATTCGGCTGGGGAGCCGGCCGGAGGCCACTGATTCGGCAAGGGAGATTGAGATGGCGGCCCAGGAAGGCCAAAAACTCAATGCCGGGCTGGAACGCAGGGCCTTTCCACGACATTCTGTGGATTGCGCAGTGGTGGTTTCTCCCGTTTCCGGAGCTGCGCAGCTGACGGGCCGATTGTCGGAACTCAGTCTCGGCGGCTGCCTGGTGGC
>Ga0302302_1002810_pt1 | contig 10114 bp, 8 predicted proteins | sample III_Palsa_E1_3_FD_198766 | JGI IMG/M metagenome (GOLD analysis project Ga0302302, IMG submission 198766) | Peat permafrost microbial communities from Stordalen Mire near Abisko, Sweden - III_Palsa_E1_3 | ecosystem: Environmental > Terrestrial > Soil > Palsa > Peat permafrost | place: Sweden...
CCTGGTTCTGCCCCTCAAGCGACGCCGGATTACGCCAGCTTCATGTTGCTGAAAACTTCATTGCCGGCCGTAGCCGGGGTGCGACGCGGCTTGCGCGTGCGCTCGCGAGGTGCGGTGACTGCGGCCGTAACCCCAGCCGTAACCCCGGCCGTGACTTCCACGGCGAGCGCCGCAGCGACGGCACTCGGTTCCACCGCGATCGCCGCAGTAGCGACAGCACTCGGGTGCATGGCGGCCGCAGCCTGCGAGACCGCTTCCCCGGTCTGCGCGAAGGCCCGGCTCACGGCGCCGGTCGTCAAGCTCGCATACATCTGCACGTACTCCGAGCCCGATGCATCCCAACTAAACTCACCGCGCATGCCGTTGCACGACAGCACTTGCCACACTGCCTCTTGTTCATAGACCGCCACGGCGCGGCGTATTGCCCCCGCCATGTCGGACACGGTCTCGCCGTCGAACAGGAAACCGGTCGCGCCGCTAACGGGTGTGCCGTTCAAGCCCATATCGCGCACCGTATCGATCATTCCACCCACTCGCGAGGCGATCGGCACGGTGCCATACCTCATTGCATAGACCGGCGTGAGACCGAAGGGTTCGAAGCGACTGCCGTGCAACAGCATGTCGCCGCCCGCATGCAACAGATGAGCGAGATCTTCTTCATAGCCGATGTGGACCCCGACCCGCCCGGGATACCGGGCGGCCAGCGCGCGCATGCCTTGCTCGATCGCGGCTTCGCCGCAGCCCAGCACGGCCACCTGCAGCTGTGCGTTTTCCGATAACAGCACCGCCAATGCTTCGAGTGCGACCTCTGCCATCTTCTGCGAGGTGAGCCGGCTGCCGTGCACGAGCAACGGCGCGCGCGCATCGATCGCGAGACCGAACGCGGTTTGCAGGCTGCGTTTGCACACGGCTTTGCCCCAGCGCTTGGTCGCACTGTAGGTCTTGGGCAAGCTCGCGTCGCTCGCTGGGTTCCATGCCTGCGCGTCGATCCCGTTCGGGATCGCGCGCAAGCGGTCGCGGCGGGATACCAACAACCCGTCTAACCCATGTCCGAATCGCGGCGTAAGAATTTCGCGGGCGTAGGAGTGACTGACAGTCGTGACGTAATCGGCAAAGAGAATGCCGGCCTTGAGGTAGCTGACCTGGCCCCAGAACTCGACGCCATCGGCGCCGCGTGCCGTCGCCGGGACTCCGAGTTCGTCAGCCTGCTCCATCGGGAATACGCCTTGGAACGCCAGGTTGTGGATGGTCTGTACCGAAGGCACCTTGACTGCGCGTTCGCGCATCAGCAGCGGTGTGAGCCCAGCGTGCCAATCGTGTGCATGCACGACATGCGGTACTTCCAGCGCTGTACCGCCCGCCGCGATATGCGCGGCGGCGTGACTCAAAGCCGAAAAGCGTAGCGCGTTGTCGGCGAAGTCGTGGCCGGATGCGTCGACATACGGACCGCCGGCGCGATCGAACAAACTCTCGTTGTGGACCAGCGCAACCGTCACGTCGGAATCGGGAAAGCGCCCGCAGAGTAAGCGTGACGGTGTTTTGCAGCCAGGCGGCGCGGGAATCTCGCCCATCTGGCGCAGGCCACGTGCGCTCGCCACCGCTTGCGGATAAGCGGGCATCAGCACGGTAACGTCGACACCACGATTGCGCAGCGCGCTAGCCAGCCCGCTAACAGCATCACCCAGTCCGCCGGTCTTGGCGAGGGGAACGGCCTCAGCGGCCACAAATAGGACTCTTGGATTCAATCTCGGCTCCGTTTGGTTACACGCGGTTTTTCTGTTCTCTGATTGCGAGGATCGTGCCAGCTTGGGGGGCGAAGTGAGAAACGCTCCAAAACCCTGAGTCCATATGGACGTTTCCATAGAAGGGGCCAAGAGAACAGAACCTCCGGAAAACCGGGGGTAAGCCCGAGCATGTAAAAACTGCCTACATCGGTAGAACGTGCGAGGTCAAATTTACCGGGTCGGCCGTCTGCCACGGTTTTATATCGGCAGGCATGGCTTTTGCGCCACTGAGCTTACGCAGGTCAGCGCGTTCGAAATACTGACGAGGCGCTGAGCAAGCCGGCGACCCATACGCTGGTCAATTTACAGATAGGAGAGATGTCATGCCGTACATACTAGGTTGGTTCATGGGAGTGCCCCTGATCGTGCTGGTTCTTCTTTTCCTTATTTTTCATTAACCGCTTTGCCTACCTACGAGGTCAATGAAATGGCTACGATCCTGACTCAACCGCGCGCTTTGCGCATTTCTTGGGGCGCCGTGTTCGCCGGCGTCGTGTTATCGCTGGTGACGGTGATGATTCTTAATTTGCTCGGTGCGGGAATCGGCGCGTCGGCGCTGGCACCCCTTAAATATCAGAATCCGCTGCATGGTTTTGGCTACGCTACCGGCGCCTGGCTTTTGATCGTATCGGTCATCGCCGTTGTGATCGGCTCGTACCTTGCCGGTCGCTGCGCTCCCGTGCTGGGCTGGCTCCATGGCATTCTTGCGTGGGGCGTCATGACGATGCTGGTGGTGTACGTGGCGTTTTCGCTGGCCGGTAGCGCGCTCAACGCCGCGGGTAACGTGGCGGCAGTGAGCGCCAACGTGGCGGGCCAAGTGGCGGGAGCAGCGGCCAACGGCGCTGCAGCGAACGGTGACGTCAACAGCGGTGACGTCAACAATGGGGCGGTCCAGTCCAACGCCCAGTCGCTTGTCAACGCCGCAAGTCAGCAGCTACAGCAACACGGCATCGACCCGAATGCGCCGCTGCAACCCCAAGCCGAAGCGCAGTTGCGTGTAGCGGCCGACACGGCGGCTCGCAATGTCGCGCGCGCCACGTGGTGGGGATTTGCGTTGCTGGTGTTGGGCGCGATTGTCGCGGCGGCAGCGGGCAATCTTGGCTTTCGTCATCAGCCGCTAGTGGAGGAAATGGGTGGCGCAGCGGTCGTTCCGACGGCTCGCGTTATGCCGGGCATGATGCGCAGTGAGGTCGATCCCTTGCGTTAAGGCGCGCTTAGGGTTGAGTAGGACGTACCTCGATAGGACTTGTCACCTTGTGTTGCCCCGTGTCATTCGCGCAGCTATTGCCGTGGATGACATGGGGTTTTTTTACGTGCGCCGCCGATGTAACCTCCACGCCCGTAACGAATATCGCAGGGTCGTAACGCGCCCGTGGCGTCGGCATGGGCCGGAAAGACGTGCCGTGTAAAAAATACACGTTGGACCTTGGATTTCCAACACGCTAGCGGGCGCGGTGACGCAGGCGAAAGGGATCGAAGGCTTGCTCCAATGGCCCGTGCACAGGGCCTTGAGGGGACATCAGACCCCGCCACAAGTTTTATTCTGCGCAGGGCAATCAGGGCAGGAACGCGTCTTGCTTGATAGGACGTAACACCCGTCATCAGGCGGGGTATATAAGCAAGGGAGAGATGTTATGAGCCGTCTCGGTTTTAGACTCCGCGATCTGGGTAGCTACCTGATGATCGCGATCGCAACGAGCCTGTTCGTCGCCACGCATATGACACGTAACGCCGCGCCCGCGGTGCAGGACGATACACGATCCGCCGCCGTCACGCGTGAAGTGGGGGTCACGGGGGGCAGCAGCCATCCCAACGATCGTCTTTGCATGCGCATCGGCGAGGACCGCGGCGGCGTATTCCAAGGCTCGACCCCGACTGCCGGCCCTTGCATGATGGTTCACTGGGCGCCGACGGTATGGCACGGCCGCAAGCATTCGGTTGGCATTGTCTGATTCCTGAGTCTTTGGAGTGAGGCGCCGTCGGTAATTTCTACACTGCACAGCGGAAATCTCTGGTGACCCTCCTTATTCGCGCGAAGGCGATATTCCGTTGGACCGTGATGCTGGCCCGAGCCCTGTTCGCGGCTGTCATGGGTTGGTCTGACGATCGCTGCTCTACGATGGCCGCGGCATTGGCGTTTTACGCGGCTTTTTCGCTGGCCCCCATGCTCGTGATTGTGATCGCCATCGCCGGCTTTTTCTTCGGCGCCGAAGCGGTTACCGGCCGGCTCTTCGGCCAGATCCAGAGCCTTGTCGGCGCCGACGGGGCAAGCGTGATCCAAGCCACCGTATCGAACGCCTGGAAAGCGCGTAGCGCAGGCGGCAGTTGGGCCGCGCCACTGTCGGTGCTGGCTATCCTGGTAGGCGCTTCGGCAACCTTCGCCGAACTCAACGCCTCGTTAAATCGTATATGGCGCGTTACCGCCCCCGTGAGTCAATCGAGTTGGCTGGCCCTGCTGCGCATCCGCATGATTTCGTTCGGACTCGTCGTCGGTTTGGGTTTTCTACTGTTGGTACTGCTGGTAGCCGACGCTGCATTGGCATTGGCCGGGCAATATCTGTGGAGTTGGAGTTCGGCTTCGCTCATGCTCAGCCAGGTATTCCAGTCGCTCTTTTCGTTGGTGTTCCTGGCTATCGCCTTCGGTGCCTTGCTCAAGATATTGCCCGACAAGACGATGCGCTGGGGGGATGTCGCGCTCGGCGGCATTGCTGCATCTGTATTATTTATTGGTGGCAAAGGTCTCTTCGCGTTCTATTTATCGCGGGCCGGCACCGCCAACACCTTCGGTGCGGCCGGTGCGCTGGCCGTGATTTTGATGTGGCTGTTTTATTCGGCCGCGGTGTTTCTGTTCGGCGCCGAATTGGCGGCATCCTGGTCACGGCTCAAGACCGAAGCGGCGAAGGCGAGTGCGCAAGCCAAGGCCCAGCCCGCACCTGAACTCAAGGCCGAACTCAGCGCTGAAGTTAAGACCGCCCCCTATCACGCTACCGAGCCTTTCCCCAAACCGCTGCCCGATCAGATCTGACGGCGCAACTCCGCGCTGGGCAATTTCAGCTGACCACGATACTTGGTAACAGTGCGACGCGCGACGACCACACCGTGGCTAGCCAGCATGCGCGTGAGTTCGACATCCGACAGCGGCGTGCCGGCGTCTTCCGATTCCACCATCCCTTTGAGCAAAGCGCGTACTGCTGCGGCCGAGCAGGTGCCACCACTTTCGGTGGCCAGCTCGCGCGAGAAAAAGTGCTTGAATTCAAAAATACCGCGCGGCGTCGCCATATACTTGTTGCCGGTTGCACGCGAGATGGTCGACTCGTGCAAGTCCAGCAACTCGGCACATTCGCGCAGGCCAAACGGTTTGAGCGCTGCGTCGCCATATTCGAAAAAATTGCGCTGATGCGCCACGATCGTTTCCGCTACCCGCTGAATAGTCGAGAAGCGCTGCTCGACATTGCGCATCAACCAGCGCGCTTCCTGCAGCTCTTGCGCCAGCGGCGCGCGGTCCTTGCAATGGGCTTGCTTGAACAAGTCGGCATAAACCTGGTTCAGCCGCGCGCGCGGCAACACCGCAGTATTGGTCGCCACTCGCCAAACACCCTTGATCTTGCGCACGATGACGTCCGGCACCACATAAGTCACGCCACTATGGCCGTAGCGCAGACCCGGTTTGGGATCGAGGCTGCGGATCAATTGAAACGCACCACGGATCTCGTCTTCACAACAACCGAGTACCCGTCCGACCTCGGTGTATTCGCGCCGCGCCAACTGATTCAGATAGCGATCGATCAACTGACCCGCGAGCTTCACGGTATGTGGAGCAACCCCATGGCCGGTATCGGCACCGGATCCGAGCGCCTGCAATTGCAAATGCAGGCATTCGGCCAGGTCGCGTGCCGCAATCCCGGGCGCGTCGAGCTGTTGCACGAGCTTGACGGCCATCGATAGCTCGCAATCGTCCGGTGGCGGATCGATCGGAAATGCACCGGTCAATTCGGCCAGGTCCTGTCGCAGATAGCCATCGTCTTCGAGCGCTTCGATGACCAATTCGGCGAGCATACGATCGCGCTCGCTCAAGCGATAATGCGTCAGCGCGCGATGCAAATGCTCTCTCAAGCTCAGTTGCGCGGCCCGCCATTCGCCGGCATCGACGTAATCGTCATCGCCGCTATCGCCATTTTTGCGGCGTTCGTGTTTGGGGTAATCGGAGATATAGTCCGAGCCGGTCCCGGTGTCGCCATAGAGATCGCTGTCGTCACTTTGGCCGTTTTCGCTATAAGCCTCGACATCGGTGCTTTCGCCTTCGGTGCCTGGCGTGAGCGATGACTCGGTCTGCAATGCGGCATCTGAATTCGTGAACGTGGCTTCCGGTTCGCCGGTCCGGTCAGGTCCAGGGGCGATGTCGTCGTGTGCGGATGCGTTCGGGTCAGCGCTGTCTTCAGCGGCTGTGCCGGCTTCGTCTTCTTCCAGAAACGGATTGTTCGCCAGAGCCTGCTGCAGTTCCTGCGCCAGTTCGAGAGCGGATAACTGCAAAAGCTTGACCGATTGCTGCAGACGCGGCGTGAGCGTCAGGTGCTGTGTGGCCCGTAGGTCGAAGCTGGGCTGTCCCAATTTTTTTCTCCGCATGGCGCCCTTGTGAATCAAGGGGCTTCATGTGCAGAGGGGTGCAAGTTGTATGCCAGCGCCTGAAGCCTGCGCTTGAAGCCTGCTATATCAAGGGGGAATCAAGGAGGGAAGCGGCGCGGCACAAGAACTGCTCAGGTGCGCCAGATAGCGCCATGTAAATTCTGCCCGGGATTGAAGCGATGACGCCCGGGGGCCGTCAGGTATTTTGAGTGTCAGGTCCTTGATAGGCGAGCAAGCGGTTGTATAGGGTTTTAAGGCTGATGCCGAGCGCTTGCGCGGTTTGCTGTTTGTCGCCTTCGAAGTGGTCGAGCGTGGCCAAAATGATTTCACGCTGCGCGTCGGCCAAGGTGGTGCCGATGGCGACATTCACGCAGCCCTCTGTGTGCGCGACCCGTTTGCTTCGATTCGCCAGGTACGGATTGGGAATCTCGATCACGCGATCGGCGAGGATGAAAGCGCGGTGGACCGTATTCTTCAATTCGCGGATATTGCCCGGCCAATGATAGGTGCGCATGGTTTCGAGCGCGCGCGTCGAAAATACCTTTTCGGCTTTTTCGGTGGCGTTGAAATGCTCGAGAAAATAATTCGCCAGCAGCTCGATATCTTCCGTGCGTTCGCGCAGCGGCGGCACCTGCAGCGGAAATACCGCCAGGCGGTACAGCAAGTCCTCGCGCAGCACGCCTTCCTGGACAGCTTGCAGCGGGTTACGGTTGGTGGCGGCAATGACCCGCACGTCGGCGTCGATCAACTCGCTGCCGCCCACACGGTTGAACTTGCCGCTTTCCAGCACGCGCAATAACTTGATCTGCATCTCGGGCGCCATCTCGGTGATTTCGTCGAGAAACAGCGTGCCGCCGCAAGCATGTTCGAAATAGCCGATTTGTTGCTGTATAGCGCCCGTGAAACTGCCTTTTTCGTGACCGAACAGTTCTGCCTCGATCAAGCCGGCCGGAATGGCTCCGCAGTTCACCGGAATAAACGCCTGCTTGTGCCGCGCGCTTTTATCGTGAATGGCCTTGGCGACCACTTCCTTTCCCGATCCGCTTTCGCCGGAAATCAGCACCGTTGCAAGGGTCTGTGCCACGCGCCCGAGCTGGCCATAGAGCTGTTCCATTGCCGGGCAATGGGTCTTGAGCAGGCCTAGCGACGGCGCTGCGGGTTCGATTGACGATTCTGGCGCTTCTACACTGGACATGGCGACGGATAGGCCTCGGGCGTGGTTAATATACGCGGAATGCGGTGTGCGAAATTCGGGTTCGCGGAATTCGGCGCTCGGGTCGATTCCGATGATACTCACAAAAAGCCATGTATTAGAAATTGTAGGAGTTGCAGGGTCGCAAGTGCCACTTTTTCGACGGGCGAGGCTTGTGCACGCGATATTGGACACCGTGCTTGCAATAAAGTGCGGCGCTCACGGCACGGCCGAAGATCTAACACGCGGGCCTTTATATGAGCGCTGGGTGAACTTATAAGGCACGATTCGTTCCAAATTTGCGGTTGCATAGATATATCACTCAGCCTCACCCACCGGAGAATTGAATGCCGCATATCCTGATAGTCGATGACGATGAGAATACCCGCTCTGCGCTGGTAGAAATCGTGTCGTCGCAAGGATTTACGACATCGGTAGCGGGCGACCTGCGTGAAGCGTGCATCCAGATCGGTTGGCAAATGCCGGACGTGGTGCTGGCCGACCTGAAGCTGCCCGACGGCAGCGGCATGGATTTGTTCAAGGAGCTCGAAAACGCGGGAGAGGTCGAATTCATTGTCATGACGGGGCACGCGAGCGTGGAGAGTGCCGTGGATGCTTTGCGCCTGGGCGCGTCCGATTACCTCGTCAAACCGGTCAATATGCAGCGCCTGAAGGCAATCCTCGATCGCGTGCCGCGTACCGGCGATCTCAAGGCGGAAATCGGCTCCTTGCGCGGCGAATTGCGGCGCTTCGGGCGCTTCGGCAAGATGCTCGGTGGCTCGCCGGCGATGCAACAGCTCTACGACCAGATCGGCAAAGTGGCCCCGACCGAAGCCACGGTGTTACTGATAGGCGAAAGCGGCACCGGCAAGGAGCTTGCCGCGCAGACGCTGCACGACTTGAGCTTGCGGCGCAAGCGGGTATTCCTACCCGTGAATTGCGGCGCGATTTCGCCCAATTTGATCGAGAGTGAAATGTTCGGCCACGAGCGCGGCAGTTTCACCGGCGCCGATCGGCAGCATAAGGGTTTTTTCGAACGTGCCCACGGTGGCACCTTGTTTCTCGACGAAATCACCGAAATGCCCATCGAATTGCAAGTCAAGCTGCTGCGTGTACTGGAGACCGGCTTGTTCATGCGGGTGGGCACCAACCGTGAGATCGAAACCGACGTGCGCGTGATTGCGGCGACCAACCGCAATCCGGAAGAGGCGGTCGAGCAAGGGAGCATGCGGGCCGATTTGTATCACCGCCTCAACGTGTTTCCGCTTGAACTTCCGCCGCTGCGCAAGCGTGGCAACGATGTCGAACTGATCGCGCGCAGCCTGCTCGATCAACTCAATAGCGCACACCAGACCAGCAAAAGCTTTCCCCCCGAGGTGCTGCAAGCGATGCAGGCTCACGACTGGCCCGGCAATGTGCGCGAGCTCAAGAACTATGTGCAGCGCGCTTATATTCTCGGCGGCGAGGGCAGTATCGATGCGCCGGCGGTCAGCCTGCATACCCCGAGCGCCAAGCCATCCGCCGGGGCGACGGTGTCGTTGCCGGTGGGAGTCAGTCTTGCGGAAGCCGATCGGCAACTGATTGTCGCCACACTGCAGCAATGCGGCGGCGTGAAAAAGCATGCGGCGGAAGTCTTAGGCATCAGCCTGAAGACACTCTATAACCGGCTCGAAGAATATAGTGCCCAGGGCCTGTTGCCGCCCGAGGCGGGGGAGCTCGCGCCTGGGCGCAGCGGGTCTGCGGACCCGGCGGACCCGGCGAATCCGCGGCGCGAACTCGCCGATGCAGATTGATGATGAACGCCCCGAGTCGATACCAGGCCAGGAGCGCGATTTGCTACCATTGCCAGGTCAACGGCGGGTTGTCTGCAAAATCGCTTCCGCCTGCGCTTGCACTCGTGCATTCACCCGCGCATTCACCTAATGTGACACGGCGCAGCAAGCAAGGACCTGATGATGATTGATCTAAGCGCGATAGATACGCAAGCCGGAAGCCGCCGCTCAAGCTATTCGATGGCCTGTTCGTTTGAACTGCACGCGCCACCGGAGCATGAGCCTGAGCCCGCGCCACCCGAGCATGAGCCGGAGCCCGTGTCAGACCCGATCGGCGACCCTCCGATTCCGGCACCCCATCAGCCGGAGCCGGTTGAGCTGCCGCCCGCGGCGCCCCCCGAGCACCAGCCGCAAATGCATGCGATATTACAAAATGCGAAGCGGCTTTCTCTACGCGCGATTCTACTGGCTGCATGAGTTTTTTTCGACTGAACGCTGAGTTTTCTTCTGGAGAGTGTTCGATGAAGGCCCCCGTAGTTGGCCCCGCAATGAGTCCCGTCACCAGCCCGGCGGTTAGCTCGGCTGTTACGGCCGAGTTGCGCAGTGCCGCCGATCGCCATCATCCTCATCTAGTGTGGATCGCCACACCGGACGGTTGTTGGGTAGACCTTAACGAACATTGGACCGTGGTCACCGGCCGCAGCATTGCACAGTCGCTCGGCATCGGTTGGCTCGAGTGTTTG
>Ga0302302_1002816_pt1 | contig 10103 bp, 6 predicted proteins | sample III_Palsa_E1_3_FD_198766 | JGI IMG/M metagenome (GOLD analysis project Ga0302302, IMG submission 198766) | Peat permafrost microbial communities from Stordalen Mire near Abisko, Sweden - III_Palsa_E1_3 | ecosystem: Environmental > Terrestrial > Soil > Palsa > Peat permafrost | place: Sweden...
TATCGAGAAGCCTGATCCGGTGACCGCGGACCGTCTTGCGGGCGCGCAGCAGCAAGTCGCGCAGGTCTACGCGCAAGCCGAGATGGAGTCGTACCTCGATTCATTGAAGGCGCGCTCGAAGGTGAAGGTCACGAACGTGCCGACCACGTCCGATCAGTCGCAATGATCGTCGCGGTCTGAGCCGCGCGATTTGATCCGCAGAATGAAAAAGCCCCGCTGGCGAAACCAGCGGGGCTTTTTCATATCGGGCTTCTTTCTTCTGAGAGACTAAGGAGAAGAAGGCGCCCGATGGAAGGGTTAAAAGACGGGTTACAAGACCTTCACCGAGGTCAGAGGCATGTCTGGATGTCGCCGGTGGCATCGCTGCCGGCCGAGCCCGCAGCGCGGAATCCGACCCATGTGCCCGGACCCGAATAGTTGGGGCGTACGACGGCGGCGGCGCCGTCCGGCGGTTGCTGACCCGGAACGTAGACATCGGCTGCCATGTCGTTCGCGAGCGTGTCCTGCGAAACCACTTGTTGCTGTGATTTATCGGCCCATTTCTGCGCGATACATTGTGCGACGACCTTCGGCGGTTGCTGGCTCGTACCGACTTGACTGACGTTAGGGGACGGAGCGGCGCAAGCCGAGATCGCGACGGTCAAAGCGAGAATTGGTAAATATTTCACGTTACCTCCTTTCAATGCGCTCACAGCGGAGCCGGGGTTTTTCAGGGTTACGCGAAAATCTTGATTACTGAATCGTGGCCGTATTCCGCGCATGGCTAAAAGCCAACCGGGCGACGCGCTGACCGGGTTATATCGATGAATTACTTCAATCAGCTATAACCTCCGGTCATTTCGATGGCGTGCCCAGCAAAGGTCTTAAAACTGGCCAGACGTTGTTCAATAGCAAGGGCTGGGCCTGAGGGGTCGGATGAATCTGATCCGCCTGGAACATTTCGGGGTTATTTTCAATACCGGCCAATAAGAACGGGACTAGCGGCACGTGTTTTTCTTTGGACAATTGTTCGTAGACGCCGTGAAACTTTTGCGAATAGTCGGGGCCATAGTTAGGCGGAACATACATCCCGACGAGTAAAACTTTCGCGTTGGCAGCCTGTGATTTCTCGATAATGGCCCGCAAGTTCGCCTCGGTGGTCGCGAGCGGCACGCCGCGCAGCGCGTCATTGGCGCCGAGTTCCACAATGACGATCTTCGGCTTGATTCGGTTAAGCGCTGCGGGCAGGCGGGCGAGGCCACCGCTGGTGGTGTCGCCGCTGATGCTTGAATTGGCGACGCTATAATCGAAGTGCTCTTGCGGAAGCTTTGAGCGCAGCAACGCAACCCAGCCTGTATCGCGCGGCAGGCCGTATTCCGCGGAAATGCTGTCGCCGAGGACCACGATCGACGGTTTGCCGCTGGTTGCCGTAGCAGTCGCCGCAACCGTAGCCGCGTCTTGCGCCGCATAAGCCGGCGCAGCGCCCATGCATGCAACCAATGCAACATATGCCAGCGGTGCCAGCGTGGCGCGCGTTGTCCAGTTCACCTTAAGTCTCTCCATGCAAAACAATATCGAACCAGTCATTGAAGTACGGGGTTTAAGCAAGCGAGTGAAGGACGCGACGGGCGAATTGATCATCCTCGATCAGATCGACCTGTCGATCGAAAAGGGCAGCAGTGTCGCGATAGTAGGTGCATCAGGGTCCGGCAAGTCCACGCTGCTCGGTCTGCTTGCGGGGTTGGACAGCGCGACGGCAGGCTCGGTTCGCTTGCTCGGGCGCGACCTGGGCACGCTGAACGAGGACGAACGCGCGGCACTGCGCAGCGGCTCGGTGGGATTCGTCTTCCAGTCGTTCCAGTTGATGCCGCACCTGACCGCTCTCGAGAACGTGATGTTGCCTCTGGAACTGCGCGGCGACGTGCCGCACAAAGAGATCGTGATTCGTGCACGTGACCTGCTTGAACAAGTCGGTCTTGGTCAGCGGACCGCGCATTATCCCAAGCTGTTATCCGGTGGCGAGCAACAACGGGTGGCGCTTGCGCGCGCGTTTGTCACGCATCCGGCCGTGCTTTTCGCCGATGAACCCACGGGCAGTCTGGACGCGGCAACGGGTTACGCGATCATCGACCTGATGTTCGAGATGAATCGCCGCAATGGCGCCACGCTCATCCTGGTCACGCACGATATCGAGCTGGCCGGGCGCTGCGATGCCACGGTGACAATAGAAGCAGGGCGCCTTGTGAATGGCCTGAGCGTGTAGTTGGTTTAGCGCGAGGTGTCTCGCGTCTTCATCAACCGAAGACGCGAGACACCGTTCATAGAGCCCTTTACAGCCCCTTCAACGCAGCCTGAGCACGCGCAATCAACGCCGAAGTCGAGGAATCATGCTTCGTGGGATCGGCCTTGCCGCTAGTGATATCGGCTTCGACTACTTTGCCGAGGATCTTGCCCAGCTCAACGCCCCACTGATCGAACGAGTTGATGTCCCACACCGCGCCTTGCACCAGCACCTTGTGCTCGTACAGCGCGATGACCGCGCCCAATGTCTCGGGCGTGAGTGCATCGAGAATAATCGTTGTCGTCGGGCGATTGCCGGGAAAGCTCAGGTGCGTAGCAAGTGCTTCCTTGCCCTGTCCTGCGACCTTCTTCGCTTCTTCCAGCGTGCGCCCGAGCATCAGTGCTTCGCTCTGCGCGAAGCAGTTCGCGAGCAGCTTGGCGTGATGATCGATCAGCGGATGTTCCGGCGTCAGCACAGCGATAAAGTCGACCGGGATCAACGTCGGCCCCTGGTGCAGCATCTGATAGAACGCGTGCTGGCCATTCGTGCCGGGTTCGCCCCAGATCACGGCGGCGGTCGGGTAATCGACCATGGTGCCGTCCAGACGCGCCGACTTGCCGTTGCTCTCCATCTCGAGTTGCTGGAGATACGAAGACAGGTAGCGCATGGCTTGCGAGTACGGCGCGACCATCACGCTTTGCGACTCGAAGAAGTCGCGATACCAGATGCCGATCATGCCCATCAGCACGGGCAGGTTGCGTTCGAACGGCGCGGTGCGGAAGTGCTCGTCCATGGCATGCGCGCCGGCCAGCAGCTTCTCGAAGTTCTCCGGTCCGACCGAGATCACGATCGACAGGCCAACCGTGGACCATAGCGAATAACGGCCGCCGACCCAGTCCCACATCTCGAAGACGTTTTCCTTCGCAATGCCGAACTTGACCACTTCCTCAGGATTCGCCGATACCCCCACGAAGTGCTTCGACAGCGCTTCTTCCGGGCAGCCGCTTTTCACGAACCACTCGCGCATGGAGCGCGCGTTGGTCATGGTTTCCTGCGTGGTGAAGGTCTTCGAAACAACGATAGCCAGCGTCTCTTCCGCGTCGATGCCTTTAAGCACGTTGTAGATATCGGCGCCATCGACGTTCGAGACAAAATGCGTATCCAGACCCGGCTGTGCCAGGTGCTGCAATGCATGCACGACCATCTTCGGCCCGAGATCCGAGCCGCCAATGCCGATGTTCACCACATGGCGAATCCGCTTGCCGGTGTAGCCGGTCCACGAACCGTCGCGAACCTTGTTCGCAAACGCGGCCATCTTGGCTTTTTCAGCGCGGATTTCTTTCTGGAACGGGGAGTTGTCGTCGGTGGAACGCAAGGCCGTGTGCAGCACCGCGCGATGTTCCGTGACGTTGACGATATCGCCGGAAAATACGGCTTCGCGCTTGTCAGCGACCTTGGCCTGCTGCGCAACTTCGACCAGCAGCTTGAGCGTGGCTTCGGTGATGCGGTTCTTCGAGAAATCGATGGAGATGCCGCCGCCGTCAAAAGTCAGGCGCTCGGCGCGGGACGGCGTTGTGTCGTTTTGCGGCGCGAACCAGTCGCGCAGGCGTTCGTCACGGATGGCATCGAAATGCGTCTGGAGCGCCGGCCAGGCAGGGAGCGAATTGAGCGTCATAACGGTCCGTTTATCAGAGGGTGACGGGAAGTGCTGTTCATCGCGCGCAGTCTGATGAGGGTCTATCTTGACCGACTTATCGAGCGACCTACGCGCGAGTCAACAAGTATAGCCACGATGGATGAATGATTGCTTGCATGAAAGTTAAGGCGCCTTGGCCATGGCTTCGTGTTTCGTTCGTCATGGATAAACGCCACGCAAGCGGTGGCAACGATGGCCTCGCGTACGTATCGCAACGCTGCCTGGCAAACGTCGCCACCGACTGACCCGCCAACGCACCCGCGCCTCGGTCACTTAGCTAATCACGTAGCGTAAAAGAGCCGGTTGAGCAAACTGCGTACTTTCGGAGCCAGTTCGCCCGCGGTTAAACCTGCGGGACCTTCGCGTTCACCGGTCAACGCTTCAGCGGCCAGCCCATGCAGATAAACGCCCGCCAGCGCCGCCTCATAAGCCGGCAATCGCTGCGCGAGAAATGCGCCGATCAACCCGCCCAGCACGTCGCCCGTCCCGCCGGTGGCGAGCGCGGCATTGCCGGTGGGGTTCACTGAAACGCGACCGTCCGGCGAAGCGACGATCGTGCCCGTGCCTTTCAACACAGCGACCGCAGCGAAGCGCGCGGCCAGTTGCCGCGCGGCAGCGATGCGATCGGCTTGAACCTTTTTCACATCGGATCCGAGCAAACGCGCGGCTTCGAGCGGATGCGGCGTCAATACGCACGGGTCCCCGCGAGCGCCCCGTTCGGCGACCTTGGCAGCCAGCTTTTCATCCGATGAAATCAGGTTGAGCGCGTCGGCATCGAAGAGCTTGGGGACATCGAGCGCGAGGACATCGGCGAGCACTTTCTTCGCGCGCTCGCTCTGGCCCATGCCGCAGCCGACCGCGAGCGCGTTCATCTTGTCGAGAGAGATCTGGTCGACGTGGTGCAGCATCAGTTCCGGATGCGGCGGGTCGTAGGGCGGTGAATCAGTGCCGATGAACGCCACGTTCACTTTGCCCGCGCCTCCGTACAACGCCATGCGCGCGGCCAGGATCGGCGCGCCGCACATGCCGGTGTCGCCGCCGAGCACGGCTAGCGTGCCGAATGTGCCCTTGTTGGTCGCGTAATCGCGGGGCGGCAAGTGCGAGCCGAACAGCGATGGCGCGTTCAGCACGACAGAGGGTTCAAGGGGCGGCTTGATGCCCAGATCGGCGATATAAAGCTTGCCCGTGAGGTCGCGGCCATCGCCGGTGAAATGGCCCGGCTTCGCGCCGATAAACGTGATGGTGTGCGTGGCGCGCACGGCCTGCGCACGGCCGTCGGCGCTGCGGCTGACCGGTTCGCCGGTATCGCTCGACAGCCCGCTCGCGATATCCAGCGCAAGCACGCCGCCGCCCGCCTTGGAACGCCGTGACAGGCGCGCGGCCAGATCCGCGAACACGCCTTCCAGAGGCCGTCCGAGCCCGATGCCGAACATGCCGTCGACGAGCCAGCCGAAGTTATCGAAGGATTGGGGGGATTCGGTGGTGATTTTCACGCCCGCTTGCCGGGCTTCGGCAAGCGCCCAGCGTGCATCGTCGGGTTTGACTTCCACCGGCATGCAGACGTCGACATCGATGCCCGCTTGCCGCAAGCGGGCGGCCATCACGAGCGCATCGCCGCCATTGTTGCCCGGCCCGGCCACGATCCACACTGGCAGGGCGGCAAGATGCGGCGCATGCCCATTCTGGTTCTGATCGATGACAAATTGCGCTGCGGCAGCCCCGGCGCGCCCCATCAGCGTATTCGCGGGCAGGGACGCCGCGGCGCGGCTTTCAAGCGTGCGGAGTTCGCCAAGTGTCAGCAGCGCCAGCGCGTGATCGCGTGGCTCGACGTAGGGCGGCGGAGGGGTGTTTGATACGGGGGAGGAGTCAGTCATGGCGCCAGCGTAGGAGGAGTGCGTGAGCTCATCGCAATTATTGCGCCCAAATGCCCGCAAACGCCGGCCGCGGATTCATAAGTGCATCGCGTTCGCGAAAGGCGCTTCGCTACTGCGTTTCGTCAGCCCCTTCGTGACTCGCCTTCGCTAGGCTTTTGTCGGCCCCGGACTCAAGCCGGATAACGCTCAAACCTTTCTAAAATCGGTCCATCCGCAGCGCGCGCAGCGTTTCAATAGGCACATCGGGCGTGATTCCGGAGACCATCGCCGCAACTACCTTGGCCGCCCCGCAAGCGATACCCCAGCCCGCCGGCCCGTGCGCCGCGTTGATGAACAAACGGGCATGCCCGGTCGGACCTACAACGGGCAAGCCATCGGGCGACACCAGCCTGATACCGTCCCAGGCCCGCGCCGCCGATACCTTCGCCGCGCCTGGAATCCAGTCGTGCGTCGCTTGGCCGAGCAGCGCGAGGGCGCGCCGCGTCATGCTTTCGTTCATCGGCTTGTGCGCTTTTGCCACGCTCTCCAGCACCGCGCCGCCGGTTACACGCATGCGCTGGTTGATCCGCGTCATCGTGATGCGTTTTACCGAGTCGACCACCGTAATGTGCGGCGCGCGCTCTTCGTAGGCAATGGGCGCAGTGAGCGTGTGCAGGCGCAGCGGATGTAACGGCAGCGTGATTCCAAGGGTGGCGAGCAACGCAGGCGTGCCGGTGCCGGCCGCGACCACGATGGCATCGGCGCCGATCAGTTCCACGTCGCGGGATTTGCGGCCCTTGCCGTCCACTTCGCCCGAGCGCGGACCGAGTTCCACGGCAGCTCGCTGGGCATCGGCGCGAATGGCGGTAACTTCGCGGCCAAGCTGGAACTGCACGCCGCTGTCTTCCAGCACCTGCTTCAGCAGCTTGGTGAACAACGGGCAATTGGCGGTGCGCGCATCGCCGAGCAACACCCCGCCAGCGAGCGGCGGATCGTCGGGAATGGACGGCTCAGCTACCACGCATTCCTCGGGCGTCAGAATGCGGTGCGGCGTCTCGAAGCGCTGCAACAGCGCGATCGCGGACTGCGCCAGTTCGAGATCGCGTTCATGGCGGAATACGTGCAGTACGCCGGTGCGCTGTTCGTAATCGAGTGCGTATCGGGAGTCGATATCCGCGAGCACGTCGCGTGAAATATCCACCAGCGGCCGCAAAGCGACGTATTGGCCCTTGAAAAGCGCCGGGTCCTTGAATCGCGCGAGTTGCTTGGCGAACTCGCGGGTATCGGAATTGAAGCCGGGTTTGTACACGACGCCGGTTTTGGCCGAGCGACGTGTCTGCATGAACGTGGGTCCGAACCACACGTCGAGCGGTGAGGGCAGCACGGAGCCGCCATGACCGTAGGTTGCGCCCTGCGCAACGGTGGCATGGCGCTCGACCACGCAGACACGGTGGCCGTTTGCACGCAATTGATACGCGGTGGCGATGCCGGCGATTCCGCCGCCGATGACGATGACATCCATGATTCGTTCTCGCCCGAAGGCGCAAGACCAGACTGGTTCACGAGCCGGCGCCCGACTGTGTCAGGGCGCCCGGGATTCGCCGGGATTCTCGTGAGAGAGGCGAACCGGCGTTTGTGTGACTTTTTGTGCGACCAAACGCCGGTCAGGGAAAGCGCGCCATCATAGCGCCAAACGGGCATCGACGGGACGCCAAGAGGCGTGACACAGCGGCACCGGTGAACGCGCCGGCGGCTGGAAACCCTTGCGTGGCAAGGCCCTTGAAGTGCGCCGCCGGATCGTCCCAAAAACGTTCCGGGCATATTTCAGAGATTGCGGGTGTGCCGTCGGGCCGTTTCACGGCTTGGCCCCGGGTCCGTTTTCGAGACACTTCCGGGTTATAATCCGGGTCTTCCCACCGCCAGTTGCGGCACTGCCGCAACTGGCTCCGACGTCTCTCGTCTCGACGTCTTCTAAGCACCGTGACAATGGCCCACTTCTCGTGTTTCCCCGGCGCTTCGGCCCTCTCCGATTTCCGTCAAACCCGCCTGCTCGAAACATTGACGCGCATCGACCCGGCAATTGTCGGCGTGCGCGGCCAGTATCTGCATTTCGTGAACTCGGCCGAACCGCTCTCCGATGAAGACAGCAATCGCATCCACGCGCTGATGCACTACGGTGCGCCGTTCGAGGCCAGCACGGAGCGCGGCGCGCAAGAGACCTTCATGGTCGTGCCGCGCTTCGGCACGGTTTCGCCGTGGGCGAGCAAGGCGACAGATATTGCGCATCACTGTGGGCTTACGCAGGTCCGGCGGATCGAGCGGGGCATCGAATATACGGTGATCCTGAAAAGCGGCTTGCTCGGCAGTGGCATTGGCGGCAAGAAAGCGTTGGGCGAGCAGGAGCGCGCAGCAGTTGTGGCCGCGCTGCACGACCGGATGACGGAGAGCGTGGCGCCGTCGCGGGATCACGCACTGCATCTCTTCGACGAACTGCCGGCCCAGCCGCTGCAAGCCGTCGATATCCTCGGCCATGGCCGCGGCGCGCTGGAAACGGCGAACGCGGAACTGGGCTTGGCGCTGGCGGAAGATGAAATCGACTATCTGGTTGATTCGTTCAAGCAGTTGCAGCGCAATCCCACCGACGTCGAGTTGATGATGTTCGCGCAGGCCAACAGCGAACATTGCCGTCACAAAATTTTCAACGGGCAGTGGACCATCGACGGCGAGCCGCAGGACATTTCGCTGTTCAACATGATCCGCAACACCGAGAAGCTGAATCACGCCGGCACGATCGTCGCGTATTCGGACAACTCGGCGATCATGGAAGGCGGCACGGCCGAGCGCTGGTTCCCGCGCGGTTCGAGCGAGCACTACGGCCGTCACACCGAGTTGACACACACGTTGATGAAGGTCGAGACGCACAACCACCCGACCGCCATTTCGCCGTTCGCCGGCGCGGCAACAGGTTCGGGCGGGGAGATCCGCGACGAAGGCGCGACCGGCCGTGGCGCACGCCCTAAGGCGGGCTTGGCGGGTTTCACGGTATCGAACCTGGACTTGCCCGATGCACGCCAGCCGTGGGAAAACGCCCGCGACAGCGCCGTGCCGGTGCCCCAGCGTAATCCTTCGGACGCGCATGAGCCGTATGGAAAACCGGAGCGCATTGCGTCGGCTTTGCAGATCATGATCGATGGCCCGATCGGCGCGGCCGCGTTCAACAACGAATTCGGCCGGCCCAACCTGGGCGGCTATTTCCGCGCGTATGAGCAGAACGCTGGCGGGCGCGTGCGGGGTTATCACAAGCCGATCATGATCGCGGGCGGCATCGGCAATATCTCGGATCAGCACACGCACAAGATGGATCTGCCGGCGGGATCGTTGCTGATCCAGATCGGCGGTCCGGGCATGCGGATCGGCATGGGCGGCGGCGCGGCGAGTTCGATGGCGACCGGCGCGAATACCGCGCAACTCGATTTCGATTCCGTCCAGCGCGGCAACCCGGAAATCCAGCGGCGCGCGCAGGAAGTCATCAATGCGTGCTGGCAGTTGGGCGCTGAGAACCCGATCCTCAGCATCCACGACGTGGGCGCGGGCGGGTTATCGAATGCATTCCCTGAACTGGTCGATGGGGCTAGCAAAGGCGCGCGTTTTGAACTCCGTCGCGTGCAGCTTGAAGAATCGGGTTTGTCGCCGCGCGAAATCTGGTCGAACGAAGCGCAGGAACGCTACGTTCTGGCTATCGCGCCGGAAAGCCTGCCGGCCTTCGAAGCGATCTGCACGCGTGAACGCTGCCCGGTCGCTGCGGTGGGTGTCGCGACGGACGCGCGCCAACTGCAGTTGATCGACGACTTGAAGAGCGCGGATGAAAAGCTCGAACCCGTCGATATGCCCATGGAAGTCCTGCTCGGCAAGACGCCCAAGATGCATCGCGACGTGAAGCGCGAGGTCTTGACGTTCGAACCCGTCGATGTGACCGGAATGGTGTTGTCGGAGATCGCGGTGAGCGTGCTCAAGCACCCGACGGTCGCAAGCAAATCGTTCCTGATCACGATTGGGGACCGCTCGGTGGGCGGCACGACGGCGCGCGACCAGATGGTCGGCCCGTGGCAAGTGCCGGTCGCCGATTGCGCGATCACCACCATGGATTACGCGGGCTTCCGTGGCGAAGCAATGACCATTGCCGAACGCACGCCGCTTGCCGTGATCGATGCTCCCGCATCCGGACGCATGGCGGTGGGTGAAGCGGTGACGAACATCGCGTCGGCGCCAATCGAATCGTTGAACAAGCTGAAGC
>Ga0302302_1002836_pt1 | contig 10068 bp, 6 predicted proteins | sample III_Palsa_E1_3_FD_198766 | JGI IMG/M metagenome (GOLD analysis project Ga0302302, IMG submission 198766) | Peat permafrost microbial communities from Stordalen Mire near Abisko, Sweden - III_Palsa_E1_3 | ecosystem: Environmental > Terrestrial > Soil > Palsa > Peat permafrost | place: Sweden...
TTTAATGGTGTCCTTAACTCATGCCCCATTGTTGAAAGGAACTTTGTACGCTCGGCAATGGCGCGATTTTTTTCTGCAACTAAAGCCTTGATGTATTTTCTTTCATAATAAATATAGGCCAGGGCGAAACATAGTGTTAACAAAATAGCACAACTTGCATTAGTAAACATCATTCGGTGTGCAACATCCGCGGGTATATTTTCGATAGGAGGTATATTATGACCTACATAAAAGTTGACAAAAAATGCCACTATCCCCATTAAAAAGTAAGTACCTAATTCAGTAAAGGATGATTCCTTGTAATTCACTACTATCGGTATAACCACAATTACCGGGAAGAAATAAAAGTACTGCCCTGTTACCGAACCTTCTACAAAAGAACTAATGACAAGCAGGATACATATGGACGTCAGTATTAGTGGCTGAACGTTTTCCATTATGTGATATAATTGCAATAAAAGAATTATCAGCACGCAAAAGCTAAAGCAACCAACCATTAAGGCTGAGACTTTTAACCCCAACGCAAAATAATATACTGATATGCCAAGGCTTAGCACCAGTACAATAAAGCTTAACTGGCTTGTCCTCCGGGCAACACCTTTAAACTTAAACGACTCGTTATTAGTTGGTTCGCTGTTAATCACTATACGCTTTTACGAAAACTCACAAATATAGTTTTCATGATAATAAGGTTAATAGTAGCAATTACTACTACCCCTGTTTTTATATTGCTGCTAAGCTATATTTCAAACAGGTAGGTATATATCGAAACTTTATTCCAAAAAGATTCAAAAGAAGAATATATGATGTGAAAGTAATGAAAATCAATTAAATTACCTCATAAGAGAAAACATTTCCGTTAATCCCTATATCTTATTATAAACTAATTTTAAAATACACGTTGGCTGTTTAAATATACCGGAAGGCACAAAAATGATCATGAAACAGAATTGCAGACCTTGCCAGATCAGCCAGCCGGGAGCGGGGATAAAATGCCCCCAATTAGCGGGTTAAAAATGCGCCAAAAATCATAAAAACAGGTCAATAAAGATCTTTTTTTATGATTTTTTTATCCTATTTCGGTTAAATTAAACCCTTAAAAGAATATTTTAGATATATTTTCACCAAAAAAGCCTACCAAAATGGTATATTTTAATACCAAAAAAGCAGAAACGATAATTAAAATGCGTTTTTTTCAATAATATAGGCTGATTATCCAACCAAGGCAAAAAAATGATTATAAAAATTTTGCGTATTTTATTTATAAGCAAGATACAACATTCTCTTTTACAATCAATTACAAACACAAAAATGACAAATCTAATGATTTTCTAATTTCATTTCTCAAAAATATCATGTACCTTTGCAGCTTCATACAGCAGATGTTCTTATCTGCTTATTGTGATAAGGTTTAGGTTTAGGCCCCCAAACAGCGAGTGTGAGGGGGTCTTATTTTTTTTACAGGATTTACACCTCGGCCAATTCTATCCATACCGGTGCATGGTCACTGGTTTTTTCCCATCCTCTTACTTTCTTATCTACACCACCTGCCATCAATCGCTTGTCCAATTGCGAGCTCAGTAAAAAATGGTCTATTCGTAAACCCGCATCACGACCATAAGCATTGCGGAAATAATCATAAAACGTATATATTTTCTGATCGGGGTAAAGCTTCCGGATAGCATCCGTCCATCCCTGCCCAACTAAGGAGTGGAATGCCTCACGTGTTTCCGGGCGGAATAGTGCATCCTCAACCCAACGCTCCGGTTTGTAAACATCCAGATCTGTTGGTATTACATTATAATCCCCGGTAATTACAACGGGCTTTCCTGATGCGAGCAGATCACTAGCATGCAGTTTCAATCGTTCAAGCCAACGCAGTTTATAATCAAACTTTGGGCCCGGTGCGGGATTGCCATTTGGCAGATACAGGCAGGCAACAGTAATACCATTAACCACCGCCTCAATATAGCGGCTATGCTCATCCTCCGGATCACCGGGAAGAACATGCCTTACTTCCTCAATCTCTGCATTTCGGGCCAATATAGCCACGCCGTTCCAGCTTTTTTGTCCGTGCCAGATAGCATTATAGCCAGCATCCTTAATAGCCTGTTCAGGGAATTTTTCCTGCGGTGCTTTAAGTTCTTGCAGGCAGGCAATATCGGGCTGCGTTTCTTCCAACCAGCGCAGCAATACCGCCAGCCGGGCATTAATGCTATTTACATTGTAGGTAGCTATTTTCATATGTATTAAATGCTTTTATGGATAAATTGTTGTTACAATATATGTTATTCGCCTTTAAATTTTAGTCCGATAATTTCCCTTACATCATCCAGCATGGCAATCATTTGTCTTGAAATTTCATGGGTGATGATCGGGCTCTCTGTCAGGCCAGTCTTAATCAGTCCACAAAAATGCTCGGTTTCGTAGTTAAGTCCGCCTGCGGTAAATGGCTCATCAAGTTCAACAATATGCCCATCTAAATAATTGATAGTAGCGCGGGCAGGGTTCCACCAGTTTTTGTGTATGGTGATATGGCCTAATGTGCCGCAAATCAGCGCGTCACCTTTACCATGTAAGTCAAACCCGCAATAAAACTGTCCGTAACCATGTGTATGCTCTGTTTGAAAGATAGAGAACATATCGATCTTGTTATCGCCAAACCGACCCATCGCCTGCACTTTTTTAGTGTTACCAAGCCACTCAACCGCGAGATAAGCTTCATATATGCCAATGCCCATAGTTGCGCCACCTACCAGGTCATAACTAAAATTAGGATGATTCAGACTAATGTCCGCAACTGATGATCCTGCTCTCACATAGCCTACCTCTCCAATAGGATCGGTAAGTAAATAGTCTTTTAATCGTCTGTATAAAGGAAAGAATGGTGGTTTCATGCCCTCCATAAATAATAGTTTTTTTGCTTTGGCTACTTTAAGTATAGTTTCCAAAATATGCAGGTTGATAGCAGCAGGCTTTTCACATAACACATGCTTACCTGCATTTAAGGCAGCAATACTGTATTCGGCATGGCTATCGGGTAAGGTGGCTATATAAACTGCATCAATATCGCTAGCAAGTAATTCCTCAACACTGTTACAGTCCATGCCACCATATTGCTCAACAAAAGCAGTTACAGTTTCCGGTCGTCTGGACCACGAGGCTATCAGCACACAATCGGGTAATGCGTTTAAACCCTGCATAAACCGGTGCGCAATACGCCCGCAACCTATTATCCCCCAACGGATCATATATTATTTTTTAGGTAGACGAAAAGTAATAAAATACAATGGCCGGTTTATTAAAAACCAGCCATCTAATATCCTAATTGATTTGCATTAATTCAATCCAAAACCAATTAAAACCAAAACGGCCCATAAAGGGCCGCCCGGTAAAAACAATAAAAACTAAAGATTATTCAACAGCGTCACCCTGCTTAATTTCATCAGACGCGTGTACCAATATTTTATCATTTGGTTTTAGGTTACCAAAAACCTCGGTAGAATCATTACCTACCAATCCTTCTTTAATATTCACCAGGCTGGCTTTGCCTGAATTATCCTGAATCACATACTCATGTTCTGTTGAGCGGATGATAGCCGCGTTAGGCACAAGCATAGATTTTGCACCCGAAAGCAATGGTATATTCACCTCGGCATACATACCCGGCTTTAATTGCCCATTTTTGTTTTCTACGTCAATTTCTATGGCTTCCTGCTGCATGCTGCCTAGTGAATTTGCCGAACGACTGATCTTAGCAGTTTCTGTTTGCCCCGGCATAGCATTAAATACAAAGGATACCGGTTGTGAAAGATCAACCTTATCAACATAATCTTCAGGAATAGCTACCGTAAGCCTCATTTTATGAATATCCTGCAAAACTAACATGGGTTGATCGGTTGCCTTTCCAGGTGCTACCAAAGCGCCCGGCGAAACATTACGATCAATGATCATACCATCAAAAGGCGCCGAGATCCTCAAATAAGAGTTCATTGTTCTAACAGATTGTACATTTGATACCTGTGCTTGCACCATAGCCTGATCGGCTTTCATTTTGGATTGGGCATCATCCAGATCCAATGGTGAAACCGACCCAGGTTCTTTAGCGGCTTCTTTCAAACGTTCATATTTTTCCTTACTGGCTTCCGCATTTTCTTTAGCCTGATCGTATTGTGAAGTCGCAGCCGCTAGTTGCGATTCCATTTCAGGCGCTTCCAAAATCATCAATAGCTGGCCTTTTTTTACTATCGAGCCACGGTCGACAAATAGCTGTTTCACAAATCCGTTAACTTTAGGGAATATATTCACCTCATTAAACGGTATTAACTGCCCCGGTAATTGTGCCGAGGTTGACAGCACCTTTTCGGATACTGTTGCATATTGGTATTTACTGGCTTGTTTAGTTGATTGCGCTGTAAGGTCAACCGGTTTTTGGTTACCGCTACAGGCTGCAAGAAACAAGCATATGGTTATTAAACAAATTAGGTATTTCATGATATAGTTGTATTTAAGTTTTCAGTATCGTTAGCGGCCCCAGGCATTAGTGATGGCTCTAGGTAAGTGGTTTTTTCCTGTATCCAGGCAAACATTAATGGTAAAATAAACAAGGCGGCAAGCGTTGAGGCTGCTAAACCACCAATAACCGCGCGGCCTAATGGGGCGGATTGCTCGCCGGCCTCGCCCATGCCTGATGCCATCGGGATCATACCGGCTATCATGGCAAAACTTGTCATGAGTATTGGCCTTAATCTGATGGAGGCACTGGTGACAGCCGCACGGGTGGAATCTTTAAACTCTAACCTGAGGCTTTCTCCATTAGTCACAATTAATATCGCGTTAGCAACAGATACACCTGTTGACATGATCATACCCATATAGGATTGCAGGTTAAGCGTTGAACCTGTAAGCAACAAGGCTGTAATGGAGCCCAAAATTACTGCCGGGATAGTTACTAAAACCGTAAGCGACAATTTGAAAGATTGATAATTAGCCGCCAGCAACAAGAAGATAACCAGAATCGCGAAGCCCAAGCCATTTTGCAAACTGGTTAATGTATCTGTTAACAAATTCGACATACCCTCAATGGTTGCCACTAATCCTTTTGGCGGTGTACCTAATGATTTTACAGCCTTTTGTACCGCGGCTGTTGCTGTGCCCAAATCCATTTTGCTGATGTTGGCACTTATGGTTATAAATCGGCGGGGGCCAGTGCGGTCATACTCGGCTGGGGTATAGCTTTGTTTAAAGGTAGCCACATCCGCAAGGGTTGGGCTGCTTTGGCCTTTTACCAACGGGATCTCCTTTAACGCGCTCATCGAGTTCATCACATATTCCGGTATCTCGGCCTGTACCTGGTAGGTGTAGGAATTGTTTTCATCCAGCCACAAGTTCTTCGTTGTGAAACGGCTTGATGAGGTACTCGCGGTAACAGATCTCGCGACATCGCTCACGTTTAGCCCCAACTGTGAAACTTTCAAACGATCCAGTGTGATGCCAATTACCGGGTAATCCAAAGGCTGATTGATCTGCACATCGCGCAAGTATGGAATCTGCTTCAGCTTGGCTAATACCTTATCGCCGTAGGTCTTTATTTGTTGCAGATCCTTACCTGCCACCTGAACCTCAATTGGTGTATTCGCACCCTGACTCATGATCTTTTCCGTCATGTCAATAGGTTCAAAGCTGATGGTCATTTCAGGAATTTCGGCCGCGATATTTTTGCGCAGCGCATCCTTTAGGTCATCCATATTAACATGGTAATTCTCATCCAGATTCACCTGTAACACGGCTTCATGTGTACCCGTGTTAAACACATACAGGTTACTACTACCAAAACTACTTGGCACCAAACCAATATAACCAGAAGTAATTTCTACATGATGATTTACCGTTTTATCGATGATTTGCAACACCTGTTTAAACTTATCCTCGGTAACCTCAAGCCGGGTACCCTGCGGTTCATCAATCCTCATCTGAAACTGCCCGTTATTGAGCTTTGGCATCATATCCTTACCAATAACCACAAATCCAACACCTGCTAAGCCAACAACTACTACCAGATATATAAAAATGATTAACTTTTTATTGGGCATTAATTTGTCCAATATCAATATAAAGCGCAGTTTCACACGTTCAAAAAAGTCGTTCTTTTCAGGCTCAGTTTCTTCTTCTTGCAGATGCTCATTTATCTGCTTCTCTTCCAATACATCAAAATCTTCTCCTGCATGCGCATGTGGCTTGCCGTGATGATACTGGTAACGCTCAGCTTTTATCATCCAGTTACTTAAAATTGGCACCAGTGTTTGCGCCAGGATGTATGATACGATCATGGTTAAACCAATCGACATCGAAAGCGGTAAAAACATCGCTTTAGGTACGCCATTCATCATAAACGATGGAGCGAATACTGCCAGGATACATAACAAGATTAGCAATAGTGGGAACGAGATCTCTTCGCAGGCATCATAAATGGCTAGCCGCTTGGGCTTGCCCATCTCCAAATGCTGGTGGATATTCTCGATAGTTACCGTAGCCTGATCAACGAGGATACCAATAGCCAGCGCCAACCCACTCAAGGTCATAATGTTGATGGTTTGCCCAAACAAACTCAGCAATAAAACACCAATTAATATAGATACCGGGATGGTGATCACCACAATTAAGCTGCTTCGCCAATCGCGCAGAAATAATAATACCATTAAACCGGTAAGCAAAGCGCCTAAACCACCCTCTGTCATCAAACTTTTCACCGCGTTTATTACGGCAACAGATTGATCAAACTCGTATGAGATTTTCACATCATTGGGTAATAAATTCTGCATCTCGGGCAGCTTGCTTTTTAAATCCTTTACCACCGACCAAGTTGAGGCTGATGCTGTTTTTACCACTGGGATATAAACCGATCGTTTGCCATTTATAAGCGCGTAATCCACCGTAATATCGGCGGCATCACTAACACGGGCTATATCTTTTATGTAGATAGGCACACCATTTTTGGTTAATACCGGGATGTTACCAAAGTTTGCTGAATTTTTAATTTGCGAATTCATCGTAGTTAAAAACATGGTATTATCTATCCTGATATTACCTGACGGCGACATCACGTTGTATTTTGCCAGGGCATCAACAACCTGATCGGGTGTCAGATCAAAGCTCCGTAGCTTGTCAGGATCGATGCTAAGGATGATCGACCTCGCATTTGAACCGAACGGTGGCGGAGCCGATAATCCGGGGATAGTAGCAAACATTGGCCTGATGCGGGTTGCCGCCAAATCATAAATATCTTTCAGGCTTTCTGTTTTGCTATCCAGCACCAGTTCGCCAACAGGTAATGATGAGGCATCATAACGAATGACCTGCGGAGGCAACGCGCCCGGCGGGAAAAAACTCTGTGCCCTGTTTACCTGCAATGCCACCTCGGCAGAAGCTTCGGCCATGTTGGTGCTTTCGTAAAAGGATATTTTAACAATTGTTAAGCCTTGTATGCTTTTACTGCTGATGTTTTTTACACCATCAACATATAAAAATTGGTTTTGCAAACCGGTGGCAAAAAAACCTTCCATTTGCTGCGGCGACATACCGCCGTAAGATTCGATAACATATATTGTAGGAAGATTAAGCTTCGGAAATATATCTATCGGTATATTGATTGCACTGAGCACTGCAAAAATCAAAAGGCTCATGGTTATCACCACTACGGTGATAGGCCTTTTCAGTGCGGATGTGACCATTGACATAATTAATTATTTTAATAAGTTTAAAACTGTATTTACCTGGTTCTCGGTAATCGCTTTCTGGAAAAGCGCACTCGAGTAATCGTATTTGGCCTGCATATAATCTGTTTCGGCACGATAAAGGATGTTTAAGGAAGCATCCAACGTAATAATATCCGATAAACCATTTTTATATAATGACAGGTTCTGCCTGTAACCATCGTTTGCCGCTTTAAGCTGTTTTGGAATTTCCTTTAGCCTGTTTATAGCCGTCTCCATTTCCACATCTGCCTGGCTGGCGCTTATATCAAGCAATTGCTGTTGCTCCTGTAATTTCTTCAACGAATAATCAGTACTCGCCTTTTGTGTGCGGAGCTTTAGTTGCTTTCTGCGCAAATCAAATAGATTATAGGAGATACCTATCCCCACCAAATAATTGGCGCGTTGAAAACCATATCCTGTTGAAAGGCTGTTATACTGCCCCGCGCCATCAATACTTGAGCCACGGTCCCAGGCTGCCGCCTCCAGCGATATTTTAGGATTATATTGTTTTTTTACGAGATCTTCCCGTTGTAAACTATTCTGATAAACAGAACGGTAATAATTTATCAATGGGTGATTTGTGGTATCCGCCGGAAATAAATAAGCAGTCGGCTGATCGATCAGGGTCATTTCAACCGTAGTATCAGGCACTATTGACTGATAGGGAAACCCGCTAACCGCCGACAGCTGCAATTGTACCTGTTTAAGTCGGTTACCAACTTCGATATAATTTAACCTTGCTTTTGATAATTCTGCTTCGGCTATACTGGTATCAACCCCAGCCCGTACTCCACTTTTTGCCAGCGACATAATGGAGTTTAAAATTTGCTGTGTGCGGGTAATATTGCGGTATTGAATACCCAACAGATCCTGCAAACGCAGTAATTGCAGATAATTACTGATGGTATATGCCCGCAAATCGTACTTTGATTGGGCATATTGGTTTTGTTGAACAGTAATATCTGAGTTGGCAACCTTGTTTTCGGCGTGGTATTTACCAAAGTTATAAACCTCCCAATTAAGGGCCGCTATACCCAGGTTGTCTGACACCGCGCTGGTTACACTGGTTGTATGGATACCACCTGAACTTGATGGAATAATCCCGAACCCGAAATATGGGCCGGTAGTATTGTTACTGGTACCAATATCGGCTTGATAATTTAAATTCAGATCAGGCAGCCAGTTATTTCTTACCTCTGCAGCCTGATCCTGTTTAATTTTGATGATGGATGAATCGGTAAGCAATTGCGGCGCTTTCTGATCAACGTTATTTAATAATTGCTTAAGTGTAATGGCAGATTGTTGCGCATTTGCTGTTATTGCAAACCCTAACAATAAAACAGCACTAAAGCATCGTTTTAAAATATACATGATGATTTTATAAGTTCATTTACAATTAGTTACCTCATATTAAGATAACTCGTTTGAAAGAAAAAAGTTCAATAAATTAACTGCACTCAATTAGTGAATTAACATTAATGATGATTGGTTGAGCCCGCTGTGAAAACAACTATGGCATAAATGAACTTCGATCAGATCCGGAAGGTGCAAAGCGTTAAATACGCGTACTGGTGGCTAAAAAAAGAATAGGAATCAGTAAAAACTAATTTCCGTTTTCTTCTTAAGGCTTCAAAAAAGGATATTAAAAAAAGGAAGGATATGCATAATGGAAAGGATGCGGTATAAAAGCTTATCGTTTTATCATTGATAATAACCTTATCCATGCGCCTAAGTATCAAACTGGTTGATGCCGGTGCAATTTCCTTACGTTTAAAAATAGAATTGTGTGATTGGTTGATGGAGAAATTTTGGCTGCTATAAGATGGAAGCAGCATAATGTGCGTTACAGTTATAAAAAAATAAACAAACAGGACTAATATTATATTCCAATTTATTTTTTTTATACTGTTGGGATTCATCACAATAAATAATATATGTTATTTATAATAATACATAACGCAATAACCGTGCAAATGTGCTAACAAATCAGCGGCTTAACCAAATGTAACACAAAAGTTGCATTTTATTGCACAAAAAAACTCCCGGCAATAATACCGGGAGTTTTAAAAACAGCTTTATTAACTATTACTATTTGTGCGTTAAATCTGTCATTCTTTTATCGTTTCCTTTTACAACAAACTCAATGCGCCTGTTTAACTGTCTTCCATCAGGATTGTCTTGCCCGTTAGGTAAAGAGTTTGGTGCAATTGGCCTGCTTCTGCCGTAACCTACCGCTGAAATTCTTGTCGCGGTGATTCCTTTGCTTATCATGTAATCAACACATGATTGTGCCCTGTCTTGTGATAATTTCAAG
>Ga0302302_1002841_pt1 | contig 10058 bp, 9 predicted proteins | sample III_Palsa_E1_3_FD_198766 | JGI IMG/M metagenome (GOLD analysis project Ga0302302, IMG submission 198766) | Peat permafrost microbial communities from Stordalen Mire near Abisko, Sweden - III_Palsa_E1_3 | ecosystem: Environmental > Terrestrial > Soil > Palsa > Peat permafrost | place: Sweden...
TCGGCGTTGACTTCGACGACGACGCCGATCTTGCCGTCGGTCGCGATGCCGATCAGGCCCTCGGCGGCGATGCGCCCGGCCTTCTTCGCGGCGGCCGCGAGGCCCTTCTTGCGCAGCCAGTCGATCGCCTGCTCGACGTCGCCGCCGACTTCGCTCAGCGCGCGCTTGCAATCCATCATGCCCGCGCCAGTCTTCTCGCGCAGCTCTTTGACCAGCGCGGCGGTGATCTCTGCCATCGGTATTCTCCTAGGAATTCGTCTGGTAACGGGTGCGGCGGAGCCGTGGGCTCCGTGACCGCAAAAATTTCCGCTCATTAAAGCGGCGCGTCGGTCGCCTTGCGGCGACCGACGCGTTTCACTTCACGCCAGGACGGGCCGATCAGGCCTCGGGCTGGACTTCCGGCTCGGCTTCGACCGGAGCAGCGACTTCGACCGGCGCGGCGGCGACTTCAGCCTCGGCCTCGGCTTCGATCGGCGCAGCCGCCAGCAGCTCTTCCTCGGTCGGCAGCTCTTCGGCGATCTCTTCGGCTTCGCCGACATCGACGCCCGACGCCATCAGTTCGGCCTGAATGCCCGAGAGCACCGAGCTGGAGACCAGGTCGCAATAGAGGTTGATCGCGCGCATCGCATCGTCGTTGCCCGGGATCGGGAAGGCGATATGGTCGGGCGACGAGTTGCTGTCGATCACGGCGATGACCGGAATGTTCAGCTTGGTCGCCTCTTCGATCGCGATCTTTTCCTTGTTGGTGTCGATCACGAAGATGAGGTCGGGCAGGCCGCCCATTTCCTTGATGCCGCCCAGCGCGCGCTCGAGCTTGTCGCGGTCACGCGTCAGCTCCAGCAGTTCGCGCTTGTTCATGCCGGCGGCCGGGTTCGAAATCTTCTCGTCGAGCTCGCGCAGGCGCTTGATCGAGAGCGAGATGGTCTTGAAGTTCGTGAGCATGCCGCCGAGCCAGCGGTGGTTCACGAAATACTGGCCGCAACGGCGGGCGGCGGCGGCGATCGGCTCCTGCGCCTGGCGCTTCGTGCCGACGAACAGCACGCGGCCACCGCTGGCGGTGGTCTGACGCACGGCCTCCAGCGCGCGGGCCAACAGCGGGACCGTCTGCTCGAGATCGATCACATGCACGCCGTTGCGCACGCCGAACAGATACGGCTGCATCTTCGGGTTCCAACGGCGGGTGTGATGGCCGAAATGAACGCCCGCTTCGAGGAGCTGGCGCATGGTGAAGCTCGGAATCGTCATGGTGTCTGCTAGACCCTTGTTTTCCGGTTGAGCCACCGCGGGAGAACCCCCGAAGGGGACCGGAGCCAGGCACGATGCGAATCTCTCGATCCGACCGCACGGCATACCCGCGTGAGTTTTTGCGACAATCGCGGCCGAGGTGATAGGCCCGGACGCCCGCTTTTGCAAGGAAAACCGGGCGAGGTTTTCTTGGATCAGCTCTGCGCGGCCGGAATTCCTGGACTCAGTCCAGCTTGACGCCCTTCGGGACCGCCGGCATGCCGGCGTCGGGCGGCAAGGCCAGCAGCTTGACGATCACGTCGCGGCTGCCGGCATTGGCGAAGCGCAGGGTCACCGGGAAGCTATCGCCGACTTTGAGCTTTTGTTTCACGTCGCGCAGAATCAAATGTGCCTCGCCCGGCTGCAGCACCGTCGGTGCGTGCGTCTCCAGCTCGAGTGCCATGACCGGCTCCAGGCTTTCGCCATGGCCCTTGGGCAGTGGCGCCAGCAGATCGATCTTGCCGGCGAGCGGCGACGAGGCGCCGATCAGGACGTCGTCGACGCCCTTGCCCAGACTGATGGTCATATAGACGAACAGGACATGCGCACGCGTGCTGCGCGCCGCCCAGGCGCCATCGATCGAGACCGGCTCGGGCGCGGCGGCGGCGCCGGCGGCCCAAAGCAGCAGAAGGACGGGGGCGCAGCGGCGCGCCCGTTTCAACAACATCCCGACCATTCCGCAGTCCCGGCCCCTCGGTATCAAATTATGTCAGCCGCCCCCGAGTATCAGAAATCGCTGACGTCGGCCACACCCGGGATCGCCTTGACCGCGGCGCGGGTCTGGCCGCCGATCGGGAAGAATCCCGGCAAGGTCAGCTCGACCTCGCGCCGATCGGCCGGCACCACGAGCCGGACCTTGCCGGTCTTGCCTTTGCCGACGTCGCGCAGGAACACGGCCTTCATCGCATCGATCGCCTGCGGGTCCCGCAGCACGACGCGCAAGCCCGCCGACGAGGCGGCGGCGGCATTGTCGAGCGTATCGATCGCCTGGCCGTTCAGCCGGACATTGTCGTCCTCCAGCTTGGCGTCGCAGGTGATCATCAGGGGCTGGCCGCTGTCCAGCAGCGGGCGCGCCTGGGCCAGGATCTCGGAGAACAGCATGACCTCGAACATGCCGGTCAGGTCCGACATGCCGACGAAGGCGAAGCGGTTGCCCTTGGCCGAGGTGCGCTCCTTGCGCGCGCCGACGATGCCGGCGAGACGCACCCTGCCCGGCTTGCCGCTTTGCAGATGGGCGACCAGCTTGCTCGACGGCACGACGCCCAGGCGCTTCAGCGCCGTCTCGTACGGATCGAGCGGATGGGCCGACAGGTAGAAGCCGATCGCCTCGAATTCCTGCTGCAGCCGATCCATGCTCGGCCATTCCGTCACAGGCGGCAGCGGCGGCTTCTTCAGCGTCACGCCACCGGCGCCGCCGAAGAAGCCCAGCTGGCTGGTCGAGCGCTCCTCCACGGCGGCGGCGGCCTGGCGCATGATGACCTCGGCGGCGGCGAAGCTCTGCGCCCGATTCGGGTTCAGATGATCGAACGCGCCCGCCTTGGCCAGATTCTCGAACTGCCGCTTGTTGAACTGCTTGGCGTCGAGCCGCTCGGCAAAATCGAACAGATCCTTGAACGGCCCCTTGCGCGTGCGCTCGGCCACGATCTCGGTCATGGCCTGGGCACCGACGCCCTTGACCGCCGCCAAGGCGTAGCGAATCGCCGCGTCCTCACCCACGCCCTCGACCGAGAAATCGACCTGGGAGCGGTTGATATCGGGCGGCAGCAGCTTGACGCCCATGCGCTGCAGTTCCTGGCGGAACACGTTCAGCTTGTCGGTATTGCCCAGATCGAGCGTCATCGACGCGGCCATCAGCTCGACCGGATGGTTGGCCTTCAGATAGGCCGTCTGATAGGCGATCAGCGCGTAGGGCGCGGCATGGCCCTTGTTGAAGCCATAGCCGGCGAATTTCGCCATCTTATCGAAGATAAGTTCGGCGGTCGGCGCATCGACGCCGTTCTTGGCGGCGCCGTCCTGGAACAGCTTGCGCTGCGCGTCCATCTCGGCCTTGATCTTCTTGCCCATGGCGCGGCGCAGCAGATCGGCGCCGCCCAGCGTATAGCCGCCCAGCACCTGGGCGATCTGCATGACCTGTTCCTGATAGGTCATCACGCCGTAGGTCTCTTCCAGAATGTGCTGGATCGCCGGGTTCATGTAGTCGGCGGCCTGCCGGCCGTGCTTGACCGCGATATATTCGGGAATCGAATCCATCGGGCCCGGCCGATAGAGCGACACGACCGCGATCAGATCCTCGAACTTGTTCGGCTGCAGCTTCTTCAGCAGGTCGCGCATGCCGGCGCCTTCGAACTGGAATACGCCGACCGTCTCGCCACGCGTCAGCATCTCGAAGCTCTTCTGATCGTCGAGCGGCATGGTCAGCACTTCGAGCGGCGTGCCGCGCGCATTGACCAGCTGCACCGCCCGATCGATCACGGTCAGCGTCTTCAAACCCAGGAAGTCGAATTTGACCAGCCCGGCATCCTCGACATATTTCATGTTGAACTGGGTGACCGGCATGTCCGAGCGCGGGTCGCGATACAGCGCCAGCAGCTTGTTCAGCGGCCGGTCGGCGATGACGACGCCGGCGGCATGGGTCGAGGCGTGGCGGTAGAGCCCTTCGAGCTTGATCGCGAGGCCGATCAGGCGGCCGACCGCCTCGTCGCCGTTGCGCATGGCGCGCAGCTGCTCGTCGCCGTCGAGCGCCTGCTGCAGCGTGACCGGGGCGGCCGGATTGTTCGGCACCAGCTTGCTGATCTTGTCGATCTGGCCATAGGGCATCTGCAGTACGCGGCCGACGTCGCGCAGCACGGCGCGCGCCTGCAGCTTACCGAAGGTGATGATCTGGGCGACCCGGTCGCGGCCGTATTTCTGCTGGACGTAGCGGATGACCTCGTCGCGCCGGTCCTGGCAGAAATCCACGTCGAAATCGGGCATGGAGACGCGTTCCGGATTGAGGAAGCGCTCGAAGAACAGGCCGAACTTGATCGGGTCGATATCGGTGATGGTCAGCGCCCAGGCGACGACCGAGCTGGCGCCCGAGCCACGACCCGGCCCGACCGGGATGCCCTGACGTTTGCCCCATTGGATGAAGTCGGCGACGATCAGGAAGTAACCCGGATAGCCCATCGTCTCGATAATCCAGGCGGTCGCGATACTTCTTCTCGATCGCGATCTTGTCGGCGTCGGGCGGCTGGACCGGGAAGACTTGCAGATTGAGCCGTCCGGTCAGGCCCTCGTGCGACATGGCACGGAGTTCGGCCACCTCGTCGCGGCCCGACTCGGTCGGGAACGGCGGCAGGATCGGCTTGATCTTCTTGACCCAGAAGCTGCAGCGCTGGGCGATGACCAACGTGTTGTCGCAGGCCTCGGGCAGATCGGCGAACAATTGCCGCATCTCGGCCGCCGGTTTGAAATGATGCTCCGGCGTCAGCCGCCGGCGCTCGGTCACATTGACCGTCACGCCCTCGGCGATGCACAGCAGCACGTCATGCGCCTCGTAGAAATCGCGCTGGGCGAAGAACACGTTGTTGGTCGCGACCAGCGGGATGTCCTGGGCATAGGCCAGATCGATCAGCGCGCCCTCGATGCGGTCCTGCTCGGGCATGCCATGGCGCATCAGCTCGACATAGAGCCGGTTCGGGAAGATCCGCGCCAGCCGCTCCAGGGTCTCCTTGGCGGCAACGGCATTGCCTTCCAGCAGCCGCCGGCCGACGGGGCCGCCGGGACCGCCGGTCAGGCACAGCAGATCGCCGCTCAGGCGGGCCAGATCGTCCATCGAGACCTGCGGCGTCTCGGCGCCGTCGGTCTCCATGAAGGATTTCGAGACCAGCTCGATCAGATTGCGGTAGCCGGCCTCGTTCTGGCACAGCAGCACGACCGGCTCCGGATCGGGCGGCCCCTTGTTCTGCCGGCCGGGTTCCTGGGCCGGCGCGCGGATGCCCAGCTCGCAGCCGATGATCGGCTGGATACCCTCACCCGAGAGCGTGACCGAGAATTCCAGTGCGCCAAATAAATTGCCGGCATCGGTCACCGCGACCGCCGGCATCTCCTGCTTCTTGCAGAGCCCGTAGAGCTCCTTGATCTTGATCGCGCCGGCGGACAGCGAATAGGCGGAGTGAACCCGGAGATGGACGAAATCCGCATGCGCCATGGGTTGTCAGCTCCGTTCGACCAGGACGCCGTCCTCCAGCGTCACGATCCGATCCATGCGCCGCGCCAGCTCCAGATTGTGGGTCGCGATCAGCGCGCCCAGCCCGACGTTGCGCACGATCGCGACCAGCGCGTTCATCACATCGTCGGCGGTGTGGTGGTCCAGATTGCCGGTCGGCTCGTCGCCGATCAAGACGCGTGGCGCGTTGGCCAGCGCGCGCACGATGGCGACGCGCTGCTGCTCGCCGCCCGACAGCTTGGCCGGCCGGTGGCTGGCGCGCTTGGCCAGGCCGACCATGCCCAGCAGCTCCATCGCCCGGGCGCGCGCCACGGATTTCGACAGGCCGGCGATCATCTGCGGCAGCATGACATTCTCGACCGCGGTAAATTCGGGCAGCAGATGGTGGAATTGATAGACGAAGCCGATCGAATTGCGGCGCATCGCCGTGCGCTCGCCGTCGCCCATGCGACCGCAATCGCGGCCCTGCAGCCAGACCTGCCCGCCGTCGGGTTTCTCCAGCAGACCCGCCACATGCAGCAGGGTCGACTTGCCGGCGCCGGACGGGCCGACCAGGGCGACGATCTCGCCCGGCTCCAGCGTCAGAGACGCGCCGCGCAGCACCGGCAGCGTCTCGCCCGCCTGATGGTAGGTCCGCTGGATGTCGATCAGATGCAGGGCGGCAGTCTCACTCATAGCGCAGCGCCTCGACCGGATCGAGCCGTGCCGCCCGCCAGGATGGATAGATGGTGGCCAGGAACGACAGCGCGAAGGCCATGCCGACGACCAATGCCACCTCGCCCGGCTCGACCTTGGCCGGCAGCGTCGACAGGAAATAGATCTCGTTGCTGAACAGGTCCGTGCCGGTGAAGCGCTGCAGCAGCTGACGGATCGCCTCGATATTGTCGGCGAAGGCGACGCCGAGGCCGAAGCCCAGGATCGTGCCCATCACGCCGACCGAGGCGCCGGCCAGGAAGAAGATGCGCAGGATCATGCCCTGGGTCGCCCCCATGGTGCGCAGGATGGCGATGTCCTTGGCCTTGTCCTTCACCAGCATGATCATGCTGGAGATGATGTTGAAGGCGGCAACCACGATGATCAGCGTCAGGATCAGGAACATCACGTTCCGCTCGGTCTGGATCGCGTTGAAGAACGCCATGTTCTCCTGCGTCCAGTCCTGCACGAAGGTGCCGGGCCCGGCGATCGAGCGGATCTGTCGGGTGATCGGCCCGATATTGTCCGGGTCCTTGACGAACACCTCGAGCAGCGACGCGGAATTCGGCACCTTGAAGAACAGCTGGGCCGACGGGAGCGCCATCAGCACGATGGTGGTGTCGTAGCGCGACTCGCCGACGTCGAAGATGGCGGCGATCTTGTAGGTCTTGACCCGCGGCGTGGTGCCGAACGCGGTCGCATTGCCGTCGGGCGACAGCAGCGTGACCGAATCGCCGAGCCGGACCGCGAGCGTGCGGGCGAGCCCGTCGCCGATCATGACCGAATCCTCGTCGAGCGCATCGAGCGATCCGGCCTCGATATGCTCGGCGATCAAGGCCTGCTTGCGGATGTCCTCGATCTTCTCGCCGCGCACCACCGCGCCGGTCGCGTGGCCGTTGGACGAGGCCAGAACCGGTCCTTGCACCAGCGGATGGACCGCGACGACGCCCGGCACCAGGGCGACCTTGCCGCTGAGCGCGTCGTAGTTCGGCAGATTGCCGCCGGCGCCATAGACGCTGAGATGGCCGCTTTCGCCGAGGATCTTGGCCAGAAACTCCGCGCGGAACCCGTTCATGACCGACATCACGATGATCAGCGTCGCCACGCCCAGGCCGATGCCGAGCAACGAAAAACCCGCGATGACGGAAATGAAGCCTTCCTGACGCCTGGCTCTCAGATAGCGGAAGGCGATCATCCGCTCGAACGTGCCGAAGATCATGGTCGGATCGAACTCTTGGGAAAGAAGGCTGCGGGATGCGCCGAACGGTATCCCGAAATTGTGGCGGGACTGTAGGCGAAGCCGCTCCGCCCTGTCCATGGGGCCGCAGGTTGGGCGTGACACCTTGTCCGCCCCTCCGCCCTGCGCCATCTTAACCCGGCCATGACAGAACCAACCCCCGCTCTCTTCGCCCCGATCGCGCTCCGCGGCCTTCATCTGGCCAATCGCATCGTGATCGCTCCCATGTGCCAGTATAGCGCCGAGGGCGGCGCCGCCCAGGCCTGGCATCTCCAGCATCTGGGCAGCCTCGCCTTGAGCGGCGCCGGCCTGCTCATGACCGAGGCGACGGCGGTCGAGGCCCAGGGCCGGATCACGCTCGGCTGCCTCGGCCTCTATGACGACCGGACCGAGGACGCGCTGACGCGCACCATCGCCGGCATTCGCGGCTTCGCCTCGACGCCGATCGGCCTGCAGCTGGGACACGCCGGGCGCAAGGCCGCTTCCCATGTGCCCTGGCATGGCGGCGGCCCGCTCGACGCCGACGAGGGGGCCTGGAAGCCGTCGGGCGCCTCGCCGATCCCCAATCTGGACCTGTGGCAGACGCCGGACGAGCTCGACCAGAATGGGCTCGCGCGGGTGAAAGCCGCTTTCGTTTCGACCACGCAACGAGCGTTACGGGCCGGTATCGACCTGCTGGAACTGCATGGCGCCCACGGCTATCTGCTACATACCTTCCTGTCGCCGCTGTCGAACCAGCGGACCGACGGCTATGGCGGCAGCCGGGTCAACCGCATGCGCTTCCCGCTCGAGGTGTTCGATGCGGTCCGCGCCGCCTGGCCGGACGACAAACCGCTCGGCATCCGCGTCTCGGCGACCGACTGGCTCGACGGCGGCCTGACCATCGAAGACACCATCGCGTTCGGCCATGAGTTGAAGGCGCGCGGCGTCGATTACGTCTGCGTGTCGAGCGGCGGCATCGGCCGGCCGCGCATCCCGGTCGCCGAAGGCTATCAGGTGCCCCTCGCCCGCCAGTTCAAGGCCGAGACCGGGATCGTCACCCGCGCGGTCGGCATGATCGCCCATCCGGACCATGCCGAAAAAATTCTGCGTGAGCAGGATGCCGACATGATCGCGCTGGCGCGCGCCGTCATCGACGATCCACGCTGGCCCTGGCATGCCGCGGCCAGACTCGGTACTAAGATCGCCTATCCGCCGCAATATGAGCGCGCGGCCCCGGCACTCTGGCCCGGATTCGGGCTTGCGCATGGATTAGCGGTCGCTCATAAGTAAGGCATTCGACCGACACCGCACCGGGTGCATTTTTTTTGTGCATTCGATTGCGTATCCCTCCGCGAGCCATGCGATTTTTCCCGCAATCCTGCAAAAAATCGCGTGACGGCTCTGCCGATTATTCGTACAGTCGGGTGACAAAAAAAAGGCCAGCACCATTGCTGGTACCGGCCCGAGTTTAGGGAGGAACCGCAGCAGCCCTCGGTCAACCGAGAGCAGCTACAAAAACAAGTCTGCCCAAAGGCAGAGCATAATGGCAAGAGCCTTTGGGCCTTGCCATTTTTTTTGTCATTTTCCCGGATTGAGGTCGGGCCGCAGCGCGGCGAGCACCAGTGTTTCGGTCTGCCGCATGTGCTGGTTCAGCAGCGCCACCGCCGTGTCGGCGTCCCGCTGCAGCGTCGCCGCCAGGATCCGGCTGTGCTCGTCGGCATCGTCGCGCCGGTCGGCGGACACGATGCGCGAGACTTGGCGATAGCGGTCGGCCGCGTCGAACAGGCTCGCGCATTGCTCCAGCATCCGCGGCGACCCGCAGGCGGCGATCAGCGCCGTGTGAAAATCCCGATGCGCCGCCTCCCAGACCGGGCTGCGCTGGCCGTCCGCCGACGCGCTGGCGCGCGGCGCCCGCATCAGCCGGTGGTGCGCCACGAGCAGCGCCTCTTCCCAGGCGCCGTCGCCCGCCGCGATCGCGGCCCGGAGTGCAGCCTCATTGAGCCAGCAGCGCATGCGCGTCAGGTCCCGCAGATCGGCCGCCTCGAGCGGCGCCACCCGAAAGCCGCGTTGATCAAGCTGACGCACCAGCCCTTCGGCCGACAGACGGTTCAAGGCCTCGCGCATCGGGCTGAGCCCGATGCCGAGCCGCTCGCACAATTGCTTGATGTGCAGCCGGCTGCCCGGCACCTGGTCACCGGTGATGATTTCCAGGCGAAGCTGGCCATAGGCGCTCGAAGCCAAGGTTCCGGCTTCGGCGGCGGGCGCGTGGGACGGTTCGATCATGGTTCGATCCGGATGAATAAAATCGATTTTCCCTTGTCGATATGGATTTTATCGATTTTAGTATCGTAAAACAAGGGAGAGAGACATGCGCTTCGCCAGTTTCGTTCATGCCGGAGAGAAGAGCTACGGCATCGTGATGCCGGGTGACCGCATCCTGGATCTGCCCGCCGCGGCCCAGTTGGCCGGCCTGGCCCTGCCCGCCGATTTTCTGGGACTCGTCGCCGCCGGCGCACCGGCGCTGGCCATGGTGCGGTCGCTGATGGCACGCGGCGGCCCGGCCCATGGCCTCGCCGAGGTTCGCCTGACCGCGCCGATCCCGCGCCCGACCAAGAACGTGTTCTGCGTCGGGCGGAATTACGTCGACCATGTCGC
>Ga0302302_1002854_pt1 | contig 10045 bp, 10 predicted proteins | sample III_Palsa_E1_3_FD_198766 | JGI IMG/M metagenome (GOLD analysis project Ga0302302, IMG submission 198766) | Peat permafrost microbial communities from Stordalen Mire near Abisko, Sweden - III_Palsa_E1_3 | ecosystem: Environmental > Terrestrial > Soil > Palsa > Peat permafrost | place: Sweden...
GACGAGAAACTGCTGGCGATCTGCGCGAACAAGCAGGTGAAGATGGTCAGCATCAAGCTGGGGCAGGGCGCCAAGCCGGGTATGGGCGGGCTGTTGCCAGCGGCCAAGGTCACGCCGGAAATCGCCGAGATCCGCGGCATTCCGGTCGGCAAGGATTCGCAGAGCCCCAACCGTCATCTGGATATCGGCAATATCCATCAGCTACTCGACAAGATCGCGCACATCCGCGAGCTCACCGGCAAGCCGGTGGGTTTCAAGGCCGTGTTTGGCGGCGTGGAATGGATCGCCGATCTGTGCGACGAGGTGAAAAAGCGCGGTATTCAAAGTGCGCCGGATTTCATTATCGTCGACGGTTCCGAGGGCGGCACCGGCGCCGCACCGCAGACGTTGATGGAAGGTGTCGGCCTGCCGTTGCACGAGGCCCTGCCGGCGTTGCTCGACGTGCTGATTACCAAGGGCCTGCGCGAGCGCGTCAAGGTGATCTGCTCGGGCAAATGCATCACCGCGTACGACGTGGCATGGGCGCTGTCGATCGGCGCAGATTTCGTCAACTCGGCGCGCGGCTTCATGCTAGCGTTGGGTTGCATCCAGTCACTGCAGTGCAATCGCAATACCTGTCCCACCGGGATCACGACGCAAAACACCAAACTGCAGCGCGGCCTGGTAGTCGCGGACAAAAGCGAGCGCGTCTATCACTATGCCGAAAACCTGATGCATGAGGTTGGCATCATCGCCCACAGCTGCGGCGTCAGCGAGCCGCGTCAGCTCAACCGCAGCCACTGCCGCGTGGTCGGCAACGATGGTTTGTCGGTGCCGTTGGAAAAGCTGTATCCGTATCCGAAGGTAGCGAAGCTGCCGGCAAATGCGTGACGGTAGGTTGGGGTGAGCGCATGCGAAGCCCAACCTACGGTTATTGCATCGCCACCCAGCTACCGGCCTGGCGAATTTCCAGCGGCTGAAAGCGGCGCTTGTAGTCCATCTTCGGATGGCCGTCTATCCAGAAGCCGAGGTAGAGCCACGGCATGCCGCGGCGTCGCGCCAATTCGATCTGTTTGAGGATCGCGAACGTCCCCAGGCTGCGCGCGGATTCGGCGGGATCGAAAAAGGTGTAGACGGCCGATACGCCGTTGAGGCACACGTCGGTGACGGCAATGCCCAACAGCCGCTCGGCCTGGCGAATCTCAAGGAATAGTGTGGGGCTCCACGGCGCGGTGAGGAAACGGCGGAAGTCGCTCGCTTCCGCGTCGTCCATGCCGCCACCGGCATGCCGGCTGCGCAGGTAGTTTTCGTATAGTGCGTGCCGTTCGCGGTTATAGCTGGGCATCGATTCGATGACATCGAGATCGGCATTGCGTTTCAGGCAGCGGCGCTGCGAGCGGTCCGGCTGGAATTTCTCCACGTCCACACGACACGGCGTGCAGGCCTGGCATTGCGGGCACTGGGGAAAATACAGGTGGCCACCAGCGCGACGAAAGCCCTGTTCCAGCGCTGGCCCATACAATTTGTCCAGCTGCGGTGCGGCCGGATCGATCACCAGATTCTGCGCCGTGCGATCGGCGTAATAACCGCACGCGTGGGGTAGCGTCTGGAACAGGCGGATGGTGGGTTCGGCGCGCATGCTTCGATTCTATGCCGGTGCGACCGCATGAAGCCATGCGGTCGACTTGAACCCACTGTTGCGCGGCTAGACGATATGCATGTAGCGCAGCACCACCATGGCGCAGGCCGCGATCACGGCGATCATCACGATGCGCCGCACGCGCACCACCGTACCGCGGCGCTGGATGGTCGGCGTGGGGTTACGTACGGCAGCCAGTTCATCGGCGTGGCGGATGACCGGCTCGATGCCGATGCTTCGCATCAGTTCGCGCGCGCGGGTGTAGTCGTCGGCCCGGCTGATCCAGACCTGTGGCCACGCTTCGCGGTTGTCCGTACGCTCGGAGTAGCTGAAGCGCTGGTAGCCCGGCCGGTTCCAGTTGGAGCGGTTGGTAACCATGGTCTCGATGGCGTGTTCGCTCATGAGGGCGACGACGCGGTCGATGTTTTCTTGTCGCTGGGAGGTATAGATCTGGCGCATGCGTGCAGTGTATCAATCGCCGCGAAGGCGGATGAGGCCTTCCTGGGCTGTGGAGGCCACCAAACGGCCGTCGCGGCTGAAAATCTGGCCGCGGGCAAAGCCACGAGCGCCTTGCGCGGTGGGGCTGTCAAACGAGTACAGCAGCCACTCGTCGGTGCGGAACGGTCGGTGGAACCAGATGGCGTGGTCGAGGCTGGCCATCTGCACATTGTGCGTGTAGTACGAAATGCCGTGCGGCAGCGTGGCGGTGCCGATCAGGTTGAAGTCCGACGCGTAGGCAAGCAGGGCGCGATGCAGCGCGGGCGAGTCGTCCACCGGCGCGGCCACGCGAAACCAGATGTGCTGGATCGGCGGGCGCTTGACCGGGTTGAGCCGGTCCTGCGTCCACACGTGGCGGAATTCGATCGGCGAATCCACGCCTAGCCAGCGTTGCAGTTTCACCGGCAGCTTGGCCAACTGCTCGGCCCCCATGGGTTGCATGGGTTCGATGTCTTCCGGCGCGGGCACCTCCGGCATCGATGACTGGTGCTCGAAACTTTTCTCCGGCACCTGAAACGAAATGGAACCGTTGAGGATCGGCTGGCCGTGCTGGATCGCCACCACGCGGCGCGACGAGAAACTGCCGCCGTCTCGGGTGCGCTCCACGCTGTAGACGATCGGCGCGTCGATATCGCCGGCGCGCAGAAAATATGCGTGCAGCGAATGCGCTTCCCGTATGGGATCGACCGTGTTTTGTGCCGCTGCCAGCGCCTGTCCCAGCACCTGGCCGCCAAACACGAACTGCGTGCCGATGTCGCGGCTCTGGCCGCGGAACAGGTTGTCTTCCAGACGCTCGAGATGCAGCAGGTCGACCAGGTCGGCGACGTGATTTTCCATCATGGTGGCGACTCGGCGCGAATTGAATGCCGTGATTATAGCGGCAGGGCGTCGTCGCCCCGACGCGGGCGGTCAGGGCAGACGAGCCAATCCACTTAGTCTGAGCACCTGTTCCCAGGGGAACAGGTGACCCGGATCCAGCTTGCGCGACACGTCCTTCGAGGCGTCGTCACTGGCCGGTATGCGCGCGGTATCCAGGTCTTCATGTCCGGCGATGGCGTGCAGATTGGCGTGATTGAGGCGGAGTTGCTGAAGCAGGTCAACCAGCGCGGTGATCTGCGCGTCGGTGTATGGCTCGGTCATGATCTGGTGGCGCGAATCCCACCAGTGCGGATAGCGACCCAGGTTCACCAGCTCGATGCCGATGGAGTTCAGGTTGTGCCCGCGCACATGATGGGCGACGCGGGTGGTTGGAACATAGCCATAGATGGCACCGTCGCGATCAACGTAATAGTGCCCACAGTTGCCGGTGCCGTTTTCGTGCTGCGGCCTTTCGCCGTATTCGCGCGCGGTGGCCAGGTCCGGCAGTTCGGTGCAGTGGATCACCACCATTTCGACCGAGCCGGGGTCGCGCTCGGGCAGTTGATCGATATATGGCAGCGGCTGATCGTGGATGTTCAATGGCATAAGCCGAAGTCTCGCACGCGGAGAGGTCGGCCGGAAACGTCGGCCTGTTACCATGGACGACTCGCTTATTGCAGTTTCATGGAGTCGCCATGCGCGGCCATATCATTCTTTCCCACGGGCTGAATTCGGCACCGGATGCCACCAAGGTCAGCGCTTTGGCGGCACAGGCTGAGTCACAAGGGTGGCGAACCCAGCGGCCGGACTACCGTGACGACGACGCGCGCGGCATTGATGGCTGTGTGGCCCCGCGTATTGCCCGCCTGAGGGCCACCATCGAGGCGTCGCCTACGCCGCCGCTGCTGGTCGGTTCCAGCATGGGTGCCTTTGTTTCGGGGCTGGCCTCGCTGGATGTGCCGGTGCTTGGTCTGCTGCTGCTGGCCACGCCGAGCGTGATTCCCGGTTACGCGCGGCCGTTCGATCTGCGCTACGGGGTGCCCGCCATGTTGATTCACGGCTGGCGCGACGACGTTTGTCTGCCGGCCGGCATACACACGCTTGCCGCGCATCGAAGGCTGCCGCTACTCATGCTGGATGACGACCATCGTCTTGGCGCGAGCATGGATGCGATCTCCTTGCAGTTTCAGCGCATGCTCGATCAGCTGGTGGCCGCCGCATGAGCCATTACTTCGCCACCTGCCCGAAAGGGCTGGAGTATCTGCTGCGCGACGAGCTGATCGCGATGGGCGCCGTCGACGTGCGCGAGACGCTGGCCGGTGCGCACTTTTCCGGCACGCTGGAAACGGCATACCGCGCCTGCCTGTGGTCGCGCCTGGCCAGCCGCATTCTGCTGCCGCTGGCGGATTTCGATGCGGCCGACGACGACGCGCTGTATCGCGGTGTGCAGTCGATCGACTGGAGCACGCACTTGGCTGCGCATGGCACGCTGTCGGTCGATGCCGGCACGGCGCTGAGCAAACTCACCCACAGCCAGTTCATCGCGCAGCGGGTCAAGGATGCCGTGGTTGACCAGTTTCGTCAGCGCGACGGCAATCGGCCGGGCGTGGATACCGATGAGCCGGATATCCGCATCAACCTGCGTCTGCGTCGTGATCGTGCCACCGTGTCGCTCGACCTGGCCGGCACGCCGCTACATCGTCGTGGCTGGCGCGAAGTGCAGGGCGAAGCGCCGCTGAAGGAAAACCTCGCTGCCGCGATGCTGCTGCGCGCGCGCTGGCCGGAAGTTTATGCCGCTGGTGGCGCGCTGCTCGATCCCATGTGCGGCTCGGGCACGCTGCTGATCGAAGGCGCGCTAATGGCGGCGGACGTGGCGCCAGGTTTGCGCCGCGAATACTTCGGCTTTCTCGGCTGGCACCAGCACGATATCGCGTTGTGGCGTGGCCTGTTGAACGAAGCGACCGAGCGCGCTGAAAAGGGCCTGCGTGAACTGCGCAGCGTGTTCTTTGGCAGTGATGCCGACCCGCGCATGGTTCAGACGTCCAAACGCAATGCGCAGGAAGCGGGCGTGGCCGGATTCTTCACGCTGGATCGGCAAGAGGTATCGCACGCCGCGCCGCCGCCGGGTATCGACTATGGTCTGGTCATCACCAATCCACCATATGGCGAGCGCCTGGGCGAACGTGCCGAGATGCCGTTGCTTTATCGCGCCGTTGGCGATGCCTTGCGTGCCCGCTTCACCGGTTGGCGCGCTGCCGTGCTGGCCGGCGACGTCGAGCTTGGTCGGGCGATGCAGCTGCATGCTGACAAGCGCTACACGCTGTACAACGGCGCGCTGGAAACCGTGCTGCTCACGTTCGACCTGAGCAAGCGTGACGAAGCACCGCGCGAGCCCAAGCCGTTGTCAGCTGGCGCGCAGATGCTGAAGAATAGGCTGGAAAAAAACGTCAAGCATTTGCGCAAGCGGCTGACCCGCGAGGGCGTGCACTGCTGGCGCGCCTATGATCAGGATCTGCCCGAGTATGCCGCGGCGATCGACGTCTACGGCGACACGCACGGCAACGATCATTTGCATATCCAGGAATATCGCGCGCCAGCCGATGTGCCGCCGGACATTGCGCGATTGCGCATGCGTGAGATTGCGCGAGTCGCGGGCGAGGTGCTCAACGTGCCGCGTGAGCGCATCGCGCTGAAAACGCGTGAGCGCGGCAAGGGCGGTTCGAAGTACGGACAGCTCGACCAGCGCAACGAGTTCATCGAGGTGGAAGAGGACAGCCTGAAGTTTCTGGTCAACCTCACCGACTATCTGGATACCGGTCTGTTTCTCGACCACCGATTGGTGCGTGGAAAAGTGCGCGAGCTGGCCGATGGCAAGTGTTTCCTCAACCTGTTTGCGTATACCGCGACGGCAAGCGTGCACGCGGCCGCGGGCGGCGCATTGGAAACCACCAGTGTGGATCTCTCGGCCACGTATCTGGAATGGGCCTCGCGCAATCTCGCGCTCAACGGATTCAGCGGCGCAAGTCATCGGCTGATGCAGTTCGACGCGCTGGAATTCCTGCAGCGCGACCGCGGGCATTACGGGCTGATCTTTGTCGATCCGCCGACGTTTTCCAATTCCAAGCGGGCGGAGGATTTCGATGTGCAGCGCGATCACGTCAAACTGCTCGATGCGTGCAATGAGCGGCTGACGCGTGATGGCGTGATTGTGTTTTCCAACAATTTCCGTCGCTTCAAACTGGACAAGGCAGAGCTGGAGCAGCGCTTCGATATTGAAGAGTGGACAGTGCCGAGTATCCCGTTCGATTTCGCCCGTCGCGCCGACATTCACAGCTGCTGGCTGTTGCGTCGCCGCCCGGCTGACCCGGGAATAAATCCATGGGATTCGGCCCGCATTAAAAAGTAAACGCTTCAGTTCACATTAAGCCCGAAAAGCCGAGCATAGGCATCGTACTAAGGGCCGAGAAAGGCTCGTACACACGGAGAATTACCATGAGCATCAAACGTTTCAGTAGTGCAAGCAAGCTGTTGGCCCTCGGCCTTGGTGTGGCGGCTGCGGTGGCAATGCCACTTTCTGCTTCGGCACGCGGCTGGGGCGGTGGTTATCACGGTGGCTACGGTGGCTATCACGGCGGTTATTATCGTGGCGGTCGTGGCGGCTACTGGAGCGGTGGTCGCTGGATCGGCGGCGCCCTTGTTGCTGGCTTGGTCGGCGGCTTGGTTTACAGCGCAACGCGTCCGGCACCGGTGTATTACGGCGGCCCGCCAGTTGTGTATTCGCAGCCAGGCGTAGTGTATGAGAATGCCCCGGTCGTAACTCGGACCGTGACGACGTACAGCCAGCCTACGCAGTATGTTCGCGACGATGGCTACTACGGTAACTAAGTAACCGTTTGTAAGTGTTGTAGTGTACAAAAAGCCCGGCCTTAAGCCGGGCTTTTTGTTTGCCTGTGTGCCTTGGTCGAGCAGTCCATCGCATCAACCGCCGCCGCGCAACGTATCCTTCCCCGGGTTGGTGAAGTGCAACAGCCCAATCACAAGATTTCAACGCTTGCCACGGCATGCTTGTGAATATGTTTTCCAGTCATCCTTCATACCTCGAGGCCTTCTGTACTGCAGCTGCGCCGATGGTATCGGCGGTGTTGTCGTGATGGCTGGCGAGCGTTTCCTGGCAGCTGCCAATGCAGCCACTCAGTTCGAGGCCGTCCGTCGGAGAACCACGCAGCTGGTCATGGGCTTGAGTGCGGAAGACATGCTGGTGCAATCGATGCCGGATGCCAGCCCCAGCAAATGGCATTTGGCGCATACCACCTGGTTTTTCGAACACTTCGTGCTTGGTCGTAACCCTTCCTATCAGACGCGTGATCCGGCGTGGCACTTTCTCTTCAATTCCTACTATCAGTCGATCGGGCCGATGCATGCCCGGCCTCAGCGCGGGCTGATTTCGCGACCTTCTCTGGCTGAGGTGTTGGGTTATCGCGAACGCGTCGACGCGGCAGTGTGCGAGCTGTTGGCGCGCGATAGTGATCCTGAGCTAGTCGAACTGGTGGAGCTGGGGCTGCAACACGAGCAGCAGCATCAGGAGCTGTTGCTGACCGATATCAAGCATGCGTTCTGGTGCAACCCGCTGATGCCTGCCTATCACGAGAGCAAAGCGGCTTCGGCTTCATCGCGTTCGGTGCCCTTGCGTTTCATTGGTGGGCGCGAGGGTGTGGTTGAAATCGGCCATCGCGGCGAAGGTTTCGCCTTCGACAGCGAAACGCCGCGCCACCGCACGCTGTTGCAGCCGCACGCGCTGGCCAATCGACTGGTAACCAATGCCGAGTACCTCGCGTTTGTGCGCGAGGGTGGTTATCGCGAGCCAGGCCTGTGGCTTTCTGACGGCTGGGCGACCGTGCAGCGCGAAGACTGGCAGCGCCCGATCTATTGGCAAGACGATCTGGCCAGCGAATTCACTCTGGCTGGCGTGGAGGAAATTCACCCGAACGATCCGGTTTCGCACCTCAGCTATTTTGAAGCTGAAGCATTTGCCCGCTGGGCCGGCGCGCGCTTGCCGACGGAAGCCGAATGGGAATCTGCCGCGCAGAGCCTGCCGATCAACGGAAATTTCCAGGATGAGCAACGGTTTCATCCTGCCGCGGCTGTCGCCGGGGATGGCCTGTTGCAAATGTACGGCGATGTCTGGGAATGGACGGCATCGCCTTACATCAGCTATCCGGGTTTTCAGCCCTTGCCCGGCTCGCTCGGCGAGTACAACGGCAAATTCATGAGCGGACAATGGATCCTGCGCGGTGGCTCGTGTGTCACGCCACGGGACCACATCCGCGCCAGCTACCGAAACTTTTTTCCACCCCATGCCCGTTGGCAGTTTGCCGGGCTACGATTGGGACAAGATCAATGAATGCGCAAGTCTCGGGTCTCAGCGATGACGATCGTCGTCCACCTTCCAACGAGTTGCTTGAAATTGCCCAGCGCGGTTTGGCGCTGAAGCCGAAGCGGCTGCCTTCCTGGCTGTTCTATGACGAGCGCGGCTCCGCGCTGTTCGATGAGATCTGCGAGCAACCCGAGTATTACCTGACGCGCAGCGAGATCGCGTTGATGGACGAGCATGCGGGCAGCATTGCCGATACCTTGGGCAGCGATGTGCGCCTGGTCGAGTACGGCAGTGGAAATGCTCGCAAGACAAGCATGCTGTTGCAACATCTGCACGAGCCGGTGGCCTATGTGCCGGTGGAAATTTCAGCCGAACCGTTGCGCGAGAGTGTCGAGCGACTGGCTAGGGAATTTCCCTCGTTGCCGGTACAGCCGTTGTGCGCGGATTTTACCAAGCCGCTGCGCCTGCCGATTCCGCCGCGCGCTCCGCGTCGCACCGTGTTGTACTTTCCGGGTTCGACCATCGGCAATTTCGACAACCGCGGTGCGGCCGTTCTGCTGCGCAAGATGCGCAACGAAATGGGCGATGCCGGCGGCATATTGATCGGCGTCGACCTGAAGAAAGATCCTGATCTGATCGAAGCGGCTTATAACGATCACGCAGGCGTCACTTCGGCGTTTACGCTCAACATGCTGACGCGCCTCAACCGTGATGTAGGCAGCGACTTCGACCTGTCGGCCTTCCGCCATCGCGCGCATTACAATCCGATGGCGGGCCGGATCGAAACGCACATCGTCAGTGCGAAATCGCAGCAAGTAAAACTGGGCCGAACCCACGTCGCCTTCCGTGAGGACGAGGCGATCCTGGTCGAGTACAGCTGCAAGTATTCCCTTGCCGACTTCGATGCGCTGGCCGCCAAGGCCGGGTTGACCGTACTTCGCGTATGGACCGATGCGCAACAGATGTTCAGCGTGCAGTATCTGGTGCGAGCCCGTACGGTAGCGCGCTGAGCTTGAATCGGAGTGCCTACTGGCATTTCGTGTCCTGCTTGAAGTCATCTAACTCGAAGTCATCAAAAACAAATCCGCCTTAAAGGCGGATTTGTTTTTGTCAGTTACCGTTGTTGGCTGGCTTGGTTGTTGGCCGACCAGGCGGCCGCTGTTGCCCGGGGTTGGGACGGTTATTGCCAGAGCCTGGCCGCTGATTGCCGCTTGCGGGATTGCCCTGGCCCGGTCGCGATGGTCTGTTGCCGTTCTGATTGCCTTGACCGGGCCGGCCAGGACCGCCAGCTCCAGGTTGTGGACGGACGGGTGGACGATTGCCTGCGGGCGGACGGGATGGACGCGAAGGTGGACGGTGCTGCACCGGCGGCCGCGACGGAGGACGCTGAATCGGGCGCGGCGGTGGACGGTGGGGCATCGGACGGCTGTACCAGCGACTGCGGTCGCGGTAGAACGGTCGATTCTGATAATAACTGCCCCAGTAGCTACCGATAACGAAGCTGACGATCGGTATGCCGATCTGTGCGCCGTAGGCCGGCACCAGCACGCGCTGATTCTGATAGTTGTATTGCAGGTAATTGCCAGCAACCCAGCCGCGGTTGCCGAAAGCGATGACATCGCACCATTCCCAGCCGTCTGTGCATCCCTGGATGGCTAGCTGAGTACCCACGGGAATCGTGGCGATCAGCGGGTAGC
>Ga0302302_1002857_pt1 | contig 10042 bp, 8 predicted proteins | sample III_Palsa_E1_3_FD_198766 | JGI IMG/M metagenome (GOLD analysis project Ga0302302, IMG submission 198766) | Peat permafrost microbial communities from Stordalen Mire near Abisko, Sweden - III_Palsa_E1_3 | ecosystem: Environmental > Terrestrial > Soil > Palsa > Peat permafrost | place: Sweden...
GGCCGATAATAAGCCGGCCGAGCGGGATAAACGACACACGCAGAAAGCGCTGCGGCCGCAAATGCAATGGCGACTAGAGTCTTAAGCATGAGTGTCTGCCTTTACCTGGGAGGTGACGTAGCGACGAAAAGCGGTGGTGGATGCTGATTTAGCGTGCCCAGTGACCTTCGATCCAGCGCCAGTTCGGTCCGCGTTGCACCCAGTGACCCGGCACCCAATGTGCGCCAACCCGTACCGGCCGCCAGTGGCCCGGCACCCATTCATAGCCGCGGCCGGCCCAGCGCCAGTGGCCGCCGTCCCACACATAACCGGGACGCCCTGCAGGAACGACTTCCGTGCGCATCGGCGGCGGTGCCGACGGGGCGATGATCACCTCTTGCGCGAATGCTGACACGCTGGTCAGCGCGGCGAGGGCGGTAACGACGGCCAAAACGGCCTTGACCGCGAACGTGGGCGAAGCCCGTTTTCTTAGTGTTTTCATAACGGTTCCTTGGAGTAGAAAAGACGCTCGATGCAGGTGCTGTCGAGTGCTTAAACGCGAGCTCCCTGGAAATCCGTCGCACGATTTTGAGTATTTTCACGCGGGCTGAAACAGGGCGAGATGTCGCAATGCGGCCACCCGCATAGAAGTGGCTAAGTGCGCCGCTTTCCCTTATCCCTTGTCATTCCGTTCCGATCTTGACGCTCCCCAAAGTCACGGAACTCAGAAATCTTCTGACAAATAGTTGAAAACTTTCCTAAAGTATTTAGTCGGCTTACCGTAATCTATGGGTAATTGATCGTAACATTAAGTAACATGCGCTTCCGCTCATTTGCGACTTCAACAAACGACTTCAACGAACGATTTAAGCGGCTTTTTTCGGCTCGTGTCACGAAAGTGCCATCGCGTGTAAAGGCTGGATGTTGATCAGCCCAACCCGGGGATAATCTAAGGGAGTTCCAGTTTCTATGTCTGACGCAATCAAGTCCGCGGGACAATCGCTAATCAACGGCTCGACCGGCAAGAATACCGATGTACCCGCGCTTGTCGCGGCTATCGTCAATGCACGGGTTGCCGGATTAAACGCGGCTAACGCGGCAAAACAGAAAACGAGCACCTCGCAACTGACCGCTGTCGGGTCGTTGAAATCGGTCATGTCGCTGCTGCAAAGCGCGCTGGCGTCGCTGTCGGACGGCACCGCGTTGTCCGCTGTCACCGCCAAGGCGGACGGCAAGGGCTTGACGGCTGTTGCAGGCAAGGGCGCCACGACGGGCAGCTATGCGATCCAGGTCACCAATATCGCGACATCGCAAAGTATCACCTCAGGTGCGTTCGGCGCCAAGGAAACGCTCGGCACGGGCACGCTGAAACTCTCCGTGGGCGGCGCGGACGTTTCGATCAAGATCGATTCGTCGAATAACACGCTGACCGGCGTTGCAGCCGCGATCAATTCTGCGTCCGGCAATCCCGGCGTAACCGCGACGGTGATCACCGGCACGGACGGCGCGCATCTCGTGCTGCACTCGTCGACCACGGGCGTGGCGAATGGCATCTCGGTGGAGGTCACGCCGGCCGGCTCGGGCGACAACAGCGGGTTATCGAAGCTCAACGTCAGCTCGTCCACATCGACCGTCGATCCATCGGACCCGACCAAGACCGTTGCGCCCTATACGACCATCGGGACATCGGCGAACTGGAAGCAAACCGCGGCTGGCAAGGACGCGTTGCTGACGGTGGCCGGCACGGAGGTCAGCAGCCCGACCAACAGCGTGACATCGGCTATTGCGGGTCTGTCGATCAACCTGACCTCCGAGTCCGTGGGCACGACCCAGACGCTGAGCATCACCTCCGACACGACCGCCCAGCACACGTCGATCAAGGCCTTCGTCACCGCGTATAACAACTTCGTCAACATGGCGACGTCGCTGACTTCTTTCGACAAGTCGCAACCCAAGGGCTCGCAGGGCGGTCCGTTGCTCGGCGACTCGATGATGAATACGGTCAGGAATGCGCTTGCAACCGCGATCAGCAAGGGCGTCCCGACTGCTGCGGGCGGGGACAAGGGAATGGCGAACCTGGGGACGATCGGTATCACGCTGCAAGAGGGCGGCACGTTGAAGATCGACGATACCGCGCTGAACGCGGCGCTGGCCAACAAGCCCGGCACGGTCAACGCGTTGTTCAATTCGAGGTCCGGCCTGGGTGCCGAGATGAACAAGACGCTCACGACCTTTCTGAAGAAAGACGGCCTGCTCGATACGAGGACAACGTCACTCAACAAGGACCTCGATAACATCAAGGTTCAGGGCACGAAGCTGGACGCATTCGCCACGCAACTGACGAATAGCTACAACGCGCAGTTCACTGCACTCAACACGCTGATGGCGCATATGAGCAGCAATGCGAGCTACCTGACCGCGTTGTTCGGCGGCGCCAACAGTGCGGGCGCACTGGCCGGAAACAAGGGTTGATGAGTTGATCAGGAACGCACTGCTCGACGAATGAAGATAAAAACGAACCGGGGCATCCTGACAGGACGCCCCGGTTCGTTATGCGAAGAAAAAAACGCGTGCGCTTGTTTCCTTGCGTTGCTTACTTGAAATCCCAGCGCATCTGCTCGACGATCCCGATGCCGCGCGACGTCCGCACGCATTCGCTGACATAGTCGATAAACGGCAAGGGCTCGAAGCCGATCTCTTCGCGCAGGCGGCGGTTATCGAACTGGTAGTCCAGGTTGGCGAACCCAGCGTAGATGCCCAATGCGTGTTCGATCAGCCGCGCCGCGCCCGAGTTTTGACGCCCGACCACATCACGCGCGATCCTGCGGAAATCACGCGGTGCGCAGATGGAGTAGCGTTTCCCCGATATGCCCGTGGCCTCATCCATCGCGCCGATGATCTGCCCAATGGTCGGCGCCTCCGATCCTGCGGACACGTGGTAGGTGTCGAATGCAAGCGTCGGCTTGACGGCGAGCAAGGCCAGCGCGCGGGCGCAATCGTCGACCGAGATCACATCGAGCCGGGTCATTGCTCTCGCACTAAAGCGCCGCGCGCCATGCACCACGCGAAACACCCAGAAGATGCTCGGCGAGGGCAACGTGCCCAGCACCGTATGTCCGACGACAATCGATGGCCGCACCACGACCACTGGCAACGACGGGTAGTAGATGCGCAGGAGACGCTCGACGTCGCGTTTGCTCTGCGTATAGGGTACGAGGTGGTTCGCTTCGCCCCCGTTCTCGCTTCCGTTCTCGTCATATCCGAACGCGGACTCAGGCACGACCGGACTGCATTGCGTACCGCAGGCCATGGCCGTGCTGACGTGCAGAAAACGTCGCAGCACTCGGCTGTCGGCAAAGTGCGATGCGAAACGCAACGTGTCGCGCACATTGATATCGAGTACTTGCGAATTCATGGAGAACGACGCCATGGCGGCGCAGTTGATCACATGCGACGCCTCCGTCAGTCGCGCGAGATCCGCTTCCGTGAAATCACCGCCCAGGTCGCCCACGATCACGTTCGCCTCGGTCAGCCGTTGCGCGCGGACGTGCGGCAGGCCGCAACGTATGGCCGATGCACGCAGTCGGACCAGTGCCTCGGCCGCGTTCGCCGCGCGCACGAGGCACACGAGGCGTTCGATCAGACCGGCATTCATGAGCGTCACCAGCACCGTGCCGCCGATAAAACCCGTAGCACCGGTCAGCACCAGTCGATCGATGCCCACCACATGCATGCGCGTGGACGACGTAAGGCTGTCTTGCCAGGCGGTGGACAGAGGGGTTTGCCACGCAAACATAGCGTTCTCCGTGCAGAAGCAAAATGAGTAGCGGCGGGGGAGCGAATTGTTGCTACTCCGACGTCATGCCTAATATCGCCGCGTCTAATATCGCCGCGTCTAATATCGATAAGTCACTGCTGTCGTGGCGAAATAAGCGTTCTTCTTTTGCACGATCGGGCTATCGGCGGACGAACCGAGAATTCGCGTCATGCCGCCCGATGTCCGCAACGACCATTTCGGCGTAAAGGAATAGGTCCACGCGGCTGAGACCGTGGCGTTGTCGAAGCCGGCCTTCACCGAGTAGGGACGGAAGCCGCTGCTTGCAGACTGTGCGTCGGTGACGCCGAAGAAGGTCTGCGTGTAGCGACCGCTGCCGGCGTGCAGGCTGCCCGTGATGCTGATGTCGTTGGTGGCGGTGTGCAGAACCGGCGTGGAGACGTCGAGGTGCCCGCTGACGCCTCGGGTGGTGTGCGTGAGCGGTTGGTCGAGCGTCACGCTGATGGTCGTGTCACCGAACACCGTCGCGCCGACCTGGAACGACATCATCAGCGAGCCGGGAATGCGGCCCATGCCCTTCAGGTAGTTCGAGCCGGGCAGGTCGGCGCGATTGCTGTCGCTGCGGCCGAAGTCATAGTCGAGCGCGGTCGAGACGAAGATGCCGTTAGCGAAGGTCTTCTTGTAGCCGGCGCCTTCGAACGGGCTGATGAAGAGGCCGTTGGAAAATTCAGCAGAGAAGACGGGTGCGATCAGGCCACGGTAGTCCTTGCTGCCGAGGTAGCGCGGCGCGACTCCGGTTCCCAGTCCGAAGGTATAAAAATTCTCGGCATGCGCCATGGAGGAACACGTCAGGCCAAGCAGCGGGAGGCAAAGATAAGAGAGGCGTTTGCGCACGGTCAGGTCTTTTTTTAGGAGAGAAGCCGCAGTCTAGGGACGCGGTTGACCGGTGTCTGTTTTGAAGTTGCGCGAAATTGTGCTGAATTGTGTTCAAGTGTCCGCGAGTGTTGCGCACGGCCCTGCCCTACGCGCGCGAGGATAGAATCGGCGACTGCTAGAGCTGCCCCAAGTGCGGAGAAGAACAATGAACGAGGTCTCACCCAAGTACAACGTGTTGCTGATCGAGGACGACGATCGCCTCGCGCAACTGATCGGGGAGTATCTGGATGGCTATGAATTCGCGGTGACTATCGTGCGGCGCGGCGACACTGCGGTGGCCGCCGTACGCGAGCACAAACCGGCGCTGGTGATTCTCGACCTGATGTTGCCCAACATGGACGGCATGGAAGTGTGCCGGCGCATTCGCGGTTTTTCGAGCGTGCCGGTGTTGATCCTGACTGCTCGCGTCGATGTCTTCGACCAGGTTGCGGGACTTGAAACCGGTGCGGATGACTATGTCGTCAAGCCGATCGAACCGCGTGTGCTGGTGGCGCGCGCACGGGCGCTGCTCAGGCGCTCGCAGCCGGCTGAGGAAGTCATGACGCCCGCGGTGGTTGCCGGTACGCTCACGTTTGGCGAACTGGTGATCTCGCCGCCGAATCGCACCGTGACGTGGCGCGGCCAGGATATCGACCTGAAGACTGCTGAGTTCAACCTGCTCGTGATTCTCGCGCGCGCTGCGGGCACGGTGCTGAGCCGCGACGACATCCTCAAGCAATTGCGCGGCATCGAATTCGATGGGTTGGACCGTACCGTCGACTCGGGTATCTCGCGGCTGCGACGCCGCTTCGAAGACGCGTCGCCGGAGCCGCACAAGATCAAGACGATCTGGGGCCGCGGTTACCTGTTCAGCCCATCGGCGTGGGAGGATTGAATGCTGCGTTCCCTGATTCGGCTGTATTTGATCGTGCTGCTGGGCGGCGGCATAGCCATTGTGTTCGTCAATGAATACTTCTCACAACTCTTCCACGAACGGGTCACAGCGAACCAGCGCGAGAGCGTCAAGGCCTACGCGTTCGTGCTGACCGACTACCTGCAACGGCATCCGGGCGAGCAGCGGGCGGCTGCGCTGGCTGAACTGCAAAAACATGGCGACCAGGGTTTCAGCCTCCTCACGATGCAAGACATGATCCCTGTTCTCGATTCCGATCAGTTACGCGACCTCCGCGACGGCAAGCTGGTGCTAAGCGGGGATGCGAAGGATTACTACTTGCCGCTGCCTGACGGCACGATCGTTCACGCCCATCCCGATGAGCCCGGCAACCTGGACATCAAGGCACTGGCGTACGCCCTGGTCGCGCTGGCGACGCTGTTGTCCGTCGTCCTGTGGGTCCACTACCACTGGCGTGACTTGAGGAAACTCGAAGCCGCCGCCCGCGCGTTTGGCAAGGGCAAATTGTCGACTCGCGCGGAGCTGTCGAAGAAATCAAATATCTACGATCTGTCAAAGCAGTTCAACGAAATGGCCAGGCAGATTGAAGCGTCGATCCTGCATCAGCGCGACATGATGCATGGCATTTCACATGAACTGAAAACGCCTCTGGCACGCCTCGAATTCGGCCTTGCATTGTTGCAGTCACCTGAGTCGCCGGAGCGACAGCGCGAACGTCAACTCGCGCTGCGCCGCGACGTGCGAGAACTCGATGAACTCGTGACCGAGCTCCTTACGTTAAGCCGGCTTGAGCAAGGCGCGGAGCATATGGTGCTGATGCAGGTGTCAGTGAGCGAACTGCTGGACAGCGTGGCGGCGAGCATGGCCAACGACGTTGCCGACCGCGCGCTGAGCCTGTCTGTTTCAACGTCAGGCGCGCCCGCGAGTCATGTCTGCGATCCGAAGCTGGTCGCGCGGGCATTGTTGAACCTGATTCGCAACAGCACCCGCTACGCGCAGCGCGCCATCTCGTTGAGTGCATGTTTGGGGCCGGCGGGCGCACTCGTGCTGATCGTGGACGACGACGGTCCGGGCATTCCGGTTGCGGAGCGGGCGCGTGTCTTTGAACCGTTTCACCGGCTCGACGCAAGCCGCGACCGGCACACGGGCGGCTTCGGGCTCGGCCTGGCGATTGTGCGGCGCGTCGCGTTGGTACACGGCGGCGAGGTGCGGCTGGAAGAGTCCGCTTCGGGCGGCGCGCGTTTCCTGATCGCGTTGCCGTCCACGCCCTTGCCGGCAGCGGAAGGTACTTCAGGTGGCGCGACGGCTGTCCGGGAAACTAGAAGGCCGGCGACCCATCCCCTAGTTTGATCAAGGTTCCGATCTGCAAAACGCGCGTTCCGCAAGACGATACGCATGCGCGGGCGATCAAGGCCGCTGAAGTTTTCTTCGATCGCCAGCTAGGAGTGAGGCATTGACCGGGTTTGTTGCGGCCCGGTTTTAGCGGGCTCGGCGTGTTGAACGGAGTCAGTCCTCGTGACCATTTTGCCTGTCCGCAAAGTAGCGGGCGGGTGGCTTACCCAATGCCTTCTTGAACATGGTGATGAACGCGGTGACCGACTCGTAGCCGAGCTCTTCCGCCACCTGCTGAACCCGCGCACCGGCAGACAGGCGTTGCAACGCGATGACGATATGCAACTGCTGCCGCCAGCGGCCGAACGTCATGCCGGTCTCGTTCTTGACCAGGCGCGCCAGGGTGCGTTCGCTCATGGCGACCCTTTGGCCCCACTCGGCAAGGGTGCTTCGATCAGACGGATCACTTGTCAGTGCATCCGCAATTTGCCGCAGCCGCACGTGGGCCGATATCGGCAGATGGAGGTTCTCTATGGGCATCTGTGCGAGTTCGTCCAGCAAGACCGATGCGAGGCGCGCTGTGGGACCATCGACAGCGTAGAGGGGCGGCAAATTCGCCAGGTGCTCGATCAATTCCCGCACCAGCGGCGTGATGGCCAGCGTGCAACATTGGTCCGGCAAGCTCGCGGCATTTGTTTCCACAAACAGGAAACAGACGCGCCCGTTCGCTGTGACGCGATTGCTATGCAGCACGCCGCTTGGAATCCATACCGCGCACTGAGGCGGCACCATCCATAGCCCATCAGGCACTACACACGTCACGCCGCCATGCAGTGCAAGCACGAGCTGGCCTTTGCGGTGCCGATGCATGGGCGCTTCCACGCCGTTCTCGCGGGCATCGATACGCATCGCAACCGCGAGCCGGTGCACCGCATCCGGATCGAACTTCAGCGAATCTTCCAACGAGCGCACGGAAGACGACTTGGGTGACGCCATGAGAGAAGCCCTTGACGGAGGCAAAAGATGTTTGACCGGATTTAGCGATATTTTGTCATTATCGCGGAATTCTTGTCGATGACGAATGCGTACTCTGGTGTCTTGTCGTCTATCGTCGGGAAAAGTCTTCATGCAACGTCAATCAACTGTAGCCAGCGGTGCCTCACGACCGGTGTGGCTTGTCTTCGGAATCCTGCTGTTCGCGACCAACCTGCGCGCGCCGATCACCGGCGTCGCGCCACTGCTGGAAATGATCCAGAGCAGCCTGGGTCTTGGCACCACCGCCGCCGGGATGCTCATCACATTACCCTTGCTCGCGTTCGCTGTCGTATCGCCTTTTGCTGCGCTTTTAGCGAGGGAATATGGCCTTGAGCGTTCGCTGTTCATCGCTTTGGTGCTGATCGGAATGGGTATCGTCGTGCGCTCGACGGGACCGGTCTGGAGTCTTTATCTTGGGACCTGGATTATCGGCAGCGGCATCGCGATCGGCAACGTGCTGCTGCCCAGCCTGCTCAAGCGGGATTTTCCTGAGAAGGTCGCCACGCTCACCGCGGTCTATGCATTGACAATGGGCTTCGTGGCAGCAATCAGTTCGGCCATCGCAATACCGCTTGCGCGTTTTTCCGGCTTGGGGTGGCGGCTTGGCATTGCGATGTTTGTCATTCTTCCGTTTGTCAGTGCGGTCATATGGTTGCCGCAACTCCGCAGTCGTACGGCGCCGGCGCAAGGGACGGCCACGCCTCCGCATGGTGGGCGCGTGTGGCGTTCGGCTCTTGCTTGGCAAGTGACGCTGTTTCTGGGGCTCAACTCTTTTGTGTACTACGTCACGGTGAGCTGGCTTCCGACCATCCTGCGCGATGCCGGTTATTCACCGGAACATGCCGGGTCGCTGCATGGCGCGTTGCAACTTGCGACCGCCGTTCCCGCGTTGGTGCTCATGCCTGTGATGCGTCACTTGAAAGACCAGCGTCTGGCCGCTTTCAGTTCTTCGATCATTACCATGATTGGGTTGCTCGGTCTGTTGCTTGCGCCTGAGTGCGCAACGATCTGGACCGTGCTGGTAGGGATCGGAACGGGCGCGGCGATTATCCTGGGACTGGCATTCGTCAGTTTGCGGGCAAGCAGTGCGCATGAAGCGGCTGCTTTGTCGGGCATGGCTCAATGCGTTGGTTATCTGCTGGCCGCTCTGGGACCTACGCTCGTGGGCTGGTTGCATAGCGATTTGGGTGGCTGGGGTGTCCCCTTAAGTCTCTGCGCAGCGCTTTGCTTCGTGATGGCATTGTTCGGTTTGCTCGCGGGGCGCGCAATTCATATCGTAGGAGCGGTGGCGAGGCCTGGGCTTGCTTAGAGCGGCAACATTGCCGAAGCGGCGCGACGTGACTTAGCTTTAGCTAGGTTATACCGCTAACAGCTCCCAAGACTTTTTTGCCAGCATGCACATCATCGAACTGGCAGCAAAAATTACCCGTTACGCCCGGCACATTTTTACTCTTCTCCTAGGCGCGTTCTCGCTGGGCAGATCGTTAAATGTTGTCAGATCGAGGCCGACATTATTTCCTTTCGGCGCGAATGCGGAGACACTGTCATCACCCTTCCGAGGGTGTGTCCCGCGGCGAAGGTGATCCTCGTCGTGCTTAAGTCCCATCCCGCCCGGTTGGGACTTTTTTTTAACGTGCCGGTCATGCCAGATCCACTAGCCACTAGCCACTAGCCACTAGCCACTAGCGGGCAGAGCGTCAACTAGCGGCTTGTAAAAGCCAGGCCACGGCGGAACAGGTCACGCGCGATGGAACAGAAGAGCGCCGTGGTCTGCCCTTCGTCCTGAAGGCGGCGGCTCATGATGATCGGCGACGTGGGGCCGGGGTCGGGCAGGTGCCGGTAGACGACACCATGCACCCTTAAACCATCGACGCTCTCCGGTACCAGCGACACACCCACTCGCGCCGCAACGAGTCCAAGCGCTGTCTGCAATTCCCGCACTTCGTGTACGGCGGCAGGTTCAAGCGCATGATCGCGCAGTGCCGATAACTGCTGGTCCGCGTAACTCGGGCGCGGCGAACTCGGATACACAATCAGCGTCTCGCGAGCCATATCCTCCAGCGTCAATTCCACCGAAGCGTTTGCTAACGGAT
>Ga0302302_1002864_pt1 | contig 10027 bp, 8 predicted proteins | sample III_Palsa_E1_3_FD_198766 | JGI IMG/M metagenome (GOLD analysis project Ga0302302, IMG submission 198766) | Peat permafrost microbial communities from Stordalen Mire near Abisko, Sweden - III_Palsa_E1_3 | ecosystem: Environmental > Terrestrial > Soil > Palsa > Peat permafrost | place: Sweden...
CGATGCTATTGGCTTCCGTGATGTTGGAGTTGATGGACGAGCCGGGATCGATCGGGCTCGCCGAAGACAATGCCAGGTAGGGACGAACCTGAGTCAGGTTGGTTGCGCCAGCGGGACCGACGGGCTGGTTCTGGTTGGTCGCGATACGGAGGTGCTTGCCAACCGAGCCGTAGTAGCCCAAGGACGCCACAAAGCCAGCCGGAAGAGCCTGCTGCACGTTCAGGTTGAACGTCTCCGTGTACGCATTGCGGAAATTCGGGTTGACATTGGAGACCGAAAGCCCTGCCGCCAGCGCCGATCCGTAGAGGTTGGCGACGGGAATGGTGCTGGTGCTCGATCCAGTAAATGAGACCTTCTTGCTGATCGGAGGATTCGAGGTGAGGCCACCGACTACGGTCTCGACCGGCTGGTCGGTCATGAAGCCGTAGCCTCCGCGGATCACAGTCTTGCTGTTTCCGAAGACGTCCTCGGCAAACCCGACGCGGGGCTCAAGATTGTAGTTCTGCTTGTAGGGAGTGCTCGGCGAACCCGGCTGATTGATCTGGTTGAGCGATGGGCCAGCTGGGTTGAACAGGATGAACCGATTCTCCCCTTCGACCGGCGAGCCATTCCACTCGAAGCGCAGACCGGCTTCGAGAGTCAGTCTCGGCGTCGCTTTATAGTTGTCCTGCAAAAAGGCACCGACAGCGTTGATGTAGACCCGGCTGACGATGACATTCGGCGTAATGCTGAAGCCGCTGGCCTGACCGTTCGCGAAGATGTTGGAGCCCGCCACGCCGGTGGTGCCGGTGCTGGTCGCGAAGGTGAGGGTTCCGGTATCGCCGGTGAAGCTGGCTTCGAGGAAGCGGCGACCCTCGCCACCGAACTTGATGGTGTTCTTGCCGCGGAGCAGCGTTGCGGTATCGGAGATGACGCCCATGGTGTCATCGCGGCCCTGCGGGAAGCCCGAAGGTCCGCCGATCGTGAGGCTGATATCAGAGAAGGTTGTCTGCGGAATGCCGGCCTGGGCCTGCTGGCCGTCGATGATGTTTAGGCTGGTAGGACTGGTCGTAACGTTGGGACTGAAGACGATTGCGATCCGGTTGAATCCAACGCGGGCCTCGTTGACGAAGTTCGGTGTGAAGATGTGCGTCTCGTTGAAGGTGAGGACTTGACGATGAGCGTTGCGGTGATCGCCGAAGCCGGGGATGGTGTCGCCCTGCAGCGCTGGTTCCGTGCGGACGTCGGACTGGAAGGCATAGAAGGCGTGCAACTGATCCTTCGAGTTGAGAACCTGCAGTACGTCCATCGTGCCCTGGTCAATCTGCACCGGACCAGCAGTGAAACCGACGAAGTTGCTGCCGCTGTTCGCGATTGGAATGAGGTTGAGCAACGCGACCGCAGCGGGGTTTCCGATGCCGGTAATGTAGGCGCGCTGTGCCTGGGTGAAAACGGTGCTGTTCTGCAGGATTCCCTGGTGCTGGCGGAGACCCTCGTAGCTGGCGAAGAAGAAGGTGTGTCCCTTCCAGATTGGACCGCCGACCGAAGCGCCGAAGTTGTTGCGCTTGAGCGGAGCTTTGGCGCCCGCCTCGCCGAGAGATACCAGAGTGGCCGGATTGTAGCTGCGGTTGAAGTAGTTGCGGGCGTCGAGCGCCTCGTTGCGGAAGTAGTCGAAGACCTCTCCGTGGAACTTGTCCGTGCCGGAGCGGGTGCTCACGTTGACGATCGAACCCGAACTACGACCATATTCCGCCGAGAAGGTGGAGTTGTCGATCTTGAACTCCGACGTCGTGTTGATCGACGGCTGGAATGTGATCTGGTTCTGGCTCATGTCGTTCAGGTTTACGCCGTTGATCTGGAAGTTGACCGAGTCCTCGCGATTGCCGGCGGTGAGGAACGAGTTCGCGCCGAGCCCGCGGCTGGAACCCGTAAGGCTTCCAGCGACGTCGGCCACGACGCCACCGGGAGTGAGGACCGTCAGGTCGAGGAAGTGGCGGCCATTGAGCGGAAGTTCCTGCACGGTGTCCTTGTCGATGACCTGGCCAACGGTCATGGTCTGGGACTCGATCTGCGTGGCGGTGCTTGCGACCTCGATGGTCTCACCGGCTGAGGCGATTGCCAGGTGAAGGTTTACCGTAACGTTCTGATCGACGTCGAGCGTTACCTTCTGGACGGTGTCGGCGCTGAAACCGCTGGCGGTTGCCTGAATCTTGTAGTCACCGGGCTGCAGCGAAGGTGCAACATAGATGCCGGCGGCGTCGGTGACGAGCGTGCGGTCCGTTCCGTTGGCAAGCGAGTGAATGACGACCTGCGCATGCGGCAACACGGCACCGCTGGGGTCAGTCACGACACCGGTGAGCGTAGCCGTAGACTGGCCGACCGCTGCAATGGCCGACATGGCGAGCAGCACAACAAGAGATAACAAACGATGAAGCTTCACTGGAATCCTCCGAAGGGTATGGGCTCGGGAGCGAATCAGGTGGCCCCATGATGGAGTCCGCGCCGATGCTCAGAGCCTAGAAATTCATTATTTTGACGTGCGTCAATATTACGACAAATTTCATGCCGTGAGACGCCTGTTTGTGGTTGAAATTGATTGGATCAAAGTCTAATTCTGGTCGCAAACATAACCCATCTCCGACCCAGGCGAGGCATGCTCCGTTGGGTGCGGTAAGAGGCTTCTGTCGGGTGCGTGACGGACCCGCAGCGACTACTGGTTCGGCGGTGGTGGTACGGGTGTCGGAGCGAGGGGATTGTCATGCCGAATCCCACTTCTTAGCCCGGCCAGGATCTGCGTCTGGAAGTCCGCTGCGGCGCCAGGATTGTTCGGCAGAAAGAGCGTATTCGTCCCGCCGCGTGTGCCGATGTCACGCAAGGTATCGAAGTATTGCGTCAGCAGCACGAGCGCCATCACATCCTCGCTGGTTGCGCCCTTAACGCCCTGCTGAAAGTGCTCGATCGACGCCGACAGCCCGTCGATGATCGCCTGCCGCTCCGCCGCGATGCCCTTGCCCTGTAGCGCCTTCGATTCAGCCTCCGCCTCGGCTTGCTTTACTTTCAGGATCTTGTCGGCTTCGCCCCGCGCCATTGCCGCGACCTGCGACCGTTGCGCCGCGTTGATGTCGTTCATTGCCGTCTTCACCTTGGAGTCGGGGATGATATCCGTCACCAGCGCAGTCAGGATATTGAAGCCGAAACCGGACATGGTCGCGTCCAGTTCGTTCTTTACGGCGATCGAGATGCCGCTCATCTGGTCGAATGTCTCGTCGAGCGTCAGCTTCGGGACGTGACCAAGAATACTGTTGAAGACGAAGCTCTCGATCTGCTTCTGCGGGCTCGACAGTCTATAGAAGGCGTCGAAGATCTTGTCGTCGAGCACCTGGAACTGCACACTGACCGGGATCTGGACGAAGACGTTGTCCTTGGTCTTGGTCTCCACCTGGAACTGCGCCTGCTTCACCTGCAGGTCGACGATGAAGGCCTGCTCTGCGAAGGGGATGAGCATCTGCAAGCCTGGACGCACGATGCGATTGAACTTCCCGAAGCGTTCCACCACTCCGGCGGAAGCGGTGCGCACCGTAAAGAGGGTCTTGAGGACCGTGACCAGGACAAAGATCGCCAGGAATGCGATGAACACCAGAACGAATCCGCCGATTTGCATAGAGTGAATTTCTCCCGCGTAGCTGTGCCGCAAGCATACAGCACCTGCGTCAACGCCAACCGATCCACACGAGACGCGCCTACCATCTGTATATGGCTACTCACTTTTCTCCAGCCTCCATCAAGTTCCTGCGCGACCTGGCGAAGCACAACGATCGCGAGTGGTTTGAGCCGCGCAAGCCGATCTACGAGAAGGAGCTGAAGGCTCCGATGCTCGCGTTGATCGGCGAGATCACCGAAGCGATGCACGATTTCGCGCCGGACTTCATTCGGCCTCCGCAGAAGACGATGATGCGCATCTATCGGGATATACGGTTCAGCAAGGACAAGAAGCCATATAAGACGAACATCGCTGCATGGTGGGCGCGGCATGGGCTGGAGAAGACATCAGGCGGCGGCTTCTACTTCCATGTGACTGCGACGGAAGTCCACATCGCCGCCGGGTGTTATATGCCTGAGAAGGAGCAACTGCTCGCCATCCGGCGCATGTTGCTGGAGCGTCATGAAGAGTATCGCTCGATTGTGTCGTCGAAGAAGCTGCTCGCCGCGATGCAGCCGTTCGATGGGATGAAGATGACGCGCGGACCCAAGGGATTCCCTGCGGAACATCCAGGATTAGACCTGATTATGCAGAGGCAATGGGGTGTATCGTCGAGATTGCCGGTAGATGTGGCTCTGACGCCCGGTCTGCTGAAGGAGATCGTGAAGCGGTTCAAGCTTGCCGAGCCGTTGGTCTCCCTGCTGAATGGCCCGTTGGTGGAGCGCCCCAGGAAGGCTCTGTTTTAGCGGTGAAATGAAGGTTTTCTGCGAAAAATAGCCCAAAACCGGACAAAAACCAAAGAAAACCGGCAAAAACCTGTGGAAACCCCATAAAACCCGTTGACAAACGCCTCTCAACAGTCGATGGTTGATGTCGGTACGTTTCTCAAACCCGCATGGATACAGGCTATTTGCTATTGTTCGACCGGCGGGACCGGTGATTCAGACCACATACCAACCGCTTCCCCGGAAGCCATACTTTGACTGAAACAAGGAGCATCACCATGGCAAAAGGCATGACCAAAACCGCACTCGTAAAGCTTCTGGCAGAGAAGCAGGAACTCACCAACAAGCAGACCGCTGCTTTCCTCGAACTGCTCGCTGAGACTGCAGTGAAGGAGACCAAGAAGAACGGCGAGTTCACGATCCCTGGCATCGGCAAGCTGGTGAAGGCAGAGCGCAAGGCGCGCCTCGGCCGCAATCCCCAGACCGGCGAGACCATCAAGATCAAGGCGAAGACCGTCGTCAAGTTCCGCGTCGCGAAGACCGCGAAAGACACGATCGCCCCAGTGAAGAAGTAATTCAACCCGTTTACAACGCCGAGAGGACACCGGTCGGAGCGCGAAGAGGCGCTCCGGCCATTTTTAAGGACTCGTCTGCTTTGCAGCCGGCTGCAGAGCAACCGCCCTCGCCACCAGCGACACGCCGAGCGACACGACGATACACTTCGTCAGCAACACCGCGTCGTATCGCCACCCGGCAATTGCGAACGACCCCGCCACGCCCCACATATAGACCTCGCCGACTATCGCCTGCGGCCAGCGCGGCTTCAATCCAGTCGCGGCAATTCGCGCCCGAAGCGACGGCAGGATTCGCGGCACCAGCGCACAATACGCCGCGTACGGAGCCCCCAGCTTTGCTTCGAGGAAACTCTCCTCAGCAAGAATCAGCCTGATCTGCAGTACACCGATCGCAATAATCGCAAAGACCGCGCCACTGACCGGCATGAGCAGCGCCAACGCCAGGGTATGCAGAAACGTCCCAAGATACAGGGGATTTCGCGTGTGTCGGAACGGTCCGTCCTGCAACATGCCCGTTGCCGGCGAGGCCTCCGCCGTGTGCATCCCACTGGACTGCACGATGCTCGCGCCGAGATAGGCGGAGCCCCAGGTGCGCAGAATTGCCCCCGCCAGCGCGGCAGCAATCCCCGCTGCCAGGAGCACGTTAAAGGCCGTCGCAATATTCCCCACGCCCAGGCGCGACAACTGCACGGCCAGAATGCCCCAAAGATGGGCATTTGGCCCTGTGGAGTCCAGATGGAGCCCGTAGTTCCACGGGGCCGTGAAGCCGAGCACGAAGATGACACAATGGAGCGCAAAACGGTAGCGGTACTCGAAAGCTGAAGCGTTGAACATACATCTATCATAGGTGTGTGCAGGCGGACGCCAGTAATATGTAGTCATTTTGGTTACATATTATTGGCGGCGACATTGAATCCATTCATCCCTGCTAGTCGTTCGCCTGCGCGTTCAGCGCTGTAAGCAGAGCATCGAAATCTTCGAGGCCCGAATACTCGATGATCACCCTGCCCTTGCCCTTTTTGTCCTCGATCTTGACGCGCAGACCCAGGGCTCGCTGCAGACGATCCTGCGCCTCGTGCACGTTGGGATCCTGAGGCGGCTCGGCTTTCTGGTCTTTCGCTGCTTTGGACTCTGGATTCATGAGGCCGTGGATGTACGTCTCGGTTTGGCGCACGGACATCGACAGCGCCATCACCTTCTGCGCCGCAGCGGTAATCTGTTCAGGCGTCTGCAAGCCCAGCAGTGTCCGGGCATGGCCAAATGACAGTTCGCCGTCTTCAACCTTTTGCTGCACGGACACGGGAAGGCGCAGCAGGCGCAGGAAGTTTGCGACCGAAGCCCGCTCCTTGCCGGTGCGAACCGCCATCTGCTCCTGAGTCATCTTGAAATCGTTGGAAAGCCGCTGGTACGCCCGGGCCTGCTCCATCGGATTCAGGTCAGCGCGCTGGAGGTTCTCGACGATGGTCATCTCCATCGCCAATTCGTCGGACACCTGGCGGACGATCGCGGGGATGGTGGTCTTGGCCGCCTCTTTCGATGCCAGCAGCCGTCGTTCGCCGTTGATGAGCTGGTAGCGCCCATCAGTCAGCGGTCGCACGATGATCGGCTGTACGACGCCAGTAGCAGCGATACTCTGCGCCAACTCGGTGAGCTTGGCTGGGTCGAAGCTGGTCCGCGTCTGGAACGGATTGCGGTCGATCAACTCCAGCGGGATTTCCAGCGGCTTGCCTGTGATCTCGGCAGGGGCAGCGGGAGCCGGCGGAGGAGTTGCGGGGCGCGATGGTAGTAGGGCTTCGAGTCCACGCCCAAGGGCGCGGCGCTTCGGATCAAATTTCGGTTCGGTGGGTGGCATCTTGGGTAGACCTTCTTCTTGGAATTCGTTGAGGGGTGGCACTTTAGACAGCCGAAGCCAGAATCAAGTGATTTCGTTCGAGAATCTCGCGGGCCAGCTCGGCGTAGGCTTCAGAGCCGCGGGATCTCGGGTCGTATAGCGATACCGGAAGTCCATGGCTGGGTGCTTCGGCGAGCCGGATGTTTCGCGGAATCGTGGTTCGCAGCAGCTTTTCTCCGAAGAACTCGCGGAGGTTCTGCGTCACTTGCTGAGTAAGGTTGGTGCGGTCGTCATACATGGTCAACAGGACGCCTTCAAGCCCCAGTTCCGGGTTGAATGCCTGTGCGACGCGATCGAGCGTCCCGATCAGCTCTGAGACGCCTTCGAGCGCAAAGTATTCGGCCTGGAGCGGCACGAGGAGACCATCGGCGGCGACCAGCGCGTTGAGGGTGAGCAGATCGAGCGCCGGCGGACAGTCGAGCAGAACGAAGGTGTAATCGTTGCGGATAGGTTCGAGCGCATCGCGGAGGCGGAACTCGCGCCGGTCGGCGTTTACCAGTTCGAGCGTGGCCCCGATGAGGTTTTTGCTGCCCGGAACGATTGACAGAGTCGGAATGTCCGTCGGGAGCGTCGCTTCGGCGATGGTGGTGGGGCCGAGCAGGATGTCGTAGATGGAGAGACGCTGTGGCTCGTCGGGCTTTTGGCGGCGAAAGCCCAGACCACCGGTGGTGTTTGCCTGCGGATCGCAATCGACGAGGAGGATCTTGCAGCCGAGCAGAGCCAGCGCCGCGGCAAGGTTGATTGCGGTGGTCGTTTTGCCTACACCGCCCTTTTGGTTGACGATGGCGAGTACTTTGGCTGGAGTTTTCAGGGGATCGGGGGCTTCAATAGACATGTGGGCTGCTAGCAAGCCTACTGCCAGCAGCCCATTGTCGCAACTCTGAGGATTATTTGGAGTGGGATGTTCCACGTGGAACAGCGCGTGAAACCATTCCACGCGAAATCCAGATCAACGTGTGTCACGGGACGCGCGGCAATCCCCACTCGAAAGCGGCAAACCGCCGTCTAGTGGACTTGGGGCTGCTCAATCCGTGCAGCCTGGGCGTGCTGGCCCGACTTCGCCCGCATCGTCCGAGGCTCGGAGCTATCCAGGTACTCATACAGTTCGTTGATTGTGGTGATCGTCGGAGGAAGCTCGAGATGGCTCGCGCGCATGGCTGCGCGACGCAGAGACGAGGTCATCGCCTTGATCTCCCGCTTGGAGAGGTGTTTGTCCACCATGTTGGTGTTGGTCGCGACGACTTCGCATCCGCAGCTGCGGCAAAACTGGCGGCGATCTGCGGCCACACCCGCAGGATGCTGTTCACCACAGATGCAGCGCAATGTCCCCATCGAGGAGAAGTTCATCAAGGAGTCGGAATCGCGACCGCCCATCAAAAAGAGGCGTCCGATGCTGCCACGGAAGAGAGCGAGTGCGAATCCAGTCATAACACCACCTGTAACAGGAATTAGAGTCGTGCGTGCGGTCAAGAATGCGCCGAGATCCAGAAGCGCGAGAGGGGAATACATGCTCTATCTTCCTTCCTTGCTGCGTGTCGTGGATAAACTGCGACCGTAACCAAACTATAGTCACGCCCAAAACGGGAGACTATTCCACAACTCGGTCCCTTCATTACACTTTAGTGCCATGCCATCTGGTCAAGAAGTCTGATCTAGGTTTGCGGTATTGCCCTGAGTATTGCCCTGTTTGGTTCTCGAAGATAGCGGCGATTGGCTCCAACCCTGTGCTGTCCGTAAGCTTGTCGATATTAGCCACGAAACAAACGGGTTGAACAAGGGAATCCCTAAGAATTCGATGCCCGCCTAAAACAGCGCGTTGCCTCCAGCACAATGTTCCACGTGGAACACGAAATCACCGTCAAACTAAGTGGACATACGAGCCATGACTGCCCGGCATCAAGAGGACAACGCCGTCCGCTCCCGGATCACTCGTCAAATGAGCGATCACGCCGCCCGGCATCACGCGTTCACGCGCCAATCCGAGCGCGACCTCCGGATTGTCTACCGCACGTAGCGCTACGACTTCGAAGCGGCGCTCAGCCGGCATCCTTTCCACTCGATCAGCCCACACTTCCGTGGGCAGACCCAGTGTCCGGATAGCCTCTCGGAGGAAACTGGCCTTTTTGTTCTGCGATTCTGCCAATGTGACCCGCAGCTCAGGCAGAGCGAGCTGGATCGGAAGACCAGGAAACCCAGCGCCGGAGCCAAGATCGAGCAGCGTTGAGCATTTGGGAAGCTTGGCGGCAAGAAATAGCGACTCGCCAAAATGACGACGCACAATCTCTTCGGGGTCCCAGATCGCCGTAAGGTTTGTCCGGGCGTTCCACTTCAACAGCAGATTCAGATAGGTCGATAGCTGAAGCACCAGCTTCACGGACGGTTCCGGGCAATATTCTCCCAGAAGCTCCGCAATTCGCTCCGGAGTCAACGCCGCCACTGTGACGCCTCTTCTACGAGCCGCGAGAACAGCGCCCGCGACGTCGCACTCGTTTCGACCGAACGCTCGGGATGCCACTGGACGCCAAGAACAAAATGCGGTTGAGCTCCCTCGAAGGGCGCCTCGATTGCTTCCACGACCCCATCCTGCGGGCATCGGGCCGTAACCTGCAGCCCAGACCCGGGAATCCCCACCGATTGGTGATGCGACGAGTTCATCGGCAACCGCAGAGCATCGCCATTCCCAGAAACCTCGCCTGAATCGACAATCCCGCCCAGCACTGACCCTGGCACAACCGAGGCAGCGTGCGCCACAGCCACAGCCTTCCCTGCAGAGTGATTCACCGGCAAGACTTCCAGATCCTGAACAAGTGTGCCGCCACGCCATACGTTCAGCATCTGAGTCCCAAAGCATATCCCCAGCACGGGCTTCCCAACTCGGTATGCCTCTTCCAAGAGCGCCCGATCAACCTGTTCTCTGGCAATGTCCGCTGGGGAGGTTGCTTCAATCCGCTCCTGCCCATAAAGCTCCGGCCGAACGTCCGCAGGGCTGCCCGGTAACAGAATGCCGTCGCAGGTGGCAGCCAGCCGACGCACTTCCACGTCGTCCAGCGCCAGCTGCACCTCAACCGGCTCGCCACCAGCGCGCTTCACTGCATCGACATACGCCGGTAGATTCGCGCGGTTATACGCTAGATCAAAGCTGGTCGGGGTCGGAATT
>Ga0302302_1002877_pt1 | contig 9976 bp, 12 predicted proteins | sample III_Palsa_E1_3_FD_198766 | JGI IMG/M metagenome (GOLD analysis project Ga0302302, IMG submission 198766) | Peat permafrost microbial communities from Stordalen Mire near Abisko, Sweden - III_Palsa_E1_3 | ecosystem: Environmental > Terrestrial > Soil > Palsa > Peat permafrost | place: Sweden...
CTAAGCGATACTACACCAAGACCTTCAACGAGGGCGTCCAGCCAGTACAGAGCGCCGGAATTGGAGGTGCGATCTGTACTCGCGTTGCGGTGGCCGCTGCATATCCTGGTGCTTACTTCCAGGTCCCGAGCGGTATTTATTCGGGCACCGGCAGTTCAGTCCTGGTCACTACGTACAACCCGAGCAATACGAATGCCAACTGGCGCGATGTGACCGCCGGCGCTGACGTCACCGTTTCGGTCGATCCGTCTACCGCAAAGGGGGGCACAGGAGTAGAAATTGCTACCTCCGCCACCGTGGCGACGGCAGGAGACAACCTGTGTATCCAGGCCACGTATGACGCGGGATTCCATTGATGTCGCGTTTCACTAGGTTTTTTTTGGTGGGTGCATTTATTGCTCTCTGGGGTTGGTCGGCGCCAGCCACTGGTTTCAATGGCGTGTATGTGTGGGGCGGGTATCTTTCGGGCTACAGTGGGGCGGCCGCAGTCCAACAAAGCGTCGGTTATGCACTCGCGCGCGGATTCACGACAGTGCGCATCGCAATCACGCCGGGAGAGATGAGCACCGAGGGTATCACTTCGCGATGCGCGACACCGTCGCTGGCGTGCTACGCCCAGATCGAGTTCGCCTCAGGTGTGTGGGATAATCCCAACCTCCAGCGCGTGATTATTACGACGCTCGATTGGTCGTGCTATCAATATGCGCCGGCGTCGCTGAATACCGGCTGCCTTTATGCGCCCGATCTTACCGCTAATCAGACGGCGATCGAAAACGAATATACCGGGTTGTTCAATGTTTTGAAGACTAGGTTTGGAACCCGCAATATCCAATTCATCGTGGATAATTGGGAGGGCGACAATTACGCGTATTGCGGGGCCGCCTTCGGGTTTGGCCAAGTGGCAGCGACCGCGGCAGCCTGCATCGCGACATTTCCGAGCGGTCAGTCCAATGCACAGCGCGCGGCGGCTCTGGTTCAATGGGTCGGCTATCGTGATGTGGCGGTTGCATCGTTCGTGTCGGCGAATCCTACGTTCAATTTAATCTCCGCCCTTCAGTTCAACAGCGTGACACTATTTTGCCAACAAACAACGCATGTCGCGTCGACCTGCCAGACGACGACATCCGGGTGCAATGGCTACTGCAACCCCTCGACCGATACGGTACTCGATCAGATTACCGCCGCGGGCGGAAGAACCTATTGCGATTATTCATCGTATGACAGCTTGAACAATGATGCGTTGCCGACCGACTCGCTGAATATCCTGTCGCGGGGATGCAGCAAATTAATTCTGGGCGAGGTCGGAGCACTGGGACAGGCGGCTGACGGCTCAACACCAGCGGCGGCGCAGGCCACGGTCAATCAGCAGATTTGCGTTGCAGACAACGAAGCTGGTGTCATTGGCTCGGTGATTTGGAATCTGATCAATCCCGGCTCAGGCCCGTATTGGGGGCTCTATACAACGTCGGGAGCGCCGATGAATGTCGGCTCCTATGGCGGCACATGCCTGTATCCAACGAGGCCAGCCGTACCGCTCTGGAAGTGAGACGTCGCGGCCGACCGTTGTGGACGGCCTCACGTTTTCGAAAATTATTGCTTTTTCGTTATTTTTGGTTGAAGGACTTTTTTTGGTGGGAATTATTAGTAATCTGGTCAGTATCGTGTCGACCGGCGTCGCGGGCATCGGCGGTAAGATCGTGTCGATTGCGATCGGTGTCGTGATCCTGATCGCGGTGTTAGGGGGATGTTACCTCTATCTCCACGACAAAAACCTGGCGCTTGCAAAGGCGGAAGCGTCTTTGACTCTGGCGCAAAGTGAACTGAGTTCAGCGGCCACCGCCAATGCGGCCGATCTTCAGACGATCGATGCGCTGCGCGCGCAGGAACTTCAGGCCCAAGCCGCGCAGGTGGCGATGAATACACGTGACCAGGCAATCCAGACCAGCGCTGCCACGATCCAATCTTCAATCGATCGAGATGCGATCGATTGCCCCGCCCTAACCCCACTACCAATTACGGGCAACACGATTGCCCCGATCGCTGTCACCAAAGATGGGATCGTTGCGCCGGTGTTGGGCGACGCGCTGGCAGCGCTAGGCGCCGCTCAGGCGAACCAAGGTACGACACCATGAGAATTCTCTTCGGCTTGTTACCGCTTCTTCTCGTGGTGGCTTGTGCGTCTACCCCGCCACCGCCACAAATTATCGTTCAAACGCAGTTGATCGTACCTAGCATCGCGCCTGATTTGTTCGATTGCGGCGACGCCCCGAGCGCGCCTGATAACGTGGTCATGCAATCCGATGTGGCCCACTATGTTGTGGCGCTGTGGGGATGGGGCAGCGAGTGCAAGTCGCATCTGCTCGCTGTGCAGCAAAGCCTGGCGACCCAGGCCGACACCACTCCCGCAAAAATCAAGTAAGGACCACTAGGATGGAAGTACTAACGCCCAGCGAACACAAGATTCGCCTGATTAATCTGGCCACGCTATGGCAAAAGGCACGCCAAGACTGCGCCAATCTCATCGGCGAAGCCGAAGCCAGGGCTCGTGCGTTGGAACAGGAGGCCGCGGCCGCCTTCACCGATGCAAAGCAAGCAGCAGAGAACGCATTTTTGCAAGTACGTCATGACATCAGCACCGGCTTAGTGCGGGTGTTTGATTTAGTGGAAGTCGAACCGCCTCAAGATTCCTCAGCACCGAAGACGGTGCAACCCTAATCGATAAAAAGTTTTTTGCTTCTTTTTTTCAAAAAAATGCTTCTTGAGTCTTCCTTTTGTAAACTAGAAATCCGCAAGAAACCTTGTCGATCCAGGCTGATGCGTCACTCGCACCAGCCTGCGACCCTTAGATCTTCTCGATCTTACGAGCGGTTTCGTCGAGCAGACCAACCAGCGATTCGATCTGAGCGGCCTCCAGCGAGCTTCCGCGTAGACGCAAGTGCAGCGCATAGCGAAAATTCTCGATCGCCCGATGCAATCCGGAATTGGGCTCCCCGCGCGGGCGGACCTGGGCCGTACGGGCCAGGATGCCATCCAGTAACGAGCGGCTGGTTTCAAGTGAAGCCTTGCCTTCCTCCGTGATGCTGTAGAGTTTGCGACCGCCGGGTTCCTCGACCAGTTGAGCGTGACCAAGCTCTTCCAGCAACGTGAGCGTCGGGTAGATCACCCCTGGGCTCGGGCTGTAGGTCCCGCCGGTCAGCTCCTCGATGGCGCGGATCAGTTCGTAGCCGTGGCGCGGCTTCTCCGCAATCAGGTGCAGCACCAACACCCGCAAGTCGCCGTGGTCGAACAAACGTTCGCCGCGCCGTCCGCCCCTGCCTTCGGGGCCACCAGGCCCGCGAGAGCCCGGAAATCCATGCCGCATTCCGCGCGGCTCGTGTCGTCCATGTCCAAACATATTTTACTCCGTTAGTGTTTCGATAGAGATTAGATATATCGAAACTCTATCAGATGCAAGTTAAAAAATCACAGTGATCACCTGATGTGACCCTTCCCAGATCAGTTTCATCGCCACGAACGAGATCAGCGCGAGGCCGGCCCAGCCAAGGAACTGATAGCGCGCCAGCACCCGGGCGATCACCGCCGCCGCAGCTCCCATCAGCAGAACCGAGATGACCAACCCCAGCGCCATCACCCAGGGACGGCCCAACGACGCACCCGCGACCGCCAGCACATTATCGAGACTCATCGATAGATCAGCGAGCACGATGCGCAGCATTGCCTGCGGCAGGCTCGGCGCCGGCTGGCCATGTGCTTGGCTGCCGCCACTGCGCATTTCGCGGTAGCTCTTCCAACACACCCACAGCAGCAGTATGCCGCCGGCCAGAGTAAGACCCAATATCTTTAGCAATTGTAGGGTGATGGCTGCGAGCAACAGCCGGATCACCGTCGCCCCGCCAATGCCCAGCAGCAGCGCTTTGCGCTGGTCCGCCGGCGGCAACCTTGCCACCACCAGACCGACCACCAACGCATTGTCACCCGCCAGCACCAGGTCGATCAACAACACCTGGAGCAACGCCAGCAGATCCTGCACCCAAATATGCATAACATCCCCTTGCCATTTGGCTCTGGCTTGCATAGGCCCCCATTTACAAGCCGCTGCAACCGGCGCCGCAACATTTAGAGGTCTCCATGGTTCCGCGTTATTCACGTCCCGAAATGGTCGCCATTTGGGCCCCGGAAAACCGCTACCGCATCTGGTTTGAGATCGAAGCGCTGGCCGCCGAGGCGATGGCCGAACTGGGTGCTGTTCCCGCGGAATCCGCACGCACCATCCGCGAGAAAGGCGGTGGCAAGATCGCCGCGATCAATGCCGCTGATGTCGCCCGCATCGACGAGATCGAACGTGAAACCCGTCACGACGTGATCGCCTTCCTCACCTGGCTTGCCGAAGCGATCGGGCCCGACAGCCGCTTCGTGCATCTGGGCATGACCAGCAGCGACGTGCTCGACACCACCCTTTCGGTGCAGCTCACTGAGGCGGCGGATTTACTGCTGGCCGATCTCGATCAAGTACTCGCGGCGCTCAAACGCCGCGCATTCGAGCATAAACACACACTTACAATCGGCCGCAGCCATGGTATCCACGCCGAGCCTACCACTTTTGGACTGAAGCTCGCCGGCCACTACGCCGAGTTCGACCGCTGCCGCGCCCGACTGATCGCGGCCCGGGCTGAAATCGCGGTGTGCGCGATCTCCGGCGCTGTGGGCACTTTCGCCCATGTCGATCCGCGGGTGGAAGAATTCGTCGCGGCCCGACTCGGGCTTGTCCCCGAGCCGGCGTCGACGCAGATCATCCCGCGCGATCGGCACGCGGCTTACTTCTGCACCCTCGCCGTGATCGCCTCCGCGGTGGAACGCATCGCCGTGGAAATCCGGCACCTTCAACGCAGTGAAGTCCGCGAGGCCGAGGAATTCTTTCATCCCGGCCAAAAAGGCAGCTCGGCGATGCCGCACAAGCGCAACCCGGTGCTATCGGAGAATCTCTCCGGCCTGGCCAGGATCGTGCGCGCCGCAGCGACCCCCGCGCTTGAAAACGTGGCATTGTGGCACGAACGCGACATTTCGCACTCGTCGGTCGAGCGGGCGATCGGACCCGATGCCACGGTTACGCTCGACTTTGCGTTGATCCGTCTCGCCGGCATGATCGACAAATTGGTTGTCTACCCCGACCGCATGCTCGCCAATCTGGAATCCCTCGGGGGTGTCGTCCACAGCGGCGAGGTCCTGTTGGCACTCGCCCGCGCCGGCATCCTGCGTGAGGACGCCTACCGCATCGTACAGCACAACGCCATGGCGACTTGGACCAAACTCGGCACCCCCGAAGGTCAAAGCTTCCGCGCCAACCTCGAATCCGATCCCGAAGTCGCCGGCCGCGTGCCCGCATCCGTGCTGGACCAAGCCATGGACTCTAATCTGCACACTAAGCACGTCGACTATGTTTTTCGCCGCGTTTTTGGGGAATAAGCGGGGAAAGCGGTGGAGCGTATACAGGAGAACGCGAGCCCGGACCTTTCTCGACTCCGCAGCCTCCCCATCCAGCCAGTACGCTGCTATACGAAACTTTGCCGCTCGATCCGAGCGGCGCAACCAAGGATCCGATCATGGCCCGCCGGCGACAGCTTTATGAAGGCAAAGCCAAGGTGCTGTTCGAGGGCCCCGAGCCCGGCACTTTGGTGCAATATTTCAAGGATGATGCCTCGGCGGGCGACGGCGCGAAGAAAGGCGTCATCACCGGAAAGGGCGTGCTGAACAATCGCATCAGTGAGTTCCTGATGCTGCGTTTGGGCGAGATCGGCGTTCCGACTCATTTCCTGCGCCGGCTGAACATGCGCGAACAGCTCATCCGCGAGGTGGAGATCATTCCGCTCGAGGTGGTAGTGCGCAATGTCGCGGCGGGCAGCCTGTCGAAGCGGCTTGGTATTGCCGAGGGCACGCGGTTGCCGCGGTCGATCATCGAATACTTCTATAAGAACGACACACTGCACGATCCGATGGTGTCGGAGGAGCACATCACCTGCTTCGGCTGGGCTACGCCGCAGGATATGGATGATATCGTAGCGCTTACGCTGCGGGTGAACGATTTTCTATCCGGGCTGTTTCTTGGCGTGGGGATTATTCTGGTCGATTTCAAGCTGGAATTCGGCCGCCTGTATGAAGAAGACGAAATGCGCATTGTACTGGCGGACGAGATCAGCCCGGATAATTGCCGACTGTGGGATACCAAGACCAACGAGAAGATGGACAAGGACCGCTTTCGCCGCGATCTCGGCAAGGTCGAGGAAGCCTATCAGGAAGTTGCCAAGCGCCTGGGCATTCTGCCGGAGGCAGGCGTGCGCGACCTTAAGGGGCCGGAGACTATGCAGTGAGAAAGGTTGGGCAGTGAAGGCATTCGTAACCGTCACACTGAAATCCGGCGTACTCGACCCGCAAGGTAAGGCGATTGGTCATGCCTTGAATAACCTTGGTTTCGACAACGTAACCAATGTGCGCGCGGGCAAGGTTTTCGAACTCGATCTGATCGCCGTAGATGCGGCGCAGGCGCGCCAGCAGGCGGAGGAGATGGCCCGCAAGTTGCTCGCCAACACGGTAATCGAGAGCTTTAAAGTGGAGATCGCCGCATGAGGGGGCGCTTGCTGCTACTGGCCGTATTCGCGTTTCCGGCAGCCGCCCAGGCGCAACGTGCAAGTAATGTAACCGGGGCCAATTTGCTGGGGTTCTGCACCGACGCGCATTTCTCGCGGGTCCAAAATTGCGAGGCCTATCTGAACGGGGTCGCTGATACCTTCACCGGATTCATGGAATTCGGCCCGAAGGACGCCCACGGGCGGCCGCTCGACGCGATGATCTGCATCCCGCCGCGAGTTACCGGCCGGGATCTGCGGCTCACGGTGATCCAAGGCTTGCAGCAAACACCGTCGCTGCAGTCACGCCAGGCCGTGGAAGCAGTCGAGCGAATTTTCCATAAGGCTTACCCTTGCCACTAAGGACATGCCGATGAAGGCCGCCATCGTCGTTTTTCCGGGCACAAATCGCGAGCGCGACATGGCGCTTGCACTGACCCAGAGCGCCGGGGTCGCGCCGAAGATTATGTTCCATCGGGAAACCGACCTTGCAGGCATTGATTTGGTGGTATTGCCGGGGGGGTTCAGCCACGGCGACTACCTGCGTTCCGGCGCGATGGCAGCGCAATCGCCGGTGATGGGCGCGGTGCGCGCATTCGCGGCACGCGGTGGTTATGTTCTTGGTGTATGCAATGGATTCCAGATCTTGACCGAAGCGGGTCTACTGCCCGGAGCGCTCCTGCGGAATGCCTCGCTACGGTTTCTGTCGCGCGACTGCTATTTGCGGGTGGAGCGAACAGGTACGGCCTACACCAGCCATTGGCATCAGGGCGACGTGTTCCGCGCACCGATGGCCCACGGCGACGGCAATTACTTCGCTGACGATGAAACGCTCGACCGGCTGGAGAGCGAAGGGCGGGTGGCCTTCCGCTATGTCGACGTCGAGGGAACGCCAGATGCGCGTGCCAATCTCAACGGTTCTGCCCGCAACATCGCAGGCATATTCAGCGAGAATCTGCGCGTGTTGGGATTGATGCCGCATCCCGAGGATCTAGTCGATCCATTAATGGGCGGGATCGACGGCAAGCCGTTGTTCGATAGCCTCGTAGAAGTATTGGCCGCCTGAATATGAACGCCGATCTCGCGCTCGCGCGCCAATTCGGGCTTTCGGAAGTCGAATACGGTAAAGTACTTGCGATCCAAGGCCGCACGCCCACGCTCACCGAACTCGGCATTTTCAGTGTGATGTGGTCGGAGCATTGCTCCTACAAATCCTCGCGTGTATGGCTAAAGCAACTCCCCACCAAGGCGCCCTGGGTGATCCATGGCCCCGGCGAGAACGCCGGCGTGATCGCAATCGGCGACGGGCTCGCCGCCATTTTCAAGATGGAAAGCCACAACCACCCAAGCTTCATCGAGCCCTACCAGGGCGCCGCCACCGGCGTCGGCGGCATTTTACGCGACGTCTTTACCATGGGTGCGCGGCCCATCGCCAATCTCAACGCGCTACGCTTAGGTGACCCGAAGGACCCGCGGACCAAAGGCATCGTCGATGGCGTGGTGCGCGGGATCGGTGGCTACGGCAATTGCGTCGGCGTGCCCACGGTCGGTGGGGAGATCAATTTCCACCCCGCCTACAACGGCAATCCGCTGGTCAACGCAATGACGGTGGGCATCGCCCGCGCCGACCGGATCTTCCTCTCGGCCGCCGCCGGCATCGGCAATCCGGTGGTCTATGTCGGTTCCAAAACCGGCCGCGACGGCATCCACGGCGCCACCATGGCTAGTACCGAATTCGGCAAGGACTCGGAAGAAAAGCGCCCGACCGTGCAAGTGGGCGATCCCTTCACCGAGAAATTGCTGATCGAAGCCTGCCTGGAGCTGATGGAAACCGACGCGATCGTGGCGATCCAGGATATGGGCGCCGCCGGCCTCACCTCATCCTCGGTCGAGATGGCCGGCAAGGGCGGCGTGGGCATCGCGCTCGATCTCGACCAAGTGCCGCAGCGCGAACAGAACATGTCGGCCTACGAGATGATGCTCTCGGAAAGCCAGGAACGCATGCTGATGGTGCTGCGGCCGGATCGCCAGCATGTCGCGCGCGCGATTTTCGATAAATGGGAATTAGACTTCGCGGTAATCGGCCACATCACTGACACCGGCCGCATCGTGGTGCGCCATAATGGCAAGGTGGAAGCCGACATCGAACTGGCCCCGCTCTCGGACGAAGCGCCGCTTTATCATCGCCCTACTATCGATACCCCTAAGCAATCCGAGATCCGGGCGGAGAGTGTGACCGCCCCGTGCGGGACGATCGAGGCGCTGCGCACGCTGATCGCCTGCCCCGATCTGTGTTCGCGTGCCTTCGTGTGGGACCAATACGACAGCACAGTGGGCGGCCAGACCGTAAAGCGCCCGGGCGGCGCCGATGCGGCGGTAGTAAAGATCGAGGGTCTACGGCGCGCCTTGGCGATGACAACCGACTGCACGCCGCGCTACTGCCAGGCAGATGCCGAAGCCGGAGGAGCCCAGGCGGTCGCCGAGGCGTGGCGCAACCTCACCGCGGTGGGAGCGCTGCCTTTGGCTGTCACCGACAACATGAATTTCGGCAACCCCGAAAAACCCCAGATCATGGGCCAATTCGCGGGTGCAATCAAAGGCATGGCGGCGGCGTGCAGCGCGCTCGACTTCCCCATCGTAAGCGGCAACGTCAGCCTCTATAACGAGACGGAAGGCAGGGCGATCCTACCCACCCCCGCGATCGGCGCGGTGGGCGTGCTGGAAGACGCTGCACAAGCGATCGGGATCGCGCTGCGCGAGGGACTTTCGTTGGTGCTGATTGGGGAAACCTACGGAGCGATCGGACAAAGCCTGTGGCTGCGCGAGATCATGGGGCGAGAAGAAGGCGCGCCGCCACCAGTCGATTTGCTCGCCGAGCGCCGCAACGGCGATTTCGTGCGCGGCCAGATCCTCGCCGGCCGGGTGATTGCGTGCCACGATGTGTCGGATGGCGGTTTGTTGGTCGCGGTGGCCGAAATGGCGCTGGGCGGCAATCTTGGGGTCAAGCTCTCCCCGGCTCCGATCAGCCTTGCCGCGCATGGCTATTGGTTCGGCGAGGATCAGGCGCGTTACATTCTGGGCGTAGACGATCCTGCCCAGTTGCAGCAGGATGCGGCGAAAGCAGGTGTTCCGGCGCAAATAATCGGTGTCGCCGGTGGCACGGATCTTTCATTGAGTGAGTCCGAGACCATATCCGTCGCAGAGTTACGTGGCGCCCATGCGGCGTTTTTCGCGAATTGGTTCGATGTCTGAAGGAGTACACTGCATGGCGATGAACGCCGCCGACATCGAAGCCCTGATCCGGGAGACGTTCCCCGACGCCAAGATCGAGATCGAGGATCTGATCGGGGACGGCG
>Ga0302302_1002881_pt1 | contig 9970 bp, 10 predicted proteins | sample III_Palsa_E1_3_FD_198766 | JGI IMG/M metagenome (GOLD analysis project Ga0302302, IMG submission 198766) | Peat permafrost microbial communities from Stordalen Mire near Abisko, Sweden - III_Palsa_E1_3 | ecosystem: Environmental > Terrestrial > Soil > Palsa > Peat permafrost | place: Sweden...
GAATGATCAGCAGCGTGCCCAGACCGCCGGTCGGGTAGTAGCCCCAACCGGCGCTATACGGCCAGATCGGGAAGGAACCGATCAGGAAAAGGATCAGAAGAACCAGCAGAACCGTGCGCAGCATTTTGCTCTCCCTTGCTCTCAGGCAAAGTTAGTCCAGCCCAAATCAGGCGTTGCGGATGGCGTCCTTGACCTTGCCGAAGGCGTTCTGCGCCGTGCCGACATTCTTTTCGACCTTGCCTTTGGCTTCGGTCTCGCGATCGCCGGTAATCTTGCCCGCGGCTTCCTTGATCGAGCCAGAGACTTCCTTTGCGGCGCCCTTGATACGGTCCTTGTCCATGATCATCCTCCATGAATTGGTCTATTCATGTGTTCAACGGGGGAAGACCGGATTGGTTGCGCCCGAAATTGGCTTCTGTTCATGGAACTTGTTTGGATTCGATGAATGTACTGGCCAAATTTTCACGACAGGACTTCGGGGCCTCCGATCGATGACTGCGACGACCGTCATGCCGAAAGCCATCGCGAGCGATTCGGCGAGAGCGATCAGGCACGGGTGAAGTTCATGGTCCAGTTGGTCTCCCAACGGGTGCCGCCGTCGGCGGAAAAGGCCTGCTCCCACCGGCATTGCGTCGCCGAGATCGGCGTCCAGATGAAGCGGACTTTGATGGGACGGCCTTCGAAATCTTCGTCGGCCAGGAACAGGCCGATGCCGTCCGCGAACCGGCCGACCATCGGGATGTCGATCCGGGGATTCCGGCTGTCCAGCCAGTAGATCGACCAGGTGCCGGTCGCCGGATCGCACAGGCGCAGCGTGGCGCCGCTCTATGTCCGCCTCCTGCCGGTATTCGAGGGGCTGTGGGAAAGCCAGGCCCGCACCCCGAGCATCCATCCGGCCAACCGCTGCGGATGTTGCCGGTTCGAACGCGGGACGCCGCACGTTCAAGCCGCGCCGATCGATGCCGACGCTTTGCCCGCGGGCCTAGATTAAGCTGGCCTTCACTTCTGGGTGGTCTTTAATGTCGACGAGAGCCACCAAGAGGCGAGACCATGGTGCGACCGGTTATTCCCCCGCCGCCGACCAAGTTTGGCAGGATGCCGCATGTCCAGCCGAAATCACAGGGCGTGCGGCCACCGCCGACCAGATTTTCTCAAGCAGCGCCCGTCCAGGCCAAGCCCCTCCCGCACGGGGCCCGGGTTGTCCAGCCGGCCGATGGCGGCCCGGCAAAGCAGAAAAGCGCCCAGGTCACGCTCGATATCGGTGGAGTGACGTACGACGGCACATCGAGCGGGCAATATGGTCATGCGGAAATGTCGACGTTGCGCGATTTCATCATCGCTCAGGGTAGTTTGGCCGCTGCGGCTGCCGCACGGACGGTCTCCTGCCACAATCAACCGGTTTGTCCTTCGTGTTCCTTGATCTTGCAAACCCTGAATTTCGCCACCGCCGATGCCCAGACCGTGTTCGGTGACAAAAAGAGCGGGGGCGTTTCTTGGGGCGCCAATATGAAGGTCAAAGATTTTATGAAACACCTGGGCCACCAGGGCGTCTATGATACGGCGCTGGAGATGGGCGCCAAGTGAATCCAGAGACTCGGCTTCGGTATTGGAGCGAATGTCTGTCGTACAACTTGATCTATCGGAAGATTTTGGTGCGCCCTACTGGATTCGAACCAGTGACCCTCGGCTTAGAAGGCCGATGCTCTATCCAACTGAGCTAAGGGCGCTCCGGGGGGTCAACCGCGGATGCGGTCGAACCGGAAATTATCGGCGTAGGCCTTCGGCTTGATCTGTTTCTGGTGCGGCTGCTCGACCGCATAGGTCAGGTCGTGCTTGTCGGCATAGGCCACCGCTTCTTCCAGCGTGTCGAACGTCAGGCGCACCTGGTTGAGCGTGTCGGCGGCGGAGATCCAGCCCATTAGCGGCTCGGCCTGGCGTTTCGTCGCCGTCTCGAATTCGAGCACCCATTGCTTGGTTTTGGCCGTGCCGGACGACATCGCGGACTTGGCGGGGCGGAGGATGCGAGCGAGCGCCATGAGATCCTGAAACTCCGTCTGCTGGAAACCGGGCCGGCGGTCGAGCCGGCGTCGGGTGGACCGGATGGTCGGGGCGAGAGGATTCGAACCTCCGACATCTTGCTCCCAAAGCAAGCGCTCTACCAGGCTGAGCCACGCCCCGGCCGTTCCGGACGGGTAGGGATTTAGAGGTTTCCGCGGCGCAGCGCAACTGATGAGCGGCGCAGAGCCGACCTGTTTCGTGAGCTTTGCGAAAACAAGAAGGGCCGGCCGCTTCGACGCGGCCGGCCCTCTCGCACAAACCCGAACGTCCGGGGAAGACTTACTTGGACTTCGCCAGGGTCTTCAGCAGATTGAGCGCGGCGTTGCGCTGCTTGTCGTCGTCGATCGCGTAGAACGCGCGGACCAGTTCGACGGTCTTGCGCTTCTTCATCAGATCGCTCGGCACCTCGTCGGCCTCGGCGGCAGCCGCATAGGCTTCCTGCGCGGCTTCCGCACCACCCTCGACATCGACGGTCTCGAAGAAATACGAGACCGGCACATGCAGGATCATGGCGAGCTGGTACAGACGCGAAGCGCTGATGCGATTCGTGCCGTGCTCGTACTTCTGCAACTGTTGGAAGGTCAGGCCGATGACCTTGGAAACCGCTTCCTGCGACAGGCCCAGCAGAATGCGGCGAAGCCGAACCTGCGCGCCGACGGAGGAATCGATCGACTTGAGCTGTTCGGTCGTAAGCTGACCGCGCGTCTGGCCGCGGGCGACGCTCGCCGCTGTGATGTTTGAGGGACGTGCCACGAGAAATCCTCTGGGAGTTGAAGTTTGAGCTGACAATAAGAATAGGTACAGAAGGCGGATGAAAAAAGGCTTTATTATGGAATCCGGTATGCAAAACTGGGATTACCCAATTGCAACCCGAGTCCCTGCGACTTTCCGGCGCATTTTCGCGTCCTGGAAATCATTCGGCGGCGTGACGGAGCCGGGCGAATCCGTGCTCCAGATCGGCGATGAGATCGGAAACCTCCTCCAATCCGATATGCAGGCGAATCAGCGGCCCGTCGTGCGCTATAGTTGAAACGCGCTGCAATCCATTTGGTTCAAATGGCAGAATCAAACTTTCGAAACCGCCCCAGCTGAACCCGATGCCGAACAGCGCCATGCCTTCGACCATGGCGGCCACGGCCGCGCGCGCGCAGGGGCGCAACTCGATGGCGAACAACCCTGAGGATCCGGTGAAATCCCGTTTCCAATGGGTATGGCCCGGATGATCGGGCAGGGCCGGATGCAGCACGCGCCGAACTTCCGGCCTGGTCCGCAGCCAATGGGCGACTTCGAGCGCGCTCGCCTCGTGCTGCTTCAATCGGACGGCGGCGGTACGCATGCCGCGCAGCGTCATGTAGCAATCGTCCGGCGTGGCGTGGTGGCCGAAATCGGCGGCGGCCTGCTTGACCGGCAGCCAGCTTTCCTCGGTCGTGGCGACGAAACCGATCACCACGTCGGAATGGCCGGCGATATATTTCGTGCCGGCCAGGATGACCGCATCGACGCCCAGATCCATCGGCTGAAAGAAGATCGGCGAGGCCCAGGTATTGTCGATCACGGTCTTGAGACCGCGCGCCTTGGCGATCTGGACGATCGTCCGGACATCCGGCACCTCGAACGTGAGCGAACTCGGCGTCTCCAGATGGATGAGGCGCGTGTTGGGTCGGATCAGATCGGCGATCCCGGCGCCGATCATCGGATCGTAATAGGTCGTCTCGATGCCCCAGCGCCGGAACCAGTTCTGGCACAGATGCCGGGTCGGCCCATAGGTCCCGTCGCTGACCAGCAGGTGGTCGCCGGATTGCACGAACGGCATGATCGCGACCGCGATGGCGGCGAGGCCGGAACCGACGGCGATGGCGCGGTCGGCGTGTTCCATGGCGGCCACGGCCTGTTCGAGCGCGCTCGAGGTCGGCGTGCCGAGCAAGCCATAGACCAGACCTTCGAACGGCTGCCGGATCGCGCGATCGAGCGCGTCCAGTGTCGGAAACAGCACAGTCGACGCGTGCCACACGGGCGGGTTGATCATGCCGAACTGGGCCCGCGGATCGCGTCCGGCATGGACCGCGACCGTTCGGGGATTGCTGGGTTTGGCTGGCATTACGTCACTGATTCCGGCGATTGTTTTGGGGTATCCTGGTATCTCCGCAATGATCCTAGTCGGTTGCGAGCGCAACGAAAACCTCGCTTTTCCGACATTCTCCATCGTTGCGGCAACACGGGGCGCTATGCTAGCGTCCGAACAGTTCTGAGCCGAAACCGGGTCAAACAGCACGATAGTTGCTGGGACCCGAACAAACGAAGCAATCTTCGGCCGAACAGGGAAGTTCTGGGGTACGTGGGGATCTTTTCAAATGCAACATTTCGGGGGTACTCGATGAAGCGGATATTGGCTTCTGCCGTATTGACGCTGGCGCTGGGGACGGCCGCGACCGCCGAGGCCGGCCAGACGCTCGACAATATCAAGAGCAAAGGCGTTCTGACCTGCGGCGTGAACGACAAGACCGCAGGCTTCGGCGCGGCCGACAGCACGGGCAATTATGCCGGGCTCGACATCGATGTCTGCAAGGCGGTCGCCGCCGCGATCCTGGGCAGCCCGGACAAGGTCAAGTACGTGCCGCTGTCGGCGCCGCAGCGCTTCACCGCGATCCAGTCGGGCGAAGTCGACATGCTGTCGCGCAACACGACCTGGACGCTCGGCCGCGAAGCCCAGCTCGGTCTGCTGTTCGGCCCGGTCGTGTTCTACGACGGCCAGGGTTTCCTGGTGAAGAAGTCGGCGAACATCAAGAGCGCCAAGCAACTGTCGGGCGCCACCGTCTGCGTCCAGCCGGGCACGACGACCGAACTCAATCTCGCCGACTATTTCCGCTCCAATAAGATGGAGTTGAAGCCGGTCGTGATCGAGAATCTCGACGAGGTCGAGAATGCGTTCTTCACGGGCCGCTGCGATGCCTACACGACCGACTCGTCGGGTCTGGCCAGCACGCGCGTCAGCAAGGCGCCGAAGCCGGATGACTATATCATCCTGCCGGAACTGATCTCGAAGGAGCCGTTGGCCCCGGCCGTGCGTCAGGGCGACGACCAGTTCTACGATATCATGCGCTGGAGCGTGTTCGCGCTGATCCAGGCCGAGGAAAAGGGCATCACGTCCAAGAACGTCGACGCGATGCTGAAGAGCGACGATCCGGACATCAAGCGTTTCCTGGGCGTGACCGAGGGCAACGGCAAGGCGCTCGGGATCGACGAGAAGTGGGCCTACAACATCATCAAGGGCGTCGGCAATTACGGCGAGATCTTCGAGCGCAATGTGGGCAAAGGCAGCCCGCTCAAGCTCGAGCGCGGTCTCAACGACCTGTGGACGACGGGCGGCCTGATGTACGCGCCGCCGGCGCGCTGACGGTTCGTCACCCTGAGCTTTCCCCATCGCGGGTCCGCTGGGACCCGCGATGGGCGAGCTTCACTGGTTCTTGCATCGTCGCGATGCAATCGTTTAGTCGTGACGAGGCGGTACGCTGATGGCAACTTCCGGGATCGCAGACCGAGGATCGACCGAAAGGTCGAGCGATACCAAGATCTGGAACAACCCCACGGTCCGCGGGGTGTTCTGGCAGATCGTTCTGATCGTCGTCGTGCTCGGCAGCGGGGCCTATCTGGCCAGCAACGCGTTCGACAATCTGGCGCGTCAGCACATCGCCAGCGGCTTCGGCTTCCTCAACCGCGAAGCCGGCTTCGACATCTCCGAAAAGCTGGTGCCCTACGACCCGTCCGATACCTATCGCGACGCTTTCATCGTCGGCTTGTTGAACACGTTCGAGGTCGCCGGCCTGGGCGTGGTGCTGGCCACCATCCTCGGCACCTTGATCGGCGTGGCGCGGCTGTCGCCCAACTGGTTGGTGTCGAAGCTGGCGCAATGCTATGTCGAACTGTGGCGCAATCTGCCGCTGCTGCTGCAATTGTTCTTCTGGTACGCGATCATGCATGTGGCGGCGCCGGGGCCGCGCGACGCCTGGAATCCGCTGCCGGACGTGTTCGTGTCCAACCGCGGCCTGATGTTTCCGATGCCGGTGGCCGATCCCAGCCACAAGCTGATCTGGATCGCCTTCTTCGTCGGCATCGCGGCCACGATCGGGCTCGACTGGTGGGGCCGCAAGCGCCAGGAAGCAACCGGCACGCCGTTTCCGATCCTGGGCGCCGGCGCGGCGCTGATCATCGGCCTTCCGGTGATCGTGTTCCTGGCGACGGGCGCGCATCTGACGCTCGACAAGCCGGTGATGCAGGGCTTCAATTTCTCCGGCGGCTCCAGCTTCTCGCCCGAACTGACGGCGCTGCTGATCGGTCTGGTGGTCTATACCGCGTCCTACATCGCCGAGATCGTCCGCAGCGGCATCCTGGCGGTCAGCCACGGCCAGACCGAGGCGGCTGGCGCGCTGGGTCTGCAGCGCGGCAAGGTGCTGCGCCTGATCGTGCTGCCCCAGGCGCTGCGCGTCATCATTCCGCCGATGACCAGCCAGTATCTGAACCTTACCAAGAATTCGACGCTCGCCGTCGCGATCGGCTTTCCCGATCTGGTGTTCGTCGCCCAGACGCAGATCAACCAGACCGGCCAGGCGATCGAGGGCATCGGCATCATCATGGCGACATATCTCGCCATCAGCCTGTCGATCTCGCTGTTGATGAACATCTACAACGCGCGCATCGCGCTCAAGGGACGCTGAGCCATGGCCACCGCCACGACCATGCTTCCGGCGCCGGGCGCGAACGGGGCCAAGCGCTTCGGCCTCTGGGCCCGCGCCAATCTGTTCAACTCGGTCGGTAACGGCATCATTACGGTGCTGTTCGGCGGGCTGGCGCTCTGGGTGCTGTGGGGCGTCTTCAAATGGGGCGTCCTCGATGCCGTGTTCGTGGCGCCCAACATGCGCGCCTGCCAAGCGGCAGGCACGGGGGCCTGCTGGGCGTTCGTCGCCGAGAAATGGCGCTTCATCCTGTTCGGCCGGTTTCCCTATGAGGAGCAGTGGCGCGCGGCGCTGGTGACGATCCTGCTGTTCGGCATGACCGGCGCCTCGTTCGTGCCGAAGCTGTGGCGGCGCGAGACCGCCTATGCCTGGGTCGCGGTCCTGGTCATCTGCGGCGTGCTGATGTGGGGCGGCGTGCTGGGTCTGGCCCCGGTCGAGAGCGATCTGTGGAGCGGCCTGCCGCTGACGCTGATCCTGTCGCTGCTCAGCATGATCTTCGGCTTCGTCCTGGCCGTCTTCCTGGCGCTCGGACGCCGATCCAACCTGCCGGTCGTCAGGCTGGTCTGCACGGTCTTCATCGAGGTGATGCGCGGCGTGCCGCTGATCACGGTCCTGTTCATGGCCAGCCTGATGCTGCCGCTGTTCCTGCCGCCGGGCTTTTCCGTGTCCAAAGTGCTGCGCGCGCTGATCGCGATCACCATGTTCCTGGCCGCCTATCAGGCAGAAGATATCCGCGCCGGTCTGATGGCCCTGCCCAAGGGCCAGTTCGAGGCGGCCGACGCGCTGGGTCTCAGCTACTGGCGCAAGACCAAGTCGATCATCCTGCCGCAGGCGATCACCATCGTGATCCCGCCACTGGTCGGTAACTTGATCGGCAATTTCAAGAACACTTCGCTGGTCTCGATCATCAGCCTGCTCGATCTGATGAGCACGACCCAGATCGCGCTGATCGATCCGAACTGGCGCGGTCTGACCAGCGAAGCCTATATTTTCCTCGGCTCGATTTATTTCGTCGCGTGCTTTGCCATGTCGCGTTACAGCCAATGGCTGGAAGTGCTTCTCAACAAAGGCAAGCGCCGCTAGGAGTCTCAAAGCAATGTCTGAAGCCGCCATGGCCCCGATGCTTGGGGCGCCGATCATCGAAATGCGCGACGTCAACAAGTGGTACGGCGAGTTCCACGTGTTGCGGAACGTCAACCTCCAGGTCCGCAAGGGCGAGAAGGTCGTCATCTGCGGCCCGTCCGGCTCCGGCAAGTCGACGGCGATCCGCTGCATCAACCGGCTGGAAGAGCACCAGAAGGGCCAGATCATCGTCGACGGCATCGAGCTGACGGCGAATTTGAAGAACATCGAACTGATCCGGCGCGAGGTCGGCATGGTGTTCCAGCAGTTCAACCTGTTCCCGCATCTGACCGTGCTGGAGAACCTGACGCTGGCACCGATCTGGGTCCGCAAGGTCCCGAAGAAAGAGGCGGAGGAGACCGCCATGTATTACCTGAACCGGGTCCGCATTCCCGAGCAGGCGAAGAAATATCCGGGCCAATTATCTGGCGGTCAGCAGCAGCGCGTCGCGATCGCCCGCTCGCTGTGCATGAAGCCCAACATCATGCTGTTCGACGAGCCGACCTCGGCGCTCGACCCGGAGATGGTCAAGGAAGTGCTGGACGTGATGGTCGGTCTCGCCAACGAAGGCATGACCATGATCTGCGTGACCCACGAAATGGGCTTCGCGCGCACGGTCGCCGACACGATGGTGTTCATGGACCGCGGCGAAGTGGTCGAGACCTCGCCGCCGGAAGACTTCTTCGCGGCCCCGAAGAGCGAGCGCACGCGCGCCTTCCTGGGCCAGATCCTGCATCACTGACGCGGGCTGGCCATTCGAACCGACCGCCGGCCCGGGACATCCCGCGGCCGGCGGTTTCGTTTTGAGTCTTTGAATGATCCGGCCGCTACCCTGCGACGTTCGGTAGCAGCCCCGCCGGCCCTTGGTTGGAGTTTGCTGAAGGCCGGTACGAAAAGCCGAAGATCTGGAAGAGGATAGCGCGGATGCTGATTCTGTCGGAACTCAAGACCCTGACCAAGAGTCAGCGCGCCGCCTTTCTCGCCAGCTTCCTCGGCTGGACGCTGGATGCGTTCGATTTCTTCCTGATGTCCTTCACGCTGGGCGCCATCGCCAAGGATTTCAGCGTCGGCGTGCCGGACGTCGCGCTCGCGATCACACTGACGCTCGCCTGCCGTCCGATCGGCGCCTTCATCTTCGGCCGGCTTGCCGACCGGTTCGGGCGCAGGCCGGTGCTGATGATCGATATCCTGCTGTTCGCGGTGCTGGAAGTGGCCTCGGCCTTCTCGCCCAATCTGACGGTCTTTCTGGTGCTGCGCGCGCTGTTCGGCGTGGCGATGGGCGGCGAATGGGGCATCGGCGCGTCGCTGACGTTCGAAAGCATTCCTGAACGGGCCCGCGGCGCGGTCTCGGGCATCCTGCAGCAGGGCTATGCCTGCGGCTTCCTGCTCGCCTCGATCGTCAATTGGGCCTTGTTCGAGCTGATCGGCTGGCGCGGCATGTTCATCGTCGGCGTGATTCCGGCCCTGCTGGTTGTCTATATCCGGATGTCGGTCGAGGAATCGCCGGTCTGGCTCAAGGGCGAACACGTCAAGGCGAAGCTGGGATTCTTCGCGGCGATGCGCGGCCATTGGAAACTCGCGGGCTATGTCATCGTGTTGATGACCGCGTTCAATTTCTTCAGCCACGGCACTCAGGATCTCTATCCGCAGTTTCTGCGCACGACCCATCATTTCGACAATGGCATGGTCTCGCTGCTGACCATCGTCGGCAATGTCGGCGCCATCATCGGCGGCATCGCGTTCGGCGCCTGGTCGGAACGGCTCGGCCGGCGCAAGGCGATCATCTTCGCAGCACTGCTGGCGCTGCCGGTGCTGCCGCTCTGGGCCTTCGCCCAGACGCCGATCCTGCTCGGCCTCGGCGCCTTCCTGATGCAGGTGGCGGTGCAGGGCGCCTGGGGCGTCGTGCCGACCCATCTGAACGAACTGTCGCCCGACGCCGTGCGCGGCACGTTTCCCGGCCTGATGTATCAGCTGGGCAATCTGCTGGCGGCGATCAATGCCACCTGGCAGGCGCAGCTCGCCGTGTTCTATGGCGGCAATTACGCGATCTCGCTCGCCAT
>Ga0302302_1002883_pt1 | contig 9967 bp, 9 predicted proteins | sample III_Palsa_E1_3_FD_198766 | JGI IMG/M metagenome (GOLD analysis project Ga0302302, IMG submission 198766) | Peat permafrost microbial communities from Stordalen Mire near Abisko, Sweden - III_Palsa_E1_3 | ecosystem: Environmental > Terrestrial > Soil > Palsa > Peat permafrost | place: Sweden...
GGGTGGTAGCCGCGACTGCTTAGCGGCTCGTGAGTATGGCGTTGAGCGCCAGCATGAACGCGAGGACGAGCAAGGCTACGCGTAGGCGGTGGAGGTTGTCCCAGCGGCGGTGGGCCTGTTGCCAGTCGGCGGGGAGAGCGGTGGTGTGGAGCTTGGCGATGCGGTTGTTGATGGGGACGAGGACTGCGAGGGTGAAGAGGATGACGAATGTCCAGAGGCTCGCGGCTGCGGCGAGGGGCGTGAAGGCCGTGGTGTGACGGCGGAGGATGGTTTCCGCGATGAGCAGCAGCAGGCCGAGGGCGTACCAGAATGGCATCACGAAGCCGAGTTGCGTGGCGAAGAGGCTGAGGATGCGTGCCTGGGGCTCGACGTCGAGCTTACGCACGGTGGGGTTGATGAAGGCGGAGACGGCGAACTCGACGCCAATCATGAGGCCGATGGAGAGGATGGCGATGATATCGAGAACTCGCATGAGGGGGATACGCGAGTTGGGCGGAGTGGGTTCGCCTGGTTGTTACTGGATGGGGGTGGTGAGGAGGATCTGCTGGGGAGGGGCGGTGGTGAGGGTGTAGAGGGCGAACTGGCGGGTGGTTTGCGAGCGGAGTTCGAAGAGGAGATTGACGCGGCCGGTAGCGTCGGGGTCGACGGCGTCGATGAGGCGGAGCCAGGGGGTGCGGTCGAGGTGGGCGGCGTCGGTGATGGAGAAGAGGATGAGGTGGAGTTGGCCTGCTGCGCTGGGTGCAGCGGATGCATCGGGTTGGGCGATGAGGGTCAGGTAGACGGGACCGCCGGTGGTGAGGGGAGATTCGGCGGTGAGGATGTAGGTGGGGGTGGTGGTGTCGGTGAGGGTGTAGGCGAGGAGTTGGGCGTTGGTGATCGTGATGGGTGGTGATGGCTGGGTCTGGACCCGGGTCCGAGAGTCCGGACCCGGGGCACCCACTTTTGTGGTGGCAGCGGGCTTGGGAGCGTCTGCGGGGGTTAGGTGATTGAAGGCGATGTAGTGGGTTAGGGGTGGGAGGGCGAGAGATTCGAGGGCGTGGACGGTCTGGTTGCGGATGGAGGGGGAGGGCCAGCGGTAGGCGAAGGTTTCGGGGGCGCGGTTGGCCGCGTCCGAGACGGCCGCGGCCTGGTGGAGATCGGGCGGCAGGGTGGTTAGCTCGGGGGTGGTTGCAGGTGCCGCGGGCGCGCTGGATTGAAGGATGGGGCGATCGGGGTCGTCGAGGATGGGCGTGGCGGGTGCGGTTACGTAGGCTTGTTGCTTGGTTTTCTTTTGATGTTTGGGAGGTGCCGGTGCGCTGGTGTCGGCTTCGGCGGGGAGGGTGAGTTGCGTGGTGGGAGGCGTCGGGGTGGTGGCGGCTGTTGCCTCGGAGGGAGTGAGGAGGCGTCCGTAGGCTGCCCATGAAAGTGCGGAGGCGGTGGGGTTGGTGTGGGCGGATTGGATGTTGAGGGCTCCGATGGTTGCCACCCCAGCAGGCAAAGAACGCCCGTCGGGGACCCCGGTTGCCACCCCAGCGGGCAAAGGACGCTCGCCGGGGACCCCGGTTTGGCCGGCGTGCTGGAGGAGGTAGAGGGTGCCGGGTTGGAGGGCGAAGGGGATGGGTTGCGCGAGATAGGCGCCGGCGTCTTCGAGATGGCCGTTGATGAAGAGAGAGACAGGGATGAGGCGTGCGGCGGTGGGGTGGGCGAGGGGGCCGGTCCACTCGTATACGGCTATGGCGCGGGTGACCTGGGTAGTGGGGGAGGGGTGATCGGTTTGGGCGTGGATGGGCGTGAGCCGGAGCGCGAAGAGAAGGACGAGGCCGCCGATGAAGGGCCGGAGGTGCATGCTTGCGATGTTAGTCGAGGTGGATGCGAGGAATTTAATGGGAATCGCGATGACTACGTTCTGTTGAATGTCCGGAGTGGCACTCGCACGGACGGTATAGTGACGAGATAATAGGACAACGAGCTCTCCATGGGATGGTGATGACGCAAATTGAGAGGGAGAGCCGTAGCTGACGATGAATGGTGCTGACCGAGTCGTAGAGCCGAGCACGATTCCTGCCGGGGAGGCTGAAGCCGCGGCGAACGCGGAGCCGCTGCAGGTGGCAGCGCCTGTGCTGCGCGCCGGGGTAGCGCTTTGCGTGGACCTGGATGGCACGCTGGTGAAGTCGGATACGCTGCTGGATACGGTGCTGGTGGTCGCGCGGCAACGGCCCAGGGAGCTGGTTCATATCCCGGGATGGATTGCGCAAGGGCGGGCGGCGTTCAAGCGACACCTGACGAAGTTGGTGGCGTTGGATGTGGAGTTTCTGCCCTATAACCGGCCGCTGCTGGAGTATTTGCGGCAGCAGTATGGTGAGGGGCGGGAGATTTATTTGGCGACCGCCGCTGATCGCGAATTGGCGGAGCGGATTGCGGCGCACCTGGGGATCTTTGCAGGGGTGTTGGCGTCGGATGGTGCGACGAATCTGGCCGGCGGGAACAAGCTGGCGGCGTTTCGCGCGAAGTTTGGGGAGGATTTCTGCTACATCGGGAATGCGCGGCCGGATGTGGAGCTGCTGGCGGCGTGCGTGTCGCCGATGGTGGCGAATCCGGACCGAGCGCTGCGTGCGGGGATGAAGCGCACGGGGACGGTGGCGGTGGCGCGGTTTGAGGATCGCGGGCCGGCGCTGCGGAGCTGGCTGAAGGCGATTCGGCTGCACCAGTGGGCGAAGAATGCGCTGCTGTTTGTGCCGCTGCTGTTGGCGCACCAGTGGCATCTGCGGACGTTTGGCGGGGCGATTACGGCGTTCTTCAGCTTTGGGATGTGCGCGTCGGCGACGTACATCCTTAATGACCTGCTGGATCTGGAGGCGGATCGGCGGCATCCGCGGAAACGGCGCAGACCGTTTGCGGCGGGAGATTTGTCGGCGATTGCGGGCGTGGTGGTGGTGGGTTGGCTGATGCTGGGCGCGCTGGCGCTGGCGTTGGCGGTGCCGCACGTCTTCAACGCGCTGCCAGGTACGGCGGTGCTGGCGAATCCTTACAGCTTCCTGGGATGGCTGGTGCTTTATACCGTGGTGACGCTTTCGTACTCGCTGTATTTGAAGCGGAAGCTGCTGCTGGATGTGTTTGTGCTGAGCGCGCTGTACACGGTGCGGATTATGGCGGGGAGTGCGGCGACGGGGATTCCAATGTCGCCGTGGCTGGCGGGGTTCGGCGTGTTCTTCTTCCTGTCGCTGGCGTTTGTGAAGCGGTTCAGCGAGTTGGAGGGACTGCGGGAGCGCGGTGCGTCGGTGAGCAATGGGCGGGGGTACTTTGTGAGCGACCTGGAGCAACTGCGCGCGCTGGGCACAGGCGCGATGTATGCGGCGGTCGTGGTGCTGTCGATCTATATCAACAACCCGGAGACGAATTTTCTTTATGCGCATCCGGTGCGATTGTGGGTGGTGGTGCCGGTGCTGCTGCTGTGGTTGAGCCAGGTGTGGATGTTGGCTAGTCGCGGAGAGATGCATGATGACCCGGTGGTGTTTGCGATTACGGATAAGCGGAGTTTGTTGCTTGGGGTGTTGATGGCGGCTGTGATTTTGTGGGCGCTCTAGCGAGGCGCCTCAGTTGACATCAACTTCGCTTACGGCAGACCGAGTGCGGTAGCATGACAGGCATGACGCCCCACGATGACTGGGAGAACTTTGGGATCTGGTCCGCCTCGAAACTAGCTAAGGTCGAGAAGTTACTGGCATCGCTGGGTGCCAGGACAGAAGTTTACCCAGATTCGCTTTCCGAGGACCGGTTGAAAAATTGGAAGGCCTGGGATGCCGACTCTCCAGAACCAAACAAATGTTTCCATCTCTACATCCACCGAAATGATCTGGCCAAAGTTGGCGATAAGATCGTATTGATGTTCCCGGAGCGCAAGTTCTGACCCTCGTTATTTCAAACTGCGGAAATACTGCTTTGGACGGGTGGTTTAGGGTGGGGGGCCGCGGTCATTTATCCTTAAGCTTCGACATCATGAGTGCAGCGATTCCAGAACTGAAGCAGTTTGATGAGGCGGAGCTTGACCGCGTGTTTGCGGAGCTCGAGCGAGAGGTGGCGGCGCAGGCGCGCGCGCTGACCAGCGATGAGGCCATGGAGGCGTTTCGGCTGGAGTGGCTGGGGCGCAAGCAGGGACGGCTGGGGCTGCTGAGCGCCGCGTGGCTGAAGTCGGCGCCGGTGGAGGCAAAGAAGCTGCTGGGGGTTCGGTTCAACAAGCTGAAGGCGCAGATTGAAGAGGCGCGGGCGGGTAGCCAGGGGGCGGGGGTAAAGGCGGCGGGGACTGGGCTGGATGTGACGCTGCCGGGGGCGGCGCAGAGGGTGGGGGCGGAACATCCGCTGGTGAAGACGATGGCGGAGATTGTCAGCGTGTTTCAGCGGATGGGGTATTCGGTTGGGTTGGGGCCGGAGGTGGAGACGGATTTTTATAATTTCGAGGCGCTGAACTTTCCGCCGAATCATCCGGCGCGGGATACGCAGGACACGCTGGTGGTGGCGGGGCAGGAGGGGAAGCCGCTGCGTGAGCGGTTGCTGATGCGGACGCATACGTCGCCGGTGCAGATACGGTCGATGCTGGAGCAGGCGCCGCCGCTGCGGCTGGTGATTCCGGGCAAGGTGCATAGGAACGATGCCGCCGATGCGACGCACTCGCCGGTGTTTCACCAGGTGGAGGGGTTGTGCGTCGATACGAATATTACGTTCAGCGATCTTAAGGGGACGCTGGATTTTGCGATGAAGGCGTTCTTCGGGTCGGCGGTGAAGACGAGATTTTTTCCGAGCTTTTTCCCGTTTACGGAGCCTAGCGCGGATGTGCAGATCTCGTGTATTTTCTGCGGTGGCAAGGGGTGTCGGAAGTGTAAGCACTCGGGATGGATTGAGTTGCTGGGGTGCGGGATGGTGGATCCGGCGGTGTTCGCGTCGGTGAATCAGCGGCGGGTGGAGATGGGGCGCGAGCCGGTGTATGACACGCGGAAGGTGAGCGGGTTTGCGTTTGGGATGGGCGTGGATCGGATCGCGATGATGAAGTATGGGATCAGCGATATTGGGCTGTTGTACTCGGGGGATATGAGGTTTCTGGAGCAGTTTGCTTAGAGCGCGAAGTTTGTTGAGCTGATGGAGCAGGTGGTTGGTATGCTCGTTGGCACGATGAAAAATTTTGGCTCTGCACTGATCCTCTTTCTTGCAAGTGGCTTGGCTTGTGCGCAGGCGCATCCGCGGGATGGCGAGATTCATGATGCCGATACGCTGCGCTGGTGGCATACGACTGAGGCGCTGTCGAATGACGCGATGGAGGGGCGAGATACGGGGTCGGCGGCGTATCAGCGCGCGGCGGACTATGTGGCGAAGCGGTTCAAGGCTGCGGGGTTGCTGCCGGCGGGGGATGATGGCACGTACTTCCAGATGGTGCCGATGCATGAGATGCAGGTCGAGCCCGCGGGGACTAGCTTTGTGGTGGAGCGGCCGGGGGGAAAGTTGAGGCTGGAGTTTTTGCAGGAGATCACGGTGGCGGCTTCCGAGACGGCGCTGCCTGAGGGTGCGGGGGCGTTGGCGTTTCGCGGATACTGCGGCAAGGATGCGATGACCGACGTCGCAGGAAAAATTGTGGTGTGCTTTGGGACGCAGCGGGCGGGGCTGCCGAGTGGTGGGGAGCGGGCGGCGAACGCGAAGGCGGCTGGGGCGCTGGGTGTGGTGAATGTGGATGATCCTTACTTTACGATTGAGCCGCCGCGCTGGCCGTATGCGTATGCGCGAAGTGTGACGCTGCGGGAGGCGGGCGGTGAGGGCGTGTGGTTGGGGACGATGTTGCCGGGGATGCGGCTGAGTGCAGAGGGGTTTGCGAAGCTGCTGGTGGGGTCTGGGAAAGACGCGGCGGAAATTTTGAAGTTGGGAGGGGCGAAGGAGGCGCTGCCGAACTTCGAGATTCCGGGGAAGCTGCGGGTGAGGCTGCAGCTTTCGAGCAGGGATTTCAGCTCGCCGAATGTGCTCGCGGTGCGGCCGGGGTCGGACGCGACGCTGGCGGGACAGTATGTGGTGGTCGCGGCGCATCTGGATGGATACGGCTATGGGACGCCGGTGCATGGGGACAACTTGTATAACGGCACGCTGGATGATGCGGCGTATGTGGCACTGCTGATCCAGATGGCGGATGACTTGAAGGCGGGTGCGGTGGGGCATCATGGATTGACTGCGGTGAGATATTCGCCCGGTGGACAGAGCGATGTTGGCAGCGATGTTATCGATAAGGGGATTACGCTGGTGCCGACGAAGCGGTCGATATTGTTTTGCGCGTTTACGGGGGAGGAGAAGGGGTTGCTGGGGTCGAGCTGGTTTGTGAAGCATCCTACGGTGCCGGTGGAGGAGTTGGCGGCGGACATTAATCTTGACCAGCTGCGGCCGCTGTTTCCGCTGAAGATACTGACGGCGGAGGCGGTGAACGACACGACGTTGGGGCAGACGGCGCGCGAGGTGGGCAAGGGGATGGGTATTGAGATCCGGGAGGACCGCGAGCCGGAGCGAGGGCTGTTGCGGCGGGCGGATCAATATCCGTTTCTGCGGATTCATGTGCCGGCGATCAGTTTCATTTTTGGGTACGATCCCGGGACGGATGCGGAGAAACGGTATCGGGAGTGGTATGAGGTGCGGTATCACCGGCCGCAGGATGATCTGACACAGCCGGTGGATTTTCAGGCGGCGGAGACGTTCGATGTGTTTTTCTATCGGCTGGTGGAGACGACGGCGGATGCGGCGATGCGGCCCACTATTCTGCCAGATAGCCAGTTCGCAGAGAGGAAGTGAATGGCGGCTCTGAGACAATAAGGGGATGTGCCGGGCGCGATGTGCTGTGTGCTGCGCTGGGCATAACTGCTGGTAAGGAAAGTACTGTTTCGCAATGGATATTCTCACTTCATGGTTGCGCTCGTATCTGCCGGCGCTTGACGTTTCGGACGCACAACTCGCGGAAGACCTGACGCTGCGAGGGATTGCGGTGGAAGGAATTTTCGCGGTTGAGGGCGGGGTTGGTGGATCGCGTTTCGAGATGGACATCACGACGAATCGCGTGGATGCGATGAATCATTATGGTGTGGCGCGCGAGGCGGCGGCGATTTATAACGTGGCGCTGAAGCCGCTCACGGAGGCGGCGCCTGTGGAACCCGGGTCCGAGAGTCCGGACCCGGGGCACCCGGAGTTGTGGAGTTCTGAGGGGTTTCCGGTCCGTATTGAGGCTGGTGATTTGTGTGGGCGGTTTACGGCGCGCGTGATTCGGGGCGTGACGGTCGGGCCGAGCTCAGGGTTGATTGCGGAGTATTTTGCGGCGTTGGGGCAGAAGCAGATTTCTGCGCCGGTGGATGTGACGAACTTTGGGTGGATGGCTATGGGTCAGCCAACGCATGTGTTCGATCTGGACAAGATCGTTGGCGGGATTGTGGTGCGGCATGCGCGCGGGGGAGAGAAGCTGCAGCTGCTCGATGGCACGGAGAAGACGCTGGTTGCTGAGGACCTGGTGGTGGCTGATGAGGAGAAGGCGCTGGGGCTGGCGGGCGTGATGGGTGGATGGGATTCGCGCGTGACCGAGGAGACGAAGAATATTTTGGTGGAGGCTGCTTGGTTCGATCAGGCTGCGATTCGTGCGAGCTCGCGGCGGCATGGATTGCATACGGATGCTAGCCATCGATTTGAGAGGGGTGCGGATTTTAATGCGGCTCCGGTTGCCAACAACCTTGTGACGCGAATGGTGGTGGAGCAGAGCGGTGGCGAGGTTGTGGGGCCGCTCGTGGACGTGGTGGTGGCGGCGATTGCGGCTAAGACCTCGGAGCGAGCGGCGATTGTGTTGAAGGTGAGCGAGGTGCGGCGGCATCTTGGTGCGACGGCGGATAGGTTGGGTGTCGGCGAGGATGTGGTGGCGCAATATTTGAGTGCGCTGGGATGTGGGCTGACGCAGACGGGTCCGGGCGAGTATGCGGTGAAGCTGCCTAGTTGGCGGTTGGATCTGGAACGCGAGATCGACCTGATTGAAGAGGTTGCGCGCGTGTATGGATACAACCGGTTTGCGGATACGCTGCCTAGCTTTGCGGGCGCGGTGGTCGAGTTGCCGCACGTGGAGCAGGAGCGGGTGATTCGCGAGACGCTGCGGGCGTTGGGATTTACGGAGGCGGTGTCGAGCACGTTTGTGTCGGCGGAAGTGGCTGAAGAGTTTGGTGGGGGCGGGGTGGCGATTGGGAATCCGCTGAGTGCGGAGGCGGGGATGCTGCGGCCGTCGCTGGCACCGGGGATGGCGACGATGCTGGCGCTGAATCTGCACCGGGATGTGAACAGCGTGCGGCTGTTTGAGATGGGTACGGTGTTTGGCGGGTCGGCCGTTGAGGTGAAGGAGCGGGTTGGGCTGGCGCTGGGTGCTACGGGAGCGGCTGCTGCTACTGCGTTGTATAAAGCTGAGGATGCGTTGTTCTATGAGGTGAAGGGTGCGGTTGAGGCGCTGCTGGCGAAGTTTGTGGGTGACGTGAAATTTGAGACTGGCGGGCTTCCGGCGTGGATTGCAGCGGGGCGTGGAGCTCGGGTCTTGCTGGCGGGAGCGCCGGTCGGAGTGTTTGGGGAGTTGAGTGCGGCAGAGTTGCAGGTGAGGAAGTTGCGGCAGCCTTGCGTGATTGCATCGCTTGATGGACAGAGGCTGTTTGAGACGGCGCTGCGGCAGCCGGTGTCGCGGGAGTTGTCGCGGTTCCAGGCGGTGGAGAGAGATTTTTCGTTTGTGTTTCCGGATGCGGTGACGTGGGCGGCGATTGATAGGGATCTGCGGTTCTTGGTTGCGATGTCTCCCATGGAGGAGTTACGGAGCGTGCGCCCGGTGGAGATATTCCGTGATCCGAACGGGAAGGTGATTCCTGCGGGGACGTATTCGCTGTTGCTGCGCGTGGCATTTCAGTCCAATGAGCGGACGCTGACGGAGGAAGAGATTACGCGCTGGTCGGACGGGGTGGTTGTGCAGCTCAAGGGGCTGGGCGGAACGCAGAGAGTGTGACGTTTGTTGATGAGCGCGAACGCGAAGCACAGTGATCGGTAAGCGTGCAAGGAACAAAGAGGAATTCAGGCAGGTACCCCTGAGGTACACACACGGTATTCCTCTCCTTCGCGTCCTATACTTCGAGGTGAAGGGCATGGTTTCGCCTTGAAGGAGTTGTACATGGGATCCGCAAGTATCAGTGTCGATGAGTTCCAGGCGCTGGAGCAGAAGGTGCTTCAGACCGTCGAGCTGATCAAGAGAGAGCGTGAGGCGAGAGCCGTTGCTGAGGCTGAAGTGGCTGCCACGAAGGCGGAGTTGGCGGCACGCAAGGAAGAGCTTGAGTCGAGAGGCCAGGAGATTGTTGCTTTACGGCGGGAGTTGGCTGCTTCGGGCGATGCGAATGCCGAGGTGAAGACCTTGCAGCGTGAGCGCGAGGCGGTTCGGCTTCGGGTTGAGAAGATGCTGGCGAGTATCGACGAGATTGTGTAGCCAGAGGATTTAGCGTGCGTGGATTCTAAGATGCGCGTACGTGGGCGGAACAGTAGGAGTTGAAGTGGTAGAGACACAACTAAGAACGGCGGCGGAGATTTCGCGGGCTCAACTTGAGGCGCGCGATATGGAAGCAGCTGTCGTCGATATCTATGATCAGATTTACCAGCTGCGGGGCGTGAATCCGGAGTATATCGAGCGGTTGGCGTCGGTAGTGGACTTGAAGATGCGCGCGGTTGCGGCGCATGGAGCGACAGTGGATTCGCTGCGCGTTGCGGTGCTGGCGGCGTTGAATCTTGCGGATGAGTTGGTGACGTTGCGGGCGAAGTATGAGGCACTGCATGCGTCGGTGGATGCGCACAAACAGGCGGCGGCGCAGAGCATGGTGCGGTCGCGAGCGGGCTCGTTGATGGGGATGCTGGACGAGGTGCTCGAGGAGCGCAGGGCAGGCTAACAAAGTAGGAAGCAGGGGCGGGTCTGTGGGGC
>Ga0302302_1002911_pt1 | contig 9907 bp, 4 predicted proteins | sample III_Palsa_E1_3_FD_198766 | JGI IMG/M metagenome (GOLD analysis project Ga0302302, IMG submission 198766) | Peat permafrost microbial communities from Stordalen Mire near Abisko, Sweden - III_Palsa_E1_3 | ecosystem: Environmental > Terrestrial > Soil > Palsa > Peat permafrost | place: Sweden...
CAGTGCTAAACCCGTCTGACGCCGAGCAAAGCATTCACCTGGATATCCACGGTGCACCGCTGGCCTCTACCGGAAAGCTGTGGCGCATGGCGCCCAACTCCATCGATGCCACAGTCAAGGCCGGCTTGCCCGCCGAGGTCCAGGTGGAAGAACAGTCACTCGGCGCCCTGCCCGCGACGATCACACTTCGGCCCTACAGCGTCAACATTTACTCCTACCCCGTTCAGTAGAGGTCTATTCCCAGCCATGCTCCGACTCCGCAACCTCTTCCTCCACGCCACGATGCTCGCCGCCGCCTCGGCGTTCCGCGCACCGCTTGCAGCGCAGGTACAGACCGTCGTGCCGCCCCCTATTCCAGGCGCCAGGCCCGTCACGGTGGAACGCATCAAGGTCCACAGCGCCGCCATTGAGGGCAACCTGGAGGGCGAGTCGGCGGACCGCGACGTGATCGTTTTTCTGCCGCCCAGCTACGGGCACGACAGAGGGCGCCACTACCCGGTCGTGTATGCGCTGCACGGCTACTTCATCGGTGCCGAGCAGTGGTCGGGCGAGATCCACGTGCCGCAGACCATCGAGGGCGCATTTGCTTTGGGCTCGAGGGAGATGATCGTCGTCGTGCCTGATTCCAAGACGGTGTATCTCGGATCGTTCTACTCCAGCTCGGCCACCACGGGCGATTTCGAACGCTTTATCTCCCACGACCTGGTGGCCTACATCGATTCGCACTACCGCACCCTGCCGACGCGCGAAAGCCGCGGCCTGGTTGGCCATTCCATGGGTGGCTACGGCGCCGCGCGTATCGGCATGAAGCACCCCGAAGTGTTTGGCTCCCTGTACATCATGAGCCCTTGCTGCCTGTCGCCCATGGCCGGTGGCGGTCCGGGGCCGGCCGGCGAGATGAAACAGCGCGCAGTCGATAGCGAGAAGAGAGCAGCGTCGGCGAAGTCGCCGGCCGAACTCGCTGCCGTATCGCCCGGCTTTGCGGCCGCACCCTATGCCACTGCGGCCGCGTGGGCGCCCGACCCGAAGAACCCGCCCCTCTACTTCGACCTGCCTACCAAGGACGGGGTTCCGCAACCGGAGATCGTTGCCAAGCTCACGGCCAATGCGCCGCTTGCCTTCGTGGACCAGTACATCGGCAATCTAAAGCAGTATCGCGCCATCGCGATGGACGTGGGCGACCAGGATGGATTGCGCTTCGATGCCACGAAACTGCATGAGGTGTTTGACCGCTACGGCATCGTCAACGCTTTTACGATTTACCCCGGCACACACACCAGCGCCGTTGCGGACCGCTTTCAAAATCACGTGATGCCATTTTTTAGCGCCCATCTTTGCTTCTCGACAGATTGTCATTAGGCGGCACATCCCCAGGCAAAACTTGGCCACCAACTCTATCTTTATCGTGCCTCAATCAGAGATTAGGGATGGCTCCTAAATCCCCGCGAAGGTTTGGATCAATCCGTTCCTGATTGACGACCTACCAAGGGTATTCGTTGTGATGAAAAAAGCCCCCGCGGGCGAAGACACAAAGATTTGCTTGAGATCGGTTCAGCGCTCAGCCAGTTCACTTGGCGAACCCCTTTCGTGGAGTTCAAGAGCGAACTCCGAAGCCCTAAACAGTTCTCTTGCACTGCATCTACGCCAGCGGAGGGAATCAGGAACGTCATGGATCTTTTTAATGAGGAAGGTATAGCATACCCGAGGCTATTAAAGCGATTTATTTCAAGAACTCAATGAAACTCATCCTGAAAACTACGAACCCGGGACACGCTGCAGTAACACCTTGGAGAATGCCATGAAGCTTCGTCTGAAACTGTCTCTCGCGTTCGCCGCCTTGTGCGCGGCAATACTCGCGCCGGCTTGCGCGCAGCAGGACACGGCGCGCATGCCGTTTATGAACCCGCAGCTGGCCCCGGAGGAGCGCGCCACGGACCTGGTGCATCGCATGACGCTCGCCGAAAAGGCATCGGAGATGCAGAACAATTCCGCCGCCGTGCCGCGCCTCAATATTCCGGCCTACCAGTGGTGGAGCGAGGCGCTCCACGGCGTGATCAACGAGGGCGTAACCGAGTATCCGGAGCCCGTGGGTCTGGCCGCGACCTTTGACCCCGCCGGCATCCACACCATGGCCGCACAGATTGGCGTCGAAGGCCGCATCAAGCATGTGCAGAACCTGCGCGAGGGCCACATCGGCATCATGGGCGGTCTCGACTTCTGGTCGCCCAACCTGAACATCTTTCGCGATCCACGCTGGGGCCGTGGGCAGGAGACCTACGGCGAGGATCCCTTCCTGACCGGACGCATGGGCGTAGCCTATGTAACCGGCCTTCAGGGAGACGACCCCAGATACTACCTCGCCATCGCCACCCCCAAGCACTTCGCCGTACACAGCGGCCCTGAGCCGACTCGCCACTTTGCCGACGTAGACGTAAGCAAGCACGACGAGGTGGACACCTACCAGCCCGCATTTCGCGCGGCCATTGTCGAGGGCAAGGCTGCCTCGGTGATGTGCGCCTACAACGCTATCAATGGCGAGCCGGCCTGCGCCAACCAGTACCTCCTGCAGGACCAACTGCGGGGCAAGTGGGGTTTCCAGGGCTATGTCGTGTCTGACTGCGACGCCGTGCGCGATGTCGCAGCGAATCATCGCTATCGGCCCACGCAAGCACAAGGGGTAGCCATCTCGGTAATCCGTGGCATGGACAACGAGTGCGTGACCTTCACCACGCGGTTTGGCGAGCCTGTTGAGACGGCTTACATCGATGCCGTGCAGCAAGGCTACCTCCCCGAAAGCACGCTCGATACTGCGCTGATCCGCTTGTTCACCGCACGCATCAAGCTCGGTATGTTTGACCCGCCCGCCATGGTGCCGTACTCGAGCATCGACGAGAAAGAGTTGGACAGCGCTGCGCATCGCGCCCACGCACGCAAGCTGGCTGAGGAGTCGATGGTGCTGCTCAAGAACGATGGCCTGTTGCCCCTCAAACCGGAGATCCGCAAGATCGCCGTAGTCGGTCCGCTGGCGGAGCAGACCCGGCCACTCATCGGCAACTATGCGGGCCACCCTACGCACATCGTCTCCATCCTCGACGGGCTGCACGCGCAATTTCCCGGTGCCACCATCACCTATGTGCCGGGCACGCAGTTTCTGAATCCCGATGGAACCCCCGTGCCCAACGACCTGCTGACCACTCCGGACGGCAAGCCCGGGCTGCATGCCGAATACAACGAAGGCCGGCGTGGTTTTGATGATGTGCCGAAGAAGCTCGTCGAGCGCACCGAGCCCAACATCAACCTGTCCAACGCGACCCTGCCCAAGGAGGTTGCGGACCGCAAGCGCTTCGGCGTGCAGTGGACGGGCTTTCTCACGCCTTCGGAGACAGGCGAGTACCTCTTCGGCGTGCGCAGCCAGGGCTTTGTTCGCGTGAGCGTCGACGGCAAACAGGTGGCTTCGTCCTACGGCGGGGGTCACGACCTTGAGCCCGTCACGGGCCGTTTGAAGCTTGAGAAAGGCCGCAAGGTTGCGCTGGAAATCTCCAGCGGCACGCAGGACGGCAACGCGCATGCCGAGCTGATCTGGAGTAAATACGATCCCACTGTCTCGCCTGAAGCCGTTGCCGCCGCTCGCGATGCCGACGCAATCATCGCAGTGGTCGGCATCACCAGCCAGCTCGAAGGCGAAGAGATGCCCGTAACCGAACCGGGCTTCCTGGGTGGCGATCGCACCAGCATTGACCTGCCACAGCCTGAAGAAGATCTGGTGGAAGCGGTCGCAGCGACAGGCAAACCCCTTGCCGTGGTGCTGATCAACGGCAGCGCGCTGTCCGTGAACTGGATCAACGACCATGCCAACGCGGTGCTGGAGGCCTGGTACCCCGGTGAAGAAGGCGGCGCGGCCGTAGCGGAAACGCTCAACGGCAAGAACAACCCCGCGGGTCGGCTGCCAGTCACCTTCTACAAAGGCCTGGAAGGCCTGCCGAACTTTGAGGATTACGCGATGGCGAACCGAACGTATCGCTACTTCACCGGCAAGCCGCTCTACCCCTTCGGCTACGGTCTCAGCTACACCACGTTCGGCTACAGCAATTTGGCGATTTCCTCATCCACCATCGCCGCCGGGCAACCCGTGGAGGCCGACGTCCTCGTCACCAACTCGGGAAAACTCGCCGGCGATGAGGTTGTGCAGCTCTATCTCAAGTTCCCTGACGTCAAGGGTGCGCCAACCATCGCTCTTCGCGGCTTCGAGCGCATCCACCTCGAACCCGGTGCGAGCCAGAAGGTTCACTTCCATCTCAACCCGCGTGACCTCGGCATGGTCACCGAGCTTGGCTGGCCCATCATCGCCGAGGGCGACTACAGCCTCAGTGTAGGTGGCGGGCAACCGGGAACCGGAGGCCCGGGGGTAAACGGCAAGTTCCACGTCGACGGCACCTACGCGCTGCCTGAGTAGCTCGGCACCTCCAGAAAGGAACCCATCCCGTGACCCGTACCTCTATTCTTACCCGTCGAGAAGCACTGTTTCTCTCAGCTACGGCGGGCATCACTGCTGCCACGCCCTCAACGCTGTTGGCCTCTGACAGCGTCAAAACCGGCGTGCACCAGGAGCCTGGCACCGTCTCCACGCCACGCTCGGCCATCGCGAGGACCCAATACGGCCCCGTCCGCGGCTTCCTCGCTGGCGGCGTCTTTACTTTCAAGGGCGTGCCGTACGGACAAAACGCGGGTGGCGAAAACCGCTGGCTCCCCCTCAAGCCGCCCACTCCCTGGAAAGACGAGTACCCCGCCTTCACCTACGGTGCCAACTGCCCGCAGTCCCTCCATCCCTGGACCGCAATCGAACAAACTTTTATCCAGGACTGGGATGACGGATGGCTGAGCGAGGACATGCTCAAGCTCAACATATGGACGCCGTCGCTCTCGGGCTCCCGCCCTGTGATGGTTTACTATCACGGCGGCGGTTTCTCCTTCGGCTCTTCCTACGAGCTGCCTTCGCACGAGGGCGCGCAGATGGCTCGCTACCACGACGTCGTGCAGGTCTCGGTCAATCACCGCCTCAACATCCTGGGATTTTTCGATGCCTCGGAGATCGGCGGCTCGGCCTATGAGGACTCCGTCAACGTTGGTATGACGGACCTGGTCGACTCGCTCAAGTGGGTGCGCGAAAACATTGCCAACTTCGGTGGCGACCCCGACCGCGTCATGATCTACGGTCAGTCCGGCGGCGGCTCCAAGGTCACCACGCTGCTCGGAATGCCGTCCGCCTCGGGCCTCATCCATCGCGCCGCGGCGCAATCCGGCGGTGGCGGCAACATCCCTACCCGCGAGCAGCAGCGTGAGGTCGCACGCGTCATGATGAAGGACCTCGGACTTGCGGCCAACGACATCGGCGCGCTCCAAAAGATGGATTGGCCGAGCCTCATAGCCGCCGGGAACGCGGCCATCACCAAGGTCAACCCACCGGGCCCTGCCTTCTTCGGCCCCGGGCTTCCCGGCCATCCCCGCGCCGGCTGGACACCCTCGGTCGACGGCAAACTCATCACCATGCGCTCGTTCTTCGACGCCGCGCCGGACGTGAGCAAGGACGTTCCTATCCTCATCGGCTCAGTCTCCGAAGAGGGCAACAGCATGAGCTTCATCCCTACCGAGATGGAGTGGCATGCCGGACTGGTGAAGACCTACGGAGAGGAGAAAGCAACGGCCATCGTGAAGACTCTCAAAGCCAACTACCCCCACAAGCAAACCGCCACGCTATCCTACATGTGCAGCGGCCGACCTGGACTCAACGGCCTGTTCATGCGCAACAACGTCGTGAAGATGTGTGGGCTCAAGCACGACCTTCATGCCGCCCCCACCTACGCCTACTACTTCACCTGGCAAACACCGCTGTTCGACGGCCGCCCGGGAGCCTGGCACACGGCCGACCTGCAGTTTTGCTTTGACAACACGAAACGCTGTGAACAGGGCACCGGCAATACCCCCGAGGCTCAGGCGCTGGCGCATAAAATGGCGGCGTCCTGGGCCATGTTTGCCTCCTCCGGAAAGCCCAGTGTCGCCGGCGTAGCATGGCGGCCGACCGACCCCGACACCAACCGCACCATGATCTTCGATAACGAATGCCGCATGGTGAATGACCCGGACGGAAATGCGCGGAAGATTATCCTGCCTTGAATCTCACTTGCGGGACCCGGTACGAGAATCACACGTTGAGATTGGAAGGCCTTTCGACCACCTCGCTCGAGAATCTGCTTCGGTTTCCCATCTTCCCCCATCAGTTGCGCGGCCGCATACCACGTGTGAGTCGTCGCATACGAAGCCGGACCGGGAGTCCGGCGCATCGGCAATGATATAGACATTCCTCAGTCGAATCCCCTTGATGTGGCACCCTGTAAGATTCTGGCAAACGGAAAGTTGAGAAAGAACATGCCCCGGCTTGAAGAAATTCAAGGCTCCAGTTGTGATCAATGGGCAGCGATACCGGCCCTGGCTCTTTTGTTCGCGATTTCGACGATAGCCGCAGCACAGATTCCGGGTCAGAAGATGCCTGGCCCTCCGCCCGCGCAGGTCGAGCAGACAAGCGATGGATTGCGCGCGACCGCGGGCAAGGAGCTCCTCGAGGTTACGGTTTGTGCTGACTCGGTGATTCACATCGTGGCAACGCCGGAACCCAGCACCCCCGCCTCCCCCCGCCCTTGGATGCTCGACGCGCGAGAGTCCTGCCCCGGCGTGCCGATCGCTTTCACCCGGGACGAGCGCACTGCGGTGATCAAGACTGCGAACCTTCGCGTAACGTTCAACATCGAGCGGGGTAGCTTATCCTTTTACACGGCCGACGGCGACCCTCTCCTGAACGAGGGCGACAGGGTCCCTCGCACCTACGACCCCATCGAATTGAATGGCGAGTCTACCTACCACGTTGCGGACCGCTTTACTCCATCGATGAGCGAAGCGTTCTATGGACTCGGTCAACACCAGGGCGGCATGTTCAACTACCGCGGCGCCACGGTCGAACTCGGGCAGAACAACACCGACGTAGCGATCCCGTTGCTTGTTTCGAGCAAGGGTTACGCGGTCATGTGGAATACCGCCGCGTTTACGTACGTCGACAATCGCTTTCCTCTCGAGCTCACATTCAGTTCACTGGCAGGGAAGTCTGTCGACTACTACTTCCTCTACGGCCCCGAGATGGACTCGGTCATTCACCAGTACCGCACCCTGACCGGCCACACCCCGATGCTGCCAAAGTGGGCGTACGGGTTCTTTCAATCCAAGGACCGCTATGTTTCGCTCGATGAGATCCGGGATATTGCGCAACGCTATCGGCAGGAACACATCCCTCTCGACGCCATAGTTCAGGACTGGTTCTGGTGGAAGACCGAAGGCGACCCGACCTTCAATTCGAACTACCACGATGTGCCGAAAGATCTCGAAGCCTTGCATGCCATGAACGTGCACGCGATGATCTCGGTGTGGGGCCTGCTCGATCCCGACTCCGAAACCTACAAGGTGCTCGACGCAAAACATCTCCTCGTGCCCAACGCCCACGTGTACGACGCCAGCAGCCCTGAAGCGCGGGACATCTACTGGCAGCACCTGCCTGGCAAGCTTTTCGCACAGGGATGGGACGCCTTCTGGCTCGACAGCGCCGAGCCTGAAGAATACTGGCCGCACATGGGCGACGCCATTCTCCGCAGTCGTCCGATAGCGATCGGCAATGGCGCCGAGTTCACCAACGTCTTCCCGCTCGTGCACACACTTGGCGTGCAGGATCACTGGAAAGCCCAGAATCCTGACAAGCGTGTCTTCCTGCTCACGCGCTCGGCGTTCCTCGGCCAGCAGCGCGTGGGCGCAACGGTGTGGTCGGGAGACGTCTACGGCACCTACTGGGGCCTGAGCCACCAGGTCCCGGCGGGTCTCAACTTCGCGCTGTCCGGCTATCCATATTGGACTACCGACATTGGTGGCTACTGGCCGCCCCACGAAAACCCGCTAGGCGATCCAGCCTTCCAGGAGCTCTACACGCGCTGGTTCGAATATGGAACATTCTGTCCCATCTTCCGCACCCACGGCCATCGCCCGCACAACGAGCTGTGGAGCTTCGATAAGGTCGAACCCATCCTCGTGAAGTACGATCGTCTCCGCTACCGGCTCATGCCGTACATCTACTCGCTTGCCTGGAAGGTGACCAGCGACGACTACACCATCCAGCGCCCGCTCGTCATGGACTGGCGCACCGACCCCAAGACCTGGAATCTCGGCGACGAGTTCATGTTTGGTCCGGCCATCCTCGTCAATCCGGTGCTCAAAGCTGACGCGACGCGGCGCAGCGTTTATCTGCCAGCTGCCGCCGCATGGTACGACTTCTGGACTGGCAAATCGCTCAACGGCAGCCAGGAGATTGACGCTGATGCGCCGCTCGAACGCATGCCTCTCTTCATCCGCGCCGGCTCCATCCTCCCCATGGGCCCGAAGATCGAATACGCCACCGAGGATCCCGCTGGCCCGATCGAACTTCGCATCTATCGCGGCGCAGACGGCAAGTTCGATCTCTACGAGGATGCGGGCGACGGCTACGAGTACGAGAAGGGACAGCATGCCGTCATCCCACTCCGCTGGGACGATCACGCTTCTTCACTACTCATCGGTGCACGCGAAGGTTCGTTTCCAGGAATGGCCGCCAACCGCAAGTTCCGCGTCGTGCTCGTGAAAGAAGGACACGGAGAAGGCATCGAAACTGCCGGCACAGCCAACGCGGAGATCGCCTATGAGGGCAAGGAAATCAAAGTAATCATTCGATAATTCGCTTGCACGGGCGTCTGCCAAGCGACATGCACTCTGCAAGTTACATCACCTCTCGACGATGAGGGAAGGTCATGATGCAATACCGGCTTCTGCTTCTGTTCGCTGCTGCACTGGGTGGGCCTTTCGCCGCCCAGGCGCAATCGTCGAACCCCTGTTCGGATCTAACGGGGCTAAAAATCCACGACGTAGAGATTACGAAGGCCGAACTCGTGGCAGCAGGCGTCACCATCCCGGGGCCGTATCCGGGCGCTGCCTCCATCGGTCCTCTGCCTGCCCATTGTCGCGTCGACGGCGTCATCAACCGTCGCAAGGGCGTGGGTGGCCAGGAGTTCGGAATCGGTTTTGCCGTCGCACTCCCCGAGAAAGCTGCCTGGAACGGCGACTTCATGATGCAGGGAGGCGGCGGCGGCAACGGCTTTGTCAGCTATCCGACCGGCGCCAGCGACGCGGGCGATATGCCGGCCCTCACGCGCGGCTTCGTCGTTGCCAGCACCGACACAGGGCACAAAGCGAAATCAGGCGCCTTCGATTTCAGCTTCATGAGCGATCAGCAGGCTTACCTCGACTTCGCCTTTGAAGCCAATGCTAAAGTTGCCGGCGTTGCCAAACAGATCCTCGCTCGTTATTACGACAAGCCCGCAGCCTTCTCGTACTTCGTAGGCTGTTCTACCGGCGGCCGCGAGGGCATGATCCTTTCCCAGCGTTATCCGACCGCCTTCAACGGCATAGTCTCCGGTGATCCGGCCATGCGCACAGGCCGCTCCAACCTGGCGATCAGCCAATGGATGCCCGCAGCCTATAACGCAGCTTCCCCGAAAGACGCCTCGGGCAAGCCGCAGATCGAAAAATTCCTCTCGGACGGCGATCGCAAGTTATTTATGGACGCGCTACTGAAGCAGTGCGACGCAATCGACGGCCTGGCCGATGGCATGATCTCCGATCCGCTCGCCTGCCACTTCGATCCCGCGGTGCTCGCCTGCAAGCCCGGCCAGAGCGACGCCTGCATCGCACCCGAAAAAGTCGCCGCGATCAAGAAGGCATTCGCCGGGCCGAAGAATGCCTATGGCACCCAGATCTACCCCGGCTTCCTGTATGACACCGGAAT
>Ga0302302_1002912_pt1 | contig 9906 bp, 10 predicted proteins | sample III_Palsa_E1_3_FD_198766 | JGI IMG/M metagenome (GOLD analysis project Ga0302302, IMG submission 198766) | Peat permafrost microbial communities from Stordalen Mire near Abisko, Sweden - III_Palsa_E1_3 | ecosystem: Environmental > Terrestrial > Soil > Palsa > Peat permafrost | place: Sweden...
GCGGTTCCAAACCCTGTGATGTGGAGTCAGTCGCCTTAATCGTTCAGAGACTTGAGTCGTTCGTGCTCACGCATCCGAAGGTCCGCGAGATTGACCTAAACCCGGTGATTGTCTGCCCGCGGGGCCAGGGAGCGATGGCCCTCGATGCGCTGATCGTTGTTGAGTAATGTTAGTGATATATCCATTGGAACTGCTATTGCAAAGCCTTGCTTAGGTTGGCGGCCGCGGCCAGCAGATGGTGCAGTACCCGGTTTTCGATCTCTTCAACGGGTATGCGAATTGACTGTGCACCCGTATTCAATGCCGCTACAACCTCGCCGCCAACTCCCCGCACAGGTACGGCAACAGAACGTAATCCGTCCTCCAGTTCCTGGTCCACGACAGCATAACCAAGACTCTTTACGCCCTCCAATACTTTGCGCAACCGAGCTTCCGAGGTAATAGTGCGCGACGTGTGCTTTTGCAACCGGACACTCTGAAAGTATCGATCGAGTTGCGTGGGCGGCAGGTGGGCCAGCAGCACTCTGCCCATGGAAGTGCAGTACGCTGGCAATCGGCTGCCAATGGCCAGGTCCACCTTCATAATCCGCGACACATGAGCGCGGGCAACATAAAGCAATTCATCGTCAACCAGCGTTGCTACGGAACATGATTCGTGAAGTAGGCCGCTAAGCTTCTCCAGGATGGGTTGTGCTGCACGCGGTAGCCTGCTTGAGGACGTGTATGCGTGGCCCAAAGTAAGCACGCGATGCGATAGCGAAAACTGATTTGTCTCTTCCACCTCGACGAAGCCAAGTAACCGCAACGTGTAAAGACAACGTCTCACCGCAGCACGCGAGAGCCTAGTCTCCCCACTGATCTGGGAGGGAGTCATGCGCGGAGAGGTTGGCGTAAAGACTTGTATGACGCTGAGTCCTCGCGCGAGGGACGTCATGAAGTCAGGGTCTTGAGCGCCCTCGGATATCTGGTCCTGACCTACATGGTGAATATTGGCCCGCGACCATCCGCCAGTTTTACTGCCGCGGCTCGATCCCGTTCCGACAGTCTGTTTAAGGTTCGCGCCTTTCTTTACTTTGAGCTGTTCTGTACCCATGCAGTTAGTCCATTCCTTGCCGTCGAAGCAGTTTACCCGTCCGCATCGCCGGCTCTCATCTTGACAACCGTAGCAACTCTTACATACGCTTCGTCTTGAGTTCGATATACGGACACTTGTACGATAATCGCACGTCTCGTTTCGGTCAAATAAATTTCGGCGAGGAACTTCGAGATTGACCAAAAGCGCATCTGGCGGCCTCTGGATGAGCAGGGAAGGGTAACAATGCAACCGGCATTTATCTGTGACGCGGTGAGAACACCATTCGGCCGTTACGGAGGCATCCTTGCCGCCATTCGTGCCGATGACCTTGCAGCTTTGTCCATCCGTGCGGTGACAAGCCGGCATCCAGACGTAGACTGGCGCGAGCTTGATGACGTGGTATTTGGCTGCGCCAACCAGGCTGGCGAGGATAACCGAAACGTAGCCCGGATGGCGCTCTTACTTGCCGGGCTGCCGTTGGAAGTGCCCGGTACGACCGTAAATCGTCTATGCGGGTCCAGCATGGATGCCATCGCAGTGGCGGCAAGGGCGATCAATAGCGGGGAATGCCAACTGATGCTCGCAGGCGGAGTCGAGAGCATGTCCCGCGCGCCCTTCGTGATGGGCAAAGCCAATACGGCGTTCTCACGCGAGATGCAAATCGAAGACACAACAATGGGTTGGCGGTTCGTGAATCCTGCGACGAAGTCTCTGTATGGCGTCGACACGATGCCAGAGACAGCGGAAAACGTTGCTGCCGAATACTGCGTGAGCCGGGCCGATCAGGATGCCTTTGCCCTGCGCAGTCAGCAGCGCAATGCCGCAGCGGTGAAGGTCGGCTTCTTTCATGGGGAAATCATCCCGCTCAGCATTCCGCAAAAGAAAGGTGCCTCCATCGAGATTGCCCTGGACGAACATCCTCGCCCTGACACAAGCATCGAAGCTCTCGCGCGACTTAAGCCCGTAGTCCGGCCCGATGGCACGGTCACTGCCGGAAATGCATCCGGAATCAATGATGGAGCTGCGGCATTGCTGATTGCGTCCGCGTCCGCAGCCCAGAAGCACGGGCTTACGCCTCGTGCACGAATCGTTGCTACCGCCACTGCCGGCGTTGCACCGCGATTGATGGGCATGGGCCCGGTGCCGGCCGTAGCCAAGCTCCTGCGGCTCGCCGGACTTACGATTTCGCAGATGGATGTAATTGAATTGAATGAGGCATTTGCAGCCCAGGCCTTGGCCGTATTGCGCGAGCTCGGGCTTGCGGATGATGCTCCTCATGTAAACCCCAACGGCGGCGCTATCGCTATCGGTCATCCACTGGGAGCAAGTGGCGCTCGTCTCGTGACCACGGCCATGAATGCATTGGAAGTCATAAAAGGCCGCTTCGCGCTTTGCACCATGTGCATCGGTGTCGGACAAGGAATTGCCATGGTCATTGAGCGAATTTAGAAATAAGTTTCGATTCGTTTGTGGTGCCGGGTCACTTCATCGATTGACGAATGACTCACGTGAGGTTTGGAAATGGATTCAGCGGACGAACCTGTCAGCCCGGCATTCGATATCGCTGGATTCTTGAATGAAAGACCGATTGTACCTGTGCAATGGGCGATTCTTGGCCTTTGTTTTCTGGTCATGATGACGGACGGATTTCACACCGCCGCCATGGCGTTTGTCGCTCCCGCCTTGATGGCCGATCTTGCCATTTCAAAGCTCACCCTGGGGCCTATCCTGGCGGCCGCGCTCGTTGGGCTCGCGCTGGGAGCTTTCGCCGCTGGCCCGCTCGCCGATAGGTTTGGGCGCAAGCGCATCCTGGTCGTTTCGGTGCTGATCTGCAGTGTTGGCAGCATCCTGACGACCGGTGCTTGGAATGCCTCAACGCTGATGGCCTGCCGCTTCCTGACGGGGCTGGGCATCGGCGCCGCCATGCCCAATTGCACCACTCTGGCATCGGAGTTTATTCCTGCGCGGCGGCGAGATCTGGTCCTGAACCTCATGTTCTGCGGATTTCCGCTCGGCGCATCGTCCAGCGGGTTCTTGACTGCCTGGGTCGTCCCACACTACGGCTGGCGAGGCGTGTTCTTGGCCGGTGGAGTATTCCCAATCCTCTTAGCCGTATTTCTAAGCCGCATGCCAGAGTCCATCAGCTTCATGGTAGTTCGCAGATATCCGGCACAGAAAATCAAGACCGCACTCCTAAGGATTGCGGGTAGTGATACACAAGCTGGCGATACGATTTCAGCGGCCAATGAGTTCGGGATGTTAGAGCAACTTGTGGCAAGGACAAAGGCGCCATGGCAGGTCATCCTTTCACGGGATTACCTGCCCGGTACTCTCATGCTATGGCTTTCATATTTCATGGGACTCGTACTTTATTACCTGGTGACAAGCTGGATGCCGATTCTGGTGCGCGAGACAGGCTATTCCATCGGGAAAGCGGCCACTGCGAGTGCCTTGTTTCCTTTGGGCGGCGGGGTGGGCGCTTTGCTCTGCGGATGGCTCATGGGACGCATGAATCCAACGCGCGTCGTTAGCGGAGCGTATCTTCTGACAGCACTGCTGCTCCTGGTGCTGGCGCGTTCCACGGGAACTTTCGGCGCGCTCATCACTGCAACTCTATTCGCAGGGATAGCCATGAACGGCGCCCAGTCCTCGATGCCTGCATTGGCAGCAGCCTCGTATCCAACCTTCGGCAGAGCTTCAGGCGTGGCCAGGATGCTGGCCACAGGCCGCATAGGTGGCATCATAGGTGCATTCGGCGGTGGAGTCCTCTTGAACGCAGGCTACTCGCTCCGTCAGATTATCTCCAGCCTATCGTTGGTAGCGTTCGTTTCTGCGTTGGCTCTGGCAGGCAAGGACCTTGCAAATCGACGGCGTGTGACACGCACGGTAATTCATGCGGAATTCCCGGTCAGGAGCAGCATCGAATGAGCGCTACAAACACACTCAAGCTGGCGTTTCTATTCGACCTGACGGCAGAACTGGCGCCCACCATCACGCTCGGCATCGGAGCACGCGGCGAACGGCGCATGGTGCCCATCCTAACTGGTTCATTCGAGGGCCCAAAGCTCAGGGGAAAGCTACTGCCGGGTGGCATTGATTGGCAGATTACACGCGCCGACGGCACCACAGAGATAGAAGCGCATTACTCTCTGGAGACGGACGATGGAGTCGTTATCAGAGTAATCAACAAGGGCTTTCGCCACGGACCACCGGAAGTTATGAAGCAACTATCTAACGGCGAACCGGTTGCGCCATCCGAATATTACTTTCGTGCCGCACCTACCTTTGAGACCCCACAAGGCCGCTACGGCTGGATGAATCGAAGTCTCTTTATTTCTTCTGGAGAACGGTTTAATAGGTCAGTCACGCTCCACTTCTATGAAGTGCTCTAGAAAGCGATCGGGAAAGCTGTTGCGATCTTAGAAAGCCAAGACGTTGGTCTCAAGGTCCACTGTTTGATTTAGCTTCAGCTGTTGCCAACCGGCCAATTCGCTCATCCAACTCTGAAGCACTGGAACTTGCGGTAATTCTGGAGATGTAAGTCCCGATCAGGAGGGAAGCGGGTTAGGACCGGCGTCAACGGAGTGGAAGCAAAGTTCTAGATTGAGATCCAATCACACTTTCGTTGGTCCAAAGAGGACTCCGGTGGGCATCGGGCCAGTATTACGTTGTCGGTCATGCAGCGTTGTGATCTTGATTACACCGACGTGGGTCCAATCCGGGCCCGTTAGAGGTGCCATGCTCCCGACACGAGTCCGCCGTCTTCACTCCTGCCTCATGCTGCTTCAAGATCCCGATGATCTGCTCGTCGTTGAATCGGCTCTTCGTCTTTGCGCCTTATGACACGGTAGCGTTGCGTGCCGCGTGGCTGGTTGGCCAGCTGACACGCCCGTCGCTCCGTTATCCCATGCTGACGTTGTGCATGGTCCACCGTGCTGCGCCGTCGTTCAGGGCTTAGAAGTTTCCCGAGGCGAAGTCTTTCAAAACTAGGTTATCCAGGCTTAGGTTCGCCACCAGCCGTTTCAGCTTCGTGTTCTCCTGCTCAAGTTCCTTCAACCGCTTCGCCTGGTCCACCTGCAGACCGCCACACTCCTTACACCAGCGGAAGTAGGTCTGCTCAACGATCCCGGCTCCCTTGGACGCTGGCGCTGTCGACTTACCGTTCGCTACTCCTACTTCGATCTGACGCAGCAGATTCACCACTTGTTCAGGCTAATACTTTTTACCTCGTCCCATATGCACTCCTTGTCCAGCCTCTCTTCTCCACTGGAACATCTCAAGCCGGGCACTCCACCCCGACTGCGGCGAAATGACTAAACCAAACGCTGCGCTACACTAACAATCTCATCGGTGCAAAGCATCGGGCATGCCATGTTACGAATTGATGGCATTTTCGCATGCAATCAGCAGGACCTAGACCGCGGCGCCGGACGCGCCGGCAAGCGATTTTGGCCTTCGTGACTCGAGGCTTCGCGCGGGCTGAATTGGGCTTATCTCACTCGAAGCGGAGGGATTGAGGTGCGAACCTAAATATGTCGAGCTTGAGAGGAGACACCCATCTGCGCCCCAATGAAACAGGCTACTCTGATGAAATACTGAGTGTCCCATAGGAAGCCTCCCGCCCCAGGTACGACCAGGTCCAGGGTAAAGGTGTTGCCGCCGTCTAAGCTTGCATAGATTGGACATTGCGCCCCAGCGCGGGGTCCGGGTAAACGCGGAGGCGAGAATCATCGGCACGTCTTCTCGGTTGACGGTGATTTACGGCTCGCTGTCTTGGCTGGTCTCCGTGCTCATCGATTTCCGGATACGTTGTCCAAGCGACTGGGATGTTTAGGCATCGTTCGCTTCCCGTTTGCCCTTGGCTGAACGCGGACCGATTAGTTCTGAGATCTGCCCAGGTTCGTCCGCGCCTGAAGAGAGAAAATCGTTCGCATGAAGAATCGCGGGAGTCGCGCCGCCCCGATACCATCCGTCGGAGTGCAAAATGAAGAAGCCTGCCTCGCTGATGGCCACAAGACAGGTGAAAACTCTCAACGGGGTCGAGTGTCAGAGAGAATACCTTCAATCCAATCGAGCATTCTGCCATTGCTTCCAGCCTTTTCGGTGTACTCTGTCACATCCGTGTATCGGACCAGTCGTGCAGTTGACGGCAGCGCGGCGGCCATGAGGTCTTTGGATATTGTCGGCGTGGAACGCGAGTCCCACGTAGTCTGCTGCAGTCGGAGCGGTGTTCGCGAAAGCCGTGGCAGGACATGAACAGGATCGAGCAAGGCGATCGATTTCAGAAATGCTGGTGCCAGGTAGTCGGGCCGCTCACGGTCAGGAACGATGCGTGAAGCTGCAAGCCATGAAGGCCAGTCTCCCCACGGGTTGAGCACATCGACCGCCTTGATGCGCGGGTCGACGGATGCAGCGAGAAGCGCAATCGTACCACCTGAACCCTCTCCAAACACACCCGCATGAGCCGAGTCGAAATCGCCTCGCTCTTCCAGATAGTTCAGCACCATCTGGACATCGTGCGTTGTGCCAACGAGCGCATGCTCCAGGTCGCTGACAAACCATTGCTTCATCGGCACGTCATGGTAGCGCTGACCGGTTAGCATGGAAGAGAAGCCAACCGCTGCAAAGCCATTCTTAGTCACAGTCTTGCAGAAGTTTGGATCGAGGAATCGAACCGCTTCGCCTGGATACCCGTATAAATACAGAATGACGGGCGGCCTTGAGATGCCGGCAGGGCGCACGATGTACAGATCGATCGGATCTCCGTCACGCCACTGTACGCGGAGTAGATCGCGCTTGAATTCCGGAAAAATATCAGTCTGGCCAGGAATGGGCGGGTTGGGATGGAGGTCACTGCCTTGGATCGACAACTTGTCCCAATGCTCCACGCTGGAGAGAGACGGATCGAGAAGCCCGATTACGTGCGGTGGTTGCTGTGTCCTGGAATCTACAGATTGCGCCGTGTCTTGTCTCTGACAGAGGGCGGACTGCTGAAAGCTCAGGACGAACAGGGAGGCAAGCAGGAACCTGCTGCTGAACATGATTGGGCTACCAATAATAAGAGTGGCGTTCGTTGATTTCATCGATGAATTGCCAGTCCCGTGGTCCGATTGAGCACGGCGATCGCGTTGTAAGATAACCAGATGAGCGGAACCGAGCTGCGACTCCGCCCATGGTTTCGAGTTTGGCTACTTCTTACTTCTCGCTGATCACGGTCAGCGCAGGGATGTTGGTGGCAGGAGCAACGTACACCTTCTCGGTCACTGGATTGACGGCCAGGAAAAGGCCGGAGACCGGCAGCGTTGAGGTGACCGCAGCGGTTCTTCCATTCACCACCGACACGGTGTTGTCCCCACTGTTGGCCACGAAGACGAGGTGGGTAATGAAGTCGACATCAATGCCGAGTGGGAAGTTCCCAACGGAGATCGTGGTTTCGAGATCGCCCGCCCTGTTAAGAACGCCAACTGAGCCGGAGCTGGGCAAGCCCGCCGAATTGGCCGCGAAGACCTTGCCGCTGCCCAACTCAACTGCAATACCCGCATCCGAAGTTCCGAAGGGTGTAGTGAGTGTAACGGTGTTGGTTCGGCCACTAATGACGCTCACATTACCATTGAGAAGAGAAACATAGATTGTGTTGATGAAAGGATTCACAGCCACGCCGTATGGCACGCCGCTGGTGGGGATCCGATCCTTCACTTTGAAGCGGTGGATCACATCGACTTCGTTATCGCTGCCGTTAGCCACGTACACATCCCCGTTGAATGAATTCACAGCGAGCCCCTGGACTCCACTGCCTTGTGTGTTTGACAAAGAAATCGTCTTAAGAACGCAGCCACGCTCTGGATCTACGGCGACGACTTCGTTTTGAGTCACGCCATCCGCATCTTGATAGCTGCCGCCGACATACACCAGGCCACTGGAAAGATCGACCGCGACTGCATAGGCAATGGGAGGGATTTCGATGTTCTTGGTCACTGTTGCCGTTTTGCCATTGACCACCGTGAGGTAGTCGTATGGCTCAGCGCCGAAGTTGGGAACCGCTACGTAGATGCGATCGTGGAAAGGGTTGACGGCCAGTTGTTCCGGCAGACCTGGCAGAGCAATGGTGCCTTCGACGGTCTGCGCATGGACGGCGGTTACGGCGGAGATCGCCAGAACCGTGAGAGCAACGGATTTCGCATACTTGTGTAGCATCGGATGATTTCTCCATTCAGGTAGTGGCCCAGTCGGGTTGTCTGCCTATGCGTACCCTGGCTCGAATTGCTTCGACGGCACGTTCAGGTCAAACCCTTCACTGGGCGATGATCGTCTGAAAAGCTAGGTCCCCTTGTAAGTCACCCGCTCTGAAACTACTTTCCCAACACGGCTGAGCTGGCTAGGCGATTGGCGCTGGTTACAGGTTGCGCGGACGGCGGTACGCCTCCATCCGCAGGGAATGCGATGAGATCACTGGACTGTGACAGTGAGCGGAAAGGACGCGGTGACTGGCGCGCCTCCCGAAACCGAGGTTCCACTTCCGGTAATGGTCAATTGAGTTGTGCCAGGAGACGCGAGCGATGAATTGGATGAGCCGCCGCAGGATGTAGCGGTTACCATGCCTGCGCCTAAAGCAACCATTGCAAGGACGCCAAAGAAAGCGCTCCACCTCCTCGTCCGGCGAAGCGCGAAGCCAATGAGCAATCCGGACAGTCCACCGGGAAGAATCAAAAACGCGGCTTGTCTGATGGAGCTGTTGGGCCGAATCGATCCGACCACTGGCGCCGATGAAGCGCTGATGGTGATTGTCCCCTGAGCGGTGTATTCAATCGGTGCAACGCCTGGAGGGGCCTGGTTGCCCGGGAAGACGTATGTTGATGGGCTGATCACACAGGAGACGTTTGCCGGCACCTGTCCGCAACTCAAGGTGACTGTGCCCTGGTAGAAGTTGTTCGGCGCAATCGTCAGCGTTGCCTGGCCGCTCAGGCCGCTTTGGATAGTAAGAGTGCTCGGCGATGCAGTGATGCTAAAGCTGCCAGGCGGAGTAACGGTCAGCGTTCCGTCGACGAAGACGAAGTAGTAGTTTGGGGCAGTCAGAGTTCCTTGGGTTGGGACAATCGGATAGACCCCCGGTGGAGAAGACTGCGTCGCGCTTGTCGTCAGCAGAGGCGTGCCCGTAATTACGGCGGGGATGTCGGTGTCAGCCAGCACGAACCCTTGAACCGTGAACTTGAAGAGCGGGTTGGGTGCGCCTTCTTCCCGCGAATACGCCTGGGCCACGCCGATCATCAGCGGTGCTTGACCGACACTGAAGGTTTGGGAAACAGCCGGAGCAGGCGCATAGTTGCCGCCTCCGGGTTGCGTTGCAGTGATGGTGACAGTGCCGACTCCGTTTAACTCGAGTTGGCTATTGATGCCGTTATAGAAAACCCCAGGGCCGCTGACCGTGAAGACGATGGGCTGACCCGAGCTCGCGGACGCCGTCAACGGAAGAATGTTGCCGTAGATCTGGCCGGACGGTATGGGATTGAATTGGATGGTCTGTGTGACAGGTTGCACAATGAGACTGCCATTCACCGGAGCCGCAAAAGTATAGTTGGCCGCAGCGGTCGGGAGCAGGGTGATCGTTCCCAGTCCCACCGTAATGGGATAGGTCCCGGCATTCGGAGTTCCGGTCACAGTGGTATATTGCGCGGTTCCGACCAGTACGGAAGCCTGTGTATCCGTGCCGACAAATCCGGTGATCGTCGGGGCCGGGAAGGCGCTCGGATTGATGGTCACGCCATAGGCGGTCGTGACGGTGGGTCCAGTCAATGTGAGCTGGGCTGGGTTCACGTTGAGCGTTTGTGTCACCG
>Ga0302302_1002937_pt1 | contig 9868 bp, 10 predicted proteins | sample III_Palsa_E1_3_FD_198766 | JGI IMG/M metagenome (GOLD analysis project Ga0302302, IMG submission 198766) | Peat permafrost microbial communities from Stordalen Mire near Abisko, Sweden - III_Palsa_E1_3 | ecosystem: Environmental > Terrestrial > Soil > Palsa > Peat permafrost | place: Sweden...
ACCGCTTCTACGGTTCAAAAGAGGCCCGCACCTGCGACCAGTGTGGGCATCTGAATCCGGCGCCGGAAAAATACGGCTGATCGTCGAGTCGGTCACGCAGCCGATGTCGAACGCACCAGCCATTTATCTGCCATCCGTCGTAGCGATTGATCGGCCGCGGGATCAGCGGCGATAGCGCGAATCGATTTCCAGGCCAGCGAAAGCGATTCTTCGCTGATGGAAAAAACTTCGCTGGCCGTCGCGCGCACCACGTAACGCACGTCGTAATGCCAGTGCTCGGGTTCATCGCCGCGTGCGGGAATGCGATGGTAATCGAGATCAAAGATTTCCAGCTCACCGACAAGGTCGGACAAACCCGACTCTTCCTCAGCCTCGCGCAGCGCGACCCGCGCCAGATCGGCGTCGCCGTCCGCGTGACCACCCAACTGCAGCCAGCGAGCCAGTTTGCGATGGTGGGTCAATAGAACCCGCTCGCCATCGGCGCTGACCAGCCATGCCGACCCGGTGAAATGACCAAAGGCATGGGCGCGCTCGAAGACGGCGTCTTCCGAACCGAGAAATTCCAGAAACGCGCGCGCTGCGACCGCCTGCGCATCGCCCATGCGTGCATACCTTTTCAACGCGTTTTCCAGACTGATGAAGTGCATTGGCAAAAAAGTGTTCCTGGCGCAGGGCGAAACCCCGATTCTATGCGGCAAAGCGGCTTGTACGCTCTCGACCGCTCCGCTATGGTTGGTCGATAAAATTGGCGTCGCGACGATTACGCCGCGACAGCTCGAATATCAGTATTAGTCTTTACGGGGATTCACCATATGCTTTTCAAGCGCGTCAAGCCGCTCGACCAGATTCTTGCTACCGCTGAAAAGAAAAGCCTTACCCGACAGCTCGGGCCGATCCAGCTGACCCTGCTTGGCGTCGGCGCAATCATCGGCACCGGTATTTTTGTGCTCACGGCCGAAGCCGGGCAGAAGGCCGGACCGGGCATGATGATTGCCTTCGTTATCGCCGCGACCGTCTGCGCGCTCGCCGCCCTGGCTTACGCCGAGCTGGCTTCAATGATCCCGGTATCCGGCTCCGCTTATACCTACACGTACGGCGTACTTGGCGAAGGCCCGGCCTGGGTTGTTGGCTGGGCGCTCGTGCTGGAATACGCGATCGCTGCGGCAACCGTTTCTGTCGGCTGGTCCGGCTACATGAATGGACTGCTCGCCCGCGCGGGTTATTCGATTCCTGCGTTTTTGCGCAGCGGTCCGATGGATGGCGGCAGCTTCAACCTGCTTGCATTTCTGATCGCGCTGGTGATCACCGTATTGCTGGTGATAGGTACATCGAAATCGGCCAAGGTCAACGCGGTACTGGTGGCCATCAAGATCGTTGCGCTGACGGCCTTCATTGTCGTTGCGCTGCCGGCAGTAAAGTCATCCAACTTTGTTCCCTTCGTGCCCAACGGCTGGGGCACGCCCTTTGGCGGCGTCGGCGTACTGGGAGCAGCTGCCTCAATCTTCTTTGCGTATGTCGGTTTTGATGCCGTTTCTACCGCGGCGGAAGAAACCAAGAATCCGAACCGCAATATCCCGATCGGCCTGCTCGGCTCGCTCATCGTGTGCACCGTTTTCTACCTGCTGGTCAGTTACGGCGCGGTGGGTTCGGTCGGCTCTCAGCCCATGCACGCTGCCAATGGCGCTTCGTTGCAGCCGGGCACTCCGGCGATGGCTGCGGCCTGTGCCGGATCGCAAGCCCTGGTGTGCAGCAAGGACGCACTGGCCCATGTAATGGTGCTGATCGGCCACAACACGATGGGCTCGCTGATTGGCTTGGCCGCCGCGCTGGCGCTGCCATCGGTGATCCTGATGATGATCTACGGCCAGTCGCGGATTTTCTTCACCATGTCGCGCGATGGTCTGCTGCCGAATTTCCTCTCTACCGTCCACCCGCGCTTTCATACGCCGCATATCCTGACCATTATTACCGGCGTATTTGTCTCGCTGTTCGCTGCTCTATTTCCCGTTGGCATTCTGGCTGACATCACCAACTCGGGCACGCTGTTCGCCTTCATCATGGTGGCCATTGGCGTCATGGTGCTGCGGATCAAGCAGCCGGAGCGGCCGAGGCCATTTCGTACCCCCTTGGTCTGGCTAATCTGCCCGCTTGCGGTCGCCGGTTGTCTGCTGCTGTTTTTCAATCTCAGCGGCTACACGCTGGCCTTGTTCTTTGGCTGGGCGGCGATCGGCTTGGTGGTGTATTACCTGTACGGATACCGCAAGAGCCACCTGGCCAACGGCACCGAACCCAGCTGAAGCGGCTGAACTATCGTTGATTCAATGACCGGCACGGTGCTCCCGTGCCGGTGTCATTTTTGGAACGCTCATGCTCAAACAGCTACTCGCGCGCAAGACCGATTTTTCGCAAACCGACGATGGCAGCCACGGCCCCGCGCTCAAGCGGACGCTAGGGCCTTGGGGACTTACGGCCCTGGGCATTGGCGCAGTGATCGGCGGCGGCATTTTCGTGATTACCGGACAGGCCGCGGCCGAACACGCAGGTCCGGCAATCATCCTGGCTTTCATCATCGCCGCCATCTGCTGCAGCTTTACCGCACTTTGCTATGCCGAATTCGCCACGCTGATTCCGATGTCCGGCAGCTCGTATTCCTATGCCTATGCCACCCTGGGTGAGCTGGTGGCGTGGTTTATCGGCTGGAACATGGTGCTGGAGTACGGCGTGTCGGCGTCGGCGGTCGCGGTGAGCTGGACGGGCTATTTCGTCAGCCTGCTTGATCACGTTGGCATCCATCTTCCGGGTGTGCTGACCAATGCGCCGCTCGCTTACACCGACGGTCATCTGGTCACCACCGGCGCTATCTTCAATCTGCCTGCCGTTGCCATCGTGCTGGCACTCACCTGGCTATGCTACGTCGGCATCACGGAATCCAGCCGCGCGAACCTGGCCATGGTCATTCTGAAAGTGGGCCTGATCGTGATCGTGATTGCCGCTGGCTGGCATTACGTCAATCCGGCGCTGTGGCATCCCTTTATTCCTGCCAGTCAGGGGCCGGAAAAATACGGCTGGGCCGGCATCATGCGCGCGGCTACGCTGGTGTTTTTTGCTTATATCGGTTTCGAGGCGACCTCTACCGCGGCGCAGGAAGCGAAAAATCCGCAGCGCGATCTGCCCATCGCCACACTGACTTCGCTGGCCATCTGCACCGTTCTTTATATCGGCATCGCCGCGGTGATTACCGGGCTTCTGCCATTCGACAAATTGGGCACGGCTGAGCCCGTGGTCACGGCGGTGAGGGCCCACGCCGAACTCGGCTGGCTGCGCTGGCTGGTCGAAGTCGGCGCACTGATTGGTTTGTCATCAGTGATTTTGGTGATGGTAATCGCGCAGCCGCGCATCTTCATGATCATGGGTCGCGATGGACTGTTACCGCCGGTGTTCGCGAAGATCCATCCGAAATATCACACGCCCCACATCAACACAGTCATTACCGGCGTCGGCATTGCTGCCCTCGCCGCGGTGTTTCCACTCGACGTGCTGGGCGATCTCGTCTCAATGGGAACATTGATTGCCTTCGTCGCCGTTTGTGCGGGTGTATTGATTCTCCGCAAAACCCGGCCCGATCTTCCGCGCACCTTCCGCGTGCCGTGGGCACCAGTAACCTGTGTGCTGGGCGTAGTGAGCTGTCTGGCCCTGCTTTACTGGGAAAACTGGTACCAGTGGCTGCTGCTGGGCGTCTGGACCGTTATCGGCATGGTGATCTACTTCGGTTACGGCCGCCGTCATAGCCACCTGCGGCGCGATCAGCAAGTAGCCGGAAAATCCTGAAATTCCTTTAATTTCATCGAAAGACACTGAAACGCTTCGAAAAGTACGTTTCGATCAATTTATCTGAAGCGGTCAAAATTCTTCGGGAATTCTCATGCATTGTTGAGAATAAATCTTCAAGAGATTGTTTTTAAAAGATTTAACGAGAATTTTTCAAGAGAAATTTCTGGATTGACCGCCCATTGCCCAGACTCGGGAGTATCATCGCCAGTCCGCGGGTTGATCACTTGGCAGTGGGCCCCGGATCGCTGCTCGGCGCGTCAGGTGGGTCAGCTCCTTAGCCTGGCGCGTCGGGTTGCACTTTTCTAAAGGCGCCGCCTCAGCCACCGTTTCGGTGTCGACACACCGGACGATTAAAGAACTGCACGACACCGTCAGTTGCTCGTACTAGTTCTCGTGAAAAAGCCGGCTCAAGGCCGGCTCTGTCAGCTGAGCTTGTTTCCAGTTCTACCGCGATTGATCAGCCTGCTTTCGGGCTATGGGATACACACCAGCCTTTGGCGCTGACGGATTTTCCCGGAAACAGTTGGCAAGGCCCGCGCCCTGTCGCTGCTCCTGCGTAAAACTGGCAATTGGAGCAGGCGTCGCCGGCCTTGTGTTTCGCATCAGTCGTCTTGCTCGCATCGTCGACATAACCCAGCGCCTTGGCTGTTGGATCATCAACCGTTACCGGCGGCAGATCGGCGGCACGGGCAAAGCGCGGCAGGCTGCCCATCACGGCCGCGGCGACCGTCGAGCCTGCTACCGCTTTCAAAAATCGGCGTCGCGATTCAATATTTTTTTCATTCGACATGGGCAAGCCTCCGTCTTTATCCAACGCCCTCTGCGCCAGATCTTCAGCGATGTTACGCCTCTTTCGTCAAGTGTTCGTGACTGGCGAGAATGGCTCTCATTCAAGCATTGCGGCCAAATTCCGCATGATATGATGCGTTTCCATTTGGACGTCCAAACCATATGAGTCAGCAGCTACCCACCAGCATTTCTGCCATGGTGTTCGAGTCTCGCGCAGACGCGATCGCCGACACTGCGCGCGAACTCGCCGCGCTCGGCTGGACCCCGGCCACCAGCAGCAATTTCTCGATGCGCATCGATGATGAGCATGCTGCCATCACGATATCGGGTCGTGACAAGGGCAAGCTCACTCGTGACGACATCATGCTGATCGACATGAATGGAATCGCCGTGGGAACGTCGGCGAGGCCCAGCGCCGAGACCGCATTGCATACGCAAATCTATCGGCGCTGGCCGCAAATGCAGGCCGTTCTGCACACTCATTCACACACACAGAGCGTGGCCTCGCGGCTTTATGCGAGCGACAACGTGATTCGACTCCATGGATGGGAACTGCAAAAAGCCATCACTGGTTACAACACGCACGAAAGCGTGCTCGAGATTCCCGTATTCCCCAACACCCAGAACATGTCCGAACTGGTTGAACAGGTCGATGCCTGGCTCGATGCCGGCAAACCGCTGCACGCCTATCTGATTGATGGCCACGGTATTTATACTTGGGGCCGCGACATGAAGGAAACCCATCGCCATCTGGAAGCGCTGGAATTCCTGCTGGGTTGCGAACTGGATTTGAAGAGGTTGAAAGCATCATGAGCCAACTACGCATTTTCGACGAAGCACATCCCGACATCGAACTGGCGCTGCATCGGGAACACGCCGCTATCGCGGATGAACTGGGCAAGGTCGGCATTCGCTTCGAACAATGGGAAGCGAGCCAGCCGATCGCACCCGGCGCCAGCCAGGACGAAGTCATCGCGGCCTACAAAACCGATATCGACCGTCTGATGGGCGAAACGGGGTATCAGGCGGTCGACGTGATCAGCCTCACGCCCGATCATCCCGATCGCGCCACGCTGCGGCAGAAATTTCTCAGCGAACACACTCACAGCGAAGACGAAGTGCGCTTCTTCGTTGCCGGCGCCGGGCAGTTTACTTTGCATATCGACGGCAGGATCTACGACGTGCTGTGCGAGTCGGGCGACCTGATCGGCGTGCCCGACGGCACTCGCCACTGGTTCGATATGAGCGAATCGCCCTACTTTGTGGCGATCCGTTTTTTCACTAACAAGGAAGGTTGGATTGCAAACTTCACCGGTGACGGCATCGCCGAGCGCTTTCCACGTATGCAGCCTTACGCGCCATCGCGCCATTGACGGCGTAATGGCACATCGCGGCCTGCGCTTGCCAGCACAATGGCTTGGTCGTTTATGCTGGGCATCTCTCCTGACCGCGTAGAGCCATGACTGATATCCGCGCTATCGTCACCGACATTGAAGGCACCACCAGCTCGATCAGCTTTGTCCGCGACGTGCTTTTTCCGTATGCACGCGAACGCCTGCCCGCGTTTATAGAAACGCACGGCGACACACCTGAGGTACTGCATTGGCTGCATGAGGCTGCAAGGGAAGCTGGCTTGCTCGAGGCCAGCCGTCAGGAAGTCATCGAGATGCTGCTGCGCTGGATCGATGAAGACCGCAAATCCACCGCGCTGAAAGCCTTGCAGGGCATGATCTGGAAGGACGGCTACAAAGCCGGCGACTATCGCTCGCATATGTATCCGGAAGTCGCCGAGTGCCTGCGCAACTGGCAGGCTGATGGTTTTCCTCTTTACGTCTACTCATCGGGCTCCGTTCCCGCGCAGAAGCTGATGTTCGGTTACAGCGAAGCCGGCGATCTCACGCCGTTTTTTTCCGGCTATTTCGATACCCAGACCGGCGCCAAACGCGAGATCGACTCTTATCGACGCATTGCCGCGGCTATCGACGTAGCCCCAGAACAGATTTTGTTCCTTTCCGATATCGTGGAAGAGCTAGATGCGGCCGCAAGCGCGGGCCTTCGTACCGCGTGGCTAATACGCCCGCCACTGGAACTCCCGGACTCGCCGCGCCATCCGGTCTACCGTGACTTCAACGCGATCCAACCCTGATCACGCCATCCGAGCCAAACCATGCGCACTGCATTGATCACCCTGCTCGCCTTCGCCGCAGGCGTCCTCGTGATGCTCTGGCTGCCGCATCATTCGTCCGCGCGATTGCCAGCTGGCCACACCGTTGCAACCTCAGCCAGCAGCGATGATCCGGCCAGTGCGGCTTCAGCGGATGGCGACGATGACTCGGATGCCGACGTCAACTGGCCGGACGGCGCACCTTCACCGGAACAGGTGATGTACAAGCAGCAGAAAATGGTCAGTGATTCGCTGGAAAAGCTCACGCCACGCGTGGCTGGCAAGCCGAATTTGTATCTGATCAGCTTTGCCGGTGACGGCGGCGAGGACGTGTTCCGCAACGAGGCTGAGTACGCAGCCCAGTTGTTCTCGCAACGCTTCGGCGCCACGGCCCACACGCTGGTACTGGAAAACAACCCGGCCACGCTGGCGACGCATCCACTGGCGAGCTGGAGCAACCTGGAATCCTCCCTCGACGGCGTGGCCAAGGCGATGAATCCCGATCAGGACATCCTGATGCTCTACGTCACCAGTCACGGTGATGAGGATCACAACCTCTTGGTCGACCTGGACCCGCTGCCGCTCGATCAGATCGGCGCACCCGACCTCGCCGGCATCCTTGCCAAGCATCCGTTCAAGTGGAAAGTACTGGTGGTCAGCGCCTGTTATTCCGGTGGCTTCGTGCCGCCACTGCGCGGCGCCGGCACGCTGATCATCACCGCCGCGCGTACCGACCGCAGCTCGTTCGGCTGCGGCAGCGATTCCGACGCCACCTACTTCGGCAAGGCGTGGCTGGTCGATGCGCTGAACCAGACGCCGGATTTCATCACGGCATTCAAACAGGCCAGCGGAGAAATCCATCAGTGGGAACAGCGCGACAAGCTCACGCCCTCCGAGCCGCAAATCAACATCGGCAGCGGCATCGCAGAACAGCTGACGTTATGGCGTAGAGGCTTTACACCGGGGCCGGCCGTGCCGTTCAATCCGCCTGCACCTATCTCTGCCAGCACGGCGGCAACGAATCAATAATTGTTTGTTAGTCAAAAGGCACCACGACGAATGGAGCTGACATCTCGAACGGCTTCCCTCGGCCAAGACCAGCCTGCCGCAGCCTGAGTCGAGTCGCACGATAGCGGACAGTGGAGGCTTGTTTAACGCGACGTCCTCCCGGTCTGCGGCCTTCTTGGAGTGCCCGTGTTACGGGGTAGAACCTCGCTGGCATCGGTCAAACAGGAGCTGTCACGATAGTCCTAGAGCTCTCTTTCCCGCGGAATGAAACCAGGCAAACCGGTATCCACGACGCCGTTCAATCGGACGTTTGTCACAATGCCGTCCCTGATCTTCTGCAAGGCTTCGGCGGGCAGAGCAGCGATATCGAAATTTTCCCGGATATGGTCCGGATTGGTCGACGTCGTCAAGAAGGCGGTGCCACGTTGCACTGCCCAGGCGAGCGCGACCTGTGCAGGCGTCTTGCCCACGCGCTGTGCGATGGCCTTGAGCACCGGATCATCTGTCAGCCTCGGCTCCATGCCATGACCCAGCGGTGCGAAAGCGAGCAATACGATGCCATGCTTCAAACAGAAGTCGAGCAACTCCCACTCGGGAAGATACGGATGGCATTCAACCTGCACGACCGAGGGCTTGATACGCGCGTTCGCGACAACCTCCTTCACATGCTCCAGGCGGACGTCCGATAGGCCGATGGATCGGCAAATGCCCTCTTCGACGAGGCGTTCCATCGCCCTCCATGTATCCAGCAACGTAACTCCGGTGTCATAGGCTGGCTGACCGTCCGCGCGCTTCGGATACTGCTCATCGCCAGGTTCGAAAGCGAAAGGTGTATGGATCAAATAGCAGTCAAGATAATCCAGTTGCAGACGACGGAGACTTGCCTCGACGGCGGGCTTGACGCGCTCCGGACGGTGATTGTTGTTCCACAACTTGGTAGTGATGAACAGGCCCTCACGCCGCACCGTACCCTCTTCGATGGATTCCTTTATCGCCTCACCAACCACATCTTCGTTGCGGTAAGCCTCCGCGCCATCAAGATGCCGGAATCCCGTCTCCAATGCGATCTTTACCGCCCGTTTGGCGGCGACACGATCAGGAATCAACGTGCCAAAGCCCACCGATGGAATCGCCCCCGATCCGTTGGCAAGAGGAATTGTCATAGTGCGAAGGGTGTCAGGAGTATGCATTTTCATGTTTCTCAGTGGGTATAAACTGTTGCCGCGGTGACTCAAAGCCAACGGGTTGACCCAAGTTAAGCTACTTCGGGTTGGCCTGCCGCTGTTTGCGGAATTCGGCGACGGGCAATCCACCCCATCCCCAGTTCTCCAGCTCGACTTCGTGAATCGCGACAAAGGTGGCGTCGAGTGGCTTGTTGAGCACCTCCAGCATCACCTGGCTGACGCCCTTAATGAGGGCGGCCTTTTCTTCGGCCGTCGCAGCGACACGCTCGGGCGTAGAACCCTCACGCGTAATCTCAATGGTGATCATTGGCATGATTGCTTTCCTCGGTAGATCGGGGCAGGCAGCAAGCCCACTTCGGGAGACGTCAGTGACCGGCGCTCTGGCCGCCATCGACGTGCAGGATCTCGCCTGTTACGAAACCGGCGGATTCGAGATAGAGCACGCCACCGACGACGTCGCTGATCTCGCCCATGCGGCCGACCGGATGCAGCGTGGCAAGTGCGCCATGGCTCTCCGGACGGTGCATCGGGGTTTTGATCACGCCCGGCGCCACCGCATTGAACCGGATGCCGCGCTTGGCGTACTCGATCGCCAGCGACTTGGTGGCGGCGTTCAGGCCGCCCTTGGTCAACGCCGCAAGCACGGACGGCACACCATCGATCGCATGCTCGGCCAGCGTGGTAGTGATGCTGACCACATGACCACTGCCCTGCTTCTCCATCTCGGCGATCGCGAACTGGGTGATATGGAAGAAGCCATCGAGATTCACCGCCAGCGTGCGGGCGTAGTCCTCGGTGGTGAATGCGGTAAACGGCTTGGCTGTGAAGTTGCCGGCATTGTTCACCAACGTGTCGACGCGACCGAAGTGAGCGATCGCCTCGTTCACAATGC
>Ga0302302_1002951_pt1 | contig 9843 bp, 16 predicted proteins | sample III_Palsa_E1_3_FD_198766 | JGI IMG/M metagenome (GOLD analysis project Ga0302302, IMG submission 198766) | Peat permafrost microbial communities from Stordalen Mire near Abisko, Sweden - III_Palsa_E1_3 | ecosystem: Environmental > Terrestrial > Soil > Palsa > Peat permafrost | place: Sweden...
TCCAGCGTTAGGCCGCAATATGCATGAGGCATGACACTCAAAACTTTCTGGCCGTAGGCGGCTTGGCTTTAGTGATTATTGGCTTCGTCACTGCTAAAAAGAATCTCGTCGAGATTCGTAGCGCCATCGCTGCCTCCAAATGGCCCAGCGTCGATGGCGAGATAGAATCTGCAGGCGTGTCGCAGAGCTACGACTATGCTGGCGCAAACGGTAGTAAACGCGTAGTTTTCCACGTCGTCGTTCGTTACAGCTATCGGCTGGGCGCCCGAACTTACACCAGCGATAAATCCGGGTTTGATGGGCGAGTCTTTTTAAGTTTTAGCGCAGCTCAACGCACATCCAGTCTATACGCCGAACAGAAGACGATCAAAGTATATGTATCCCCCGAGGACCCAATGCGAAGCATGATAGGGGTAGAAATTCAGTGGCGTCGTTGGTTAGGTCTAGTTGTGAGCGCGGGACTTCTTGGGCTTGGGGTTGTGATGATATTTGCACTTTTTGGGGTTCAGGCATAAACATAAAATAAGCCATGTTTCACTGTCACCTATCTCGGAAACATCATCGTCGCAGGCCTTCTGAATAGGCCTAACAAATCGTTCAAGGCGGACGGCTCCGCCGCCGCTTAACTCCAGCGTTAGGCGTATATGGGGATTCGTATGCGTGGCGAGATCGAAAATTGGAACAATGGTTGGTACGGTGTCAGCCTCGGACTCTCGGCTGCCGAGATCGACCGTCTAATTGCGTTGCTTACGAACCTTCGCAACGAGCCTGAGCAGCACTTTCATATTTCAATTGACTCCGTGGGCTCTGAAGGCCTCGGCGACATCGAGGTCTACGTAGCGGAGCCGGGTAGCCTCAACAATATGCATCTAGGTAGCAAAGCGTTAGCACCCGGCGATTCCGTCCCCTAACTCCAGCGTTAGGCACCACAACAAACATGTCCGAGCACTCTCCAAAGCCCTACGAAGAAACAGTGTCGTGTGAGGCGCGGCAGGATGAAGGTGTCATCTTCATCAAGGTTGTCGCAATGCCATTTGAGGGCGCGGTTGAGTTCAACACCACTCAAGCACGTGCATTTGCAACGCGTATTCTCGCCGCTGTTGAGGTCGTCGAAAATGGTTGGGTTGGTAAGCCGGGGGCGCCGCCAGTCGCAGGTGGCGCCTAACATTTCGTTCAAGGCGGACGGCTACGCCGCCGCTTAACTCAAGCGTTAGGCCTATGAAGTTTTGCATCGAATACATCGCGACCAAAGCGCGCCCAGCCTACGTATTCGCTCGTCAGTTGGCGCCGGGCGACTTTGCATTGCATCAATCGCCTTGTCTCGGCGATGTGCCAATACGACAATCCGTCACGCAGCCGAGAGCACTCACGCCACAAGGCGATCCCGACCTCACGATCTTTGCCTTCACTCTTGTCACGGCCAACGACTTGTCCAAGTTTAGTGTTGGTCAAGTCGTGGAGCTTTCAAATGCAAGCTAGGTCTGCCACCGCGGCCTAACATTTCGTTCAAGGCGGACGGCTTCGCCGCCGCTTAACTCCAGCGTTAGGCTTTATGAGAAAAACGGCGAAACTTGCAGGCGTAGCTCACAGCATCGCTCACCACGCTGGTAGCGGGCTTAGCTACATTTCGCCTCATCTTGCCGAAGCCCTCAGAGCTGTTGGTGCAAGCACCACAGACATCGACTTGCTGGCCTTTTCTCCGTACCCACCCGAAGCTGCTGAGTTCAAACCATTACGCTTGGCGCTGAATGCTCTCCAAGCAAAGAGCAAGTCCATTCTGCTCAAACATGGATTCTCCGACACTGACGTTGCTTCAATCGTCTTGCGTGCCACGCCGGCACCTTGGGACAAAAGCGGATATTGTTTGCATACAAGGGCTGTTGTCACCTCGCACACAGGTCGTGTCTATGATTCTGGGTGGCTGAATGAGGTCGGCGCCTAACCATTCGTTCAAGGCGGACGGCTACGCCGCCGCTTAACTCCAGCGTTAGGCAGCGCAATGAGACGACTCTGGCCATGGATATATTTAGCGTTGTTTGCAGCCACCTTCCTTGGCGGCCTGTCGATCTTTGGCAAAAATCAAGGCCACACCAACGTAGACTGGGTTTTCGTAACCATCTCTTTCTTAGGCCTCCTCGTCTTTCCGTCCTTAGCGGTCGGGTATGCGCGTTCACGCACAACAACTCGTCTTCCTGCCGCTTCGTTTTCGCGCGGGTTTCGCGGTGGGTGGTGGGCAGACCCGTTACAGTGCCTTCGCGTAACTAGCCTGTTGCTTAGCGGCATGTTCCTTGGTTCACTGTTTACATTGCCTCATGCCACATCGCAAGGTGTCATGATTGTGTGGTGGCATGCTGCTATGGCGTTTGGCTCAACAGCAGGCGAGCTTGTAGCACTCAAGACGTTTCGCGGCAGCGTTGCCTAACATCTCGTTCAAGGCGGACGGCTGCGCCGCCGCTTAACTCAAGCGTTAGGCTTCAGGGGGCCGATTGAATTCTATCGAAATATTGAGCGACGCCATGCTTGCCGTTACGTTGGCAAACGGAATCGCACTCTTATTCCTTCAAGTAAGAGCGCTCCGCAAGCATCATCATCACAGCTTCCGTCTTCTTGCGCTGGCTACAATCGTGGCGCTCCTTTCATTCGGCGTTTTGTTTGTTCCGCGCCTTGTTCCGAAGGTAAGCGATTTGTCCGCGTTGATCGCCAGTGCCTTGCTTTATGCCTTATACGCTGTGCTTGGCATCTGGGGTACTGCATCGTTGTTCCGTTCTTACGGCGCGCTTCGGCAAGGCGCCTAACTACTCGTTCAAGGCGGACGCCTCCGGCGCCGCTTAACTCCAGCGTTAGGCCGCAGAAAAGCCCGCGATGATCGAATATCGAGTCACAAAGTACGACCCAGCCAACCGCAATGTCGGAGGAGCGTCCACTCTCCCCGAGTGGACCTCGTTTAGCGACATCGGCTGCATGTTCAATGGATCACCGCTGTCTGAAGCCGAGTATCTGCAGGTTGAAAACGCCTACATCGTTTCCGCTCTTGAATTCCTTCGTGAGTCTGGTATTTCTTCACTGGCGGTTCGCGAACTGGAGAACCATCGCGGGGCGCCGCTGACATTTGGCGAGGGTTCAAACCTATCGCTAGATCAACTCAAAACTGCACTTTCACGCATACTAAGAGAGGAATTCTGGTGCAAGCTTGAGGGGCGAGATTCGTTCATCCACATTGGGTACGACTACTATATGTACGTTGGCGTGCCGGCGTGTTGCTCCAGGGCAGAGCAAGTTGCTAGCGGCCTCGGTCTGTTCGTAGAGCCATTCCAGTCGCCATACGGTGGCATGGGTGCGGCCTAACAATTCGTTCAAGGCGGACGGCTATGCCGCCGCTTAACTCCAGCGTTAGGTCTACATGGACATTTCGGAAGTTCGTAGGCAGATAGCTCAACAGCAGGCGACCGTTGATGACGTCCTGCATCGTTATACAGACAAGAACGGGTGTCCTTGTAAATGGCCAGAATTCGAATATTGGGTTAGTAAACCGCAGGGCCCAGGGTGGCAAGACAATATTCAAAACGACTTAGTCGAAGCCGCTCGTAAGCTGCCTTGTTTCTCTAATTCGGGCATCACTTGTTCCAATTGCGGTCGAAAATGGCGCCACTCTTCCGAGGAGTGGCGCATGCTTGCCTACCATGAGCGGCTTATTCCAGTTGAGCCTTCAACTACCGCTAATGGGTTTGGCACTGCGGTGGGGACTTACTTCGCTACTGTTGGTCTAGAGCCTAAGAATGCTCGTTCGCTCAGCTTGGCTGAGTGGGCGCAATTTATGCTCGGCGAACCCTACCAGCCAACCGCAAGCATTCCCGCCACACCTAGTATTCCCAGGAGTCCGCAGCCTTTGGTCGAGCGGGTCATTGCTTGGTTCAAGCGGCGGACCTAACATCTCGTTCAAGGCGGACGGCTCCGCCGCCGCTTAACTCCAGCGTTGCTCGCACTGCGCCGCTTCCGCAGGTTCGCCGCCACTCTCGCCTTGCCTTCGACCGTGCGCGGGCCAGTGGAACAGTCACCGTGCCATTTGCAGCGTTTCTTGCCCGGAACGCTCAGGGCTTCGCAGGGCTGGCCGTCACGTCGGCGACGCGCGCCACAGATCACGCGGTTATCGCGCAGCATCTTCTGTTGGCGTTTCGCCTGTCGTGCGGACAGCTCGGCATTCACAGTCAGGATCGGCATGGCTCCCCCAAACTTGATCGTGCACGCACCACGCGCGCGTAGTGAGCATTCATGGCGTTTCCTTCGCGGGTGAAGGTTCGGCGGGATCAGCTAAAGCGCGCAGGTAGAACACCAGCAGGGCATGCGCCAGCGGGTCGCCGTTGCCGTCCGCGTAGCCCTCGCATAAGGCGGTCTGTTCGGCGGTGGCGTCCAGTTCCTCCACCGGCAGTCCGTCGACCACGGCGCGGGGAATGCCCAGCGTCCGGGCTACATCCAACAAGCGGGCACGGATCGCATGCAGGGCATCGCCACAGGCTGCGATATTTTCAGAATGGCCGTCCAGGTCACTGACAAAACCGACGAAACCCCTTTTGTCAGTTTTGTCAGTGAGTCCCCCGGCCCTTTTTGAAATATCTTCGCCGCGCCGTTCGGCCAGTCGCGCATGCCAGTTCATGCCGCCGCCCTCCACGCGTACACCACGGATGGACGGCCACCAGTCGGGCCGGCCGGCTCTGTGGACTCGGCAAGGTGTCGATGCTCCATCAGCAGCTCCAGCCCTTCAGCGATCGTGTCGCGGTCACTCAGACCGGCCCAGCAGCGCCGCTGGATATCGCGCGGCGTGAAGCTTTCGCCCAGCTCACTACGGCGCTTCAGGATCAAGTGCGCAGCATTCAGTCCGTTGTCCATTGCTGGCGCATAGATACGGCGCGCGTGGCCTTCCAAGTAATCGCACCAATCCAGCGCCGTAGCGAGCGTGTCGGCATTGATCGAGCCGGTGCCACCGTCGGCCAGATGCAGCACCAGCGCCAGCCGTCCGGCGAGCGCCCGATACTTGGACAAGTGCGATTCCATCCATGCCGGTTCCTCGCCCGTGCGTAGCCGGTGCATCAGGGTCGTTGTCCATTCGATCAGCAGCCCTTGTGCCTCATCGTCGAACCGTAGGAATGGCACGTCGATGCCATCCGCACGCTCCGCGCCGATAGTGTCGGGATCAAGCGCGCGCAACCGTTGGAACGTCGCCCATGCCCGTGCTTCCGATGCCGGATCGGCACGACGGTCGGAATAGCTCCAGTTCGCCGGCAGATCGGGATACACGGCCAACTGAAACCGCTGGATCAAACCATCGTCACTGAAGCCGCCACGGATCGCACCGCGCACGTATTCGGCCAGCTTGCCCGGTTGCATGCCACCAAGGATCGACACGGCGCAGGCTTCAATGCGTACAGTGCCGCGCCCGATCCGATCCACCGTGAAAGCACCGGTGCCATTCCAGCACTCCAGCCAGAATGCGCGGTCGCCTTCGCGCCCTTCCCGGTCAAGGTTTGCCAGCCAGCCGGCCAGCTCATCGCGGAATTGCACCAGACCACGCGGGTTCGCATTCAACAACTCGCCCAGCTTTTCAACTGTGGCATCGTTCACCACGATACGCGGCTCGCTTGGTGGTTCCTCATCGAACAGGGCGGTTGCCGCAGCGGCATCAGCATCATGCTGATTGCCAGCCTTCAAGGCTTTTTGGATGTCCTTACGTGCGTTCGCCTTGGCTGCTTCCGCGATCAGTGCGCGGGCCTCAAAGTCGCGCAGGTCAGCTTCATAGGTTTTCCGTTCCTCGCTCGCCAGCCGCTCCAGCATTCGCCGTGCAGGCGTGAGTGCCGGACTCTTGCCGCTGCTCGGTCGTCCGATGACACAGCCCCACAACATCGGTAGTTCGTGCCAGCGGTCATGCTGCTTCATCGCGATGCCGACACGCCGGCCAATCGCACCCGCCAGCGCCACCATGGCCGGAACCGCCGTGAAGTCCAGCGGCACTTGCAGACCGTCGGCAGTATCCACACACCACTCGCGCACCGATGCCGGCAACCATGCTGCATTGAACACGGGTACGGGCGGCACCGGCGACGGCAACGGCTCCGGTGCGGATGGTTCAGCCACTGCGCGCGCAGCCAACCTTGGCAGCGCCAGCACGTCCGCCGCCGTGGCATCGGGATGCAACGCTAGCCAGTCCACCGCGTCGTCCTTGTCGGGCAGACCCAGCGCCTCGACGTCGATAACCTCCACGGTGCAACCAAGCGTCCGTAGGATCGCCGCAACCTCATCGGCATACTTGCCGCCCGGTGCATCATGGTCGGGCCACAGCAGGCAGGGACGGCCGCGCAGGGGTGTCCAGCTCGCACCGCTGGCGCTGGCCGCACTGCCGGAGGTGGTGGCGATCAGGCCCAGCGTGTGCAGATGGTCGGCGACCCATTCCCCCTCGACGATCCATACAGGCGCGGCAGGATCGGCAGCCAGCAGTTCGGGCAGCCGATAGAGGGGCTTTCCTTCCGCTGGTGCTGGCGGCTCGCCGATGATGAAAGCGGAACCATTCCAGTGCATCGGCCGTATCCACTTTTCATCGCTGGCCGGGTTTTTCAACCGCATGCGCCAATAGATCGGCTGGCCGTCCGCGTCGCGGTACTCATGGAGTGCTTGTGCCTTGAACCCGACGCCAGCACCAGCAGACAAACGGCGTGCGGCTTCCTTCGGAGTCTCTTCCTGCAACACCGCGTTCATCGGCCACCCTCGATCAGATCGCGCACCGCTGCCCGGAAGTCCAGGCCACGCAAGCGCATATGGAAGCCCACCATGTCGCCACCATCGCATCCTGCAAAGCAGCGCCAGCCGCCGCGCTCGCCCGTGGTGCAGACAGACAGGCTCTTGTTGTGGTCGTCATGGAACGGGCAGACGCCTTGCGCCCAGCCGGTGCCGTTCGGCTTTCCGAGTTTGGCGACGTGCTCGCCGTAGTACGTCGCGGGATCGGGCAGACGTTCGCGCCAGTTGTTGGGGATGTGGACAGGCTTGGGACTGCCGTACAATGCGGACACGGCCGCGAGATAGCTCTGGTTGCCCTTGCGCTCGATCCCCGCCCCACGGTTGCCGCCGTGGGGTTTCGCATTTCTGGGGCGCCCGTTCATGCGGCCTTCCCCGCCAGTGACTCGGCGAAGTTCGCAACGTCTGCATACCGCCAGACAGTGACACCGGGAGATAGCTTGATTGGTGCCGGAGCCTTGCCGGACTTCACCCACGCCCACCACGTCGAATCAGAAACCGGGATCAGTCCCGTGTTGCCGGTTCGTGGGTTACGAGTGATATCAGAGACGCGCAGGTAGGCAAGCGGCGCGATAACTTCGGTAGACATTTGACCATCCTTTGTTGGTTTGGATGGTCAGGGAGATTAGGCGCCTGTCGGTGCCAAGCCAGCGACATAAATCGCCTGTTTCAGGTTATTACGTCACCGAGTACACAGGCACTAACTTCCCCGCTTTCGCCATTGTTTCGCGCAGAAACGTCGCCGGATCAGCCTTGCGGATTCCATAGAACTCAAGTGCCGGCAAAGCAACGCACATGAAATGCGAACTCACACTGAAGTCTGGCACCTCGCCGAATAAGTGATGCCACGCATGCATGATGATCAGCGCAGCGGTTTCGGCCTTGCCTGCGCTGATACGCCGTCCGCGTGATACGCGCAATGGCAGTGGAGCGCCGAGCAACTTTCGCAACGTCACAACAGCAGATCGCAATGAGTTCTTTTCGCTGCTAGGGCTCAATGCGTAGGTGTCTGGAAAATCAGCCATAGTTCCCATAGCCATTACGCGTGCCGCAATTTCTAAATCAGCTTCGATCAGTTCCAACAATTGCTGTGCCGGGCCACGCGCGTTCTTTATGAAATTATCCACTGTGGCCGATGTGGTGAATCGCGCGCCGGACATCGCTTCATCTACGGAATAGGCGAACGCCTCAATTTCCTGCTGCGCCTCGTTACTTAGGCGAACCCGAGGGCGCATAGCCTGCAATGTCTTGCGCGCACTTAACACGATGCATTTTGACAACGCACAGTCGAAGGCCGCTGTACGTAGCCTTTCGCTAGCGTTTCCCACGCTGTTGCCGATGGCTCCAGGTATCCGTTTATTGATCATCGTCGGGCGATATTCAGCCTGTTGATTCCGGTTGGGACCCGGCAGACCCTGGACAGCAAAGTTTGCGTAATAGAATGGGCCGCCCTCTTTCATCACGCGCTTGCCATCTTTAATGGCGCCTTCCCATACGCCATCTAAGACCGAGGCAACCACGGCAATGCGCCCTGTTGCATTCCAGATTGCCATTGATCAGCTCGCCTTGCGCGTCATCGGTACGACGTTGCCACCGGCCTTCAACGTGTCCAGATAGTCCGCCCATCCGGCCATCATCTTGCGACGCTCGGTTAGATGCGCAGTACGGTTGTATGCGCGGCCGTTCGGGTCTTTCACCGCGTGCGCCAGCTGGTGCTCGATGTAGTCGGGGCGGAAGTGCAGCACTTCATCCAGCACCGTGCGAGCCATCGCCCGGAAGCCGTGACCGCTCATTTCATCGGTGGCGTAGCCCATGCGGCGCAGTGCAGACAACACCGCGTTGTTGCTCATGGGCCGCTGCGGGCTGCGCGCGCTGGGGAACACGTAGCGCCCTCGCCCGGTCAGGGCATACAGCTCGCGCAGGATCGCCACGGCTTGCGGTGCCAGAGGGACTAGATGCGGTTCGCGCATCTTCATTTTTTCGGCGGGGATGTTCCACTGCCCAGCGTCCAGATCAAACTCCGCCCACTCGGCCTGTCGCAACTCACCCGGTCGCACGAACACCAGTGGCGCCAGCCGCAGGGCGCACTTCGTAACCAGAGAGCCGTTATAGGCATCCATCGCGCGAAGCAGTCCGCCGATAGCGTTCGGTTCGATGATGGATGCAAGGTGGGTCTGTTTGACTGGCGGCAGTGCGCCGCGCAGATCGGCAACCGGGTTACGCTCGGCGCGGCCAGTAGCGATGGCATAGCGCAACACCTGACCGCAGTTTTGCAGCACGCGGTGCGCAGACTCGACGGCACCACGATCAACAATGCGGTTCACCGTCGCCAGCACTTCCTTTGCCGTAACGTCGGCAATCGGTCGGCTGCCAAGCCACGGAAAAACATCATTCTCCAATCGCAGCATGATCCGGCTGGCGTGCAGCTCGACCCAAGTTGCTGATTGCTTCGCGTGCCACTCGCGCGCAATCACTTCAAAGCTGTTCGCTGCACGTTCCTCGCCGGCAGCCTTCACAGCCTTGCGCTGTTCGCCCGGATCGACGCCAGCCGCCAGCAACTTGCGGGCGGTGTCGCGCTTGTCGCGTGCGTCAGCGAGGCTCGTATCCGGGTACGTGCCGAGAGACAGACGTTTCTCCTTGCCTCCGAATCGGTACTTCAAGCGCCACCACTTGCCCCCGGCTGGCGACAGCTCCAGGTACAGGCCACTGCCATCGAAAAGTCGCTGGGTCTTGTCCGCTGGCTTGGTCTTGCGGATGGTGACGTCGGAAAGCGTCATGGGGGCAACTCTCACGGGGATAGGCGCTGTTGCCCCCGATGTTGCCCCCAGTTGCCCCCGGATTGCAATGGACAGGCTTGGACGGTATCGGGCACAAAAAAGGCCGGAACCGTTGCTATTGCTAGGGTTACCGGCCTTCGTTGGACTGCGTTACACACTTAATTGGTGGAGGTGGCGGGAGTCGAACCCGCGTCCGAAAGCGTTCAATGCCCGGATCTACATGCTTAGCTCAACGTTCGATCTCGTTCCGCGACAAGCACGATGGGCAAAGCGCACCGCGGAACCA
>Ga0302302_1002952_pt1 | contig 9842 bp, 7 predicted proteins | sample III_Palsa_E1_3_FD_198766 | JGI IMG/M metagenome (GOLD analysis project Ga0302302, IMG submission 198766) | Peat permafrost microbial communities from Stordalen Mire near Abisko, Sweden - III_Palsa_E1_3 | ecosystem: Environmental > Terrestrial > Soil > Palsa > Peat permafrost | place: Sweden...
GACAAGTCGGAGAAGTTTCAGTCGCGCATCGACGAGTTGCTGGGCAGGGCAAAGAAGCGGCAGAAGCCGGCTGCGGTTGAGTCGGCATCGGAGTCACCGGCGATTGAGAAGCCGGCGGGAGACGCTACTGCCCCGCGGTAGGGCGGATTCTTACTGCTATGGCTACTCCGCAACCCATCTCGTATTCGCAGAGCAGAGTGTCTGAGGAAGCTCAGGGAACCACGTCGGCTCATGGTGAGAAAAGCCATGCTGCGCTGACTCCCATGGAGGCGATTCTGGCGGCGCTGCGGCACGGCGAGCGGTTTCTGGTCTGTTCGCACTCGCGGCCGGATGGGGACGCGGTCGGCTCCATGCTCGCTATGGGGATGCTGCTCAAGCAACTGGGCAAGCGCGCAGATATTGTAGCTGCGGACCGGGTTCCAGCGGTATATCGAGGATTGCCCGGTGCCAGCGATATCCGCCATGTCATGCGGGTGCATGGACCATATGATGCGATAGTGCTGCTGGAGTGCGATGGCCTCGAGCGGACGCGGCTGCGTGGCCTGGAGCGGATGTTCCACATCAACATCGATCATCATGCCAGCGGCAAGGAATTCGGGGAGCTGAACTGGATCGACCGCGATGCCTGTTCGGTGGGAGAACTGGTCTTCAGGCTGGTGAAAGCGGCTGGCTGCGTGGTCACTCCGGAGATGGCGACTTGCCTGTACACTACGTTGCTTACGGACACCGGCGGCTTCTGCTATGGCGGCATTCATGCGAGCACGTTCGCACTGGCCGGAGAACTGGTGGAAGCAGGTGCGGATCCGGTACATATTGCGCGCGAAGTGTACTTTGCAAATCCATTTTCAAAGATGCTGCTGTTGGGCAAGGCGCTTGGCAATCTGAAGCGTAAGGGCGCTCTCGCGTGGTTGTGGGTGACGCATGCGGATATGGTGGACGCAGGGGCGGTCGAAGAAGACTGCGAGGGCGTGGTGAATTATGCGCTTTCAACGGCGGGGATTGATGCTGCTGTCTTCCTGCGGGAATTGCCGGAGGGGCGCATCCGGTTGAGCCTGCGCAGCAAGGGCAAGATCAACGTGGCGCAGATCAGCGAACGGCTGGGCGGCGGTGGGCACGAGAATGCTGCCGGGTGCACGCTGGAAGGTCCGATGGAGCGAGCTGCGGATGAGATTCTGGGTGCGCTTCGCCGGGAGATGGACGCCGCAGGAAAGTGACTCCTCACTGCAGGCAGATCGTGCTGGCGACGATCGGGTCGCTTGGGGATCTGCATCCGACTTTGGCTTTGGCTCTCGAACTGAAGCGGCGTGGGCATAGCGTCACGGTCGCTTCGACTGGATATTACCGGGCCAAGGTTGAATCGGTGGGGATTGGCTTTGCATCGCTGCGGCCTAACTGGAACCCGACAGACCGGGAGCTGATTGCACAGTGCGAGGATCTGAAGAGCGGTCCGGAAGTGTTATTTCGCAAGCTTATTTTGCCGCACCTGCGCGAGACGTACGAGGATCTGCTTGCAGCGGCGACTGGGGCCGATCTGATGATTGCCGGGGAGCTGGTCTTTGCTGCTCCACTGGTGGCTGAGAAGCTGCGGCTCAAGTGGGTTTCGGAGATTCTTTCACCTACTTCGTTCTTTTCTGCGCATGATCCTTCGCTGCTAGTGAACATTCCCGGCGTGTACCGGCTGCGGAGGGCTGGATGGGTTGTCAACCGGGCCATTCTGGAGTTCGGGAAGCTGATGTCGCGCCATTGGTGGGAGCCCGTGCGGCAGCTTCGTCGCGAGCTGGGATTGCGCGTGGAGTGCGATCCAGTGTTCCGGGACAAGTTCTCGCAGGACCTGGTGCTCGCACTGTTTTCGCGCCGCCTGGCGCTGCCTCAGCCGGACTGGCCGAGACAGACTGTGCAGCCAGGATTTGTTTTCTTTGACCGCGAGAAGACTGGGACGGGGGATTCCCCGGAGCTGGCCGCTTTCCTGGCCACTGGGGATGCTCCCATCGTCTTTACTCTTGGGTCGACAGCGGTGCACAATCCTGGGGATTTCTATGAGGTGAGTACGGCTGCCGCTCGACAGCTGGGTAAACGGGCGGTCCTGCTGGGAGCCAAGTCGCATATTGGAATGAAATCGGCCGACATCCTCGCGTTGGCTTATGCGCCTTATTCGCAGGTGTTTCCGCGCGCGGCGGTGATTGTGCACCAGGGAGGGTCGGGGACTACCGGGCAGGCGCTGCTGGCCGGGCGTCCACAGCTGATTGTGCCTTATGGGTGGGATCAGCCAGACAATGGGTCTCGCGCTGCACGGCTGGGAGTGGCGTTGTGTCTGGCGCGGAGTGAGTATTCGACACAAACTGCTGTCGAAGCTCTGGGAAGGCTTGTCGGAGATGGGCGCTTTGCCTCACGGGCCGCGGACACAGCGAGCCGAATTCAGGCGGAAGACGCGTTGACCGAGGCTTGCGATGCGATCGAAGGCGTTCTCTAGTCTTTCGCTGTTTCGCCGTCCTGCAGTTGCTTCAGCTAGTCCCTGGCGTTTGTATTATCCGGATTTTTCTCCAGCGACTTCTTGTAACTCTCAATCGCCCGTTCTTTCTGACCGGATTTCATGTAGGCTTCGCCGAGACTGTCGAATGCGTTGCCGGAATCCGGATACAGTTGCACGTTGAGCTTCAGCAATTCTGTCGCCTCGGGCAGATGATTTTCCGAACTCAATTGCGAGGCCCAGGAGTTGATGGCTCCTTCATCGAGTTTGAAGTCAGGATTGACCTTGTGCATGGCCGCGTAGACTTGAGCCGCGTGATCGAACCCCTGACGTCCCAGTTCGACGCGGAATGCATCCAGAGTGGATGGCAGACCCTTGGCAGCGCGATAGGACGCCGCCAAGAAGTGCTGAGGCGCGCCGTTTTCCGCCGGGGTCTTCTTGAGGAAAGCTAACGCCATCGCGTCATGCTTCAGGTATGCGTCGAGAAATTCAAGCGTGTATTGAGCCGCCCACTTGTATCCCGCGGCGCCATCCTCGCGCCCGTAGTCGGCCTTCTGGTATTCAGGGAATTCCTTCCAAAAGGATTCGTCTCGCTGGTTACTGGAACTGAATTCTCCATGAGTTATCCCCAACATGTGCACGGTTGTCAGGTCGCCGTGAGTCCAGGCGTTCAGCACATTCGGGGAATCCATATCTTTGAGGTAACGGAGCTGGTCTTCGATGGTGAATTCGCCGGCTGTGATGTAGAGCAGGGGTATGGTCATCTGTTCTGGATGAACATCGCCGGCACGCTTGACTAGCCCAGGGTAATAGCGCATCGAACCGTCCCACGCGACGAGAGCGTCGATGCGGCTATCTCTGGACGCGGCAAACAGGTTGGAAATGCCACCCCAACTGTAGCCGGCAACGGCAATCTCCGACATGTCGGTATCCGGGAGAGTTTGCGCGTAGCCGATCAGAAACGAAATATCCCGTGCCTGGGTGTCGATGCCAATCAAATCGGCAGTCATATCCCGCGTGGTAGCGCCCATGTCCGGACCCGAGATGACCACGTAGCCGTGGCTGGCAAGATATTCGCAAAGGTCCGAGTTTTCCGTCGTTGGAGCGGAAAAGCTGGGAGCGTAGATAACGACGGGAAACCGTCCCGGTTCCAGAGGCGCATCGCGCACGGCCCAGAGCTTCGACGCCAGGGAAGGAGCCATATCTTCTCGAGTTTTCTTCAAGTCGTCGGGCCGCGGATGGCCGAAGGTGGTTTCAGTAGCCTGCAGACTGATGTAGTCGTCGAAGGTCATCGGCCTTGCGTCAGTCCTTGTAGATGGATACCAGATCAGGGTCTGAATCGGTCGCGCCCGCTCTCCGGCGTATGGCTTGCCTAGTTCGTCGATTGCGGGACGGTAGAGGCGTGAATAGTCGTACTGTTCTACCACTTTGAGTCCCACGGCATGCGGTCCGGCTTTGGCCATGAATTGAAACAGGGTAGGCTTCTGGGCTTCGGCAGAACTGCAAACGATCGTAGAGATCGTCAGGCTGGCGATTGCGAGAGCGATCAAGCGCATGATGTTGACTCCGGGCATCGGAAGATGTGAGGAGTCTAGCATTCCTGCGACTGGCAAGTGGAACTGCATCCACAAGATGGCCTCGCAGGGAAGCGAGGGGCTTGTCGCTGGGAGGGGTGTCTGAGAAATCTGGTAGGCTAGGGGTCGGGCCAGGATCCCTCCATTGTGGCCAGGACATTCTTTACACTTAGATGAGCGACTTGGGGTTGAACCCAGTGGAGATGCCTCTGCCACAACCTATTTCAATTGCGCGACCCCGGTGGCAGGTGGTCTTTGCCCGTTACATGGGATCGACCACCTTCTGGGAGGTGGTCAGCCTTTTCGGTTTCATGGTGTTTTTTCTGCTGTACGGTGTTACACCGTGGCTGGGCGGAGCCGGGATGGGGCTGGTGGGCGCGGACGAACCGCGATATGCGCAGATTGCCCATGAGATGCTGCAGAAGCTCAACGGCGCTCATACTTTGCGGGAACAACTGAGCGCCTGCGTTACTCCTTACCTCTACGGCCGGCCGTGGCTGGAGAAGCCAGCGCTCTACTACTGGCGCGCCATGTATGTATTCAAAGAGTTTGGTGTGCATGACTGGGTAGCGCGGCTGCCTTCGGTGAGTTTTGCGCTTTGGCTGGTGGGGCTGACGTATTTGCATATGCGGCGTTTTCGCCCTGGAGGGCATTTGGACGCAGCGTTGATCACCGCGGCTTGCGTGGGCGTTCTAGGTTTTTCGCGTGGAGCTTCCACGGACATGCAATTGGCGGCGCCGTTGTCGATTGGCCTGCTGGGCTGGTACGCGTGGTACGAAACGAAATCGAAATTCTGGCTCTTTGATATTTATTTCTTCACGGCTGTGGCTACCCTCGCCAAAGGGCCTGTGGCACCATTTTTGGTGCTGGTGATCGTGGGCTGTTTCGCGGCGCTGCGCAAGGAGTGGTGGATCTTCTGGAAGTCGTTGTGGTGGCCTGGGATTGCTCTCTACTTTGCGATTGTGCTGCCCTGGTTTATTGCGGTACAGCACCAGAATCCCACCTTCTTTCAGGAGTTCTTCCTGGAGCATAATCTGGAGCGCTTTGCGACGAACAAGTATCAGCATCAACAGCCTTTCTGGTACTACTTCGTCGTGGTGTTGCTGGCGACGATGCCCTGGACAGTGATTGCGTTGCGGGCCCTGTTTGACGGGGCGCGCATGTCGATTGTCGAATGGCGGATTCGCCATGCACGTGCAGGATCGCCTGCCAAGAAGATTGGGGTTAGTCAGCCCGGGGATGCATTTCCTGAGTTCCTGGTACTTTGGGCGTTGATTCCGATTTTGTTCTTTTCGCTCTCTCAGTCGAAGCTGCCGGGCTACATATTGCCTTCGCTGCCGCCGATCACGATTCTGACGGGGGATTTTCTTTTTCGGTCGCGCGGGCGCGGGTTGCAGCGGTGGGTTCTGCTTGGGCATGCACTGCTCGTGGGGGTGGTGACGGCCGCAGTGTTGTTGATGCCATGGTTTGTAGCACACGGAACGAAATCCATGCCGCCTCCGCATGCCGTGGCAATTGCGGGGATTTCAGCCTTGTCTGCGGCGGTCCTGATCTTGCTGGTAGTGCAAAGGTGGGGCGTGGCCCGGCTGCGCGTTGCCACATGCAGCGTTATGGTGGTGCTCTTGCTATTTTTGTACGGGGTTGGCCCATTCTTCGGTATTCCGGGAGTAGAGGCAAGCAAACGGTCCATTGAAATCCTGGATCGCGCTTACTCGGCGCGCCCGTTGGCGGAGAAACTGGCGACGATGGTTCCAGCCAGCGAGACTGTGGCTGTTTTTCGGGTGCGACGCGATATGGAGTATGGGTTGGCCTTCTATCGCAACCACGAGGTAGCCAATTACGACGAGGTCGGCGTGCCACCTGAGGAACATGTGCTGGTAGTGCGGATCGCGGGTAAGAACGGTGTCGATCTTCGATCGCAGGCGGCATTGCAGGAGTATCTGGAGGGCCGGCATTATGAGCAGCTTCTTAGCTGGCCGGAGCAGGAAATGGTCGTCTACCTGGTCGGAAGCCAGTAGGATCGTGTTCTGGTCCGGGTTGAAAGCTGTCGCATCCTAACGTGTCTGCCGCGAGTCTAAAGGAACGAGGTAGAAACTAAGTTCCCATTTTGAATCTGTTTCCAGGGAAGCGTTGAAACTGCTGTATGCTTTTTCACAATCCCCGACCATTCGGGCAGAGTGACTTGAAATCTGCAGGGATTCAGTCTCCGACGCTTCTGCGGACGGTAACTAGCAATCGATTCTGAGGCATAGCATGGCATCCGGCCTTTCGCTCGAGATCCTCGACTTGCGGCACTTCGCGGCGCCGGTGCTTCGGCCGGTGCTTGAGGCGGAGAGCGCGATTTGGCGGGAGCGGCTGAACTGGGATTATCTGGCCTCTGCGAAGCTTTTGCTGCAATACCTGGATTCGCGCTCGTTGCCAGGGTATGTGGCGGTGGACGCCGGACGGGTTACGGGGTATGTCTTCTGCGTTTATGAAGATTCAAAGGCAGTGATCGGCGATGTTTTTGCGCTGCCTGAGGGAGTTCCGGGCGACGGACAGGGCGGATCCTCGCGTTTGCTTGGGCTCGCCGATCAGCACGCGGGGCGAGAGGTCGAAGAAAGCCTGCTGCAGCGGCTGCTGGAACTGTTGCTGAATTCGCCAGGGGTTGACCGCATTGAGTCGCAACTGCTGTTGCACCGCGCGGGGGAACATGCGGAGATCTTTCTCCGTTCCGGCTTCGAAGTGTTTCGGCGTCTCTACCTGCGTCGCAACCTGATGAACAGCACCCTGGAGGCGAGATTCGATCTGGGATCCGATCTCGAACTCCGGCCCTGGCAGGATCAAGACCTGAATGCTGCGGGAAGGCTGATCGCAGAGGCATATCTCGACCATCCTGATAGCCGCATCAACGATCAGTACCGGACGATCCATGGATCGCAACGATTCTTGCAGAATATTGTGCGTTTTCCGGGTTGCGGCGTCTTCTCGCAGCAGGCTTCGCATGTGATTGTGAATAGGAAGAACCGGGAGCCGGTGGCGATCCTGCTTGGTTCACGCGTCAGCGCTCACTGTGGGCATATTACGCAGGTCTGCGTGCACCCGGAGTACCGACGCAAGGGGCTTTCGCGTCTGCTGCTTCGCGTAGCTGCGCTGCAGTTTCAGCGGCAGGGCATGACGGAGCTTACTCTGACGGTGACCGAAGCGAACACAAGGGCTGTGAATCTGTATTTGTCCGAAGGATATGAGCTGGCACACAGCTTTAATGCAGCGGTTTGGGTCCGACCTTAAGACATTTTCCGGATTACTGCGGAGTTTCCAGTTCTGGTGTGGGCGGATTTTTTGAAGGAAAATCTACTCGGCCGAGGCAACTGCGCTCTATTTCATTCCTGAAATGTTCTAGCGGGCGAGGAAATACATCAACCAGCTAAGAACCACGGCGGAACCCGCAAAGACACCAAAACAGACTGCGCCGTATTGGAACATCCGCTTTGGGGTGTTGCGCTGAGTGATCGCGAAGACCACCGAGGTAAACAGCGCAAAGAGCAGAACTGCCGTGAAGTGGGATGGCCTGAAGATCAATGTTTCCTGCCCGTGTAGAGGTTATGGGCATCTACGGCCGCAATGACATTGAGCAATCCAGCGACGACAATGAAGCGGGTGCCGTAGTCGGCTGTGGTGATTTGAACGGAATCAGCGCCCAGACCCATCTGACGGCTAATCAGATAGAAGAGACCGCTGCCAAGATCGCCGGCGAAGCCGAGCATATCCAGGATGGACTGAGCACTGGTGTAGAGCTTGCCCTGCATCGCGATGCCGAGGACAAACATGCTGCCGATTGCGAGTAGGAGCAGTGTGCCGCGAATCCATTTGCGCTGTATGAAATGGCCCGCCCCTGGCAGGAACCAGCCAGCCAAAAGCGGCCCGTATTGGAAGCCTGAGGAGGTTGCGGTCTTGGAGGTGGAAGTCGCCATTTCTCTTCGATTCTAACTCATGCGCCGGACTGAGAACTGTCTGAGAAGTGCATACGGCTTCGTGGATTGTTTCGTTCCATCTGCGCCGGCGCCTGGTGTCATTGCAGGGGCGGGAAGAGGGACGGCTCTTTGCGTTGCTGGATGGTTTGTTCGAAGTCGTAGGCGTAGCGGACGAGCGTGGATTCGCGGAACGCCGGGGCTAGGATGGTCAGGCCAGCTGGCAGGTTTCCGTGCGTGAAGCCCATGGGGATGGTGATGGCGGGAAAGCCGGTCTGGGGTGAAAGCACCTGGCTGTTGTCTCCGGCTGGGCTGGTGGTGTCGCCGACTTTGCGCGGTGGGTTGCTCCAGGTGGGGTAGACGATCGCGTCCAGGTTCTCTTTGGCCATCGCTGCGAGGAGCGCGTTGCGGAGGGCGATCTTCGCTGGGTCGTGATAGACGTCGGAGCAGGGGCTGCGGCGGTCGTCCTTCTGTGGTGGCTCGACGGCGCCTTTGATCTCTTCTTCGATGTAGGGCAGGTAGAGGCCTGATGCCACGATGGATTTCAGGTCGTGATAGGGCGTGTTGGGGTGTTTGGCGAGGTAGGTATTCAGGTCGGCTTCGAAGTCGCCGCACCAGAGTTTCTTTTCGAGTGCCTCGTAATCGGGAATGGTGAAGGGATCGACGAGGGCTGCGCCTTCCTGCTTGAGCGTCTTGAGCGCCTGTTCGGTTGCGGCTTTCACTTCCGGATCGGTTTCTTTGGTGTCGAAGTATTGGCGGAAGACGCCGATGCGCGCTCCCTTGAGGCCGTGGCGATCCAGGGATTGGGTGTAATCCAAGTTGGCAGGATGAGGGTATTGCTTCGAGGCAATGGCCATGACTGGATCGTCTGGGTCCGGACCAGCGAGAACAGTGAGGAGGGCTGCGGCGTCGGCTACGCTGCGGGCAATGGGACCTCCGACGTCGTTGTGGGCGAAGAGCGGGATGATGCCGGAGCGACTGGTCAGGCCGATGGTCGGGCGGATTCCCACGAGATCGTTGTGCGAGGAGGGGCCGCGGATGGAGTTGCCGGTATCTGTGCCGAGTCCGGACTGGCCCAGACTGGCGGCGACTGCAGCAGCGGTGCCTCCGCTGGAGCCGGCGGGGACGCGTGTGAGGTCGTAAGGATTGCGGGTGATTCCGGCAATGGAACTGGCGGTCTGGTATGGGCTGAATGCCCACTCGGCCATATTAGTCTTGGCGAGGATTATGGCTCCGGCGGCGCGGAGCCGGGCGACCATTGTGGCGTCGTGCTCGGGGACGAACCCCTTCATCGCGAGCGACCCACCGGTGGTTTGCAGGCCTGCGGTGTCGTAGTTGTCCTTGATCAAGACGGCGATTCCACCGAGTGGTGGGAGCTTATGCGTCGCTGCGAAGTTGCGGTCGCAGGCGTCGGCCTCAGCGAGAGCGTCGGGATTGACGAGAACGATAGAGTTGAGGCGAAGGTGATCGGGACCGACGGGTGTCTGGTCGTAGGCCTGGATGCGCGCCAGGTAGCTTTCGACGATGGCGCGGCAGGTTGTGCGGCCTTCGCGAATGGTGGCTTGGGTGTCCGCGATGGAGGCGCCGACTACATTGAAGGTGTCCTTCGATTGTGCGGGCGTTGGAGCCGGCAAGGTCAGCAGTATCGCGAGTGGAAGAATTCTGCGGGGCATCTGACTATCTTCGATAGATAGCACGGAGGATTGCGAGTTAGCACGGGAATTCTGCGGTTTTATCGTGGAATGCTCATCAGACTCGTCCGACGATTCGGGCTATTCAGGTTCGCAGCCGGAGTTGCCTGGATCCACGAGGATTACCTTGCCGCCGATGGCGGAGTTGAACTGCAGGGAA
>Ga0302302_1002962_pt1 | contig 9821 bp, 7 predicted proteins | sample III_Palsa_E1_3_FD_198766 | JGI IMG/M metagenome (GOLD analysis project Ga0302302, IMG submission 198766) | Peat permafrost microbial communities from Stordalen Mire near Abisko, Sweden - III_Palsa_E1_3 | ecosystem: Environmental > Terrestrial > Soil > Palsa > Peat permafrost | place: Sweden...
CGCCGCTTTGGGCCACCATGGATAGCGAGGCACGCGTGGAGCGGCGTGGCGTTGATTCGGATTACACAGCGATTTGATCGAATTATCGGGCGACGCCAGGGGAAAAACCGCCGGGCGCGCACCCGGGCAGAGATTCCGGCACGGCTTGCAAGCCCACGCCCAAGTTGCTAGTTTAACACATGGCGCTGCGCACTTTGCCATCCGGGCAAGCAGATTACCGTGCAAAGCTGCCTCCGGATGAAGCTATTTTCCGCTCAATTTTGTCTTGCCTGGGTCCCGACGCGCAGTTCCGCTCAGCATGCCCTCAGCGGATGCCGGCTTGAGTGGCTTCGGCCGCCGCCCGGCCTGCCGCCACGCCTGAAGCCCACGCCCACTGGAAGTTATAACCACCCAGCCAACCGGTCACATCGACCGCTTCGCCGATAAAATACAGGCCCGGCACGCGCTGCGCCATCATGGTGGTGGACGATAGTTCGCGGGTATCGACCCCGCCGCGCGTCACTTCGGCCTTGCGCCAGCCTTCGGTGCCGCTGGGTGTCAGGGGCCAGCGCGCCAGCGCCTCACCCAAGCCGCGCAACGCCCTGTCGGGCAAGTCGGCCAGACGCGCGTCGGGGGCCAGACCTTGCGCCTCGACCCAGGCCGTGGCCAATCGCGCCGGCAGCAAACTGCCCAGCAACGGGGCCAATTGGCGCTTGGAGCCGGCTTTCGCTTCAAGCAAGGTGGCGCTGGCGTCCTGGGTCGGCAATAAATCGATATGAAGCGGCTCGCCCGGCGTCCAATAGCTGGAAATCTGCAAAATCGCCGGTCCCGACAAGCCCCGGTGCGTCAGCAGCAAATCCTCGAAAAACTCCTGCCGCTGACGGCCGCGGCCGGTCGACACCTTGACCTCCAGCGACAAGCCGGACAGCGCGGCAAAAGGAGCCCAGTCGGCCGCGGTGAAGGTCAGCGGCACCAAGGCTGGGCGCGGCTCGATCAATTTCAGGTCAAATTGGCGGGCCAGCCGGTAAGCGAAGTCGGTCGCACCGATCTTGGGTATCGACAGGCCACCGGTGGCGACCACCAAGGCCCGGCTTGAAATCGGACCGGCCTCGGTCAACAACTGAAATGTGGCGCCGCCTTCACCGGCCTGTTGCACCTGGTGAACCTGGACCGGGGCACGCCAACTGACCCGCCCCGCATCGCACTCGGCTTTCAGCATGGCAATGATGGATTCGCTGGAGTCGTCGCAAAACAACTGGCCTTTATGTTTCTCGTGCCACTTGATGCGATGCCGGCCGAGCAGATCCAGGAAGTCCCGTGGCATATAACGCGCCAAGGCCGAGCGGCAGAAATGCGGGTTTTCCGAGAGAAAATTGGCAGGACTCGCGTGCAGATTGGTGAAATTGCAGCGCCCGCCGCCTGAAATGCGGATTTTCTCGGCCAGCTTCGGGGCATGGTCGAGCAACACCACGCGCCGGCCCAATTGCCCCGCCACGGCGGCGCACATCATCCCGGCGGCGCCCGCGCCGATGATTGCGATATCGAAATGTTCCATGGCGGGATTGTAACCGGGCGCGGGGGGTTCCCATTGCGGAATGGGGGCCGTTTTTGGGGTGCTGCTTGCTGCTTGCTGCTTGCTACTGCCCAAGCTGTGGTTTGCTTGTGCTTCTATGAAGCTGGCTAAGGTATTGGTCTGCCGGCGTTGCCCCTCGCCGGGGCGCGCCTTACTTTCTTTTGTCTTGCCAAAAGAAAGTAAGCAAAGAAAACTCGCTGCACTGCGATGAGCGCGGGACATATCTCAAGCGACGGTGCGAGCCTGATCGCAACACATCGTTCGCGCTGTTCAGTGGTTTTGGACTACCGCGCGTACTCACCATTTGGATATCGTTATTCCAAGGTCGTCGGCACGGTGATCGGTCCTTTGAAACGTTTGCGATGGTTAAACGCCGAGTCGCGCACGCTGGTTGGCGCAGAACTGCGTCCTCAGATCGCAAATCCTGGGGCGTTGGATGCATCCCTCCCCCACTGCTATCCCGCTGCTATAATCGCGCTTTGGTAGCCAGCGCCTCAGCTACAGCCCACCTGCCCCTGCCCCCATGCTTGTTCTTGGTATTGAAAGTTCCTGCGACGAAACCGGTCTGGCGCTCTACGACACGGAGCGCGGCCTGCTCGCGCATGCGTTGCATTCGCAGATCGCGATGCATCGCGAATACGGCGGCGTGGTGCCCGAACTGGCTTCGCGCGACCATATCCGCCGCGTGCTGCCTTTGTTAAGCGAGGTGATGGCTGAGGCTCAGGTCCAGTCTCCAGCGATCGATGCGATCGCCTTTACCCAGGGACCCGGCTTGGCCGGTGCCTTGCTGGTCGGTGCCGGCGTGGCGAATGCCCTGGCGCTGGCCTGGAACAAACCGGTGATCGGCATTCATCATCTTGAAGGTCATTTGCTGTCGCCGTTGCTGGCCGACGCGCCGCCGGCTTTTCCCTTTGTCGCGTTGCTGGTGTCGGGCGGCCATACGCAGTTGATGCGGGTCACCGATGTCGGGGTCTATGAGACGCTGGGCGAAACCCTGGACGATGCCGCCGGCGAAGCGTTCGACAAGACCGCCAAATTGCTCGGCCTCGATTATCCCGGCGGCCCGGCCGTATCGCGGCTGGCCGAATTGGGCACTCCCGGCGCCATCGTGTTGCCGCGGCCGATGCTGCATTCGGGCGACCTCGATTTCAGTTTCAGCGGCTTAAAAACCGCCGTGCTGACGCAAGTCCGCAAACTGGGCAGCACGGTGGGCGAAAAGGCTAAAGCCGATCTGGCGCGTGGTTTTGTCGATGCGGCCGTCGAGGTGCTGGTGAGCAAATCGATAGCCGCATTAAAACAGGCGGGCTTGGAGCGCTTGGTGGTGGCCGGTGGCGTCGGCGCCAACCGGCAATTGCGCGAAGGGCTGAACGCCGCGGCAAAAAAACGGCGTTTCAGCGTGCATTACCCGGACCTCGCCTTATGCACCGACAACGGCGCGATGATTGCGCTGGCTGGCGCGTTGCGGCTGGCGCGCTGGCCCGATCAAGCAAGCCACGACTATGGCTTTACCGTCAAACCGCGCTGGGATTTGACGACGCTGGCGCAATAAGACCCGTCGCTGAGCTTATGCAAGCGCCCCTCTTGCCACGTTACCCCGTCCCTGAACAGCATGAGGTACAGGCCCGCGAATCCAGGTTTAAACCATGGAATAAGCGAAAAATCGCAGGCACAAATAACAGCGCCCCCATCCTTACGAGTGGGGGCGCGGCACTAATGGCTTTTTAGGCGGCAAAGCTTATCGCCCGACGTAGCGCACTAATCAAGCTACCAGTTTGGCTACACCGCTAACGGCCTTGCCCTGCTCATCGACGAGAAAACGCTTACGTATCGAAGCCGTAATCCCCGCGGCATCCAGCCCTTGCAAACTCAGCAGCTTGACCGGATCGCCGTGGTCGATAAACTGGTCGGGCAGACCCAGTTGCAAGATCGGGCGCAGCACGGCGTTAGCCAAAAGGCTTTCGACACATGCCGAGCCTGCGCCGCCCATGATGCAACCCTCTTCCACCGTGACAAACGCATCATGCGTCTGGGCCAGCTTGACCAGCAATTCCGCATCCACCGGTTTCACAAAGCGCATGTTGACCACCGTGGCATTCAACGCCTCACCGGCCTCAAGGCTGGGGGCAACCATGGTACCGAATGCCAGGATTGCGATACGCTGGCCGGCCGGCAAAGTGCTTTCGCGTTTGATCTCGCCACGGCCGATAGGCAAGGCCGTCATTTGTTTGACCGGCTCGACGCCGGTACCGGCGCCTCGCGGATACCGCACCGCCGTCGGGCCGTTTTGCTGGACCGCCGTGTACAGCATCTGACGGCATTCGTTTTCATCCGAGGCGGCCATCACGATCATGTTCGGAATGCAGCGCAGGAAGGCCATATCGTAGGCACCGGCGTGCGTCGCACCGTCGGCGCCGACTAAACCGCCGCGGTCGATGGCAAATACCACCGGCAGGTTTTGCAAGGCGACATCGTGGATCAACTGGTCGTAACCGCGCTGCAGGAAGGTCGAATAAATCGCCACTACGGGTTTCAAACCTTCGGTCGCCACCCCGCCCGCGAAGGTAACCGCGTGCTGCTCGGCAATGCCGACATCGTAATAACGGTCGGGGAAGCGTTTTTCGAACTCGACCATGCCCGAGCCTTCACGCATCGCGGGGGTAATGCCGACCACACGCGAATCGAGTTCGGCCATATCGCACAGCCATTCGCCGAACACTTGCGTGTAAGTGCGTTTGGCCGGCTTGGTCGAAGGCTTGATGCCTTCGGCCGGATTAAATTTACCGGGACCGTGATATAGCACCGGGTCCGCTTCCGCCAGCTTGTAACCCTGGCCTTTGCGGGTGACGACATGGAGGAATTGCGGCCCGCGCAATTCCTTGATGTTTTGCAAGGTCGGAATCAGCGAGTCGAAATCGTGTCCGTCGATCGGGCCGATATAGTTAAAACCGAATTCCTCGAACATGGTCGCGGGCACAACCATGCCCTTGGCATGCTCTTCCAGCTTGCGGGCCAGTTCGAGCATCGGCGGCGCCACGCTGAGCATGCGCTCGACGCCTTTTTTGGCGGCGGCATAAAATTTGCCCGACATCAGGCGTGCGAGGTAGCGATTGAGTGCGCCGACGGGTGGCGAGATCGACATATCGTTGTCGTTCAGGATCACCACCAGCGGCAGGTCGTCGCAGACCCCAGCGTTATTCATTGCCTCAAAGGCCATCCCGGCCGTCATGGCGCCATCGCCGATCACCGCGATCGCATGGCGGTTATCGCCACGCAGCTTGCTGCCGACCGCCATCCCCAGCGCCGCCGAAATCGAGGTGCTGGAATGGGCCGTGCCGAAGGTGTCGTACTTGGATTCGGCGCGGCGCGGAAAACCGGAAATGCCGCCAAATTGGCGCAGTGTCGCCATCGCCTCGCGGCGGCCGGTGAGGATTTTGTGCGGATAGGTCTGATGGCCCACATCCCAGACGATGCGATCGTCCGGGGTGCCGAATACGTAATGCAGGGCGATGGTCAATTCGACCGTGCCCAGATTCGACGACAGGTGACCGCCCGTCTGCGAAACGCTTTCCAGCACGAACGCACGCAACTCGTCCGCAAGCGGGCGCAATTGGCTGCGGTCGAGACGGCGTAACGCCGCCGGGTCATCGATGGTTTTCAACAAATCGTACATCGTCGTTCCAATCTAAGGGACCTCAGCGCAACGGCTTATTGCGCGGTCTCCGGTTTAATTTGTTCTGTGCGAGCCCAAGCGCCTGTCGCCACCAGGCCACGCGCGAATATGCTGCCGGCGGCCTGCGCTCGACCGCCGCTATCTCGCGGTTAATTCGCCCTATCCACCACTAAATCGGCCAATTCACCCAAACGCCGCGCCCGTGCGCCAAACCCGGTCAGCGCCGCGTGGGCCTCTCCTCTGAGCTGCTCCGCCAGCGCGCGCGACGCGTCCAGGCCCAGAATCGACACATAGGTCGGCTTGCCATCCTTGGCGTCCTTACCGGCGGTTTTGCCCAAGGTGGCCGAATCGGCGGTCACATCGAGAATATCGTCGACTACCTGGAACGCCAAACCGATGGCGGCAGAATAAAGATCCAGCGCTTCCCGCTCGGCAGGATTGCTTTCCGATAAAGGGCCACATAATGCACCCATTCTCACCGCGGCGCGCAACAAGGCTCCTGTTTTGAGTCGGTGCATGGTCTCAAGTTCAGGGCGGGCAAGCCGCGTACCGACACTTTCGAGGTCGATGGCCTGACCGCCGGCCATCCCGACCGAGCCGCTGGCGCTCGCCAGCTCACGCATCAAGGCTGCCTGCTGAGGCGCCTGCAGGGCCGGCGCGCCCAACGTGATAAAGGCTTGCGATTGCAGCGCGTCGCCGACCAGCAGCGCCGTCGCCTCGTCATACTGTATATGCACCGTAGGTTTGCCGCGCCGCATGGCATCGTCGTCCATCGCGGGCATATCGTCGTGCACCAGCGAGTATACGTGGATCATTTCAATGGCGCACGCGGCGGCATCCAAGGCTTCGGCAGGGGCGCCCACGGCCTCGCCCGCAGCATGACACAACAAGGGCCGAACCCGCTTGCCGCCGCCCAGCGCGGCGTAGCGCATGGCTTCATGCAACCGTTGCGGCAAAGTCGTGGCAGGCGGTAAAAAACCCTCCAGCGCGGCCTCGGTACGGGTCAAAACGGCTTGGGTCCAGGCTTTAAAGCTTAATTCGGCTTGCAGGACCGTCATCAGGCGTCCCCTTTGTCTGCGTCGGAATCGGGTGAGCGCGCAGCGGCTGCAACGCCGACCGCGTCGGGATCGTTTAAGGATTTCAAGGTATCGCCGTCGAGCACGCGGACCTGCTGTTCGACTTTTTCGAGTTGCTGCTGGCAAAACGTGACCAGGGTCGCACCCCGGCGATACGCTGACAGTGAAGCTTCCAGACTTAGATTACCGCCTTCCATTTGACCGACGAGAGCCTCTAATTCAGCCAACGCCGCTTCGTAAGAGGCGGGTGCCGGCACCTGGGACAAGCCGGCGGGCGCAGCGGACGAGGCGGCGGAATCAGCCGCCGTGGCTGGCCTCGGGGTAGTTTGGGAAGGGTCGACCGTTTTTGCCATAAGAAGGAAATTAGAACGAATTGGGTATTTTACGGCAAAAACCGCCCGCCCCGAGACAAGAAAGCAATTCGACCTCGGCACACCGCCACCCGCCCCAAACCTACATTTGCGACATAAATCAGCGACTTAAGGTGCACGAAAACCTCGCAAATGGTACAATGCTAGGTTCCCTAAATCGACTTTTCTTCGGTTCGGTTGTTCGCTGCTTTCACGTTTTTTTCGGGAGTGGGAATGTCCAATCTGAGCAACGCCTTGCAGCTTAAGAGCATACATAGCCAGCTGCCTGTGACGGCTTACTTTGACGAAGCGCTTTTTAAGCGCGAAATTGATACATTGTTTAAAGCTGGCCCCCGTTATATCGGCAGCACCTCGATGGTGCCCAATACGGGAGATTACTTCGCGTTACCGGGCGAGGCCGAGGGCCGCCTGCTGGTCCATAATCAACACGACCAGATCGAGTTGCTGTCCAATGTTTGCCGCCACCGCCAAGCCATCATGCTGAACGGGCGCGGCAATGCCGAGAATATCGTCTGCCCCTTGCACCGCTGGACGTACGACCTCAAAGGGCAATTGCTCGGCGCGCCGCATTTCCCGGATAACCCGTGCCTGAATCTCGGCAGCACCCCGCTGCAAAACTGGCAAGGCCTGTTGTTCGAAGCGGCGCCGTCCGCCCGCGATGTGCTCGACGATCTATCCAGCATGAAAACCGCGCCCTATTTCGACTTCTCGGGCTATTTGCTCGATCACGTCGAAATTCACGAGTGCAACTACAACTGGAAGACGTTTATCGAGGTCTACCTCGAGGACTACCATGTGGTCCCGTTCCATCCGGGCCTGGGTAGCTTTGTCTCGTGCGACGACCTGAAATGGCAGTTTGGCGAATGGTATAGCGTGCAAACCGTCGGTGTACACGCCGACCTGACCAAACCGGGCAGCGCAAAATATCGCAAATGGCAGGAAGCGGTATTGAATTTCCGCGACGGCAGCGCCCCCGAATTTGGCGCCGTCTGGATGATTTATTACCCCAACGTGATGATCGAGTGGTATCCCCACGTCCTGATCGTTTCGTCCGTCATCCCGCGCGGCCCGCGCCAGACCACAAATATCGTCGAATATTATTACCCCGAGGAAATCGCCCTGTTCGAGCGCGAATTTATTGAGGCCGAACGCGCGGCGTATCAAGAAACCGCGGCGGAAGACGATGAAATCGCTGAACGCATGGATGCGGGACGCCTGGCGCTGATGACGCGCGGCGAATCGCAGGTAGGCCCTTACCAGAGCCCGATGGAAGACGGCATGCAGCACTTCCACGAATTCCTGCGCCGCCAACTGGGCGATATCTGAACGCGTAATGCGACGTAACCTGGGACGTAACCTTGCTGCAAGCTGCACCGCGTACACTGCGCGGTGCAGTGTCGGCCAAGACACTGCCGACCTATTGCGCCGGCAGATTACATTAAGGAATCGCGCCGGCAAACCGCTTCGGCCCTGAACCAATCAGGCCGCACCACAGGGGAAGGCTATGCCGCACACCCGCTACACCACCTTGATCTCAGCCGAAACACTCGCTCAACGCCTGGCAGAGGCGCCGCATTCCACGCTGGTGCTCGACTGCCGCTTCGACCTCGCCGCGCCCGAAGCCGGCGCCGAAGCCTATGCCGTAGCGCACGTGGACGGCGCCCGTTATTTACATCTCGATCGAGATCTATCCGGCGAAAAAACCGGCAGCAACGGCCGTCATCCCTTGCCGGATCGCGCTACGCTGGCACGCAAACTCGCCGCATTGGGCCTGGATCAGGGCATGCAAGTGGTAGCTTATGATGCGCAAGGCGGCATGTATGCGGCGCGTTTATGGTGGCTGCTGCGCTGGCTCGGGCACGATGCCGTCGCGGTACTCGACGGCGGTTTGCAGGCATGGATGACGGCTGGACGGCCGGTCGTGGTCGACCCCGAGGTACTGATCCGCGCGCCCGGCAATTTTGTCGCCGGCCGTGCGCTGACCACCACCGTGAGTGTCAGTGAAGTCGAGCACAACCTGAACACCCATGCCGAGTTGGTGATCGACGCACGGGCGCCCGACCGTTATCGCGGCGAGAACGAAACCCTGGATCCGCGCGGCGGCCATATTCCAGGCGCGGTCAATCGCTTTTTCAAGGATAACCTGACGGCTGAAGGACGTTTCAAGCCGGCACATACCTTGCGCGATGAATTTTCCGCCATTATCGGCCAAGTACCGGTGCATAGCGTAGTGCTGCAATGCGGCTCCGGCGTCACCGCCTGCCACAACGCGCTGGCGCTGGAACTGGCCGGCCTGCAAGGCGCGGCTTTATATGGCGGGTCGTGGAGCGAATGGTCGGCCGACCCGGCGCGGCCCATCGCCACCGGACCGGCACCCTGAGTTCGCGCCGCCAGCACTGATACGGCATGCAGGATACGGCGGCACCTCAAACGGGGCAAACACCGGCCGCGAGCCGCTTTCCCCGCTTGGATCGGGTCAAGCTGTCAGGCCACCCTTTACGCCACCCCGTTTTCGCGGAACCAGGTCAGTGCGCGCTGCCAGCCGTCTTTTGCATCGGCCGGCCGATAACTGGGCCGGTAGTCGGCAAAAAAAGCATGCGGCGCATCGCCGTACACCACAAATTCCGAGCTTTTGGCCACCGCCGGTGCGGTGGCGGCGATGGCCGCTTTCATTTGGGCGAGGGACTCTTGCGAGATGCTCGGGTCGAGACCGCCATATAAGCCCAGCACCGGCGCATGCAACTGCGCCACTTGATCGATCGGGTTCTGCGGATTCATCGCATTGTGCTCGCCGACCACGCGGCCATACCACGCCACCACCGCTTTGAGCTGCGGATTATGCTCGGCATAGAGCCAGGCAATCCGACCGCCCCAGCAAAAACCGGTGGCGCCCAGGCGCTTCAAGTCGCCGCCATTTTGCCCGGCCCACGCCACCGTGGCGTCAAGGTCGTCCAGCACCTGGGCGTCGGGAACCTTGCTCACCAGCTTGTCGCTCAGCTCCTGAATGGTCGGATAAACCGAAGCATCGCCCTCGCGCGAATATAAATTGGGCGCCAGCGCCAGATAACCCAGCTTGGCAAAACGCCGGCACACATCGGCAATGTGCTCGTGCACGCCGAAAATCTCGTGGATCACAATAATCACCGGCAAAT
>Ga0302302_1002965_pt1 | contig 9817 bp, 9 predicted proteins | sample III_Palsa_E1_3_FD_198766 | JGI IMG/M metagenome (GOLD analysis project Ga0302302, IMG submission 198766) | Peat permafrost microbial communities from Stordalen Mire near Abisko, Sweden - III_Palsa_E1_3 | ecosystem: Environmental > Terrestrial > Soil > Palsa > Peat permafrost | place: Sweden...
CGGTTACAAGGAAGAGGGCACCATCACCACGCCCTTCGACATGACGGTGCTGAACGAACTGGACCGCTTCCACCTGGTGATGGAAGCCATCGACCGCCTGCCGCAGACCGGCGAGCCGGGCATCTACCTGAAGCAGCAGCTCAAGGACAAGCTGATCGAGCACAAGCAATACATCGACCAATACGGCCAGGACCTGCCGGAAATCCGCAACTGGAAGTGGCCGGGCGCCGCAGCATCCGCATAAACCCGGGCGGGAGAATCCGCCGAGGGGCGATGCAGGAACGGATGCGCCCATAGAACCGTGCGACCGTTGGCCCAAAGGGTGTTGCCGTACAGATCGGCATGCTTGTTCCAGGCATGCTCCATCCTTTGAACGGATGGAAAGTCGAAGCTCATGGCCGATCCGCTACCCGCCGCCGGCCTCCCACCCGCAAAGCCCCCCGGCGTTGCCGATGCCGGCCCACCGGCGGGGCTGAGCAGGGATGAGGCCCGCCGTCGGCTGCAGACTGTCGGCCCCAACGCGATGCCCGACACGACGATGCATCCGCTGCGCAGGGCGCTGGGCAGTTTCTGGGCGCCGGTTCCCTGGATGCTGGAGGCCGCCATCCTGCTTCAGCTCGCGCTGGGCGACTATGCCGAGGCCGCGCTCATCGCCGGCCTCCTGCTGTTCAACACTGCGCTCGGCTTTTTCCAGGAGGGGCGAGCCCAGGCAACCCTGGCCGCGCTGAAGTCGCGGCTGGCGTTGAGCGCGTCCGTCCTGCGCGGCGGCAGCTGGGCCACCGTACCCGCCGTCGAACTGGTGCCGGGCGATGTGGTGAAGCTGTCGCTCGGCGCCGTGGTGGCCGCGGATGTCCGTCTCATCCGCGGAGAGGTGCTGCTCGACCAATCCATGCTGACCGGAGAATCGGTTCCGATCGAAGCCGGCGCCGGCCTGCAAACCTATGCCGGCGCCCTGGTGCGGCGCGGCGAGGCGGTGGCGGAAGTCACCGCGACCGGAGCACGCACCAAGTTCGGCCGCACCGCGGAACTGGTCCGCACCGCCCATGTGACGAGCTCACAGCAGAAAGCCGTTCTGCGTGTGGTGCGCAATCTGGCGATTTTCAACGGCGGCGTCATCGTGCTGCTGGTGGCATATGCGTACTTTCTCAAACTGCCGCTCGCCGAGATCATCCCGCTGGTCCTGACGGCGGTCCTTGCATCGATACCGGTGGCGCTGCCGGCGACCTTCACCCTGGCATCGGCGCTCGGCGCACGGGCCCTGGCCAAACGGGGCGTCCTTCCGACCCGGCTGTCGGCGGTGGATGAAGCAGCCACCATGGATGTCCTGTGCGCCGACAAGACGGGCACGCTGACGCGCAACGAGCTGAAAGTGACGACGGTTCAGCCCATGCCCGGGTTCGACGCGGCGCGGGTACTGGCGCTGGCGGTTCTGGCCAGCTCGGAGGGAGGACTGGATCCGGTCGATGCCGCCATCAGGGCCGCAGCCGTCGACAGCAAGGTCGCTGCCGCGCCGCAACCGCTTAGTTTCGTACCGTTCGATCCGGCGACGAAGATGTCGGAGGCGATGGTGGCTGACGCGAACGGTGGCACACAGCGCTTGGTGAAGGGGGCCTTTGCCGTGGTCATCCGCCTGGCCCAGCCAGCGCCAACCGCCGCAGCGGCGGCGACCGCGCTTGAGGCTCAGGGATTCAGGGTGCTGGCGGTCGCGGCCGGACCGTCGGCGGCGCTGAAGCTGGTCGGGCTCATCGCGCTCAGCGACCCGCCCCGCGCGGACTCCTCCGCCCTGGTCCGCGAGCTGCACAGCCTCGGCGTGCGCACCGTGATGGTCACGGGCGATGCGCCGGCAACGGCCGCCATTGTGGCTCACGCAGTGGGCCTGGATGGCGGGGTTTGTCCGCCCGGGCCGATCCCGGACGAGGTGCGTCCCGAGGCTTATGCGGTCTTCGCCGGCGTGCTGCCGGAGGACAAGTACAAACTGGTCAAGGTGTTCCAGCATGGCGGCCATACCGTCGGCATGTGCGGGGACGGGGCCAACGATGCGCCGGCGCTGCGCCAGGCGCAGATCGGCATTGCGGTTTCCAGCGCCACCGATGTGGCCAAGTCCGCTGCTGGCGTGGTGCTGACCGAACCCGGACTTGCCGGCATCGTCGCCGCGGTCAAGGAAGGGCGACTGGCGTTCCAGCGCATCCTCACCTACACGCTGAACTCCATCACCAAGAAAGCGGTGCAGGTGTTGTTCCTGGCAGTCGGCCTGATCATGACCGGACATGCCATCCTGACGCCGTTCCTGATGGTCCTGATCATGATCACCGGCGACTTCCTCGGCATGTCGTTGACGACCGACAACGTGCGGCCATCGCCGATGCCGAATGCCTGGAAAATCGGCAAGCTGACGGTGGCGGGTGTCGCCATGGGCGCCGGAGAGCTGATCTTTTGCACGCTGGTCCTGCTGTGCGGCTTCTACCGGATGGGGTTCGACGTCGAAACCCTGAGGACCCTGGCATTTGTCGTCATCGTGTTCGGCAATCAGGCGACCACCTATACCAATCGCGAACGCCGGCGGCTGTGGTCCTCCCGCCCGGGACTGTGGGTCCTCGTCTCGTCCGCTGCCGACATCGCGATTGCCTCGATACTGGCGGTCGGCGGGTTCGCCATGAAACCCCTGCCCGCCCTGGTGGTATTGGGCACGTTTGCCGCGGCGATCGCTTTCGCCATCATCCTGGACCAGGTGAAGGGTCCGCTGTTCCGCCGTCTCGGAATCGCCTAGCGCATATTTGGTCGATTCATATATGTGCTTTCCTTCTTGTCATCCTGAGCGTAGCGAAGGATCTGGCCATAGCGCGAGGCCAGATCCTTCGCTACGCTCAGGATGACCGCGCAAGCAAGTAAATCAAAATTGCTCTGGCGAGGAGAAGCGGCTGCGCTCAGGATGGCTTCTGCCGCAGCAAGGCCCAGGTATGACGGGCGATCTGCAGGTCTTCCTGCGAAACCATCACCCGCACCGGGCAACGCGATGCCGGACCGCTGATGGGGTCGTTCGCCGCGCGGTTGCGGCTTTCATCCAGGCTGACGCCGATCCAGGACAGGCCGCCGCAGATCGCAGCGCGTACTGCGCCGTCATTTTCCCCGATGCCGCCGGTGAAGACGATCAGGTCGACCCCGTCCAGCGCGGCGATCATCGCGGCCAGCTGCTTGCGCGCGGAATAGCAGAACATCCGGATCGCAAGCCGGGCGTCGGCGTCCGATGCAGCGGCTTCGTGCAGGCGCCGCATATCGCTGGCCAGGCCCGAAATTCCCAGCAGGCCGGAGCGGTGATCGAGCAGATCTTCCAGCTTCGCCGCATCGAATTTCTTCTCGCGCAGCAGGTAGATCAGGATGCCCGGATCGAGATCGCCGCTGCGCGTACCCATGATGATGCCGCCGGTCGGGGTCAGGCCCATGCTGGTATCGATCGACTTCCCACCCTTGACCGCCGTGATGCTGGCGCCATTGCCCAGATGGGCGATGACCAGGCGGTTCGGCAGCTCATCGCCGAGCTGATGCACGATCGATTCACAGGAAAGACCGTGGAACCCGTAGCGTTGCACACCCTCCGACTGCAAATCCTTGGAGATCGGCAAGACCCGGGCGACCTCGGCCAGATCGGCGTGAAAAGTGGTATCGAAACAAGCCGCCTGCGGCACGTCGGGAAAATGTTCCTGCGCAAAGCGGATCACCGCCAATGCCGGCGGGATGTGCAGCGGTGCGAAGGCCGTGGCGGCTTCGAGCTGTTCCAGCACCGCCGCATCGATGCGGCAGTGCTGCCGGAGCTTTGGTCCGCCATGCACGATCCGATGCCCGATGGCATCGGGCGGCGGCATTCCGCTATCAGCCAGCAGCTTTCCGATGAGAGCGACTGCATGCTGCTGATCGGGGATGGGTGCTGTTCTGGAATACGGCTTGTCGTTGCGCCAGTCCTGCGCGCCGATTGTGCTCTTCTTGTCGCCGATCGAGCTTGCTTCGCCGGAGAGCAGCACTTTGCCCTGTGCCGGTCCTCCCACCTGATACAAGCCGAACTTCAGGGAAGACGAGCCGCTGTTCAGCGCAAGGATATTCAATCCCGTCTCACTGCTGGTCATGCCTGTCCCAGGCGCCGGGCGTGCTTATTCCGACTTGATCGGGTGGCCGCCGAACTCGTTGCGCATCGCCGACAGCAGTTTGTCGGAGAACGATTCGGTATCGCGCGAGCGCAGCCTTTCGATCAGGGACAGCGTGATCACCGGAGCCGGCACATTGAGCGCGATGGCATCGTCCACCGTCCAGCGGCCTTCGCCGGAATCGACCACGTAGGGCGCGATGCCCTTCATCGTCGGGTTCTTGCCCAGGGCATCGGCGGTCAGATCCAGCAGCCAGGAACGCACCACGCTGCCGTAGCGCCAGATCTCGGCCACCTGGTGCAGGTCCAGCCCGAACTCCTCCTTGTGCTTGAGGATGGAGAAGCCCTCGGCATAGGCCTGCATCATGCCGTACTCGATGCCGTTGTGAATCATCTTGGTGTAGTGGCCCGAACCGGCCGGGCCGACGCGGCCCCAACCCTGATCCTTGGCCGGCGCCAGGCTTTCGAAGATCGGCCGCAGCCGCTCGACCGCCGCTTCATCGCCGCCGACCATCATGCTGTAGCCCTCGGCCAGGCCCCACACGCCGCCGCTGGTGCCGCAATCGACGTAGTGGATGTTCTTCTCCGCCAGCGCTTTGGCGCGGCGCTGTGTGTCCTTGTAATTGGAGTTGCCGCCGTCGATCAGCGTATCGCCCGGCGTCAGCCTGGGCAGCAGGGCTTCGATGGTCTGGTCCACCACCTCCCCGGCGGGAACCATCAGCCACAGCACCCGCGGCGCCTTGAGCTTGCCGACCAGGACCTCCAGCGTTTCGGCGGCTTCGACGCCCTTGCTCGCGATGTCCTTGCGTACTTTCTGGTCCGGATCGAAGCCCGCCACGCGATGTCCGCCGCGGATCAGGCGCTGCGCCATATTGGCGCCCATGCGCCCCAAGCCGATCATGCCGAGTTCCATGTTGTGTTACTCCTGTTTGGGGCGAGGCCTGTGAACATCGAGTCGACGATGCTGCCGGCCGCCTGGTGTCACTTAAGACCGGCCATCGGCGGCGTGGTTCAAAGCCTGCCATCGCCGGACCCCGCGAGTAAACCCTCAACCCTGCCTGCGCCACCAGCTCACAGTTACGGGCGACACGGCGGCACGCTTGACGCCATCCGGCGTCGACGGCGACAGGGACACCGCAGGTTCCTCGACCAGGGCTTCGTCTTCAATCGAGAACCCAAACCAGCGGAAAGGGCGCTGGCGCAGCCACCAACCGACCAGCGGCAACACCAGGCAGGCGGCGACAACGGCAATCAGCCAGTACGTAATGGACACGATCGTTTTCTCAGGCCGCCCGGGCAGGAATTGGCGGCGTGCCCGCGATTTCGTCAATGCGGCGCGGGAGCTCCCGCTGGTCGCGCGGCCGCGGGCAGAAATCCCGACGATTGAAGGAATGGCCGGTTGGAACGCCGTCAGGGCGCCAGTCGGGCAGCTTCCCTGGAGAAAGCTTGAATCGGTAGTTGCGTCGAATCGGCATCGTGATACAGCTCTCGCCTGAAAATGGTGCGTTGCAACATTGAGACCGGCAGGTGCTCTCCGGAGTTCCCCGGGAATCCCCGAATCGAGCGCCTGGCTTGTCTGCATTTCTCTCGGCAATCCCGGCAGGCGCAATGTGCTGTACCGTACATAAGAGGCGCGGTATTTGGGCTATGATTTCCCGTTACGGGGAGTTTTTAAGCCTTTCCCCGGCGCTCTCGTATGAAATGGGGATTGATGTGTCCGAGACGCCTGCACCACAGCAAAATCATCTTCTGGCTGCCTTGCCGGCCGAAGTGCAGAACCGCCTTCTCCCCCATCTCGATCTGGTTTCGCTGCGGCTCGGCGAGGCTTTGTATGAATCCGGCGATACCCTGGCCCACGTCTACTTTCCGACCGACTCCATCGTGTCGTTGCTCTACGTGATGGAAAACGGCGCGTCCGGAGAAATCTCAGTTGTGGGCAACGACGGTCTGGTCGGCATCTCCCTGTTCATGGGCGGTGAAAGCACGCCGAGCCGGGCCATCGTGCAGAGCGCAGGTTCGGCTTACCGCTTGAGTGCGCGGTGGCTCAAGGACGAGTTCTATCGCAATACCGAGCTGTTGCATCTGCTGCTGCGCTACACCCAATCGCTGATCACGCAAATGTCCCAGACCGCAGTCTGCAACCGGCATCACTCGGTAGACCAGCAACTATGCCGCTGGCTGCTGCTGTCCCTGGACCGTCTGCCGAACAATCAACTGGCCATGACCCAGGAACTCATCGCCAACATGCTCGGAGTGCGCCGCGAAGGCGTCACCGACGCTGCCGGCAAATTGCAGAGGCTTGGCGTGATCGAATACCGTCGCGGACATATCACGGTGCTGGACCGGCCCAGGCTCGAGCAGTTGAGCTGCGAATGTTACGCCGTGGTCAAGAGGGAAACCGATCGCCTGCTGCCTTATCTGCCGCAGCGGCAGGTCAATTGATAACGTCGTGGCGTCCGATCCGCTGCATCGTGACGCGGGCCTCCAACCACGGATCCGCCTGATCCAGCATGCCGGCGATTCGGCGCGGGTCGGTGGCATAGGGATAGAGCCATTCATTCCACGCTTTGCGCGGGACCATGCACGGCACGCGCTGCCGCGCCCATTCCAGACCGGGGGGTGCCTGGCGGGTGAGGATGCTGGTGGTTTCACGATGGCCCTGCTCGGTGGTCAGGAAGCCGTGAAGTCCTGCCAGCATGAACAGTTGTCCACTGGCGTTCGCCACCTTCAGCGTACGATCGGCGACCTGACCCGGCGGCAGATCGCCTGACGCGGCCCCGGACATTCCACCGACAGCGGGTGCGGTTTCATACCAGGCAGTAGCGGGAATCAGGCAACGCGCATAACGCCAGGCGTAGCGCCATTTTCCTTCGGAGTCGGCGTGCTCAAGTTCAGTTTGGAATTCCAGTTCGGCCTGGTCCGTCATAACCCATGGCGGGATGAAGCCCCAGCGGGCCGAAACCACATGGGGCTGACCCCCGGTCAACCACCGAATGACCGGGACGCGCTGCGCCGGCCGCACGTCATGGTTCGCTGGAAACTCCGATAACTCCTCCCGGACGCGACGGCCGAAGCCCTGTTCGACGACGGACAGCTGGTCGTCGCGGGGCGCATAGGCGAATCGCGTGCACATTGTCGGGGGCCTAAGAGTGTGATGATTCGACGCTGCGATCAGCGTGCTTCGACGATCGCCATGCACACCGCTATCGGCAAGGTGGGACCGACGCAGGCGCGGCCGCTTGGGCCTACCGCTGCCCAGGCATCGTTCGTCCTCACGACTCTGGCGATGTACTTGTCCATCAACCGCAGGGCTTCGTCAGGATCACGAGTCGGCCTGTAGCGTGATTGGTCGCCACGTATCGCCTTTCCGTTTGAACTCAGGGTCGCAGTGGCAGAGCCTTCGATTTCGGCAATGGCGGAATCGAGAAAATCGAGATCAGTGCTGTTCATGATCGCTCCATAATGGTGCGCTGCATCCCTCCAATACCATGCGCAGCCGTACCATCGCGGCATTCACCTTCCAATCGGAAACCCGTTACTGCCGGCCACGCCCTACCCCGGCCGAGCGTAGCCCCATATTTATTCAGCGTATGTTCGGTAGCGAACATATGAAATGCGCACAAGCCGAATGTTTCAAAGCAAGCTTTGCATGTCGACGAATCAATGGCGACAACTACCTGAAGAAATTCTTGATCTGTTTTTCAACATCGTCACGCGCAATAGCGTCGCGCTTCTGTGCCAGGTCGGATCTCTTCTGCTTGTGGTGGTCCCCGGACTTCGAAAACTCACTCTCGGTCGAATGGCTCCAGGCGCCCTTGGCGGCGCCTCCCCGCTGCTTGGGCCTGCCTTTGATCTCATCCACGCTCAGGCACCGACGGTTCTTCACTCATGAGGTCGTCGTCGCCCTTGGCTGCACGCAGCGGCGGGTGCAAGGCGTCTTTCGGGGGGAGCGGCAACGACAGCCTCTTATCCACAGAAGGCAGCGCTGCCTTGCCGGGCGCCGGCTTTCCGGGAACCACCGCGGGGTCTTCGGCGTCGATGGTCGGGTTGTGTCCGTTCATTTTTTTCATGGAAACCCTCCGAATCCGCGCCCCGCGAAATTGCTGGGTGCCGGGATGGGTGCACCACCGACATTAGGAGGATAGTCGTACGACGTCGGTACGCTGCCGCCCTTATGCAAGCAGGATGGCGACCGCTCAGCGCACGACCGCCGGCATGCGATAAGACAGCGGCGAAGCGCCGGGGCGAGCGCCGAGTCTCATGGCGGCCCGCAGCGATGGCGACGCAAGTGCAAGGAGTTAAACCACCGTCCGACCCGGCGCCTTCTCGAGCAACTGTTCCAGCGCATTGAGCAAGCGCTCCTGCGCGCTGACCACTTCGCGGAAATACGGATTGACCAGCTGCGGGGTGCCGTCCGACCCGGCCTGCGCGCCATGCAGGGCAATCTCGGAGAGGTACTGCGCAATGATCTGGCTTCTATGGACAAATTTATCGGTCGTCATGCCGTGATTCCTTTCGTGGTCTTTCGATTAAATGGCCCAGGTACAGACAGGATCGTCAATGTGCCCAAGGTAAAAAACGGCCTGACCGTCGGCACCGCCTCCCAATATGAATATCGGCAATACGACAACGACGCCTCCGGGTTTCAGGCCACAGACATTGCGATCGTGCAAGGATTTTGCAGCCTGGGATGAATGCGCCGGGGCTGACTTTGGCGACGGCGCCTCAACGCGCGGTGCGGCCACTGCATAAGCACCGCCCAGCAGACCCCCAGCCAGCACCGCCATGCAGTACCTCTTCCGGACCCGGCGCCTGATCGCTTTGATGCCGGCCCGATAGTGGATCATGGTGCTCACCTCGCGTTCTCTTACGCCATTCATTCACGTAATGAGCCACGCTCGCATGAATCAACGCCAGGACACCGTGCGCCAGGACACCCTGACGTTTCTAGCACTGTTTTCCACTCAATCCGGGGGACACTCTGTGCGGCACCGAACATAGCGACCGCATCGCGGGGTGGCTCACCAATCTTGAAGCCACCCCGGTCCATCTTGCCGGCAATTCGCGGGACTATTCCGGCACTCAGTCAAGGAACAATCATGCGGATGACGAGACACTGAAACGGAAAAGAAAAAGCCGCACCTTGCGGTGCGGCTTCGATCATCCCCGATCTTGACGCCGGCCATCCTGGCCGGCCAACTCTGATTTCACTAGGCCCCGCTAACCGTCAGCAGCGCCGTATCCACGCTTTTTACACCCTTCACTTTTTCAGCGAGACTCTTGACGTGGTCGATGGCATCCTGGCTGGCCAGCGCCCCCTTCAGCACCACCACGCCGTGTGTGGTGGTGACGCTCACGTCAAAGCCTTTGGCCAGGCTGTCCGCCGTGATCTCGGATTTCACCTTGGTAGTGATCCAGCTATCCGACGCGACTCGTTTGGTCTTCGCCGCCGCCTTGTCCACCTTGCTCGGACCGGTGTCAGCCGCTGTAGGGGCTTGAAGGTTATCGTCCACATCCTTCACACCGTCAACACCGCTCGCCAGTATTTCGGCACCCGCTTTTGCGTCGGGGCCGTATGCCGTTCCGGTCAGCGTGACGACGCCATTGGTGGTGGTTACGCTGATGTCGGATTTCTTCAGCCGATCGTCGCCGACAAACTTGGACTTCACTTTCGAGGTGATC
>Ga0302302_1002971_pt1 | contig 9806 bp, 5 predicted proteins | sample III_Palsa_E1_3_FD_198766 | JGI IMG/M metagenome (GOLD analysis project Ga0302302, IMG submission 198766) | Peat permafrost microbial communities from Stordalen Mire near Abisko, Sweden - III_Palsa_E1_3 | ecosystem: Environmental > Terrestrial > Soil > Palsa > Peat permafrost | place: Sweden...
GTAAAGCGGAAATGTCTGGTTGTTCAGGGCGACGTAGGAAATATCCGGATAACCATCGTTATTGAAGTCGCGAAAATCCAGGCCCATTCCAGAGATGAAGTTTCCGTCGTCAGGAAGCGCAACACCGGCATCGAAAGCCACTTCCGCAAATTTGTCGCCAAGATTATGGAAGAGGAACTCATAGCCTGCGTCATTGGTCACAAAGAGGTCCTGTTTTCCATCGAGATCATAGTCCGCCATGCCAACCCCCATTCCTTTACCTGGATGATCTCGAATACCCCACTTCACTGACTCGTCGGTGAAGGTACCGTCTCCATTGTTGATGAACAATTGGTCTGGCGCGGGCTTGTAGTAGCGAGGATGGCAGTAGTCTGCAACACCATGATAGGAACAGAGTGGTTGGTCAGAATATTGCCATTGCATGTAATTGACAATGAAAAGATCCAACAACCCATCGTTATTCACATCGACCCACACGGCCGCAACGGACCAGATCGGGCCGAACTGCGGGTCGACAGACTTATCCAGCCCAGCCTTGGCGGTTACATCCGCGAACGTGCCGTCCCCATTGTTGTGATACAGAGTGTTCCCATGGACACCGGCTGCAAAGATGTCGGGATGCCCGTCATTGTCGTAGTCCCCGACGGCTACGCCGATGTCATAACCCTTTCCGGCAAGACCGGCCGCGTCGGTTACATCTGTAAATTTGCCGTTCCCGTCGTTGCGAAAAAGTCGATTCTTGTACTTCGCGGAATCTTTCTTTAGCGTCGCGATGTTGGCGCCATTCGCGAAAAAAATATCAGGGCGTCCGTCACCGTTGTAGTCGAAGACAGCGACACCACCTGCCATCGCCTCAGGAGCATTCTTGGCCTGCGTCTCATCGTTCTCCAAGACAAACGGAATCTTCTCGAGCGTGAATTGTATGGGGGCGGAAGTCGCTGCAGTGCTCTGGAGCGAAACCTGCTGGGCAAACGCGACAGAGGCTGCAATACACGTACAGAGGCAGCACCGAATCAGTTGAGGCATCATCTTCATGGGATGTGAAAAGAGGGACGGCAGCAGCCGCCCCTCTCATGTTAGCTGAAACAATCCACTAGAAGTAGAACTTCGCCGCTAGTGTAATCAACCTGGAACCAGTCTTGAAGACTGGCGTTCCGGTGGTCGTTGCGTTTGTGTTGGTTGGCGAGATGGCGATCACCTTAAGCGGATTACCACTCGAGTCTACGCAGCCAGCGCAAGTAGCATTCGACGTTTGCTGGAAGTTGAGCGATATATCGCTGTTTCCTGCCAGGCCGAACTGCGGCAGCGGATGGTTGATCCAGTTGTTTGCGCTCGCGCGGAACTGAAAGTACCGACTGCTCGTGATATGGAAGTCCTTGTAAATGCCGAGATCCGTATCAAAATAAGCCGGATTTCTCATGTACGGCATGTTCGTCGGGCCCTGCGTTCCATAAGCAGGAGTTGTAAAGCACTTAGGATTGAAGTATTGTCCGCCCTTCAGCCCCCCTGCCGGGTTGCAGGTCAGCGCCGGAATCAACACATTGTAGGCATTGGTTCCGAACCACACCGAGGTGTTGACCGAGTTCGCGATAAGCCCGTTCGGCAGCGTAATCGCATTGTTGGGCAGGTTTGGGTGCGCAATCGTTGGTACGGTAAGACCGCTTGCGTACGTTGTATTGAACCCTTCACCGGTGCTTATCTGGAGCGGCGCGCCACTCTGGTAGGTGGTGTAGCCGGACAGTTTCCATCCGTTGAGAAAGATTGCGGCCGTCCTCTTTGCGAAGCCCGGACCATGGAAGGGACTCGGGAGCGCCCAGTTATAGGTCAGGTTCAGAATGTTCGTATGGTCGAAGGCCAACGGGCCGTAGTTGTTGCGCAACACGAAAGGATCCGTGCCCGTTCCATTTTGAGGCCCATTATTGGAACCGCCATCACGAATTCCCAGCACCTTCGAGTGAGTGTAGTTCGCCATGAAGGTGACAGGACCCGTCTGCTTGGTGAAACTTATCTGCAGCGAGTTGTAGTAAGAGTACGCAGCATGCGAGAGCTGAATTACATTCTGATAGCTCTGCAGCGGACGATAATTTTGCGCGGTGAAGGTTGGTGCTGGCGTGAGTCCGCATGCTAGCGGCTGATTGCCATCAATTGTGCCTGTTTCGCACGGGGACGACGGTGACACGAGTTTGCCCTGAATCGGATCGATACCGAAGTAGGCTCCACGCGCTGAGTTGTTCAGGTTACCGATATTGCTGTTGCTTCCATCCAGATATTGCTCAGCACTGTGGTTGCCAACGTAAGAAGCCTCAAACAGTGTTCTCCATGGAAGAGCCTGAGAGATCGTGAAGTTGTAGTTCACGGTCCAGGGTGAGCGGGCATCGCCCTGTTGCATTGCGTCGATGCTGCTTCCATTCTGCTCTGTGCTGGAGGGCGGGTTTAGGCTGGCAACATTCGCGTATCCGTTGAACGGAACTGTGCTTGTGTAGTTGAACGAGCCAAACGGACCGCTCTGCGCGCTGGCTGTTTCGCTGGTCGCCTGATAGCGGTACCAAGCCACACCTCCGCGAAGGACGGTCTTGCCGGTGCCAAACAAATCATAGGCGAGCCCGATGCGTGGGGAGTAGTAAAACAACGGTGACAGGAAACCGGAAATAGGTACATTCGGCGAAATCTTATTCCACAGCAAGCCGGGATTGGCTGCGGTCGGATTGGCATTGTAGTTAGCCTGGTTCCAAACTTGGAATCCCGGCTGACCTGAACCTATTCCGTACCACTGACCTTCGTGATCGAGGCGCAGACCAATATTTGCGGTCAGCTTCGGCAGCGCTCGCCAGGAATCCTCGCCATAGATTGAATACTGATGAAACTGCGTATTCTGCGGGACATCCTTATTTTCCTGCGAGTACGAGTTGATGCGCCCAAGCATTAAGTCCGCTACGAGATTCGTCGTCGAGTTCTGCCCATACGTCTGAAACGAAAACGTTCCATTGTCGGGAGCATTGTTGTTCTGGCTGTTCCGGCTATCGTCCCAGTATGCGCCGGCCTTCAACGTGTGATTGCCGATAACCTTCGTGAAATTATCGTAAAGAGCCGGCACTTGCTTTATGCCACCGAACGTACCGGTCGACATGGGGTAGTAGTTGATGCTCGCCAGCTGCTCGCTGCAGCAGTAATCCGGTTCGAAGTTCGGAATCTGTGAAGTCGTGTTTCCGAACAGCCCCGGGACGTTGAAGTTGTTCGCTGAACGCGACGCTTTGGCTGGATCCTGAAGTTTGTAGGGATTTGTGAAGTGCGAGATTGTAAATACGAACTCGTTCGTCGTCGTTGGATTGAAGACGTGCGTCAAGTTGGTCAGGATCATGTACGTGACCGTGTTCGATGCACCAGGGGTTGGATAAGGGAGAGTGTTCGGAGTCGCCCACCAGATGGAAATAGGAGCGAGGTCGGCCTCTTTCTGATAAGAATACGATCCCGTGAGTTTGGTGTTGTCGCTGATGGCATAATCCAGTTTTCCGGTTGCTTCCCAGCGATTCTGCGGAAGATTGTTCACGTAACGGTAGTTGGTCCATCCGTTCGCCGCTGTGGGCGTCTGGTTGGTGGCGGGATACAGAGCCAGGATGCCCGGGATGTTGGGGTCAATATCGGTAACCGGAAACCCGTTTGCCGTACCGCCGGGGGGCAATTCCGTCGTCGAAAGCGGATCATAAAACTTTGGCCACGTAGTGATCGCACTCGGATTGATTCCCGTGTTGCTGAAATCGCCACTGAGTTGTGCGGCGTTCGGAACGTTGTAGTTGATGATCGAGCCGGCAGGCTGCTGCTTCATGTACTCGTAACCAACCCAGAAAAATAGCTTCTTGCGATCGTGATTCCACTTGGTAAAGGGAAGCAGCACCGGTCCACCGATGTTGCCGCCGAAGTAGTTGTAGCTCTGCGACGCGTTGTTTCCGCCTTGCGCCTTCGTGTAGGCATCCACCGAATCGAGTGCCTCGGGATGAGTGTAGTAGTACGCTTCCCCGTGGAACTGCTGGCCGCCGCTTCTGCTGAAGGCCTGGAAAATCGTTGGACCTTTCGCGTATTCAGCTCCGTAGTTGGATGTCAGAAACTTGATGCTTCCGATCATGTCGGGATTGATGTTCGCGATCTGAGTACCGAAGTTGCCCGGATCAACGAGATTGGCGCCATCGAGCATGTACGCTGTCGTGCCATACGGCATCGTTCCATTGGACGCGTAGGCGCCCACGGGACCAGAGTTGGAACCAATCGAAATGTCCTTGAAGCTCGAGCCTTGGCTGCCGCCGTTATTGAGCGCCATACCCGGCATGATCTTCATCAATTCGCCAGCGTCACGCCCCTCGAGAGGAAAGTTGTCAATCATCGTCTGATTCAGGTTGGAGCTGATCTCGGCAGTGTCCGTCGGGACTGCTGCGGCACCTCCCGCAATCACATCAACCTTGGAGGTGGCAGAACCGACCTCGAGCTTGATATTCGGGACATCCCGGGTGTCGCCCTGGTTCATCGCGATCCCATTTTCCTCCCAGGTAGCGAAGCCTTTCGACATGATCGTCATGGTGTAGGTGGCAGGCTGAATCGCCGTAATGACGAAGCGCCCCCCGGAGTCGGCCGGTACCGTGCGGACGTCACCGCTAGCTTCATTCTTCAGCACAATTTGAGCGCCCGGTACCACTGCTCCGGAAGCATCGTGCACAACACCACTGAGCGTTCCTGTGATCTGCTGGGCCACGGCAGCCGAGCTAATAAAAGCTAAAAGTAGAAGGAGCGTTCCCGGCAGGATAGCGAGACCTGTGCGATACCGCGTCTTTGAACTCGCCAATTGATAAAGGTGATGAAATTGAATCATGTACTGGTGCCTCCTAGTTTTCAAAAATCCATATGCTCGGCGCGTCTGACTTTAGAGTTTTTGAGATCGATATCATCGAAATCGCCGTTTTCTACTCATTAATCGCCGCCTCAAAAACGTCCTTCTGAGACCGGCCATACGTTCAGATCTTGCTGGTATCGATATCTTTGCGGGCCCTGAAGTTAGCTAAAACGATTAGTGGGATGGAAAACTCAACCTTTGGGATGAGAACTTATTGACGCGGTCACATAGATACATGCCCCCTCCAACGCCTGTCAACAAGAATGTTTTCCACCCATTTCGAAGACCACCACCCCGCCGAGCAACAACAGCACTTCGCAAACAACCGGCAAAGTCCCATGTGATATCGTTACACCGACATCCTCCCAGACATGGATTCCTGCGTCATCACGAAAGTGGTTTAGAACAACGTTTGTCTGTCAGCTTGCTTGCACTAGGGTTGTGGCCTCCTCTTGCAAACGTCATAATCGGGCAGGGCGTCGGAGGACATCAGTAACTTCACGAGAATGCGGACAGGCTTAAATATCGCTGTACGATATACGAGGAGGGTCCTTCCGTGGCTTCTCGTTTCCCTTGCATGCGCAACCGCGCCAGCGCAAGATCATCCAGATCAATTGCAGAACCTCAGCGTGAACGCATCAGCCGCGCGCGAGCAGGGCGACCTACCTCGTGCGATCGAGTTGTATCAACAAGCCCTGCAGCTGAATCCCAAGTGGGCTGAGGGCTGGTGGTATATCGGATCCATGCAATACGGAGCCAACAATTACGGCCCTGCAACGGTCGCACTGACTCACTACATTGAGTTGACGCCAACTGCCGGGCCGGCCTTCGCCCTGCGTGGTCTTTCTGAGTTTGAAGAGGCCAGGTACACCGAGGCCCTTCAGGATCTACAGCGGGCCATTTCGCTGGGAGCGGCAAATCAACCTCGAAATGCTGGAATCATCTTCTATCACGAGGCGATCCTCCTTACCCGGCAGGGAGACTTCGAACAGGCTCTCGGCAAATACACTCAGATCGTTAGCCACGGCGGCATCAATCAGGATGTCCTTACTGGGATTGGGCTGGCGGGATTGCGAATGCCGATGTTGCCCAGCGAGGTCGAGCCGTCTCAACTAGACATGGTTTCAGCCGTCGGTCAGGCCGCTTCGCTATTCATGGGCAAGGATCTGCCGGCTGCCGATCAAGCCTTCCAGGGCCTCTTCCAACGCTACCCAACCGTTGCCAATCTCCATTACCTCTATGGGTATCTCTTGTTCTCGACGGATTCGGAGAAGGCGATCGATCAGTTCAACAAGGAGCTTGCCGTCAGTCCCGATAGCGCGGTCACCCACTCCATGATTGCCTGGGCTTACGGTTCGCGCAGAGACTATCAGGCCTCTCTGGCGGACGCACAGCAAGCCGTGAAAGAGAACCCTAACCTGCTTATTGCCCAACTGGTGCTGGGAAGGGCGCTCGTTGAAACCGGTAGTTTCACCAACGGCGTGCAGCACCTGTTAGCCGTCGTTGCCACGGACCCTCAGAATCTTGATGCGCACCTGGCGCTCGTCAAGGCGTATTCCGAACTGGGACAGAAAGAAGACGCCAGACGCGAACGTCTTCTGTGCCTGGAGATCACCGGGCGAGAGGCCAAGTCCAATGCAACGAATTAGCGTCGGCATCGTTCTGCTCTTCTGGTGCTGTTTCGCATCCGCCCAGGGAAATCAAAAGCCAGTCACCTGCGGCAGCTGCCATAAATCGCAAGCACTCACCCAGCCCGGTACCCAGATGGGACGCGCCATGCAACTTCCTGGCGACAACCCCGAACTCAGCGCGCATCCGAAACTCACGTTTCGCAGTGGCCTCTATCTCTACACGGTAGAGACCCACAACGGGCAGAGCACCTACTCCGTGAGTGACGGCACACGCACCATCTCCGTGCCGATTCAGTGGTCGATGGGTGCGCAGGCCCAAACCTGGATTCTCTTCCACGAAGGCCGAATGTACGAAAGCACGGTCAGCTACTACCCAAATCTGAATGGCCTGTTCACTACGGTGGGATACGAACACGCGGCACCAAAGACCTTGGAGGAGGCTCTCGGACGTCCGCTTTCGGATGAAGATGTACGGACGTGTTTCGGCTGCCACACCACAAATGCGATCATCGATCACAAGCTGAACCTTTCGACTATGACGCCCGGGCTTAGCTGCGAGCACTGTCATGTAGGTTCCATGGCTCATCTCAAGAACGCCATCAAGGGGGATTCCACCACCGGCATCGCATCCTTGTCGGACCTCTCCACCGAAGGTATCTCCAACTTCTGCGGTCAATGCCATCGCACCTGGGAACTAGTCACCAGGTCTGATTGGCGCGGCACCATGAATGTTCGCTTTCAGCCCTACCGCCTCGCCAACAGCAAGTGCTATGACGGTACCGATCCGCGCATCAGCTGCATCGCCTGCCACGATCCGCACCGCAAGGTAGTGAACGATGTTGCCTACTATGACGACAAGTGCCTTGCCTGCCACTCGACTGCGCTTCAAGCCAACGCAAAAGTATGTCCTGTGTCCTTTCCCGGCGGCAACTTCATCTTCACCGACCACCAGATTCGCATTGTGAAGCCGAACGAGCCTTATCCGAACTAGCACCGTTTCGTCAGAACTTCCCACCCCTGATCGACACCTCGCAATAGATTTTTCCAGTCCGCCCCGTTAGTGGTATCGTTATCGTCGAATTAGTTCAGGCGTCGGATTATCACTCGAGGGCTTGTCTCATGAGGCAAAGCCTTCCCACGGTTATCTACGTCGAACCGGTTGCGCAGCGGTTCAGCATGACCGGCGTTTGCCAACAAGCCAAGGCCACACTTCTACACCGGACCTGCAAAGGGATCCGTGCAGTGTCAGATTTTTCGCTAGAGAGATGACGATACGATATGGCCGGATCCGCAAGGATGATCGATGTCGCCAGGTTAGCGGGCGTGAGCACCATGACGGTCTCGCGCGTGCTCAACGAAGCTTCGAACGTGAGCGAAAGCATGCGCCAGCGAGTGTTTGCGGCCACCGAGCAGTTGCACTATCAACCCAACGAACTCGCACGTTCTCTGCGTAAGCAGCGGTCCCGCCAAATCGGTGTCCTGGTTCCCAACCTCTCCGATCCCTTCTTCGCGACCTGTGCCCACATGATCAGCACAGTCGCCAAGCTTCACGCTTACTCCGTCGTGCTCTCCACCTCGAACGAAGACCCGAAGGCGGAGTACGAGGAGGCCAATCGCATGCTGCGGCGCAACGTCGAGGGGCTCATCGTGATTCCTGCCAATCACGGCGGAAACGGTTCCCTCCTACTCGCTCGAGAGTTTGATCGCCTGCCAATCGTCACCCTCGATCGGCCCATTCCCGGCAGCCGCTTTGATAGTTTGCTCGTGGAAAATGAACACGGCGCGCAGCTCGGAACCACGCACCTCATTTCACTGGGACACAAGCGGATCCTGTTTCTCGGCCTGTCCGACGATGTCTACACCATGAAGATGCGCCGCTCCGGTTACAACGCAGCGATGGACGCGGCAGCAGTCGCGCCTCGCTCGGCCGTCCTCTCCGGGGAACTCGACGACACGCGCAGAGTGCTTGGTGAAATCCTCGCCCAAAAGCGCCCCCCCAGCGCCTTGTTCTGCGCCAACAATCTCACAACGCGTCAGGTTCTCTACGTGCTGCAGGAGATGGGAATTCATCCGCCGGAAAAGCTGGCCCTCGTCGGCTTTGACGACTTCGAGATGGCGGAAGTGATGCGGCCCGGCACCACGGTCGTCCGCCAACCCACGGAGTTGCTCGGACGAACTGCGGCCGAAATCCTCTTCGAGCGTCTCGGTAGCAGCCATCCTCTTAGGCCCGGTAAAGAGCGCATCCTGCCCGCCGAACTCGTCATACGCGGCTCCTGCGGCTCAAGAATCTAAGCGCCTGCATCAGTCGTCAATATCCTGCAGCGTTTCCGAAGTAAGCTTGTTTTATCCTTATGGTATCGTTCTCACATAAATCCCCCGGGAGGGAAAAGATGTACCGAAGCCTCAAGAGCTGCTGCGGAGTTCTGCCATTAATCACCCTTATCCTGTGCGCCCAGAACCCTCAACTGGACCCAACGCGTCACCCCTGGCAGAACACCTCACTCTCTCCGGAGCAGCGCGCGAATCTTGTGCTGCAGGCCATGACACTGGACGAGAAGATTGCTCTGATCCATGGCACGGGACAACCCGGAAACGGAGTTCCACCCCCCGAGCAGCAGCACTCCAACGGCGGCGCAGGCTACGTCGTCGGCGTTCCTCGCCTCGGCATCCCCGGTATTCAGATGGCCGATGCCGCCTACGGAGTCACGAAGAGTCAGGACAATGGCCGCTACTCAACGGCATTGCCCAGTTCGCTCGCACTTGCGGCTACGTGGGATCCTGATGCGGGCCTGCAATACGGCGCACTCATTGGCCGCGAGTTGCGCGATCAGGGCTACAACATGACACTCGGCGGAGGCGTTGACCTCGCCCGCGAACTGCGCAATGGCAGAACGTTCGAGTACGGCGGAGAAGATCCCCTTCTTGCCGGCATCATGATCGGCTCCTCCATCAAGGGTCTTCAGGAGCAGCATGTCCTCGGTGACGTCAAGCACTTCGCCGTGAACGACCAGGAGAGCGGACGTACCGCGGTCAACGCCATCATTGAAGAGCGCGCCCTTCGCGAAACCGATCTGCTTGCCTTTCAACTGGCGATTCGCACTGGCCAACCCGCCGCGGTTATGTGCTCCTATAACCGCGTCAACGGCGAGTTTGCCTGCCAGAATCATCATCTGCTCACCGACGTCCTCCGGACCGACTGGGGCTACAAGGGCTTCGTGGTTTCGGACTGGGGCGGTACGCACAGTACGATCGAAGCCTCCCATGCGGGCCTCGATCAAGAGCAGCCCAACGAATTT
>Ga0302302_1002972_pt1 | contig 9804 bp, 5 predicted proteins | sample III_Palsa_E1_3_FD_198766 | JGI IMG/M metagenome (GOLD analysis project Ga0302302, IMG submission 198766) | Peat permafrost microbial communities from Stordalen Mire near Abisko, Sweden - III_Palsa_E1_3 | ecosystem: Environmental > Terrestrial > Soil > Palsa > Peat permafrost | place: Sweden...
TCCAGAATGACCTGCTGCACCCGGTCGAAGAACAAGGCGCGGTTGGGCAGGCCGGTGAGCGCGTCGTAATTGGCGCGCCGGGCCAGCTCTTCCTCATAACGCATGCGCTCCGACACATCGGTCTGAATCCCGACGTAGTGGGTCAGCACCCCGTTCTCGTCGCGCACCGGCGCAATGCGCAAGCTGTTCCAGAACGCCGAGCCATCCTTGCGATAGTTCTTGAGGATGGTCTGGCCTGGCCGCTGTTCGCGCAAGGCCGCGCGGATTTCCTCAAGCGCCAGTTGATCCGTGTCCGGGCCTTGCAAGAACTGGCAATTGCGTCCCAGCACCTCCGCGGCGGTGTAGCCGGTCATGGATTCGAAGCCCGGATTCGTGTAGAGGATCGGAAGATTGGGGTGGGTCGCATCCACCATCACGATGCCGTCGAGCGTCGCATCGACCGCATGTTGGCGTAGCCGCAGCGCTTGCTCGGAACGGTGCCGTTCGGTCACGTCCTGGATCACGCCGGAGAAGTGAGTCACCCGGTTGATTTCGTCGAAGGTGGCCGTCCCTCGCCCATCGATGTACACGATTTCGCCATCGGGTCGAATGATCCGATAATGCTGATGAAACGGCGTGAAATTGCGTATGGAATCGAGCCGTTTGGCGGCAACGCGCGCGCGATCGTCCGGATGAATCATCGCGTTATATTCGGCGCGGCTGATCGTGCGGGAATGCAGCGGGAGGCCTAGGATTTGCAGCGCCAGATGCGAGGCGCTGAACTGGTCGGTTTCGATTTCGTAGCGCCAATAACCCATGCGCGCAAGCGAATGCGCTTCGAGCAGCCGGTTGCGCGTGGCAACCAGGCGGCGATCGGCGCGGTCGCGCTCGATCACCACTGCCGCCACGCCGCGCAACGCGCGCAACAACTCGCGCTCGGCGTCGGTCGGCTCGGTTGCAGCCCGGTAGTAACACGCAAAGGTGCCGACCACCTCGCCATTGGACGCCACCACGGGAGTCGACCAGCAGGCGAGTACGCCGTGGGTCGCGGCAGTTGCCGCACAACACCGCCAATGCTCGTCGTTGGCAATGTCTTGCGTCACGACTTCGCGCTTGAGGACCGCGGCGGCGCCGCATGAACCGCTGGTCATCCCGATCGTGAGGCCGTCCAGGGAGTCGCAAAGCGCAGCCGGCAGCGTGGGCGCGCTGGCCAGTTGCAACATGTGCCGCTTGCTGTTGACCAGCATGATCGCCGGCATGATGCGCGGCGCCTGCTGAGTCAGCAACAGGGCCAGCCGGTCGAGAATGGCGTGCAATGGCGCGCCCGAGGCGGACATTTGCAGAATTCGCGCCTCTTCGCTGATAAACGCTTCGCGCAAGACACGCTCGGTAACGTCGCGCACCACGCTCAGCACGGCCCCCTTACCGAAAGCCGGGTACTGGGACGACTGGACTTCCATATGAAAGGTGGAGCCGTCGAGCTTGCGCCCCAGGTAGATCAGCGGAGGCGTACGCTTCTGGCTCTTGAGCGCGAACATGCGTTGCTTGAGTACCGGGTGCGCCGACTCGTCGAAAAGGCTCATGTACGTCTGGCCGATCAGCTCCTTGGGATCGCGCGCGCCGAACAGATGCGCGCCAGCCCGGTTGATGAATTGCAACACCCCGTCTTGATAGACCTGGACGCTTTCGGGGAACAGGTCTACCAGGGTCGCGTAACGTTCTTCACCGCGGCTGACCTGCGCAACCGCGCCGGCTCTTTCCGCCTCGAGGTGCTTGCGTTCAAGGAACAGCGAGATGTTTTCCGCGACCTTCTCGAACAGCGAGATCAACTCCGCGTCGAAGAAATCGTGTTGAGAAAAGGCGGCACACATGGTGCCGATGGCTTTGCCGCGTAACTTGAGCGGGAAGGCTGCCGCGGACCGCAATCCGGCAGCGAGATACGGTTCTTGCCAGCCGGGAGTGGGGTAAGCGGTATCGAAGTTGTCGATCAGGGCGGTTTCGCCTGTCACGGCGGCGCGCACCGAACCGCTGCGTGCCAGTGATAAAGGATCGTCTAGCCGGTAGCGCAAGTTTTTCAGCGTTTCGAGCGGCAAGCCCGCCGAGGCGACCGGCATCAGTTCGACATCGTTTTCCACCAAGCCTATCCAGGCCATTTTTGCCCCGCCGGTTTCCACGACGATGCTGCAGGTCTTGGCGAACAACGCCACTTGCGTCTCGGCATCAATGATCGCGTGGTTGGTCATCGCGACCACTTCGAAAAAACGCCTCGAGCGCGTCAACGACTCTTCCAGCGCCACGCGCTCGCTCGCATCGTCCGCCGATAGCAGCCATACGGCGGCCTCGCCGTCATGAGCCCGCTGCAGCCGTGCTTCGACCGGATAGGTCGAGCCGTCGCTGCGCTTGTGCTTGAACATGCCCATCGAGCCGCGCGGCTGGGGTTCGGCGGTTCGACCCAGGCCCGTTGCATCGAAATGGGCGATCCACTCGAGGTAATCGGGGTCGAGCGCCGCGACCGGCAGATTGCGGATCGTTTGTTTGGTATAGCCGAGCGCGTCGCAGGCAGCGCGGTTGGCATAGAGGACCAACAACGACACGCTGTCGATCACCAAGACTTCGCGAGCGGTTTGTTCGACCAGGCTGGCGATCGGCGTGGCAGCCCGGATCGTCTTGATATTTTCGAGCAGGCTGACAACGACGTTGGCAAGCCGCAGCAATGCGCGGCGCTGTTCCTCGGTCAGTTGTCGCGGCGCGACATCCGTTACGCACAAGCTGCCGAGAATCTGTCCGGCGGGGCTGAGTAACGGCGCGCCGGCGTAAAAGCGTAATCGCGGGCCTGCTGTCACGAGCGGGTGATGAATAAAGCGGATATCGGCGAGCGTGTCGGCGACTTCGAATACGTCGGGGCTGAGAACCGTATGGTTACAGAATGCACCGGTATCGGTATCGGCATCGTGTGCGGCGGGAGTCCAGCCGACGGCGGCCAGAACGTCAAGGTGGTCGCGATGAACCAACGACACCAGGCAATTCGGTGTGCCGCAGATCGATGCGGCCAAGGCTGCAACTTCGTAAAACGCCGTGCGATCGACGATCAGCTGTGGCTGATACGTGTCTAGCGTGGCGAGTCGCTCCCCGTCGTGCCGTGCGACGCTAGTGTCTTTCATAGTCCGCCTTGAAGCTCGACGCTGTAAGATATTTGTAAAACCCTGCGAGGGCGGAGCGTTTCACGATTGTGCTGCGTGCAAGCTAGTACGCCTGCCATGCAGCGATATAAATAGGATAGCGGCGCATTTTTGCAATTTTGTAGTGTGCGTCGCAAAGAATACCAAAAAGGGCGCGATCCTGGCAGAAGGTTCGCCGTAATCGCGTCATCAGTTCAGGACGACCGATTACCGCGATTTACGGCGTCGACCGATTGCCGACGCGCTGACTGCGCACGGCCCGCAAATTGCCTGAACGGCTGCGTGGACACTTGCCATCGACAGCCTGGGCGGCTGCAATCCGGGATGCCCTAACGAGCGCCATCCAGCAAATCACCGAGCAAATTGTCGAACGCCGCTTGCGCGTCCTCCAGCTCTTGCAACGCGGCGTCGAACGTTTGCAGGGCGAATTTCGAGGGATGCGCTTCTCCTACCGGCGGGAAATGCGTCTGCAGCGCGGCAAACGCAGTCTGAACGCGTAGCGTCGCCGCCACGATGCGCTCCATTGCCTGGGCCTCTTCCGCACGCCTTTGCGCGGCTTCCGTATTCGCGTCCATCGCTACTCCTCGATTCGTCCAAGCCGTTAGTATGCTTGAAGCGCGTCGGCGTGGCACCCCCCGAGGCGGGATTGTGGTACTGAATCAAGAAAGCAAATCGTAAGGGCCGCCGGCGGCCAGCGCGCGTTGATAAGCCGGGCGCGCGTGGATCGTTTGCAGGAATGCCCACAGACGCGGTCGATTTTGCGTAAGACCGCCGCGCACCGCAGCCGCTTCGAGCGGAAAACTCATCTGGATATCGGCGGCGGTGAATTCCGGTCCCGCGAACCAAGCGGCCTTGCCCAATTCGCCCTCGAGATAGTCGAGGTGAGTCTTGATTTGCGGGTCGAGATACGCAGTCTGTACACCTTGCATCAACATGCGTGCAATGGGTTTGACGAAAAACGGCATCGGCGACTGCGGAATTTTTTGAAAAATAAGCTTCATCACCAGTAGCGGCATGGCGGACCCTTCGGCATAGTGCAGCCAGTAGGCATAGCGAATTTCGTCGGGCGAGCCGGGCAGTGGCTGCAGTCTGCCGTGGCCGTAGCGCCGGGCCAGATACTCGATGATCGCGCCCGATTCGGCCAGTGTCAGGTCGCCGTCCGTGATGACCGGTGATTTGCCCAGCGGGTGGATCGCCTTGAGCGCTGGCGGTGCGAGCAGGGTCTTCGGGTCGCGCTCGTAACGTTTTACCTCATATGACAAGCCAAGCTCTTCAAGCATCCACAAAACGCGTTGGGAACGCGAGTTATTGAGGTGATGGACGATGATCATCGGTTTTTATCCTGGAGGACGCGGCAAATGGAGTTCGACAATACGAACCGGGAATCGATCCCCCCGGGGCACCTCACTGTAGCGGGAGCGAGCGGCGCCGTCACTAAAGCGCTACTCGAAGCGGTGCCCCGCATGTTGCGAGGCCTTACAATTGATGACGTACTGGACTGGGGTATCCGAGGCGGCGCAAGTCACGCGCAGGTCCGATGCAAGCGCCGCGGTTGAACAATCGAGGGAATCGAAGATGAATGAGGACGGCAAGAACGTGGCAGACGCGGCGCAAGCGACTGCACGGACGGTGGCGCAAGAGGCAGCACCCGCGCCAACCCACGCAGCCCCCCAAGCCAGGCACGGCAAAGTGGCGCTCGTCACGGGCGCCGGGCGCGGCATTGGACGAGCGACGGCGTTGGCTTTGCTGCAGGACGGTTACCGGGTAGTGCTAAGCGGGCGCAGCGCTGAACCGCTGCAGGTGCTGGCGGAACAAGCGAAAGCCGAAGGCTGGGAGGCGTTGGCCGTGCCCACCGATGTCAGCGATGCAGCGAGTGTCGATGCATTATTCGAGCGCATTCAGTCCACGTACGGGCGCCTGGACGTGCTGTTCAACAACGCCGGTATCGGCGCCCCGGCGGTGCCGATCGATGAACTCACCGTCGAACAATGGAACGCGGTGCTCGGCACCAACCTCACAGGGGCATTCTTATGCACTCGCGCCGCGTATGCGCCGCGGCCAAACGGCGTGCCCTATACGGCAACCAAACACGGCGTGCTCGGGCTGACCCGCGCGTGTGCCCTCGACGGCCGGCATTTCGATATCGCTGTGAGTCAGATCGATATCGGTAATGCCAATACCGAAATGGCCGCACGCATGGCGCAAGGGGTCATGCAGGCCAACGGCGAGGTCGCGGTGGAGCCGCTCATGGACCTCAAACATGTCACGGATGCGGTGTTGTATATCGCCAATTTGCCGCTCAGCGCCAACGTGCTGACGATGAACGTGATGGCCGCCAAAATGCCGTTCGTCGGGCGCGGTTGACGAGCGAATCAACACGGGATCAACGCAGAATCAACGCGGCGACGATGCCGATGGCGGCGGGCATCGATTCGGCTGCGCTTTGGCGGCTGGGTAGAAATAGCAGACCGCGCTGGCGATCTGCACCACCACCAGGATGCTCCATGCGCTCAGATGAGCGATTGCAGGATGATGGCCGTTCACAGGAAGCCAGTGATTCAGCAGCGCGCCCACGCCGGTCTGGAACACGACGACCAGCACGAACATCACCAGCGTGAGCGTGGTGCTGACCCGGCCGAGCAGATGCTGCGGGAAATATTCGGCCATCAATGCATAGGTCAATATGCCGATACTGCCGAACGCACCGTATGCGGCCCATAGCAGCGCCGGCGGCAACGGCGCTTGCGCCATGATCAGCAACTGCGTGACGATGAACGCCACCATGCCGACGCCGCAGAAGGTATAGAGCCGCATGCCGATGCGTTCGATGTGGCGCGCGATCGCGCCAAAACCCACGCAGCCTCCCATCATGGCCAGCCCGAGAATCGATACCATCGATCCGGCGTCGCGCGCGGACAACTGCGACACGTCGCTCAGGTAAGGCCCGACCCACAGCGATTGCATCGCGTAGAACACGCCTTGCGTCACGACCGACAACGACGCTACGCGCCAGAAGGTCGCGCTCGCGAGGATCTGGCCGGTGCCCTTGAACTGCGCCAGCACGCTGCCGTGCTGGTGGGGCTTGGGCACGGCGGGCGCGCCGCAGCCGATTGCGATGGCCACCGCCAGGCTCAAGCCGGTCAGCCCGTAACAGATCGTGCGCCAGTCGGTTATCCCCAGCAGCCACGTGAGCGGCGAGCCGACGAAGACACCGCCCAAACCACCGATCGCCATGACCAAGCCGTTGGCCATCGGCAGATGCTCAACAGGAAAAACCATGGCCAGCGCTTTGATAGCGCCGGCAAAACAGGCCGCAACGCCGACCCCGATCAGCAGGCGCCCCAACATCAGGCCCGATAGGCCGTGGGCGTGGCCGAAGAGGAACGAGCCCAGGCCGGTGAGCAACAGCAGCGCGGGAATGACGCGTCGCGGACTGTAGTGGTCGAGCAGCACCCCGGCAGGAATTTGCGTCGCCGCGAACGCCAGGAAGTAAAGACTGGTCAGTACGCCCAGCCCGGCGGTCGACAGGCCGAGGTCATGGGAGAGGTAGGGCGCAAAACCCAAGTTGACGCCGCGAAACACATACGAGACGAAGTAGCCACATGCAAATAAGAGCAGTACGCGAAGTTGCGTCCATTTAGACATCGGTCGGAATCTTTGGTGATGGGTAATTGTTCCGTATCTATCGATATCGAAAACCAATCACTGCGTGGTCGATAGTGCCGAAGCCAGCAGCACTGCAACATGAACCGCGTCGGTCTGGGCTCCATCGGCGATCTGGTGCCGGCAACTGGTGCCGTCTGCCACCACCACTGTCTGGTCGTCGATCTCGCGAACGGCGGGCAGCAAAGCCAATTCCGCCATGGCCATCGAAGTCTGATAATGCTCGGCTTCGTAACCGAAATTGCCCGCCATGCCGCAGCACGACGATTCGATCACTGACACTTCCAGCCCGGGGATCCATTTGAGCACGGTAGGTACCGCGCCCAATGCGTCGAAAGCCTTTTGATGGCAGTGTCCGTGGATCAATGCCTTGGTTTGCGCGATGGCGCCGAGATGCAGTTGCAGCCGGCCCGCTTCGGATTCCCGCACGAGAAATTCCTCGAACAGGAACGCCGATTGCGCCAGCTTGCGCGCAGGTTCGCCGAAACCGTAGTTGAGAAATTCGTCGCGTAAGGTCAGCAGGCAGGAAGGCTCGAGCCCGACAATCGGGATCTGTTGTTCGATAAAAGGCAGCAAACCGTCAAGCATGCGCTGCGCTTCTTCCTTGGCTTGTGCGACCAGACCCGCCGAGAGCAGCGTACGCCCGCAGCACAGCGGCCGTTCCCCGGCGCGCGTGTTGAGGTGGACGTGATAGCCGGCCGCTTCGAGCACGCGTTTGGCGGCAGCGGCATTTTCCGGCTCGAAATAATTGTTGAAGGTATCGACGAACAGCAGGACTTGCTTGTCACTGGTCGCGAGCTTGGCCCCGGCCTTGGACGCGGGTTTGGAAGATGAGGTGGCACGTTGCCGTGTCAGGAATGACGGCTTGAAACCCGGCAGCGAGCGTTCCATCGCAAAACCCATTCGACGCTTGGCCCAGCCATAAGGCAAGGGCAGCGCCTTGAGCAGATCGACGAGCGGACTCAAGCGGCTGGCCAACGGCGCATAACGCGGCATGAACGCCACCAGCCGTTCGCGCAATGTCAGCCCGTGGCTATCTTGCCAGGCGGCGCGGGCTTCGATCTTGAGCTTCGCCATATCGACGCCGGTCGGACAATCGCGCTTGCAGCCCTTGCACGAGACACACAGGTCGAGCGCTTCCTTGACTTCCGGGCTCGCCAGACCGTCACTCCCCAACTGGCCGGAAAGGGCCAGCCGCAGTGTATTGGCGCGGCCGCGCGTTACATGCATTTCGTCCTTCGTGACGCGGTAGCTCGGGCACATCGTACCGGCATCGAACTTGCGGCAGTGGCCATTGTTATTGCACATCTCGACTGCCTTGGCGAGGCCACCGGTGTGGTCCCCGCCCGAGCCCGGTTCGCCTTCGGCGCCGGTCAGTGGCTCGCGCGTGACGTTCCAGGCAGACCAATCCAGTCTAGGGGTCAGCGACACCTCGCTGTATTTCGCGCCGAAGCGGAAATTGCGTACATCGTCCATCTTGGGGGGATTGACGATCTTGTCAGGGTTGAAACGATTGTCGGGATCGAACAGGTTCTTGATGTCCTTGAACGCCTGATTGAGCCGCGGGCCGTATTGCCACGCCACCCATTCGCCACGGCACAGGCCATCGCCATGCTCGCCCGAATACGCGCCTTTGAACTTGCGTACCAACGCTGAGGCTTCCTGGGCGATGGCACGCATTTTTTGTGCGCCGTCGCGGCGCATATCCAGTATCGGTCGCACATGCAGGGTGCCCACGCTCGCATGGGCGTACCACGTGCCTTCGGTGCCGTGACGATGAAACACTTCGGTCAGGCTTGCGGTGTACTCGGCCAGGTGTTCGAGCGGCACCGCGCAGTCTTCGATAAACGACACCGGCTTGCCGTCGCCCTTCATGCTCATCATGATGTTCAGCCCGGCCTTGCGCACTTCCCAAAGCGCTTTTTGCTGCGCGGCACCGGTCATGCGCACGACCGAGCCGGGCAGGCCCAGATCGCCCATCAGTTCGTCGAGTTGCGCAAGTTTGGCCAATTGCACGGCCGCGTCCGCGCCGGCAAATTCGACCAGCAGGATCGCTTGCGGCGTGCCGACCAGCGCTGCCTCGATCACCGGGCGAAATGCCGGATTGGTAATCGACAGCGCGATCATCGTGTGATCGACCAATTCGACCGCGGTCGGGCCGAGCTTGACGATATGCTGGGTGAGATCCATCGCCTGATGGAAGCTCGCGAAATTCACCACGCCCAGCACTTTGTGAGCAGGCAGCGGTGCAAGCTGCAGCGTGATCTGCCGGCTGAAGGCGAGGGTGCCTTCGGAGCCTACCAGCAGATGCGCAAGATTGGGCATGCCATCCGCGCTGTAGGGCTTGGGATTCTGGCAATCGAACACGTCGATGTTGTAGCCCGCCACGCGCCGCAAGACCTTGGGCACCTGCTCGATAATTTGTGCGGCTTCGCGTTGTGCGATCTGCTTCAGGCTTGCGACCAGCGCTTGCAGGCGCGTATCGGGCGCCATGGCGGCTAGCGTCGTGAAACGCGCCTGGTAACCGTCGGCGAGCACCGCGTCGATGCCGACTACGTTGTGTACCATGTTGCCGTATTCGATCGAGCGCGAACCGCAGGAATTGTTGCCGGTCATGCCGCCTATCGTGCATTGGGCCGCGGTCGACACATCGACAGGAAACCACAGGCCATGCGGCTTGAGCCATGCGTTCAGATGGTCGAGCACGAGCCCCGGTTCAACGGTCACGGTGCGCGCTTGCGCATCGAACGCCAGCACCTGATGCAGCCATTTACTCGTGTCGATAACGAGCGCCTCGCCCACCGTCTGCCCGCACTGGCTGGTGCCGGCTCCGCGAGCGAGAACGGGTACGGCGTGATGGCGGGCGATATCGAGCGCGACGATCAGGTCGTCCTGGTCGCGCGGCACGACCACCCCGATCGGCGTGATCTGGTAGATCGACGCGTCCGTTGCATAGCGGCCGCGTGCGGCGCGATCGAACATC
>Ga0302302_1002993_pt1 | contig 9774 bp, 9 predicted proteins | sample III_Palsa_E1_3_FD_198766 | JGI IMG/M metagenome (GOLD analysis project Ga0302302, IMG submission 198766) | Peat permafrost microbial communities from Stordalen Mire near Abisko, Sweden - III_Palsa_E1_3 | ecosystem: Environmental > Terrestrial > Soil > Palsa > Peat permafrost | place: Sweden...
GAACAGCCGGACTACGGCGATATCCCCGGAAACGATGATCTCGCGGATGTCAGGGCTGTCGTAATGGAGCTGTAACCCAGGTTTCGCCAACACAGCACTGAGCTTCCCGCAGAGAGCGTCGCGGCTTCCATCGAGCGCTTCAGGAACGGTCGAAACCAGATCCGGGGCGAACAGGTCACAGACCCCTGCAGCATCGCGCGCATTAAAAGCAACCGTCCAACGCTGCAGCCGTTCCGTGATGGCGGCCTTGTCTGAATCCACGTCTGCGCGAGCAGGAGTCCCCGTGCCGACGCCGGCCAACACGAAGGCAATCGCCAGCAGCCATCTGATCATGGGAGTCTCCAAATCAATCGGATTTGTTGCCATCTTATAAGGAATAGATCCCGCGAGGTGTATGAGCCGCCGCATCGCCAGGTCGGATAGCGCACTGATGAGCTGAGGCTCAAAGGCGCGCCGCGCGACGAGGCGGCTCGTGTCTGGCTTGCAAGGCCGTCAACGCAGTCAGCAGCGAACCGGGTTCAACGTGCCGCCGGTAGTCCACGTCGATGAAAGCGAGGGCGACGATCCCATCGCGATCCACCAGATACGTAGCGGGCAACGGAACCAGCCAGGTACCGGCGCGGCCCGTGGGCGGCGGCACATAACCCAGCGCCTCGTAACGGGGCCGTAGACCCGCCGGAAGATTGAACGCGAGACCATACGCGCGCGCGACCTTCATGTCGATATCCCGCAATTCGCGCATTGGCATGGGGACGCTCTCCGCAGTAGCCTCGAAGGGCGGTGCGAAGGGTGCGAAGGGTGCGATAGCCACGGCGCTTGCGCCTAGTTCAACCACCTTCTGATGGATAGTCGCAAATTCGGCGAGGCTTTCCTCTCCGAACGAACACCACGGGCCTCTAAAAAAGTGCAGCACGACCGGGCCGGCATGGAGCAGTTCCTCGAGCACCACCTTGCGCCCGCTGGCGTCTGCCAGGGTGAATGCCGGCGCGCGCGCTCCCGCGCGCAGCGCTCTCGACGCCGCCCCCAATGACGCGGCAACGGCCAGTTCGGCATCCGCGTTTGCTTGATTGCTGGATGTGCTTTCTTGAATCTGTGCGACTGACATACCCATCCCCTAAGGCTGGCGATGATCTCGAAGGAATCAATTTATCTATCCTGCTGGATGCGCGGAAGGTGCAGAATCGCATAGCGCTTATTCCAAGGGAGAATCACGATGGACCGTCTCGCCGCGATCGAGATATTTATACGCGTGGTCGATACCGGCTCGTTCTCGGCAACCGCCCGGCACTACGACGTTGGCCAACCTGCCGTGTCGAAGGCGATTGTGCAACTCGAGGAATGGCTAGGGGTCAAGCTCTTGCTGAGGTCGACACGCGCGCTTACGCCAACGGAGGCCGGCCAAAGCTTCTACGTGCGCGCAAAGCGGGCTGTCGAGGAGACTGACGAGGCCGTGCTGGCCGCGCGCGGGTCGGCCTCGGGCTTGTCGGGCAAGCTCCGGGTGTCGGCCGCCGTGTGCTTTGCGCGACTGCATATCGTTCCGCGTCTGCCGGAATTCCTGGAAGAACATCCCAACCTTGAGCTGGAACTCGTTCTCGACGACCGGAATATCGACCTCGTGAATGAAGGCATCGACGTCGCCCTGCGCATGGGCAATCTGGCCGACTCCAACATGACCGCCCGCAAGATCAGTGAAGCCCGGCGTCGCGTCATCGGCACCCCGGCGTATTTCGAACGTCACGGCACGCCCCAGGTGCCGGCCGATCTCCTCGGCCATCGGGCTGTCATCTATACGCGTGATGGCGGCGGGGAAGACTGGACGTTTTGCAAGGAGACCGCCGAGATTTCGATCAAGATGCAAGGGCGCGTGAAGATTACCGCGACGGAAGGTATCCGCGCGGCCGTGATCGCCGGCATTGGCCTCACTATCGTGTCCGAATGGTCGTTCACGCCGGAACTGAAGTCAGGCGCAGTCGTATCGGTGATGGACGAATGGCTGCTTCCATCGATCAGCTTGTCGGCGGTGTATCCAAATGGACGACAGGCAAGTACGAAAGCAAGGCAGTTCTCGGCCTTTGTGGAGCACTGTCTTGCCAGTTGAGCGGCGGGTCATGAAGAATGGCCGGCGTTGTTGCCAACGCGTCGGGCCGGACCGGGCCGCTTCCACTAGTAGTGGAATTCTGTCTTGTGGCGCGCGGCGAAGTCTTCCCAGCGCGCAGGTTTGCGGCCGGTAATGGTTTCGAAGTTATCGAACGTGTAGTCGGCGCCGGGGATCTTGCCCGTTGCGTAGTTGTGGTAATTGTTGTGCGCGCATTGCATGTAGGCATAGTCGGCGCCTGCAGCCAGCACCTTCTCAAGGAATTCGGCCGCGGGCCGCGCCTCGTACCTAAACCGTTGCTGAGTCGCCGATGAAAGAATGGTCGCTACTTCATGGTAGGTTTTCGCGTCATAGCCGAGTCGATACGTCTGGCCGCCGTGCCTGGAGGTATCGCGAAGACACTCAGCCGCTACCGCAGCAATATCGTCGATATCAACCCAGCAGATCTTTGCGTCGCCAACATAATGACGAATTACACCGTCCTTGATGGGTTTAGCTCCGCCGTACCCCAGCAGATTCTGCATAAAAATCTCGGGCCGTAGATGTGTGAACGAGAAGCCGCTCCATTCAATATATCGCTCAATGAATTGATGCCATCCCCAGTGATCCACATTCGTATCGTCGTCACCGGGCGCGCCCAGGTGAACGATATGACGAACGCCGGCGCGCTTTGCTGCATTAATAAAGGCTTTGCTCTGGCGTAGCATGCCGACGGTATAGTCAGTCACCATGAACACCGACTCAATATCCTGCAGTGCCGGGCCCATCGTCGAACCGTCGTCATAGTCGAGCTTTCGCCAGGCGACGCCGAGTGTCGCTGCCTTTTCCTGCGATCGGCCAGCCGCGATCAGGTTGATCGCGTCGTCACCCTTGAGTGCGCGGATCACGGCACTGCCCACTTGACCCGTTGCACCCGTGATCAGGATGTTGCGTTTCACGTCTGACATGGTTCTTCTCCTCATTCCTCATGGCGCCGCGAGCAACGCGGACAGCGATGCGTCGATCTGCTTTTGAGCGTCTGGTTCGACCGGAGCCATGTGCCCCCATATCGATTTGATCGTCACACATTCGCCATTCGTCATGTGTTCGGCCTCGGCCAGGCTATCGACCGGCGGGAAAAAGCGGTCCAGGTCGACAGGCGACACAATAGTGCGCGCCGTGATCGCCGACAGCGCAGCGACGAGGTCTTTCTTGTATAGGCTGTTATCGCTGATATCGCCATATTCCCAGGTTGCGAGTTGAGCCAGAAGATCATTGGCATCGTGCTTGAGAAAGGTCGGTTCCCAGAAAAACTTGACGAATTCCTCGTGATTGTCGGCACCCAAAGCTGCGTAGGCCTTCAACCGATAAAAAGCTTCAGAGACGCCCCAGCCCGCATAGATCGTTGCCAATGCCTTGATACCATCGACCGGAGGGCGCCTGTAATAACCGGCCTCGAACGCGGGATCGAGTTCCAGCGAGCGCCTCATCGAAAAAAGGAACACCCGGTTGAACGACGCAGTCCGGGCCGAACCGGCGATAGGCGCAGCGCGTTCAATCATCTCCGGATACTGAGCTGCCCATTGATAAGTCTGTGCTGCACCCATCGACCATCCGGCAACGAGCTTGATTTTTTGAATGCCCAGTGCCGTGGTCAGCATTTCGTGCTGGAGCCGTACATTGTCGAAATAGGTCACGATCGGGAATCGAACGCGATCGTTGGGCGAGGGGGTATTGGACGGCGAGCTCGATCGGCCGTTACCCAGCAGGTTGGTGAACACGATGAAATGGTCTTGCGAATTGATCGCCCGTCCTTCCCCGCAAAAAACGGCTTCGCTGTCTTCATCGGTACCTGAATACCAGGACGGAATAAGGACGACATTGTCTTTTGCGGCGTTCAGGCTGCCAATCGTTCGATAGGCCAATCGTGCGATCGGGAGCACGCCGCCTTTCTGAAGCAGAAAGTTCTTTGACTCGAAATATTCAAGCATATTTTCCTCGCCTCACTGCGATGCGTGATCGACCTGCTTGCACAGTCAAGTCACCGGATTAGTATTGAAACGCTGCCGCGTTCTCTTTCGCGAACTCGACCCATGTCCGCGGATTGCGACCGGTCAATGCGAAGAAGTTGTCATAGACCGCGTCCGCGCGGGGGATTGCGCGCGCTTCGTAGTCGATCCAGTTCTGATACACGCAGCTCATGTAAGCGACGTCGGCGCCGGCGGCCAGCATCTCGTCAAGAAACTCTTTGGGCGGCCGGGATTCGTAGGTGAATTTTTGGCCTACGACCCTCGTGAGAATGTCCGCGATTTCCGGGTAGGTTTTCGCATCGTAGCCGAGGTGATACACCTTGCCCGCGTGGACCTCAGGGTGCAGGAGCACCACGGCAGCCACTGCAGCGACGTCTTTCACGTCAACCCAGCTTATGCTTGCATCCCCGACATAGTGGCGGATCGCGCCGTTGCCTTCTTCCTGCGAGCCGCCATAACCCAGCAGGTTCTGCATGAAGAGCTCGGGCCGCAAATGCGTGAATGCAAAACCCGACCATTCAATATACCGCTCCACCAGCTGATGCCATGCCCAGTGGGCGACGCGAGTGTCGTCGTCGCCGGGCGCGCCCAGATGCACGATGTGCTTCACGCCGGCTCGCTTCGCCGCGTTCACGAGGGCATAGCTTTGCTTGAGCATGTCGACGGTATAGCCTGTCAGCATGAAGATGCTGTCGACGCCTTCGAGCGCTGGAGCAATTGTCTCTTCGCGGTCGTAGTCGAATCGCACGACCGGCACGCCCAGGCTTTTCGCTTTCTCCGGATTGCGAGCGGCTGCGACAATTTCAACACTGTCGTCGTTGGCGAGGAGGCGGATAAGCTCGCCGCCAATTTGCCCGGTTGCACCTGTCACAAGAATCTTTCGCCTGCTGGTCATCTTCTTAGTCCTTAAGATACCTGATTAATTTAAATTCTGCTGCTGGATCGATGAGCCGCCGCGACGGCCAAGCGGCCTTACACCCAGCCTTACACCGTCACGACGATCTTTCCGAACTGACCGTTGTTCTCCAGATATCGATGCACTTCCACCATGTCGTCGAACTTGAATGTGCGATCGATCACGGGCTTGAGCGCGCCGCTTTCGAAGCCCTTCACAATGTATGCCACTGCAGCCTTACGGCGGCCTTCATCCCCACTCGTCAGCCAGATGTTATGCCCCTTGACGACGGGCATCTTGGCAATCATCTGCAGAACAGGCAGCGGGGTGTCGCCTTCGGCAAGCGCACCGTAGAGATAGACGATGCCCTGAAACGTGAGCGCAGCGATGAGCTTCGGGAAGTGCGGGCCGCCCACCGGGTCGAACGCAACGCGCGCGCCTTGGCCAGCGGTAATGCGCATGACTTCCTGCACCAGGTCGACCTCGTCGGTGGCAATCACGTGCGCGGCGCCTGCATCGAGCAACTGCTGCTTCTTGGCGGAGGTGCGGGTCAGGGCAACCGGCGTTGCGCCCGCATAGTTGGTGATCTGGATCGCCGCGAGCCCCACGCTGCTGGAGGCCGCAGGAATAAGGACGACATCGCCCTTGCCGATCTTGGCGTCTTCGATGAGCGCGCCGTAGGCCGTCATGAACATCATCCAAACGGAGGCGGCTTCCGCGAACGACAGCGATGTCGGGTGTTTCACCACCGCGTAGCTCGGGACGGTGACGACCTCGCCATACGTGAAGTACTGATTCATTGAAAACGACGGGATCACGCTGACCGCGTCGCCCACCGCGATGCCGGTGACCTCCGAGCCCACCGCGTCGACGATACCGGCAGCCTCATAGCCCAGCCCCGCGGGGAACGTGACTGGCTCAATGTACACGTCGGTGCGCCACATTGACTCGGCGCGGTTGATGCCGATGGCCTTGACCTTGATGCGAACGTCGGACGGTCCGGGAGCCAGAACTTCTGTTTTGACGAATTCCAAAACGTCCGGGCCGCCTGCTGTTGCAAATTTGATTACGCGTGACATGAGAACCTCGAGATCGGAAACGGAAAGGCGAAATGAAGGAATCGCGTGCCTTCATGCGGTCCCGGTGGCTTCCAGCGCGGGCGAATAGGCCGGGAAATCCGAGTAATGCTTTTCGTCGCCACCCCAGAAGGCGGCACGCACATACGGCGTGAGCGGCAACTTGTTCTTCAGGCGATACGGCAGGTCGGGGTTCGACGAGAAGTGGCGACCAAACGCGACCAGATCTGCATCGCCGGAAGCGACGATCTCTTCGGCGCTGTCGCCGTCAAACCCGCCGGCGGCAATGATTGGACCATTGAAGTGCGGGCGCAAATAACTGACGGCAACCGGCGCGTGGCCCTCGTGCAGCGTGTCGTCGCCCTTGATGCGCGGTTCGATCACGTGGAGATAAGCGAGCTTGTACTGGTCGAGCACCTTCGCGACATAGCTGAACGTGGCTTCCGGATTGCTGTCGGAGATCCCGCCCCATTCGCCGGACGGGGAGATGCGCACGCCGACGCGGTCTGCGCCCCACACTGAAATCAGCGCTTCGACCGCTTCGCGAAGAAAGCGCACGCGGTTCTCGACCGGGCCGCCGTAGGCATCCGTACGCTTGTTGGTGCCATCCTGAATGAACTCGTCGACGAGGTAGCCGTTCGCGCCATGAAGTTCAACACCGTCGAAGCCGGCGTCCAGCGCGCGCTGCGCCGCGACCCGGAATTCTTCGATGATCCCGGGGATTTCCTCGATCTCGAGTGCGCGGTGCGGTGACACCGGCACGAAACCATCCTTGGTGAACGCAACGCCGTCGAAAAGAACAACGGAGGGTGCCAACGGCGCGACGCCGCCGGTCATCTCGATGTGGCTTTGACGACCGCCGTGAATGAGTTGCATGAACGCGCGGCCGCCTTTGGCGTGAACCGCATTGGCGATTGCCTTCCATCCTTCCATCTGACCGTCGTGATAGAAGCTTGCCGCGCCCAGATAAGAGCGCGCGGGGATCGAAATGCTGACCCCCTCGATGATTTCAAGTCCGCCTTCCGAGGCACGCTGGCCGTAAAAATCGGCCATCATCGGGCTGGGGATATCGCCGGGCTGGATGGTGCGCATGCGTGTCATCGGTGCCAGAACCACACCGTGCGAGAAGGTATAGGCGCCGACCTTTTTCGGGGTGAACAAGTGAGCCATGACGTTTCCTTTATCGGGTAGTGAGTGCATGACGTTCGACTGAGTGCTGATTCGTTGAATGGAATTTATCCATTCCATGCCGCGTCGAGAAGACAGGAAACTGGGATATGAATCATTCCAAACGAGGATTAGTGAGCGCCACTGCAGGCACAGCGACGGGTGACGCCCGTGTCCCCCGCGTGGTCCGGTTTCCGACTCGGCGCTGATGAGATCAATCTCTCGGCCAACGTTGACAGGGTCCTTGGGCGGACCTGATGGGACCAGATATCAGCTGCGAAGGCGTTCCACGGCGAAGGTAGGAGCGAAGGGAAGGCGCGTGCGGTGCGCGCAGCTTCATGTCATGCAGTAGGCCTGGGTGGCCACGCGTCGCGCAGTGGTTTGCTGCTAAAACAGCATGGCGCCCGGCTTCACCGATCAAGTAGGTGGAGTCAAACTGAAGAATGAAAACTGGACAAGCTCTTCAAATTGACCGCAGATCCGTTTGCGACGCACGTGGCGTTCGACGTCGACGACGCCCGGCATGGGGCAAGCGTCTCGCTGACGTCCTCGCAGATACGTCCTATCGCGCGTCGCACAACCGCACGACAAAGCAGACCGCGAAAGGCCGTTTTCGGCTACAGGATGGTCTTTTACCGATCGGCAGCGAACGGCTCAAACGGGTCCGGGTGCGGCCAATTGCCGACAAACGGAAGCCGGGCAGCCCGGATGGGTAGCCAATTTCGGTTATTAAACGTAGCACAAGGGATCAGTTGTCTAGTATTTGTCAGCTCCGGTTTTTCCCCGCAAAAACAGGCCTTTGATAACCGATTTCATCCGTATGACATTGATGAAAACGACTCTGCCAAGCGTTGATCTGATCCGTTTGACGGAACTCTGCGGAAACTCGTTGAGGCATTTCTGCGCGGCTAGATGTTGACGATTTTTCGCAGTAAAGCGTAGGAAACACGCCAGTGCCCATCGCTGTCATCGACGGCAATAGATGCAGTCTTGGCATTCAGCCTGACGATGATTCCGACGCGCTCGCTTAGGTGCTTGTCGGTGAAACCGACTGTGTCGCCGATGAAGAACTTATCACGCTGCGTTCTCGGTGGTGATGCCGGTTCGATGCTATCCGGGCCACTCGCGGTGTCCGGAATGATTGCCGCGTATAGCACGGCCCAACGGCGTCGAGTTGCGCTGTCTTGAACCACCGCCTGGATCTGCCGGAGTTCAACGATGGTGCCTTGTGCGGGCGGCCCAAGCGGGTTGTCGCCAATGTAGTTGACGGCCATCCCCAGATGCAGGCGTTGACGTATTTCGAGAATACGTCGGGGGTCATCAAGCATTTTTCCGATGGCAAGATAGAGGCGATATAGCTCGGCGCTAGGCGCCTGCCGAAGCGAATCTAGAATGTCCATGGTGTAGATGTGTTTGAACGGGTAAGCGACTCGAGGTCGTGCGCGCGATTGATGGGATACGACACGGTAATCATCTTGCTACCAATTCAGTCTCAGTCCGGCCTCTGTTGCACGATGCCGATCATCGTCGTCCGCATGCAGGTACTGGCTGGTCGTCGAGATCGATTCATGCCCGAGGTTGTCCCGCACGTATCGGAGGTCAACTTTCCCGTCCATCATGTGTGAGCCCGCTGTGTGCCGCAGCCAATGGGCAGAGGCCTGGCGCAATCGTTCTGATGCGCGCTCGTGCGCTTCGCCCGACGACGGCAAGTGTCCGATCGCGTTGTCGAATACCTGTTTAATGATCAGATGCACACCACCGCGGGTCAGGGTCCGGTGCGTGCCACCGATCGGCAACAGCAGCGGTGTCGTTTCACCAACATAAGGAAGGGCGGCTAGACCGTAGTGTCTACGATAGCGTGTCAGCTCCACCATCAGTTCGGTCGTCGCCGGCAGCAAGCGCTCCTTGTCGCCCTTGCCGGTGATCGCCATCCACCAGCGGTCCTCGCCGTCACGATCGCGCCGTCTAAAAAATCCACCCGTCGGGTTGCTCACGACTTCCGAGATGCGCAGGCCCATCAAATACAAGAGCGAGATCAGCCAGCGCACCCGCGCGTAGTGTTCCCGCTCGCGTGCAGTATCACGCGGCATTGCATCGATTGAGGTTTTGACGGCCTGCCAAAGATCGTCCTCCAGGAAGCGTGTCACCCTTGGCTTCGCCTTGCGCGCTCGCTGACGCGACAACGACAGGGGATTGCCGGCCAGGTAACCCGCGTTGACCAGCCACGCGAACAGGGTATTCAGAATGACAAACGCTTGCCGCTCGCTGGCGGGGGAGAGCGGACCCGCGAACGGCCGCCAGTGCGGATCCGCGCGGGCCACTTTGCGTCCGGTCATGACCCAGCGCTGCGCCGGTTGCGGGTCCGCCAGAAACCGCCGGTAGTGAAGCAGGTCTTCATGCGTAAGCGAGGCGTAAACCGAAATAACTTTGTCAATTCGAAAACCATGCCAGTCCTGGCTGATCGCGACTGCACGGAATCGGATTGACATTTATATTTGCAGTCCGAACGAAATAAAATCGTCAATTCGCATA
>Ga0302302_1002995_pt1 | contig 9772 bp, 7 predicted proteins | sample III_Palsa_E1_3_FD_198766 | JGI IMG/M metagenome (GOLD analysis project Ga0302302, IMG submission 198766) | Peat permafrost microbial communities from Stordalen Mire near Abisko, Sweden - III_Palsa_E1_3 | ecosystem: Environmental > Terrestrial > Soil > Palsa > Peat permafrost | place: Sweden...
ACCCGGTCAAGGAGTCATGCGTAGCCTGCTCTTCCAGTGCAGCCCGGGCGCGCAATAACTCGGCTTTCTCCAACTCCAGTTCCCGCGTTCGCCGTTGTACCAGGTCTTCCAGTCGCCGCTCCCTGGCGACGTGCCGCCGCAAGCTCCAGCGCCATAAGGCCGCCAGTAACAGCAGAGCCAAAACAGCCTCGGCGGCAAACATATACACCGTGCGCCACCACGGGGGCGCAATCACAAAGGTCACGTAGGCGGGAGCAGAAGTGCGACCCGCCTCCGAATCCACCGCCATCACCACAAGTCTGTACCGGCCCGGCGCTAACGGTGGATAGCGCAGATCGTGCTTCGGTGAGTCCTGCCAGTCTTCGTTGATTCCCTCGACCCGATAGCGAAATGTAACCTCGTTAGTCCGGGCAAAGTCCAGCGTCGAAAGGTCCGCTGTGAGCGGCTGGTTGCTCCATGGAACGGTCACCGCCGTTCCTGGCGTTACCTCCACTCCACCTACGGAAACATGGCTCAAATGTATCGTCAGCGGATGCGATTGAAAAATCGTCTCCGGGTGCAGAATATGCGCCAGTCCACCGCTGGTCCCGATCCAGATGCTCCCGTCCGCGTCCTCGTAGAAAGCGTCGCTGTTGGTGTCGTTCCACGCCAGCCCGCTGTCGGAGTCCAGGTGCTGCCAGCGCCTGCCGTCGCATACGTCCAGCCCATCGTCGGTGCCCACCCACAACCACCCGCGCCGGTCCATCCCTGCCAGGTAAACGGTGGGCGAGGCCAGCGGCGGCGAACCGACGCGCTGCAGTTCCCGCACAGTGTCGCCGGCAATCGCCAGGTGCAGCAGAGCTGGAGAGGCTCCGCTGATCCAGATCGTTCCGTCCGGAGCCATCGCCATCTGGGCCGCAAAGTCCGAGCGGTAATCGGACGGGATCTGAAGATGCGTCCAGCGTCCGTCCGAATAACGGAAAAGACCGGCATCGGCCAGGAACCAGGTATTGCCGCTCCGACCGCGCGCTTCTGCGTACACTCGGCCCTGCGGCGCCGGGCTGGGGAGCCGCATCGCAACGGCGCGTTCTCCGGCTCCAATACGGTAGAGCCCGGTAGTCGCGCAGATCCATTTCTCTCCACTTTCAGCAGGCGATATCTGAAATATTCCGCCCAGTTGCTGTGCTGCGAGTCGAGCCTTCTTGGTGACAGGGTCGAAATCCAGCACTTGTCCGTTGTCGCTGCCCGTCCAGATGTGGCCGTCCTCGGTGGGGTCGAGCGCCTGTACACGCTGGATCAAAGCGCCCCTTGCCTCTTTCTGAAGCTCGATCTTCCCGTCCCTGTTCATTCGTTCCAGGTCTCTCTCCGTGGCAATCCAGAGATTCCCTTTCCCATCCCGGGTCATGTTCCAGACCACATTTGAAGCCAACCCATTCAGAGCGGTCAGGCTCTCCCATTGCTCATAACCCAGCCAGCGCCCCGCGCCGTGTCCATTGAGCCCCAGCCATATCGATCCTTGCCTGTCCACCAGTACGGCGGTCGGCCCAATGGCCGGCAACTCTGATCCCTCGTGAAATACCTGCCAGGAATCTCCTTGAAAGCGCGCCAGCCCCACCGAAACGATCGCCAGCACACGCCCCTGAGGGTCTTCGCCAAATTGCGGCTCGCGAACCCCAAGCCACGCCGGTGACAGTCCCTTGCCCTCATCGTTGAATCGAACCGCGTGCGGATCGAGCCGGATCATGTGACGCTCGCTGCGCGCCCACACACTGCCGCTGCGGTCGACATAAATCTGCCGCCACGTTTCTTCCGGAACGCCTTCATTCGAGGCGAAGACCTCGATTCTGCCGTCACGTAGAGAGCAAAGCCTCTTTCCACAACCCAGCCACAATGAGTGGTCTGGCGAAGCCGCCAGGGCGGAGATGTGTTTCAGTTCAGGATGTTCAGCCAACTGGGGATCCGGAGTTAAGGGCGCAACCTGCGCCGAGCCATTTCCGTCGACCCGTGCGGAGTAGAGTGTCTGCCGGCTTACGAAGAAGATGTGGTCTGGATCCTGAGGGTCTACTGCGAGGCGTTCCACCAGTTCGAATAGAAAGGAGCCATCCGGTGCATGCACCTCTCTGGCCTTCGAGTCCTCAATGTATCCCAGCGAGTCAGGCGTCGAGTACCAAACACGGCCGTGACCGTCCTCGACTAACCCAACGATCATGACGGCGCCCCTGGCCTGGGGTAAAGACATCATCTCGAACCGGTAGCCATCGTAGCGGTATAGCCCCGACTCCGTCCCAAACCAGAGCAATCCAGCCCGGTCTTGAAGCAGGCTGCGGACATTGAGGTTCTTTAATCCCTGGCGCTGATCGTAGCTCTCAAAGCGAAATCGCTGCGCACAAGCAGATGCAGCAATGGCCGCGAGGCACAATGCAAGACACACCGCGCGAACTGGGCGCAAGAGGGACATGTAAGTGGAGATCTACGCCACAATTGTCGTTCAACTGTAAGGTCGCAGCCAATGGCACAAAGGTTGGTAGTCTGGCGCAAGAGATATCCTGGACGTCGCCGGATAGATAGGCAGGAGTTATCTATCTCAAAACAAGGGCCAAACACAGGGCTGGAGGCGGTTTCCCATATTGGAAAAAGGGGATAGGCCTCTTTTGAAAAGCGGAGAGAAGTCGGGTCTCTGACTTTCATCCGAGGACACGAAGGCAACAAGCAGAGCGCAGTTGCCTGGCGATAAACTCTGTGCGCAACTTTGTAACCGGCTCAATTCCAGCCCCTGCAGAGCCTCCGTTGGCTGGGCTCTAGCGCAGCAGGTCCTCAAGCGCTGTAGACAAGTCAGTCTTTTCATCCCGGTATTTCACAATCACCGGCGCGTACAGGCTCAACCCCCACCCCTCACTGTTGGGATGACCCTTGCCGCGCGTAATGCCGCGCGAGCCCGGCACCACCACCGCGCCCTCGGGAATGATCAGTGGCAACTCGGCCGTCGCCCGGAGCACTTCGCCGTTCACCAGGTCGAAGACCGGCGTCCCGCGCGTCAGAATCGTCCCTGGCGCAAGCACCGCGCCCTTGCGCACGATGATGCCTTCGTAGACCCCGGTGTTACCGCCCACCAGCACGTCGTCTTCGATCACCACAGGGCTGGCATTGACCGGCTCCAGTACCCCGCCGATCTGGGCTGCGGCGCTCAAATGCACCCGCTTGCCGACTTGCGCGCAACTGCCCACCAGCGCGTGCGAATCCACCATCGTCCCTTCGTCGACATACGCGCCAACATTGATGTACATCGGCGGCATACAGACCACCGACCGCGCTACATAAGCCCCGGCCCGTACGCTCGATCCGCCTGGCACCACACGTACGCCCTCGCTGACGGAAAAATGCCGCGCCGGGTAGGTGTTCTTATCGACAAACGAAAGGCCGCCTTGTCCCTCACTCCGCGACTCCACGAGAACGCCAAGCCGAAACCCCAGCAAAATGCCTTGTTTGACCCATGCATTCACGCGCCAACCGGTCGCGCTGGCCGCATCCGGCTCAGCCGAGCGTAGATTGCCCGCCTCGAGCGCGGTCCTCAGCTCAAAGAAGGCTTCCAGAGCCTTCGCCTGCACTGTGAAATCGGTAGCTACTTCCGGGTGGGAAAAATAATGCTCAATCGTTCGCTGCAGCGGATGGACGTTCATCGACTTTCAGTCTAGCAACTCTGCGCCGCTCCAGCTTCGGAGTGGTGCTGTGCCTGCGCCGGTCCAACAGCTTGATCGGCGAGATCGCAGGCGCAAAATACGCCGCAGCCGGAGGCCCAACAATCGCGTGGTCCGACTCGTCCTTGGTCATGATCTGCAACCGGAAGGAGTATTCTCCGCAGGGAATCATCGCCACCGGCGCCGATTGCGCGCCCAGCTTCCCACTATTGCGCTTCGATTCCAGCCAGCTGCTCAACCGCTGATCGTGAATCTCAGGCCGGTCCTCCCAGAAGGAAGGATCCAGCGGACACACGATTCGCAGATGGTCCAGTTCGAGTTCAATCAGCTGCACATCCGGCGGAAAATATTGCTGAACGTTCACTGCGCCTATGTGCAAACCCACTGCCCCAGAGCGCCCGGGGTGCGTGTCATGCGTTTGAACTACCATTTTCCACCTCCGGAGGGAACCCGAGTATGGAGTGTACGGAGTCGGATGTTGAAATGGATGCCTTGACCGAGAATAGACCCGTCTAAGGCGATCCACATAGGGAAATCAATCTGGCAATCCCAAATTGGTAACCCAAGTAATACTCTCAGTAGCGAGTACTTTACGTTACCGCAAGATCAAAAGGCAAACAATAGACATAAAGGACGGCAAAAAAGGACGTATTGCTACGCCCTCTTGCCTTCACCTCGATTGATTCCCTGTTGCTTCTTCTTCGACTTCGCAACGGGTTGATTCTGGAAATTCAGAACTGTTTCTACTGGGGTTGGAGCTTCAGATTCACGCCGAAAAGCCCACCGGATACTTGGTTGTGCGGACTTCCCTATGTTCGATAGGCAACAATCGGAAAGCATGCTCCCCCGACGGAATCATAACTACAGGCGCCGGCTTCGAAGCTAGTTTTCCGTTTCTCTGTTTGGATTCGAGCCATGCCACAAGCCGCTCGTCCCGTATCTCGGGTTTTCCATCCCAGAACTCCGGACTTAAGGTACAAACGATTCGAAGATGATCCAGTTCTAACTCTACAATCGGCACATCAGGCGGGAAAAGCCGCTGCACATTGCCGTCCCCGACATGCAGCCCCGTCATCCCCAGGCGTCCGCTTTTCGCTTTGACGACCATACTTCACCCCTGCCTTGGGAGGCTCAACTTTTTTTCCATCTTTGTACTACGATGCGAGAAATGGGGGCGAAGGTTATATAAAAATGTCTGTCTCTAAACTTTTTTCTGAATATACATTCACACTGGCTATCGCGCATAGGTGACTCTCGTCACGTTGCTGGCGGGAGCGAAAAGTTTGTATCGAAAACGATTCCAGTTACCTTTGCATGCAGCAGATCGAGTTATCGCGATATGTCAGACGTTTCTCTCTCTCGCGCGCAGATTCGAGGGTTTGAGACTGGGATAATCCAGCGGCTGCCTTCAAAAGGTTCAAAGGTCACCCCTCCGAAGTCTAAAACATCCGCATATCGCCTTCCGGCAGCGGAGCCTCGCGCAACAGGCCGAGTTCGCCAGCCAGCCGCTCCAGCCGCTGTCGCATTGCCCGGTCGGGCTGCACCAGGGGCAGCCGCAGCGTTGCGTCGCAACGGCCCATCATGCTCAGAATCGTCTTCGCCGGCCCTGGATTCGACTCCCAGAAATTGGCCTCGAAGAGCCGCGCGTACTTGCGCTCGATCTCCCGCGCCAGCGGCCATTCGTTGCGCAGCGCCGCCCTCACCATCCGCGCCAGCTCCGCAGGAGCCTCGTTGGAAGCCACGCTGATCAGCCCATTGGCCCCGATCCCAATCCCCGCCAGTGCCAGGTTATCGTCGCCGGAGAAAATCTTGAACCCGCGCGGCCCAAACTGAGGCAAGGCATGCACCAGCGCGGCCACCTGGGTCAGCTTGCCGCTCGCTTCCTTGATCGCGGCGATATTCGGCGCATCCTCCGCCAGGCGGATCACCGTCTCCGGCTCCAGATTCACCCCCGTGCGCCCCGGCACGTTGTAGAGAATCACCGGCAGGGGGTCGACTGTCCGAGCGAGCGCAATAAAGTGCTGATACTGCCCCTCCTGCGTCGGCTTGTTGTAATACGGATTGGCCGAAAGCACCCCATCCAGGCCGCGAACCCTGGCCAGCTTCTCCGCCTGCTTCACCAGCGTCCGTGTGGAATTATGCGTGCAACCCGCCCACACCGGAACCCGTCCCGCAGATGCATCCAGCACGATCTGGACCGCGGTCAGCCACTCGTCTTGCTCCAACGTCGCTGCTTCGCCGGTCGACCCGCAGGCCACCAAGAAATCAATTCCGGAATCAATCTGCCAATTCACCAGCGCATAGAGCGCCCGGTCGTCAATTGAACCATCCCCGCGAAAGGGTGTAATTAAAGCCGTGCCACAACCCGTCGTTTCCATTTCCGTATTCCCGTTTCTGGCCTTCGTCTCGGGCAATCCCGCCAAGGGAGAGTGTATAACGACGGAGTACGCGCAAGTACTATCGCTGCCACTGCTAACTTCCGCCCAAAATGTCGCTTTCTCTCGCAGCGTCCCGCTGAAGCTTAGGGCACAGCAATCTCATTCCGCCGCTGACTTTCCGATCCACCGCCAAATCGAGCAAGGCTCCTCGGTACTCCACGCATACTCGCCTTCAGGCTGGTGATTCAAAATCGCCTTGTCCGCCGCCTCATCCTCGGCCGAAAGCGGCACCAAACCTCGCCATAGCTTCGTCCAGCGCGGATTCGCCGCCAGCAGATCCTCGCACTCATCATTCGCGTAGAGCAGATCGATCTGTCCGATCCGGCGCGCGAATTGACTCTCGATATTTCGCAAAAACGCTTTCAGCACCGTCCCACCAAACGGGTTGAACATGTATGCCACGCATGCGCTCTTCGGAAATTCAAACTCCGTCGCATCCTGGCGAACGATCTTCATCGGACAGCGCGCCCGTCCGCTCAATTCCCACTTGTCGATGTTCTTCTTCGCGATCTCAGCGAGGGTCTCGTGCAGTTCCACCCCAATCACCTCGCGAAATCGCATCCGCGAAGCAATCAGCAGCGCTCGCCCCATCCCCGCGCCAATGTCGATAAAAGAGTAGTCCTCCGGTGGCGCCACAAGGTCGGTCCCACGCCATCGCGCGCACAGCTTTTCGAGCACCGAAGGCGCAATGCCGTAGTACGCAGTCGTGTGCTTGTCGTGCGCATGCCCGGTAGCCAGATGCGGCCCGCGCACCAGCCCACTGGTCTGCACATTGTGCTCGATATCGAAAGGATGGCGCATAAAGCCATCCTTAACCTTGAGGCCGGTCAAAAGCCGTTTGCGTCCCATCAGAGCATGTCCTGCGAACTGGAGGGAGCAGCGCTAAAGCTGGTCAAAAATCTCGCGAAACGCCCAAACGCCATGCTTACCATTCAGCCACTCCGCCGCGCGCACCGCGCCTTCGGCAAACCCCCGCCGGTTAAAGGACTCATGGCGAAGCTCAATCAAGTCACTGTCGCTGCGCGCCGTCAAAACATGCAGTCCACTCGCATCGCCCTCGCGCTTGGATGTGATCTCCACCTCGGCTTCAGGATTGGCCGCGAGCACGATCTCCTTGAGCGTAAGCGCCGTTCCCGAAGGCGAATCGAGTTTGGACGTGTGGTGGGTCTCTTCGATGTGATACTTGTAGCCCTTGAGCTTGGCCACATCCCCCGTCAGTTTGAACATCTCCTGGCAGCTCAGAGAAAAGTTGGTCCCGTAAAGCAGGCCGCCGTTGCGCCGGAGAGCCAGCGCCTTCATCTCGTTCAACCGGTCATACCACCCGGTCGTGCCGACCACGATGCGCGCACCCAGCGCCAGGCAGGCGCGCATATTCTCAACCGCAGCTTCCGCATTGGTGAAGTCCACCACTACGTCGACCTGGGCCAGCGTTGGAGCGGTGAGCGCACTGGCGCGCGCGTTCTCGCGATCCAGCACGCGCACCGAGTGCCCATGTTCCCGAGCCACCTGCGCAACCAGACTTCCCGTCTTGCCTTTTCCGAGTACCAGCAGCAACATGCGTTCTTCTCCTGGGGAATTTAGATTATTCGGCAACGGTTCAATTGGTGGTTGCAGCAGCCTGCCGAGCCTCAACGTCGAAAATCTTCGGGTCAGGATCGCGGAAGAAGTGAGCATGCAGCGACTTCACCGCCTCTTCCACATCCTCCTCTTCAATCATGAAGCTCATGTTGATCTCGCTCGCGCCCTGAGAGATCATACGCACATTCACGTGCTTGATGGCGCCAAAGACCTGCGCGGAGATGCCCATCTGCCCGCGAATATCCTCGCCCACCATGCAAACCAGCGCCTTCTGCCCTTCGTACTTTACATCCGCAATCTTGCCCAGGTCGTCGGCAATCGCCGGCAGTTTGTCATTCGAATCGACAGTAAGAGAAACACTGACCTCGCTGGTAGAAACCATGTCCACCGGGCACTGATGCTTGTCGAAGATATCGAAGATGGCTTTCAGATACCCATGGGTCATCAGCATGCGGCTCGCGACCACGTCGATAATCGTCAGCTTCTTCTTGACGGCGATGCACTTGAACGGGCTCCTGCAATGCGGCGCGAGGGAGATGATGCGCGTGCCCTCATTGGTAGGATTGCGCGAGTTCAACACCAGCACCGGTATGTTCTTTCGAACCGCCGGTAAAATCGTCGCCGGATGCAGCACTTTGGCTCCGAAGTAGGCCAGTTCCGCCGCTTCTTCAAAGCTGATCACCTTTACCCGCAGCGCATCCGGGCAGATACGGGGATCGGTAGTCATGATCCCATTCACATCCGTCCAGATCTCGATGGCCTCGGCATGCAGCGCGCCGCCAATCAAAGCGCCGGTAAAATCCGAACCGCCGCGCCCCAATGTAGTCGTAATGCCGGTCTCGTTCGAGCCGATGAATCCGCCCATTACGGGCACGCGGCCGGCGTCGAGATGCGGGCGAAGATGAATCCCGCAGCGCTCCTCAATCAGTGCGTCCTGAGGAACGGCTTTCTGATACTGCGAGTCGGTGATGATCACCTGGCGTGAATCGACATGCACCCCGTCCAATCCGCGCTCGCGAAAGGCCTGGGCAATGATTGCGCTCGAGAGCCGCTCGCCATAGCTGACCACAAGATCAGAAATGCGCGGCGTCAGCTCCAGAATCGCCGCCAGCCCACGCAAGACCTCATCCAGAGCGTCGAACTCCTGCTCGATCGAAGTCTGCAACACAGCGCAATCCTTGGCATTCTTGATCAGAGCCGCCGCTGTATCGCGGTGTCTGCAGCGTAGCCGCTGGCTGATCGCCAGTGATCCGGTCCGATCACCCCTGCTTGCCGCCGCGGCACAGGCGAGCAACTGGTCCGTCACCTTAGACATCGCCGAGACCACGACCACCGGTTTCTTACCCGCAGCCACCCGCCCCGCAACGATCCCTGCGGTACGCGCAATCGCCGTCGCATCCTCGACCGACGTACCGCCAAACTTCATTACCACCAGACTCATCCAGCGTCCCTATCTGCTACTCAAATCTCTGCACTCCCACTAGTGTGAGATAACGAATCCGGGTGCCCCATCCTCGCCGGGTCTTTGTCTTTCCGGCCAGGGTGGGCGTGACCTAAGCCCGACCAGCAGCCACAGCCAGCGGCTCGAGCTTCCCCAGACTCAACAACAGCTCAGCATTCACGATCGCTGCCCCAGCCGCCCCGCGAATGGTGTTATGCGAGAGCACCGTAAACTTCCAGTCCAGCAAACCGCATGGCCGCAAGCGCCCCACGGATGCCGCCATGCCGCGCCCGCGGTTCTTGTCCAATCTCGGCTGCGGACGATCCTCTGCCGCAATCCATTCCACCGGCTGTTCCGGAGCCGTCGGCAGATTCTGCCCCGCCAGCGGCTTGAACTCCGCCCATGCCTCCAGCAGCTCTTCGCGCGTTGCCGGCTTAGCCAGCTTGATCGAGACCGACTCCGTATGCCCATCCTCAACCGCCACACGGTTGCAATGTGCGCTTATCCGCGCTTCGAGAGGAACAATCGCATCCCCGTCCAAAGATCCCAGCAGCTTCAGCGTTTCCTCTTCCAACTTCTGCTCTTCATTCTTGATGAAGGGAACGACGTTGCCGAGAATGTCCATCGAAGGCACGCCGGGA